>SDBS01005545.1_pt1 | contig 12284 bp, 10 predicted proteins | sample 2277091 | NCBI WGS metagenome assembly SDBS01 (sample SAMN10404972, study PRJNA504765) | marine sediment metagenome | isolation source: marine sediment core GS10_PC15, 163 cmbsf | place: Arctic Ocean: Southern Knipovich Ridge | collected 2010 | reverse complement strand
TGCGTGGAATGGAGTTAACCGTGGACGTGGCATCCCTGAGGGCGTAGAGCACCCTGTCCGCCGGAGCGAGGTCCGGGGTCTGCCCGGACATGGCCAGTCCGTTTCGGGAGACCAGTTCCCGGAACTCTTCGAGCCCGGGCTGAACGTTCATCCCGGGTATCGACTCGAGCTTGTCCAGGGTACCTCCAGTGTGACCCAGGCTCCTGCCGCTGATCATCGGGATCCTGATTCCAAGAGAAGAGGCAAGGGGAGCGAGGATGAGCGAGATCTTGTCACCGACGCCACCGGTACTGTGCTTGTCCGACAGCGGGTACAGCGAATCGTCCCAGCAGAGCACCTGTCCGCTGTCCCTCATGGCGAGTGTAAGAGTCACCGTCTCGTCGCGGGACAGACCCCGTATATAGGCTGCCATCAGCCATGCCGAGATCTGGTAGTCCGGAATTCCACCGTCGGTTATTCCGGCGATGAAGGACCGAAGATCCTCTGCGGGTACCTCCCCGCCATCCCGTTTCAGAGAGATGAGGTCTGCAACGTGCATCTACACTACGAGAAGAGCCCGAACGGTTTGAAGTAGACCTCTGCTGCGGCAGCCAGCAGGAGAGCTGCGAGCACCCATATCCACCAGAGCGTCCAGCGTCGTTTCAGATTCAGTACTTCGATCATTTTAGCGACCGAACAGGCGCCGTCAGGCAGGTCGGGATGCCTGACTTCATCGAAGGAATGAACCTTCTTTGCGTCGAGCAGATCGAATATCTCGGCAGGCTGTCTGATCTCGTACTCACCGGTAAGGGTGACCACCTGCCAGGGCTCGCCCGAATACTCCCCGGAAGCACCCTCTTCCCTCTCGGGGACGACATCGGTCGGAGGAGCTTCACCTTCTTCGGCAATTCCTGGTCTGTCAGGTTCCGAGCCCGGTTCCTCTTTTCCCTCGTCTATCTCTTCGCCGTGAGCTCCTGCGGGCCACAGCTCCAGTTCGAAGAGACCGCATTCGCTCAGGGGCTCCCATTCGCCCCCGTCGAGGGAGATCTCGGCTTCGAGCGGAACACGGGATCCCTTTATCCACTCCCGTATCCGATCGGTACTCCCCGGGAGGTAGTCCCTGCCGTCGATACGGATCCTGGGTGGTTCCTCAGACGGCTCGCGGGACGGGGGTTCCCGGAGAAAGGGGGTGAGACCGGGCAAACCACTTGCGAGAACGCCGCCCGGAGGTGTCCTGGGACCTTCTATCACCGCTTCGGTCGAGAGTCTTCCCTCTCTGGTCCATTCAACGACGGTTTCGAAATCGGGAGCTGTGTACTCCCTGTCGTCCATCTTCACCGTCCACCAGGTGGAGGGATCGAGAATCTTGGCCAGAGCACTGTCATCGGCGACCCGGGTCCATTCGTCCACACCGGCCTTCCGGAAGCTGTCCTCCCCGGTAATTCGTCTTTCCCTTGCCCATCGCAGAACGGTATCAATGCTCGCAGCCCGGTGTACACGACCCCCATGCATCACTTCGTAGGCGCCGTCCTCGGACATGACAGACCCCCTTTATAAGGCTCACTACAGCCATCACACCTTTACAGCAGTCACAACCCCGTACCCCTGACGAGAGCCCTGGAAACGGGACGCCGGATTCATTCTGAAGCGTATAGTCAAGCCCTCGAAGCGTGTCAACCAAACTACTCATGCTGATCGAGAATGAAGACCAGGGTCTCTTCGAGTGCGTCGAGTGCGATACCGCTGCTGAGCCAGCCGCGGTCCTTCGAGATGGATATAAGCCTATCGAGGTAGGCATCCCAGTAGGCCGGCAGGCTTCCCGATACCGCTAACCTGTGGTAAAGTCTCGGTCCGGGCAGTATCGAGACGAGAAAAGCAGTCTGTCTGACCGAGAGATCCCGTACATCGACCCCGAAGTAGTATCCAGCGGCTTCCTGAAGTCCGAAGACATCGGGGCCCAGCTCCACGATATTCGCGTACAGCTCGAGTATCCTGTCCTTCGATAGGTAGACCTCGATGCGCCATGTGAGGAAGACTTCCTGTAGCTTACGTGCGAAGGTCCTCTCGCGGCCGAGAAAGAGGTTCTTCGCGAGCTGCATGGTAATCGTGGACCCCCCCCTTGCCAGACGACCTTCTTCGATATCGGCCCGGATGGAGTTCCTTATGTGGTAGAGGCTGAAGCCGTCATGCCAGCGAAAGGAGGCATCCTCCGCACAACAGACGAGAGCCTCGAAAGACGCGGGAAGTGAATCGAAGACTATGAAATCAGCGTTCGCAAGGGTATCGAGGCAAATCAGCCTGCTGTTTCCCCAGCTGTCTCTCATCAGGCATGTGGCGCCATCCCCTCTCAGCTGCCCGAACCTGATCGGGCTAGATTCCACCTCGAGCCCGGAAACGTCGATATCTATCCAGACATCGGAGCTGTCTGGATCGATCCAGTTGAGTAGAAGCCCTATATCGAAGGAGAGCTCCCCACCCAGCCTGAGCCCGCGGAGCCGACCGAGGAGTGGATCCGGAATCGAAGAGGAGATGCTGCTGCCCGGCAATGAGTCATTCCATAGCCGGAGGAACAGGTTCTGTCGTTCGCCCCAGTATGCATCGATGCGGAATCCGGCATTGGCCTCCCCCAGCATGACCGTGCCCGAGTCCAGGTGAACCGAAGATCCAACGGGGAGATAAACCCCCCTGCACTCCACAGACAGGATCAGATCAACTGTATCGCGAGCCAGGATCGGACTCCAGAACCTCGTGCTGTCCAGGAGTACATCGACCTCGAACAGGATACTGTCCGAGCCCGACATCGTCACAACGAATGACCCGGAGGGTGATGTCTCCATGAAGGCACCGGGAAAAAGGCTGTCGAACCTGGCTTCGATGAACTCATCCGCGCTCGAGATGTCGAGGTGCAGATCGGCTCTGACGTCGCCGTCGACACTCGAGTATGAGAAAGGGATATCGACGGGGGATCCATCGACTGCGGAGAGGAAGCCGCTCATCTCAATTAACCCGTGTGATGCGAGTCCGGACAGCTCTCCGCTGACTCGGTGACCGGAGAGCCTGCTCGGAAGTGTTATCGTCCCTGGGGGCGGACATTCGCAGTCCATGAACACCATCCGGAGGCTGTCGGCACCGTTCCGGAACTCGATGCTCACCCCCGCTGAGCCCCATTCACCGGCTATGCAGCCATCGAACCGCTCACCGGATCCCCAGCCGCTGAGCCTTCCAGTGATGATTCCCATCGATTCGCCGCAGTTCCTCACCTCGAGTCCGCCAATCCTGACGGGGGGCAACCGATTGCCGGAACCATTGCCTGTACCCTCCCGTCCGGTCAGGCATACCTCGGCCTCGAGGATCGAAGATCCTACGAGGATGCTGTCAAGCGAAGGCGACAGGGGATTGCCGTGCCAGTAGATGAAAACCACTTCTGCACCGAAACCGTATCCCGGGAGACTTGTACCGGTCAGTACGACGAGACCGGGACCCAGTCCAACGGAACCAATGGTACATTCCGGATCAAGACGGGAGAGCCGCGACGAGACGACACCCCGGATTACCAGGAGAGCAAGAAACAGCAGGAGAGGGAGGGCCGCCGCTGCAGCCGCGATCAGCAGAATCCGCTTGACCCGGACGGACACTCAGCTCCCGTTCGAGAGTGCGCCGTCTATCTCCGCGAGTATCGACATGGCCGCTTTCCCCGGATCGGAGGCTCCGGTTATGGGCCTGCCGACGACCAGCGCCGACGCTCCTGCACGAATTGCCCGGGCGGGGGTCATTATACGCTTCTGGTCACCCGCCGCGGAACCGGCAGGTCTTATCCCCGGGGTGACGATCAGGAACCGGTCATTTGTTGCAGATCTGACCGCAGATGCCTCCAGGGGGGAGCAGACCACTCCATCGAGTCCACAATCCCTTGCGGCAGAGGCAAGCCTCATGACCAGTTCCAGGGGAGTGTCCGTTGTTCCGAGCAGCTCCAGATCGGGCAAATCCATGCTGGTCAGAATGGTCACGGCGATGATCCTGGTTCCGCCGGTTCTCGCCTCGGCAGCAGCCCGCATCATCTCCAGGCCTCCGGATGCGTGTACGTTCAGGACCTCAGGCTCGAGGCTGCAGGCTGATCTGACAGCCCCCGCTACTGTAAAGGGTATGTCATGGAACTTGAGGTCCAGAAATACGGGGAATCCCGCCTCCCGCAGTTCCTCGATCAGGGCCGGACCCTTCCGGACGAAGAGCTCGAGACCCACCTTCACTCCCAGGGGCAGTCCCCTCAGGGGAGCGAGCAGCCCGGACGTCTCTTCGGCAAGATCGCTGGTCAGTGCAACGTAGAGCTTCGTATCATTCACTGCCTATCACCTCTATCAGTACGTTAGCCGTTCCAGATTCAATCATGTCCAGGGATCTCGCCGCCCCCTTCGAGAGGTCTATGATCCTTCCCTCGATGTAGGGTCCGCGGTCGTTGACCCTGACCGTGGCCGTTCTGTCGTTATCCAGATTGGTGACCTTCAGGACCGTGCCGAAGGGTAGAGTGAGATGTGCGCATGTCATCGCGTTCATGTCGAACGTCTCGCCGTTGGCGGTAGTCCTTCCATGGAATGCCTCGGCGTAGAACGATGCTATCCCGCGTTGGCTAAACCCGCTCACGATCAGCTCTGCCGCTCTTCCGGGTACCGTCACGTAGACCGGGCTCGAGACGATACCGCACGAGCAGGCAAGCAGCACCAGAGCGATCAGGACGGATTTCCTCAAGAACCGCTCTCCTCTTTCAGGAGAGCCCTTATTCCCGAAAGGAGTTCGACCCCGACACCCGGCCTCCGGAGGAGCAGGGTACCCACCTGCACCATGCTTGCGCCCGCTGCGATCAGCTCGAGGACGTCCTCCGGACACGACACCCCTCCAGAAGCCATAACGGGGATGTCGAGCGCTCCGGAAACCAGGAAGACCCTGGCGACGACCAGAGGCAGGAGCGCGGGAGACGTGTATCCGCCGGTCTTTCTGCTGACGGCAGTCCTTCCGGTCCTCCAGTCGATCTGCATCCCGAGGAAGGTGTTGCAAACGGTAACTGCATCGGCGCCGCCCTCCTGTGCCGCCATTGCGGAGCTTGCGAGGTCTCCGCCGTTTGGGGTCAGTTTGACGCTGAACGGTTTCTCCGTCGTCGATCTGATGCTCCGGGTGATCCACTCGACGGTTTCAGGGCATACACCGAAGGCAGCCCCTCCCGCAGAAACGTTTGGACAGGAAACGTTGATCTCGTAACCGAACGGAACGGGTGACTCCTCCAGCCTCTCGACTACCCTGGCGAAATCCTCTCTGACGCTCCCGGCAACGTTGACGATGACAGCGCATGGAATCTCCGAGATCCCGGGGAGGATCCTGCCCGCTACCTCTTCGACACCCGGGTTGGCAAGGCCGATGGAATTGATCAGCCCGAACCTCGTCTCGGCGATCCTCGGAGGCAGGTTGCCTGCTCGCGGCTCCAGCGTGGTGGCTTTTGTCACGATTGCGGCAACACTTTCCAATCCGCCGAACTCGAGGAGTTCCCTCCCGAACCCCGCCGTCCCAGAGGCCAGGATGACAGGGCTCTCGAAGAGCCGCCCCCAGAAGTGTCGTTCCAGGGTGATCGACTTCCTCTCTCCGCTCATCTCCCGATCACCTCGATCCATTTCTCCCAGTCGATCGTCCGGGCATCGACCACCGGCCCTTCGGTGCAGCATTTGATGTATATGTCTCCTACGGCGGGGATGACGCATCCCTCGCAGACTCCCCAGCCGCACCCCATCCTGCTCTCCGTGGAGACCTGTACGACATCCAGCAGCGATTCGGGGATCAGTTTCAAGACCGCTGCCATCATGGACGGGGTCCCGCAAACGGCAATGTCCGAAATAACATCCCATGGCAGGTCGTCCAGAAGTTCGGTCACGAGTCCCCTCACTCCGGCAGAACCGTCTTCGGTAGCGACCAGGACTTCACCAGGGCAGCCGGGAAGGATCTTCCGGGAGCTGGCAGCACCGATACACGTGACGGCAACCTCGGTCTTCTCCCCGAGGAAAGGGAATCCTGCCGCACCCATCCCTCCGCCTACGAGGAGCCACCTGCCTTCAGTAAGCCTGTACCCGCTCCCCAGGGGGCCGAGAAGACGAAGCGATTCTCCCGGTACGGATTCCGCCAGGAGGTGTGTACCCCGACCGACGACATCGAAGACGATCTCGACGGTATCGTCGGGGGGGCTGCACCTGTTGAGAGTAAAAGGCCTTCGTGTAACAGGGAATGACCCGGAATCAGCCTCTGCCTGGATGAATTGACCGGGAGCTGCCTCGCTGGCGATGCGAGGTGACCTGAGGAGCATTCTGAATATCCCCGGCAGTATCTCCTCTCTCTCCAGCACGAGGGCTGGACCGTCATTCATTATTCCCCTCCACCTTCTCCTTCGGATCCTCCCAGTCTCTCTATCGCTGCAGCACCCTCCTCCGTGTGCGGATACTCGCTATCCAGTGTACGGAGGTAGCTCTCGACGAGGCCGTCATCCATCCTGGCGGATTCGGACGCCACGTATGCAGCCCAGAGGATCTGGGGCTCCATCTCGTAGCTCCACTGGGTCCCGAGGATCCTGTCTAGTCTCTCCCAGGCGTTCTCGTACTCTCCCTCTTCTATCAGAGACCATGATTCGTGTAGAACGACCGAGGGTCTTGCATCGTATCCGGCTCCGCGTTCGAGGCCGAGCCGGTCCTCGATCCTCGTTGCCAGGTCACTGCTGTCTGCAAGTTCAATGGCGTAGAGGAGCACCGCCTCGGTCGAATCATCGGGGAACTCACCCAGGTCGACCAGTACCGAGAGGGCCATGGCCCTCAGGATGTTGCTTCCGTGAGATGCGACTGTCCTCAATTCCGCAACAGCAAGCGTGTCTTCGCCGTAGAGGTCGACCCGCTTCTCGGCAATGAGCAGACGCAGACGGTGCTCATCATCACCGACGGCTCTCTCCAGCTCCCTGGTGTAGTCGTGCAACAGCTGCAGTTCGGACCTGCGGTCCCTGGCCAGCCGTATCCACATGTAATCACCGCCTCGGGACGAGAGCTCGGTGAGTGTCTCGAGCGCTTCGTCGACCCTCCCCCTGCTCTCGAGAAGGAGAGCGCGAAGGTAGAGGGCTTCCGCACCTTGCTCTCTGTAGGGGTCCAGATCGGCGGAACCCCTGAACGCGGAGAGGGCTTCATCGGGATTCCCGGCCGTCATGTGAGCCTTGCCGGTGAGCAGGGATATGGTGGCCATCTCGATGTCGGACCTGTAGCCGCGCAGCAGCCGGTCGAGGACTTCCGCGGCTTCATCCGGTCTGCCGGCCTCGATCCACGCTTCCGCCGCCGATACGAGCGCACGGTAGTATCCCTTTCCCCTGCCGAACTCCGTCCCTGCATTCATGCACTCCACCGCAGCGCTTTCGGCGTCACCCAGTGCGAGAAGAACCCTTCCCCTGCCGAGGAGGACCTCTGCTCTCAGGCTGTCGCTGCCGGCATCGTCGAGGGTATCGAGCAGGGCAAGAGCCCTGGAGGGCTCCCCGCCCATCATGAGAGCTTCGGATAGAAGCAGTCTGGAAATGACATACTGCGATCTGTTCCTCCGGGAGACCACCTCGAACGAAGCAACTGCATCGGCGTACCTCTGGAGCTCCATTGCCGATCTCCCCAGGCCCATCCTGGCCTGGTCGGCCAGCTCCGGGTCATCCGTGATCACCAGTGCAGATGCATAGGCCATCATGGCTTCCTGGAGGTCAGACGTACCGCTGCCGGAAACCGATCTCGAGCCGAGCATGAGAAGGGCATCGCCTATCAGGAGCTGGGCGTCGTCCGCCCAGCGGCTGCCGGGATGAAGGGTGAGGACCTTTCCGGCTCCTTCGATGGCCGACTCGAGGAGGTCCTCCTCTCTGCTGCTGGGATTGTCGGGATTCAGCCGGGCAAGATTCTGAGCCTCTACGTAACTCTTTCTCGCATTGTAGAAGGTGTTGTAGTAGGCACACGAGCAGACCGAAACGGCGAGAAGGATTGCAGCAGCTGCTCTCAGGTCAGAGGTCAAAGGAATCCTCCAGATAGATCAGACCGCCGTTCCAGACCGCCCGCACTCTCCCCCTGAGGGGCCTGTTCAGGAATGGGGTATTGCGGGAGAGTGAAAAAGTTCCCGTCCCGGCGAGTGTGTACTCCGCATCGGGATCGAACAGGACGAAGGCTCTGGATCTCCCGGTGGTCAGGGAAGGTGGATCGAGCCCGAGTACGCGGGCCGGCCCGGTGGTGACGAGGGATATGACCTGGAGCGGGGACATCCCCCCCTGGCCTCTGAGTATCTCGAGGATCAGGGGAAACATGGTCTCGAGCCCTGTTATACCGAATGCTGCCCGGTCGAGCGTACCCTTCTTGTGCTCCGCACAGTGAGGGGCATGATCGCTGGCCACCGCGTCAACCGCACCTGATGACACGTATTCCATCAGCCGTCTCCTGCTTTCTTCGCTCCTGAGAGGATTACCCAGAAGCAGGCAGCAGAGAACAAAAGGAAAGGCGCCCAAAGAAAATATGGGACGCCTTATCAGCTATCTACCTTATTCATCCACTCTCCTTTCCAATCATGGGAGGCATCACCGTTTTCAGTGATACCCTTCCGGCCAGTCTCCATAGGTATCCGCCCTTAGGAGGAAAGGCTCGAAGAGTTTTATTTAGTTCTTGACCGCCACTTAACTTATCATATCCTGAAGACGACTGTCAACATAAGGGTACATATTGTAGAGTGTTTATCCGCTGACCTTGTGATTGGCAAGCGTCTCTAGGGCGAGCACCATGGCAGAGTGGTCTAGCTCACTACCACCATGGGCTGCCACCGCATTAAACAGTTCCTGCGCCGTGGCTGTGTTCGGCAGGCTCAACCCTAAGTTGCGTGCTGTTTGCAAGGCCAAGTTCAGGTCTTTTTGGTGTAATCGGATACGAAAACCGGGGTCAAAACTACGTCCGATCATTCGTTCCCCATGTAGCTCCAGAATCCGACTTTGGGCAAATCCTCCAAGCAGTGCACTCCTTACCTTGGCTGGGTCAGCGCCTGCCTTGGAAGCAAATAAAAGGGCTTCACCAATTGCTTCAATGGTCAGGGCAACTACAATCTGGTTAGCCACCTTGCAAGTCTGGCCAGCCCCATTATCACCAATATGAATGATATTCTTGCCCATAATCTCAAAGTAGGGCTTAATTTGCTCGAACACCTCAGGCTGGCCGCCTACCATGATGGAAAGAGTGGCCTTTTCCGCCCCTACCTGGCCACCGGAAACAGGGGCATCGAGCATCTTTACACCCAAAGCACCAAGCTTTTTAGCAAACTCCTTGGTAGCAATCGGAGATATAGAACTCATATCTACCACGATAGAGCCTGGTCTGAGACCCTCTGCCACGCCACCCTCGCCAAACAAAGCAGCTTCGACATCAGGTGTGTCCGGTACCATAATGAAGATTACATCGGATTCTTGCGCTATTTCTTTACAACAACTACAGGCCACCGCACCCTTTGAACACAGTTCCTTAACCGGCTCCGAGAGCAGGTCACAAACATGAACTGTGTGACCAGCCGTTAGCAAATGGTCTGCCATCGGCTTGCCCATTATCCCCACCCCAATAAATCCAAGTTTTGCCACTATTTGCCTCCTTCTTCAAGATAATGTCTGACCCATTCCAGACCGTCCTCGGTCACACCAGCCGGCTTGTATTCACACCCAAGCCAACCATCATACCCCGCCTCATCAATGAAATGAAGCAGGTTAGTGTAGTTAATTTCACCGGTTCCTGGCTCATGCCGGCCCGGATTATCCGCTAGCTGAATATGCGCGATACGAGCCAGGTTATCTACAATGGTTCTCGTTAGATTACCTTCCATGATTTGCATATGATAAATGTCGTATTGAAGCCACAGGTTAGTGTGATTTACTTCTTCAAGCAACTGGAGCGCATCCTGTGTATGTACTAGATAAAATCCGGGAATGTCTTGGTTATTTAGAGGTTCAACCAGTAAGCGAATGCCTTCTTTTTCCAGGGCAGTTGCAGCAAATCGAAGGTTTTCCACCAGCGTCTGGCGGATTTTTTCTGCTGGCACCTCACCAGGAGTTAGACCGACAAGGCAGTTCAGGCGAGGACATCTTAAAGCTTTAGCGTAGTCGATGGCTAATCCCACACCTTCTTGGAACTCGCCTACCCGCTGTGGTAAGCAGGCAATGCCCCTCTCTCCGGCTGCCCAATTACCCGCCGGCAGATTGTGCAACACCTGTTCCAGACCATGCTTATCCAGCTCCTCCGCCAGCTTTTGCTTCTCCCACTCATAAGGAAACAGGTATTCAACTCCCCTGAAACTAGCTTTTGATGCCCGCTCAAAACGACCTAGGAAATCAACCTCATTGAACATCATGGTTAAATTGGCGCTGAATTTGAGCATACATACTCCTCCTTAAGCAAATATACAATCGTTACGTTCCTGGGCGATTTCTTCAGCTCACTTAATATAAAGATTCTGCCAAATTCTGTATTGGTTGTCAACAAGCCGTTTGCCTTACCGTTTGGCAGTCTCTGCTTCGACGTCCCCTGTTTCTACTTGCGAAACATAAAAGGTATAAAATCCTGGCTCAGTGTAGTAGGTTGAAACCAGTAGCATCATATCGATTTCCCCAGGTTGCCACCAATTTGCCTCACTCCAATAGGCGGCTAAATCTATGACATGTTCAGACCATTGGTTTAGCTGAGCATTCCTGACCACTAAAATCCTGTTGCCCCCCTGATATTGAAATACCTCCTCTTCATCAACTTCATCAGAAAAGCCAATGATTAATGCATGCCCGTGACTGTCCACAAAGTGAATACCAGAGCCAATAACAACCCGCCCAGTAGTTATAGTGTTCACCGTTGGGAAGACCTGAACCCTTATCTCCGTCCCTGGGAACGGTATATCCTGGGAAATCCCGGCATGGGTTGAGTCACGATTCTCTTCCCGTATGCCATCCTCATATATTGTAAACCCCACGCTTTTCACGCCAGCGATATAAGTCTCCTCAATAGTAGCCTCATCACCCTCACCGGTAACAAGTACCGGTTCCCAGCCAAGGGGTAGCTGTATCTTCTCCCCTCTTACCCACTGGTCAAATTGTCCGTTGAAGATGCCCTGTGCCTCAACACCCAAGGCGTAGATTTCAGTGCGGTTAAGGGAATCAGGAGCTATTACCTTCACCAACCTGGCATTGCGGCGAACCTCTTGGACAAGCCCCTCAGTTTGCTTCTTCAAGGGATAGCCCCACCAGTCTACCCATGGATCCAGGATTATATAATCCACCCCTGCCTCCATAGCATCCTTGACTATCTCTTTTGGCGTCTTTTCTTCCATCCATAACAGAGCAAAAGTATCGAAAGTTAAAGTGCTATCCAGGTTCGGTGATAGAGCCGGGAAGATAGGGTTAGCGGCATATACCTTCTTCGCCTTAGCTCCCTCCAGATAATCTATAGTTTCTTCATATACAAGCTCTTCATTCGAGGCGAACCTTCCTCCCCCAAGGATGTCATAACCTGTGTAATTGGTAAGCAAGACCAGGCTCATAGTTAGAAAAAATATAAGGATGGTTAGCACCACCAATAGGCTAACCTTAAATCTAGCGGTAAGCATCTCTAATCTGCTGGTAAGCATTTTGGTATCCAGTGGCGGCACAAACTGCGATATACCAAGGAACAGGAAAGGGAAGGCTGAAGCATAATATCGCGGCAGATGATAGAACCCCTGGCTTAACACCAGAGAGACAATCAATGTCATTGATAGGAAGCAATCGCCCTTGGAGAAGTCTCGCTTATTCAGCAGAACAAAGATTACGGGTATGACAAACAGAATGGGTAGGGAGGCCATCCTCAGAAAGCTCGGAACCAAAGGAGTCAGTCGAATCATGCCAACAAGGGATGGGAATTCACCTGGTGGGCGGTTCTGCTGCAGCAGGATAGTCTGTGAGATAAATTCCTGTGGCATCTTGACCCAGAAGAAACCAGTAATGGTAATAAACCCAAGAACAGTTCCGGTTAATAACAACCACAGCCCTCGGTTATGCCGCAGTTCCCATAGCCCGAGCCACCACTGTCTAAAAGGGAGATTCCTTTCCAAAATCACCAACGAGATGACCAAAGGAATTAGGAAAACGAGGATGGTAACCGCCACATCGCTAACTGATAAATACATGGGGTTCAAAAAGGGAATTGACACATCTAGTCCCAGTGACCACTTCAGGAGTAGCAGAAGCGAATAAAATATGGCGGCGAAGCATATATACA
>SDBS01005544.1_pt1 | contig 12284 bp, 9 predicted proteins | sample 2277091 | NCBI WGS metagenome assembly SDBS01 (sample SAMN10404972, study PRJNA504765) | marine sediment metagenome | isolation source: marine sediment core GS10_PC15, 163 cmbsf | place: Arctic Ocean: Southern Knipovich Ridge | collected 2010 | reverse complement strand
GGTGCCGGCAGGCGACGATCCGTCGCCCAACGGTTCGCTGCCCGACGGATCGCCCGCAGCGGGTGATCCCGCAACCTGTGTAGCGCCCGACGCTGTTAGACCCATGCGCTCTCCGAGACGGGTTCGCACGGCCCCCAGAGAGGTACAGGCCGTTTTCCAATCCGAGCCCACAAGGAGAATCAAGTCGCCGTTTGCGGCTTTCAGACTCTCAACTACACGGTCCTGAATATCGGCGTAAAACCGCGAGATCCCTCCCTGCAGACCCTCCTGCGTAACCTTCATCCAGGCCAGACCCTTTGCTCCATATATCTTGGCCACCTCTTCGAGCTCGGAAATCTGCTTCCGGGAGTATGAGCCGAGATTCGGTGCTCGCAGGGCGCGAACCGCTCCACCCTCCTTCAATACGTTTTGGAAAACCTGGAACGAGCCTTCGCCGGCCCAAGCAGAGGCATCCATGAGCGGAAGCTCGAAGCGAAGGTCCGGCTTGTCCGTGCCGTAGCGATCCATCGCCTCGTGATAGGTGAGGCGCGGGAATGGGATTGGCAGCTCGATCTGAAGGGTCTTCTTGAATACGAAGTGAAGCATTTCCTCGATCAGAGCAAAGACATCCTCCTTTGAGACAAAGCTCATCTCAATATCGATCTGGGTATGCTCCGGCTGTCTGTCTCCGCGAGCGTCTTCGTCGCGAAAACAGTGAGCGATCTGAAAGTACCTGTCGAACCCGGAGACCATGAGGAGCTGCTTGTACAGCTGGGGAGATTGGGGGAGGGCGTAGAACATCGAACGCTGGATCCGCGAAGGCACGAGAAAGTCTCTCGCTCCCTCGGGGGTCGAACGAATCAGGGTTGGAGTCTCGATTTCGTAGAAACCATGGCCCACCAGGTACTCCCTCACGGCAAAGGTGACTTCGTGCCTCAATCTGATGTTCCTCTGCATTGCAAATGATCTGAGATCCAGGTAGCGGTAGCGAAACCTCAATTCCTCTTTCGCCTCGGTTCTCTCATCAATCATGAAAGGAGGGGTTTTACTCTTCGAAAGAATAACGATTCTCACGGCCTGCACTTCGATTTCGCCCGTCGGCATGCGGGGATTCACCATCTGCCCGGGTCTGGGGCGAACCGTTCCCTCAACGGCGATGCAGTATTCGAATTTGAGCTCGGAGGCCGTATCGAGAAGCCCCTCTTGGGCATCGGGATCCAAGACTACCTGTGTGATCCCGTAGCGGTCTCTGAGATCGATAAACTTGATTCCGCCATGATCTCTGAGTCTGTGAACCCAGCCGTTGAGGACAACTCGCTTTCCAGCGCTTTGACTGTTCAGAGTGCCGCAATCTACGGTTCTTTTCATTTCTTCCATATGAGGATGAATCTATCCTTTTCCCCTTCCCAATGCAATAGAAATCCCGTGCCGGCAGCTAAGAGCGGTACGGCAGACCAGCTAAGACAAAAGGGGCGAAGTGCTCTGCACTGGGAAGTGCTGCACTAGGAAGTGCTTTGCACTCGGAAGTGCTCTGCACTGGGAAGTGCTTTGCACTCGGAAGTGCTACACAAAGAGAAATGTTACAATTCCCAGTGGAATAAGGTAGAAGCTGAAAAGGTAGAGTCGGCCTTGTCGCACTATTCGCAGCAGGAGCAGAAGGGAGAACAGGCCTACAACGAAAGAGGTGAGCATTCCCGCTGCCAGCACCAGCGGACTGATTGCAAGAGCCTCGATGTCTCTGACTTTGAAGGCCACCGCGCCGAGAATGGCGGGTATCGAAACGAGAAAGGCGTACTCCCCTGCCCGTTCTCTACTCATTCCCGCAGCCAGGGAAGCGCTTATGGTAATGCCGGATCGGGAGACCCCGGGCAAGACCCCGATTCCCTGAGCGATACCCGTAATGATTCCCTCTTTGATACCCAGATCTCTGTATTGCTTCGAGCCTCTGAAAGATCGAGAGACAATCAGAATAACGGCGGTGAGGAGAAAGAATGCGGAGACGAGCTTTGTGGTCAGGACAAAGCGATCCTGAAGTTTTGCCAGACCGAGCCCTGCCAGGGCGGTGCAAACCGTGGCAACACAGATCACGCCCAGCAGGCGCAGGTTTTCCCCGTCCTCTGGCCCGTTGTTCCGCCTGATGACTCTCGAGAGTGACACCAGGATCTCTCCGATTCTCTTTCGAAACACAATGATGATTGCTATGAGTGTGGGAACATGCATGAGAACGTCGAAGAGGATGGGAATGTCACCAAAGCCCATGAGATGACGGGCGATAACCAGGTGTCCCGAGCTGGAAACCGGAAGGAACTCCGCTACGCCCTGAATGATTCCCAGGAGCACGGATTGAAGAAGGCTCATTGTTTTAGCACCTCGTATACCGGTCTCATCTGTTACAGCCAGTCCATGGATCGCTCAACGGCTTTTTTCCAGAAACCGCACAGCTCCCCCCGTCTTTCCGCTGACATCCGGGACTCGTATTGCTTTTTTGAGGCCCAGTTCTCTCTAAGCTCGTCCGGGCTCTTCCAGAAACCCGTTGCCAGTCCTGCAGCATAGCAGGCTCCCAGAGAGGTGGTCTCTGCGATGGAGGAGACGATTACAGTTATGTCGAGAATATCCGCCTGAAACTGCATCAGAAGGTCGTTCGCTACCATGCCTCCGTCAACCTTCAGCGACGGTATGTCTTGTCCCGTATCCTTCTGCATGGCCTCAAAGATATCCCGGGTCTGAAAGGCGGTGGATTCGAGCACGGCCCTTGCCAGGTGCGCCTTGTTGGTCGCATGGGTGATTCCTGCGACCGTTCCCCGGGCATTGCTCCTCCAGTAGGGGGCGAAGAGGCCGGAAAAAGCCGGAACGTAGTAGATGCCGCCGTTGTCAGGAACCTGGCCTGCAAGGGCTTCGATCTCCGGCGAATCCTTGATAAGCCCCAGGTTGTCTCTAAACCACTGAACCAGAGCGCCGGCGATGGCCACGGAGCCCTCCAGTGCATAGATGGCAGGGCTGTCTCCGACCCTGTAGGCCACCGTAGTGATGAGACCGTACTGTGAGGGGATCGGTTTTTCCCCCGTGTTAGTCAGCATGAAGCAACCGGTTCCGTAGGTGTTCTTGGCCTCTCCCGGCTCGTAGCAGGCCTGGCCAAAGAGCGCAGCCTGCTGATCTCCCAGAACCCCTGTAAGAGGGATAACCGTACCGAAAGGGCCGTCTGCCGTTGTGCTCCCATAGGATTTCGGTTCCACCGAGGGGTGAATCTCCGGTAGCACATTGGGCGGAATGTTGAAAACTTTCAGCATTTGCGTGTCCCAGGAGAGGGTTTCGAGGTCGAGAAGCAGTGTTCTGCTTGCATTGGTCACATCCGTCACATGCCTCCCCCCGTTGGGACCGCCCGTTAACCACCAGAGCAGCCAGGTGTCGATGTTGCCGAAATAAACCTCTCCCCGGTCGGCGGCTTCTCTTAAACCCTCGACGTTTCGCAGGAGCCAGGAGAGCTTGGTAGCCGAGAAGTAGGTTGAAACGGGAAGCCCCGTTGTATCCCGAAAACGATCTATTCCACCTTCGGAGATGAGCTCGTCGCAGATATCCTTCGTGCGGGTATCCTGCCATACAATAGCGTTGTGGTACGGTTTTCCGGTCTTTGGATTCCAGGCGACAGTGGTTTCTCGCTGGTTGGTTATGCCGATGGAATCGATCTCTCCCGGTTCGACCTTTGCCTCCTGCATGGCTCCTTTAATAACCTTTTGGGTGTTCTCCCAGATGCTCATCGGGTCGTGCTCGACCCAGCCGGGTTTGGGGAAAATCTGCCTGTGTTCCAACCGATGGGACGCGGCAATTTGGCCCTTTCTGTTGAAGAGGAGAAATCGTGTGCTTGTCGTGCCTTGATCTATCGCTCCTATGTATGCCTTTTTCATGGTCCTCGCCCAGTCGTGCAATCTAGAAAATTTACTATATAATGAAGCGTGGTTTCCTACAACAACTACAACCGCAGGACGGCAGGACAACGGTGATGAGGCTATGAGGTTCCTCTTTCTCGAGTCTTTTTATGGGGGCTCTCACAGAGATTTTGCCGATGGTCTCGTTCGCTTTTCGCGTTACAGAATCGACCTGGTCACGCTGCCGGCCCGATTCTGGAAGTGGAGAATGCGGGGTGCCGCCCTTCACTTCGTACACGAGATAGACGATCCCACCATCTACGATGGACTCATCGTAACGGATCTCATCAGCCTCTCGGACATCAAATCCTTATGGGGTGTCGATTGTCCTCCTGCTTTAGTGTACTTTCACGAGAATCAGCTTTCGTATCCGCTGCCGGAGGGCGAAACCATGGATTATCAGTTCGGATTTACGGATATTACAACAGCCCTGGCAGCAGAAAGGATTCTCTTTAACTCCCATACCCACAGGGATTCCTTTTTCAAGGCCCTTCCGGGCTTCATCCGTTTGATGCCTGAGTTCAAGCCCCTATGGGTGGTGGATGTCCTCGAGAGAAAATCGGGAGTTCTTCATCCCGGCTGTCACTTCCCCTCGCAGCCTGTCGTGATTGAAAAGAGAGACTCTGATCCCCCAATCATCGTTTGGAATCACAGATGGGAGTTTGACAAGTGCCCCGATGTTTTTTTCCAGGTACTGGACGGGTTGGCGGACGAGGGGCGGGAGTTCCGGATTGTGCTGATGGGAGAGAACTTCCAGGTGGTTCCCAAGCCCTTCCTTTCTGCCAGAGAGAGATACGGGGAGAAGATCCTGCAGTACGGATACGTAGCGTCCAAGGAGGAGTATTTCCACTGGCTCCAGCGGGGCGATGTTGTCGTCAGCACAGCAATCCAGGAGAACTTCGGAATATCCATAGTCGAGGCCGTTCGATGCGGCTGCCTCCCCTTGCTTCCGGCGAGGCTTTCCTACCCGGAGCTCATACCCAGGAAGTATCACCCTCTCTGCCTCTATACGGATAGAGAGGATCTCAAAGCCAGGCTCGCCCTGTTTATCACCTCCAAAGAGAGATACCTCTCAGAGAGACGCTCTCTCGCCGACGCCGTGGCCAGATACTCCTGGGAGAGGACGGCGGCATCGTATGATGAGGAGTTGAACGCGCTTGCCGCTGATAGATAGGGATTTTTATAATCCGACCTGAAGGAAATAGTCAAGAATCGTCCACAGAATCGAGAGATGAAATCAAAAAAACAGTGATGGGGCCCTACAAGATCGACGAAATCGGATGCATCGAAGAGCTTAAGGCATTCTTTGAAATACTCGTTATAATCTGTGTGGAAAAGCACTTTTCCATGAAAGCTTTCAAAGCGTCTCTTTTTAGAGATTTTAAAGAGAGATGGGAGGTCGTGTTATGTATTGGGCAAGATTCTCCCGCTCCTCTTGGCTTCCGCCGAATAGTCTTATTGACGAATCAATACTGAAACCTGAGTGTCTCCAGCTGAGAAGGTCATTCGCCATGTATTCAGCAAAGACAAGGGTGCGTTTCATAGTCTGGGAAGTGCTCCTTGAAGATCGTAGTTGATGCACACGTGCTACTACGATTCCTCCAAGACGAAGAGGGCGCGGAAATAGTAGAGCAACATCTGAAGAAAGCGCATATGGGTGAGGTTAATCTCTATATGAGCGAGATCAACCTGGGTGAAGTCTATTACATGACCGTACGACGAATCGGTGTCGAACCTGCTCGCGTCAAACTGAATGAGATCAGACAACTATCTCTTGAATTCGTCCCGACTCTCTGGTCATTAGTCCAGAGTGCGGCTGAGCTGAAGCATTTATGATCTGCTTCTCCTGAAGATTGCTCGAAAAATCATGCTCTCTGATGAGGAGCTTCGAGCGCTGACTTCTTCTCGTGCAGGTAGAGGAACTTGACTTTCGCTATGCACCGTGGTATCGCATTGATCTATGCAGGACGAGAGAGAAGAGACGAATGGATTTCTCAAGAGCCTGGGATTTCCCGAGCTGAGGGAACACTCCTCCTTCAATCATTTCGATTTCACACGCCCCTCGAGACGGATTCTTGTCATAGGTCCTATGGGCTCGGGGAAAACAGAGTATTCGTCCCGTGTTTGGAGAGACTCTCAGGTTGTGCAGAAAAAATCCGAGGGCGTCACAGCCTATACCAGGACCGGACTGGCAGATAGAAGGCGCGTCTTCTTCATCCGATCCACTCTCGACAGGGATCGATTTCCCGACTACCCGAAGAACGCCCTTCCCTTCAGGGGAGGTTATGAGACCTGCGGTGAGTGCATCGCGGATATTCGCACCTCCTTCGATCTTGAAGCGCTCTTCGAGCAGCATCCGGAAATAGGTACGTGGATAGTCGACGAGGCGGCTTTCTATGAGGAGAGGATCGCCTACATCGTGCATCGGGAGTCGGAGAGGAGGGGATTGATCTTTATCTTTCCCACACTGATTCTCAATTTTCGCAGAGAGATATTCAATTCGACGGCCAGGCTGCTCCTGGAAATGGCAACCGACGTCTTCCCGCTGACCGCCTACTGTGAGCATCCCGATTGCGTGAACGACGCCTTTTACACCTACCGCTACTACCTGGTAGAGGATGAGGAGTGTCCGGCACTCTACTTCGATCCTCTTATCATCGTGGGCGGTGATCGGGAGAAGACCGATCCCAGAGAGCCGAACTACTGCTCCCGTTGCGACGATCATCACTATCTCCCGGGCAAGGAATACACCTACCTGATCCTGAAGCCATTGGGGGAGGAGGCGGCTCAATCCAAGCTCGATCCCCTTATAAAAGAGTTGGAGCTCATCAAAAGCAGAATCGAAACATCCCGGCTCTATCGGCATTTTCTAGAAAAGTGCGACGAGGCCGGTGAGCGGGAGATGCGGATGCATGCCCTTCAGGTTCCCTGCATCGCGGAGAAGGTGCTGATCTTTCTCTTTGCAGAGGAGAACCTTCTCACCAAATCCCAGTTGGAGCGTATTATCGGCGATCTCGAACTGGACAGGGAGTATATCGAGAGGCGTCTCGCCGATAACGGGCGCACCCTGGACTGAGGCCGTCGAATTTTTTTAAACAACTTATCATCTGTATGCTTGACGCGGCAAATTCCCCAGTCTATTGTAGAGTATAATATTATGGAGGTGTAAAATGGGAAAGAAAGTACTACTCACAGGAGTCATGTTTCTGGCGCTGGCTACGGTGCTCTTCGCCAGTGGCGGAAAGGAGGAGCTGGGTACCGAGGAGAACCCAATCATCTGGTCTTTTGTGCCCTCCGGTGAGATGGAGAGAGTGGCTGCAGGCGCCCAGTCCGTTGCCGATCTGCTTCACGATCAAACGGGTCTGTACTTCAAAACCAACGTGGCTACCGAGTACGCCGGTGTCATCGAGGCGCTGGCCAGTGATCCGCCGGAAGCCCACATGGCTTCCCTCGCCACCTTTGCCTACGTTCTCGCTTCAGAGAGGGGCGCAGCCGAGGCTGCCATGGTATCCGTTCGTTACGGGAGCCCCACATACAATGGGCAGCTCATCGCCGGAGCTAATAGCGGGATAAACAGCGTTAAGGATCTCAAGGGCAAGACCTTTGCCAGACCCGATCCTCTCTCCACCAGCGGATGGATCATTCCCATGCTGACCATGCGAGCCGCAGGCATCAATCCCGAATCGGATCTCAAAGAGATCGTGGATGCGGGGAGTCACGACTCCGTGGTTGCAGCCGTCTACGGCGGTGATGTGGACGCCGGGGCGACCTACGTCGATGCCCGGACCAGGATCGAGAAGGATCATCCGGATGTCATGGAGAAGGTCAAAGTGATAGGGGTGACAGAGGATATTCCCAACGACGGTGTGCAGTTCCATCCCTCAATTCCACAGGAGATGCGGGACATTATCGTCAAGGCACTGCTCGAAATAATTTCGACCGAGGCGGGAAAAAAAGCCTTCAAAACAGCCTATCAGTGGAATGATCTGGCGGTACACGACGACACCTTTTATGATCCCTTCAGGCAGGTTCTGCAGGCTGCCGGCGTGAGTGTTAAGGATCTCATGAAGTAAAGACACCGGAGGTGAAGCCCACCGCAGGTGGGCGCCCACCGCAGGTGGGCAGCTACCGAAGGTGGCAAATTTCTGAAGCTTAAAAGGCAAAGCCTCAAGCTTCGAAACTGCAGGGAAACGAGGCGAGGTCCCTTTACGGCAAAGCAATAACCGTGAGGGGATCTCCTTTAAAGAAAGCAATGCTTGAAATCAAAAATCTGACCAAAGTCTATGACGATGGCACTGTCGCCCTCCGTAACGTAAGCTTCGAGGTCGAACCCGGGGAGTTTCTCGTTGTTATTGGCCTCTCCGGTTCGGGTAAATCCACCCTTCTCAGGTGTATAAACCGTCTTATCGACCCCACCGAGGGAACGATCATCTGGGACGACGAAGACATAACGGCCCTGGAGCAGGACCAGCTTCGGCATATCCGCCGCAAGATCGGCATGATCTTTCAGCATTTCAATCTCGTAAAACGGTCGTCGGTGTACACGAACGTTCTCTCCGGTCGGCTGGGATACGTGAACCCCCTTTCGACCCTTCTGCATCATTTTCCTTCCAGGGACAGGAAGATGGCCATGGATGCCCTCGAGAGATTGGGTATCGCGGACCAGGCTCACAAGAGGGCCGACGAGCTGAGCGGGGGGCAGCAGCAGCGCGTTGGAATCGCGCGGGCCCTGATGCAGCAGCCGAAAATGATTCTGGCCGACGAGCCTGTGGCCAGCCTCGATCCCGTGCTGGCTCACTCTATTCTGGGGTATCTCGAGAAGCTGAACCAGGACGAGGGGATCACGGTGTTCTGCAGCCTGCACTACCTGGATCTCGTTCAGCGGTACGCCACCCGTGTGATCGGTCTGCGAGACGGTCAGATCGTTTACAAAGGATCACAGGAGCAAATTCGGCGTATGACGGATGAGGAGTTCAAGGATATCTACGGAGAAGAAGCGGTGCGCGTTGGTGTGGGCAAATCGGAGGAAGCGGACACGTGACGGACTCATCGATTAGTCGAGAGAGTGAGAAGCAGAGCTGGGTACCTGCGCCTGCTGCCGGCGTGATCTCCCTTTTCATCCCCGGTTTGGGACAGCTTCTATCTCGCCAGATCCAGCGGGGTCTGCTTCTGCTGGCATCGACCCTGACCATCGTCCTTCTACTGGGATGGCGTATCAACCTGCTCGCCCACAGGGAGCCTACGCTCTGGGCCATGATCACAAAGGCCATCCGGAGGCGCCCCTTCTTTGTCGGGCTCGTCGTTGTGTGTACCGTGATACTCTGGTTGTGGATCGCTCTGGATGCCTACAGGGGCGCCCGGCTGAGGGCTGCCGGGCCGAGGGGTGGCTTGAAGCAGCGTCGGGCCCGTGTGGGAATATTTGTTCTCATCATCTTCACGTTCTTCTCTCTGGGATGGCAGATCAGCGAGATCGATCTCGTCAAGATGATCGCCGAGCTTCCCGATGCCTGGCCTCCCCTCTCCCGGGTGCTCTGGCCCTGGGCGGCTGCCGTAACGCGGGATACCCAGGAGGTGAGTGCGGGTGCGAAGATTCTGGTGCCCTGTGGTGAGAATCCTCCACCTCCCCCATTGGAAGAGCCGGGCAAACCCCACATGGTATCCACTCCCACCTGCGGAGACCTGACCCAGAGAGATGCCAACAGTCGTGATATAGCGGGTACGATGCTCAATCTGAGGGGGATGCGATTCCCACCCAATACGGAGACCGAGATCTGGTGGGAGGATCCTATAGGAAACGAGTTCCAGATCCGTCAGAAGGGAGAGTATGTGACGGTCATGACGGACGATCGGGGTAGCTTTGAAATCGATGTCGTCATGCCCTACCGGCTCATGCCTCCGAGTATGAGGGGTCGCCAGATACACCGGATAGTGGCCAAACAGATCTCCCCGGTCGGAGGATTGAAACCCAGTGAGGCGCTGCTCCTGTGTATCGGACGGATGGTGGAGACCATATTCATGGGTATGATGGCGACTATCTTCGGAATCATTTTCTCCATCCCCGTGAGTTTTTTGGCGGCAAGGAACCTGATGTCAGGCTCTCCCATAACCATGGCGATCTACTACGTCACCCGCACGATTTTGAACATCGTCCGCTCCATCGAGCCCCTGATATGGGCCCTGATAGCTGTCGTCTGGGTGGGACTCGGGCCCTTTGCAGGGATAGTGGCTCTTACCGTTCACTCCGTTGCCGCCCTGGGCAAGCTCTACTCGGAGGCGATCGAAAACATCGACAGAGGACCCATCGAGGCGATTCAGGCGACCGGTGCAACCCGGCTTCAAACCATTATGTATGCGGTTGTTCCTCAGATGATCGTGCCCTTTGTCTCCTTCTCGATATACCGTTGGGATATCAACGTCCGCATGTCTACGGTTATTGGTCTCGTAGGGGGCGGGGGAATCGGTTTTCTGCTTGTCCAGTACATCCGACTGCTGGACTACAGGTCAGCAGGAATTGCTGTGTGGTTCATTGCCGTTGCCGTGGCTTTGCTCGACTACGTGAGCTCTGAGATCAGACAACGCTTTATCTGACAGAGACGCGGGATGCCGTATTGATCGAAAAAGTTATCAAGAGAGACGGAAGAATCGTTCCGTTTAACCGTGAAAAGATCACCCTGGCCATTCTCTCCGCAGCCATAGCCGTAGGCGGGCGAGACCGCGAAGCGGCAGAGCGGGTGAGCGATGACGTGGCCGAGCGTCTGGAGCGACGAAGGGAAGAGGGTACCTATCCCTCGGTTGAAGAGGTCCAGGATCTCGTCGAAAAATCCCTCATAGAGAGAGGGCACGCCAGAACGGCCAAGGCCTATATCATCTATCGCTACGAGCACACCCTCAAGCGCGCCGGGAAAGACTCACTGACCTACAGTTCCGACAATATACCCTATCGAAAGCTCTGGCAGGCTCTCGTCTGGTCGGTGGATAACAACTGTAATACGCTGGAGCATCTCAGGCAGAGCGTGGAGGACGGTAAATTCCCGGAGCTGGTGAAATCCTCAGAGCAGTTCTATGAAGAGGAGCTGGATCGTACGAATCGTGCGATTATGGACAGGATCGATGATCTGAGGATCATCATCGTGTCGGGACCTTCCTCGTCCGGTAAGACGACAACAACCATCAAAGTCGAAGAGAGACTGAAAAGTAAGGGTTACTCCCTCGTTGCCTTGAATGTTGACAACTACTACTACGATTTGGCGTCCCATCCGAAAGATTCTTCCGGCGATTACGATTACGAGACACCTCAGGCGATTGATCTCCCACTGGTGAATCAGCATTTGAGGGATCTGTTGGACGGGAAGGCGATCGAGGTGCCCTACTACAACTTCAAGACAGGTAACAGGGAGGGTGTTTCAGGAGAGATGTCGATTGGGGAGAGGGAGATCATCCTGATCGATTCACTGCACGGCATGTTCGAAGATATGACAAGTGGCATTGCCGAAGAGAAGAAGTTCAAGCTCTATATAGAAACCCTTTCTCAGATCGAGGGAAGAGACAACCGCTTCATACGCTGGGCCGATGTGAGGATGCTCAGGAGAATGGTGCGGGATATGCAGTTCCGTAACTACAATCCCGGTCAGACCATCGCCCATTGGCATTACGTCAGAAGGAGTGAGCTGAGGTATATCATCTCGCGTTTACAGCAGGCCCATGCCGTTATCAACAGCTACCTTGCCTACGAACTGCCTTTGATGAAGAATCGGCTGGGAGACTTTTTTCCCAGGTTTATCGAGGAGTTCAAAGATGATTTGGATCGAGAGGATGCCTTTGAACGGGCCGTGAGGGTGAACGATATTTTCGGGCAAATTCCTTCGTGGCAGGATGAGAGTGTGATTCCGAAGTACTCGCTTTTGCGGGAGTTTCTCGGAGGCAGCGACTGTGATTATGGATTCGCCATAGTCCTGACCGACGCCGACCATGCCATGGTCATCGGCAGTTCCAAATCGACCGATCTGGTTCGCCCGATCAACGAATCCGTTCCGGGCATGAACGACATCTCCGCGTTTGGTATCAATCTGCGAACGGTCTATCACATCGATGACTACGAAACGAACGACTCTCTTCAGACTCCCTGGGATCTCGGCACCGGCGACCAGACCCTTTCGGACCTGACACTTCACAATCCAGACAACAACGATGTCTTCCAGTGGACGGCCATCGCCGATGGCACCGTGTCGATTAATCTGGCGTTTTTAAACGCCAAAGGAAATCTTGACCTGGCACTTTACGACAGCTCACTAAATCTTTTGGACCGTTCCTTGACCACAACCGATAACGAAACGATCTCCCAGTGGACGACCGCCGGCCAGACGATTCTGATCGAAGTAATGG
>SDBS01005543.1_pt1 | contig 12285 bp, 5 predicted proteins | sample 2277091 | NCBI WGS metagenome assembly SDBS01 (sample SAMN10404972, study PRJNA504765) | marine sediment metagenome | isolation source: marine sediment core GS10_PC15, 163 cmbsf | place: Arctic Ocean: Southern Knipovich Ridge | collected 2010 | reverse complement strand
AATTTTCTTTTGGTTTGCCATTGCCTGCCTGATTCTTTCCGGCGTGGCATCATCTGTAATCTCCGCAATGATCATTTTTTGGCCTTCCGTGGTCAGCCCGATCTCGCGCACGTTTACTCGGCGGGAATATTTTCCCACGTGCTGAAAATATTCCCGAATTTTTTCGTAGCGTGCCACCTTGTAGTCGGCCCCGACCTTATGCCCGATTAAGGCCTGCGGTCGCTGTATCTGCCCCGCAACGGCGCATCCCGGGTTAAGCAGCAGAAATACCACGTGTAACACAAAAGCCGGACAAAACAGATTTTTCCGCTTCATATTTTTCTCCTTTTATCAGAAGTCTTTCGATTTATTGTTCACATGTTGCCGTTTACAACGCTATCAAACATCTCCAAAATAAAACTACCCATCTATCCTGACACACCTGTCCCGACATGTCGGGATCGGGACTAAGCTTATTTGTTAATAGAATACCAAATCTGTCTGACAATTAAAAGTGCCTAAAGTGAGCTAAAGTGCTTAAAGTGAACTAAAGTTGAAAGTGCCTAAAGTTTTGAATTTACTTCTTCATTCATAAAGTTAGCAAATACTGCTTTGGATTGGGATTAAGCCGGTTTTCTCAACAGGTTCGTAGGCGTCAAGTAATGCTCGCATCAGATCTGCTACAGTAACTATTCCCCGAAGCTTTTCTTGCTCATCAACTACTGGAAGGCAGCTTATCTTCTTCCGGTACAGGATTCCAGCAGTTTCACAGACGCTGCATCCGGGTAAAATATGCAACACCTTTCGCACCATAATGCTTTCAAGGGGCTGTTGGAGATTTTCGGTCCATGAGTCGGCTGCAAACAGATGCTCTCGAAATTTCTTTGGCGGTGACGGTGGTCGCCTGCCGGGAAAGGGAAGATTCCGCAGAATGTCCCTATCGGAGACCAGACCCACGAATCTGGCCTGCTCATCTATTATGGGGACGTGTCTGAATTCTTCCGTTTGCAGGACTTCAATCGCTCTGGCTAAGTTGTCTTGAGGCTCCAGGCAAATCACCTGTTTGGTCATAATCTCTGGAACGGCCCGAAAAAACCATGAGAACAAAATTTTGGCCTTAGCTGAGCTTTCAGAAGACACATCGACGAGTGGTGCACCTTTTTTCAATTTCGGGTAAAGCCGGCGTATCACTTTATCGAGCCTGAAGAAGAGCTTCATCAGGTCAGTAGTTGTGATGAAACCCACCAAATCAGCGTCATCGAGAACGGGCACCATATCAATATGGTTACAGACCATGGTCATAATAACTTCCCGTACCGGTGTCTGAAGCGAGACAGACTTGGGTTTTCTGGCAACTATATTTACCAGCAACTGCCGCAGGGCTCTTTGGTCTATCTTTTGCTTACTATTTTCTTTGGCATCCGGTGCATTCAGCCGCAGCACATCCCTTTCTGAAACGACACCAATAAAGTACGGCTTTTTCTCTCCTTCATTTGGAGAGTCCACCACAGCAACGTGCCGGATCCTATGAGTCTCCATATACTTTAGGCAGTGCTTGACGGTATGGTCGAGAGTTAGTGTCTTAACATTGGTATTCATAATGTCCTGGGCAACACGCATAGGCTTAAGACAAACTTCTTTCTTAGTGCCCATCGTAGCTTGCTTTGCCGAGCCAGGCCGAGACTGGCACATCTCTTCTATCATGTCAATGAGTGTAAATTGTTCGTTTTCCATACTGTTCCATATCCTCCAGCTCGTTTATGGTGTAGTCGCTTGAGACCAATTGCCCTTTTGCTGTCTTATCGGTCTTTGTTTATCGACAAAGATTGTAGTCGGCTTTAATGGATTCCTGCCGAATTATATGTTATAATTTTAAGGATTGAAAAAGAGTGTTATTGTGAATAACCGGAAGTTGTGAGGGCTAAAAAAATGCAATTGCAAAGAAAAAAACAAGCACAATCAATTTGTACAAAAACAGATACTCGTACCCGTTTCACAGGTAACACGAGTACGGGTAAGTGTCCTGAGCGCAACAGCAAACGCCATTGGTTTACCTCCCGATGTATCGGGATTGGGGGGGTGTTAGCGCTGATATGGTTTTTGATTCGTGTGATTCCGAAACCTTCCCGGGCAACGTATCCGTGTCAGCGGGTGGCTTTCCCTTTGGCCTCAGGCTTTGTGGTTTGGCTTGCCGGGACAATCAGCTCAATCGCCGCTATTCGCAAGGCAAAACGCTGCTTTGCACAGTCGCGTTATATATTATGTGTAATGCTCATTGCCCTCAGCGTAGGCTCTATCTGGTTAGCTCAAAGCATTACGACGGAGAAAGTGCTTTTAGCTGATGAGCCCCTCGCAAATGTTCCGATAGGCATTGCCAAAGGAATTCATCCGGGACGTGTTGTGTGGGTCCACGATCCTGATGCGACTGACTGGGATGGGCCCGGACAGGGATATTGGTGGCAAAGCATCCACACTAATCAGGCTGTGGTGGACCAAATGATGAGCCGGGCAATAAGGGCGCTTAGTGGTGAGCTGACAAATGCCGCCGCTTGGGATCAGCTCTTCAGGCATTTCAACAAGACAATTGGAGAGGGAGATGCCGGATATACATCAGGCCAGAAGATATTCATTAAGGTAAATTATGTAGGCTGCATTAAGATTTGGAGCAGACAGCCGGTAACAAAGCTCGAAGACTACAACCTCAGAAGCATGGATTATATGAACACGTCCCCGCAAATGATAGTCGCACTGCTGCGCCAGCTTGTCGATGAAGCCGGCGTGAACGAGGAAGACATCACGGTTGGCGATACTTTATGCTACTTCCCGAATGAGTACTATAATATATGCTATGAGAAGTTTCCAAATGTCCGGTATCTGGATTATGTAGGCAAATTCGGTCGGACAAAGGCGAGGTTGTCTTCGGTTCCATTTTACTGGAGCACGCCGGACGCAGCAGGGAAAAAGATTGACTACGTACCTGCTTCTTATGTAGAGGCCGATTATCTTATCAACCTGGCGAACCTCAAAAGCCACAACGACCAGGCCGGCATAACACTCTGCGCAAAGAATCACTACGGTTCCTTAGTCAGAAAGCCGGCCCGCTCCCAGGAATATTATGATATGCACAAAGACCTCCCATATACCACACCGGGCATGGGGCGTTATAGACCTCTCGTGGACCTGATGGGACATAAGCATCTCGGCGGCAAGACTCTGTTGTATTTAATTGATGGGCTTTATGCGGGCAAACACGCCAAAGAAAGGGCCCCAAGAAAATGGAACAGCTCTCCTTTCAATGGGGATTGGAGTTCAAGTCTTTTTGCCTCCCAGGATCCGGTTGCCATCGATTCAGTCGGCTTCGATTTTCTGTGGACTGAGTGGGATGATGCACCACACAGGTCCGGCACAAGTGACTATCTGGTCGAGGCGGCACTGGCGGACGACCCACCTTCCGGGATATTCTACGATCCTGACCATAAAGGAAATGTAACCATGCTGGCCAGCCTGGGAGTTTATGAGCACTGGAATAATCCGATGGATAAGCAGTATTCTGGCAATTTAGGAACGGGCAATGGCATTGAGCTGTTGAAGCTCAGTGACGTTGCCAACGACACGGCGGCTGTAGCGGATTCTACGCACAAGAAGAAAGAAGTCCCCATTGTTGCCGGAATATCAGAGAATTAACAATGTCCTGATAGGACATAACGTTCACAGAACAGCCGAAGGAGCAGAAGGCAAAAAGCAAAAAACTTAGAGTAAAGTCAAAAAAATTGGAGGCAAATACTATGAGACCTAAATGGGCACTGCTACCGTTTACAATGGTAATTATGGCTGTCGCTTTGAGTACCACACACGCGGCGAAATCTCAGGCCAGAGGCGCCGGAATTAGTGCGGCAGTCATGGCTCGCTGGCTGTCGATGGACAAGGACGGTGACGGGAAGATCACCAAGGACGAAGCCGAAGGCCAGCTCAAGGCCAATTTCGAACGAAACGACGCGAACAAAGACGGTTTTCTCGATAGTGGCGAACTGGACGCCCTGTCGCAGCGTCTGTTCGGTGGCCGTTCTCGTGGGCGAACGCCCGGGGACGCTCGTCCGGCTCAGCAGCGACAGCAGCGGCCACAAGAACCACGGCCTCCCTCGTCGCTCGAGGCCATCAAAGAGCGGATCCCCGAGGGCGTGAAATTCATTCCCGACATCGCTTACCGCAAGGGCAATGAAGCCTGGAAACTCGATTTGGCGATGCTTGAGGAGCGGGGTGAGGAGCCGCGGCCGGCGATCGTGTTCATTCACGGAGGCGGCTGGCGCAGCGGCGACAAACGCAAAGACAATTTCCTTGGTCCTGCGCTGGAGTTCGCGGCGAAGGGATATGTCTGCATTACGATCAATTATCGGCTTTCCGGCGAGGTGCCGATGCCGGCATATATCGAAGACGTCAAGTGCGCTGTGCGCTGGCTGCGAGCCCACGCGAAGGAATACGGCGTAGATCCCGAGCGCATCGGTGCATACGGCAATTCAGCGGGAGCACACCTCGTGGCGATGTTGGGCCTGTGTCCTCGCTCAGCCGGGCTGGACGACGACGGACCCTGGCAGGAGTATTCCAGTATGGTTCAAGCTGTCGTTTGCAGCGCCACACCGACCAATTTCCTGTCAAGACGCCGCGAGGCGAAAGAAAGAGCTAACTCGGAAAGGCAAAGAAGCTTTAGGTCTACTCTGTTTGCCGGACCGGAAGAAACACTGGAGCAGCGCATGAAGCAGGCCTCGCCTATGACCTACGTCACAGCCGACGCTCCGCCTTTCCTGATGATCCACGGGACCGCTGACAAAACTGTCCCGGTAGGCCAATCCGATGAACTTGCCAAGGCCCTGCGGCAGGCCGGCGCCAAAGACATCACCTATATGCGGATTGATGGAGGAGGTCATGGCGTATTTGGGCAAAACATTGAAAAGATGGGCCCAGCCAGAGAGGCGTTCTTCGCACGGACACTGAAGAACAAAGGGGGGCCGAACCAGGGGCAGTCCGCGCAGCAGAAGACCGCACAGTTCTTCGAGAGGAATGACCGCAACAAGGACGGCCGGCTTTCAAGGGAGGAGTTCCCTGAGGCCATGAGGCGGATGTTTGACCGCATCGACACGGACAAGGATGGTCTGATTATCTTGCAAGAGGATATCACCTACCGCAAGTCGCGCTCGTCGCGGCGGCAGCCGAGCGAAAGAACAGCTCAGCAGCCCCGGCGCGCCGGGGATCGCTCCCGACAGGCGCAGCCTCCGACCGGCACAAAGACCGAACTGGACATCGTCTATGCCCGACTCGGGGACAGGGAATTGCTTCTTGACCTCTGTCTGCCGGCGAAAGGCTCGGCCCCGTTGCCCGTGATAGTCTGGGTGCACGGCGGAGGTTGGAAAGGCGGCAGGAAGAACGCCGGCAGCCGGGCCCGCCCTATGCTCGAAAAAGGTTATGCGGTGGTGGATGTCGGCTACCGCCTCAGCGGCGAGGCCATTTTCCCCGCCCAGGTCGAAGACTGCAAAGCAGCGATACGCTGGGTGCGGGCAAACGCGGCCAAATACAATTTCGACCCCGACCGCATTGGCGCTTGGGGCAGCTCGGCAGGCGGGCATCTGGTTGCATTCCTGGGCACGGCCGGTGACGTCAGAGAATTCGACACGGATGCAAACCGTAAATACTCCAGCCGTGTACAGGCCGTATGTGACTGGTTCGGCCCGACGGATTTTATGCAGATGGACAAGCACTCGATCGAGGGCGGCCGGCTGATTCACGATGCCCCCAATTCGCCCGAGTCGCGTTTGGTTGGAGGGCCAATTCAGGATGAACCGTATCGTTCATTGGCTCGCAAAGCTGACCCGATCACGTATGTGACAAAAGACGACCCGCCGTTTCTTATCATGCACGGCGACAAGGATATGTCCGTGCCCCTTCATCAAAGCGAGCTGCTGTACGACACCCTGAAGAAAGTAGGTGTTGACGCAACGCTCTATGTTGTCAAAGGCGGAGGGCACGGGTTGCGTGGCGGTGAAGAGAGTTCTGAAAAACTCTTTGAGATGGTGGCTGAGTTCTTCGACAAGCATTTGAAAACGCCAAGGCCGAGAACTCGGACCCGGGCAAGAAGCAGACCGCAATTGAGGCCGCCAACCTATAAAGATGTCAAATACGGACCTCACGAGCGGAACGTGTTGGATTTCTATCAGGCCGAATCCGACAAACCTGCGCCGGTAGCAGTGTATATTCACGGCGGAGGATTTCGAGGAGGCAGCAAGAGGAGTTTGAATGCCGGTACTCTGCGAGAATTGCTGGATGCGGGAATCTCGGTTGCGGCCATAGAATACCGCCTTATCTCGGCCAAGCCTTTGCCGGCGGCGCACCACGATTCGCTGCGGGCGCTTCAGTTTATTCGCTCCAAAGCGGGTCAATGGAACATCGACAAGAAGCGGCTCGGTGCATTCGGCGGCTCGGCCGGTGCGCAGATCTGCATGTGGCTGGCGTTTCACGATGAAATGGCTGATCCATTGAGCCGAGATCCTCTCCAGCGCGAGTCCTCACGGCTTAGGTGTGTGGCGACCAGCGGCGGGCAGACCACTATGGAGTTTGACTGGTGGATGCGGTGGATTCCTGGCTACGAAAAGCCGCACCGGGAACGGACCGAATACTTCGGCGAGGTTACAGATGAAGAGCTTCGCAAGGTCCTAAAGGATATTTCAGCCCTGTCCCTCATCACCGCCGATGATCCGCCCATTTTCATGAGTTATGGTATGAGACCGGACGATCCGATCCCGGATGATCCGAGCAAGGCGGGAGGCTGGAAAGTTCATCACGTTATGTTCGGTGTCAAGCTCAAGGAGAAAATGGACAAGCTGGGCGTCGAAGCGGACCTGAAGTACCCGGATGCCCGAACGGCCTACCGATCCAGCGCGGACTTTTTCATCACAAAACTCAAGCCGGACAATCGATGAAGGAGTTCCATTTCCTCCACGGTGAGCGAATAAATTCTACTTCATACTTTTCATATATAGACAAGAGGAGAAGCCTATGGAACGGCGTTCATTTCTAAAACTTGTTGGTGGTACCTGGACATCAGCACTCGTGGGGAGCAATGTATCATTTGCTGGACATGATGGTGCTGATGCAGCAGATGGCGGTGTCTTTATCGACCACGGTTTACTTCAACATAGAAACCAAAACCGTTCGACAGTTGTCTGCCAAAACGGAATTGTCTGCTCCAGTCACCCTCTGGCCGGCATGGCCGGCGTCGATATCCTCAAGGCCGGCGGCAATGCTGTCGATGCGGCCGTTTGTGCCAACGCGATGCTGAGCCTCACCGAGCCGATGATGTGCGGGCCTGGTGGTGATCTGTTCGCCATTGTCTGGAACGCAAAAGAGCAGAAACTGCTCGGTCTAAATGCGAGCGGCCGTTCGCCGTATGATTGGACTCTGGATAAGGCGCTGGCACTGGGGCTTAACGAGATTCCTTTATACAGCCCGCTGTCCTGGAGCGTGCCTGGTTGCCTCAGTGGATGGGCGGCGCTTCAGAAAAGAATGGGTCACTTTGACCTGGCAAGGATTCTGGAAGCGCCTATATCTTACGCCCGCAAAGGTTTCCCCGTTTCGCCGGTCATTGCCCGCTCCTGGCCGTTTGGTTCGATAAAAAACACTACCTTGGCCAGGACCTTTATGCCCGATGGCAAATCTTTACGTTTTGGGGATATTTTCAGAAATATAGGATTGGCACGATTCTTCGAGACCATCGCTCAAGACGGCGCAGAAGCTTTCTACCAGGGCCGGATTGCCGAAAGGATTGTCAAGTTCTCCCAGGCCAATGGAGGCCGGCTTTCAATGCGCGACTTTCAGGACCACTCTGTCGACTGGGTTGAACCGGTCAGTACGAACTATCGAGGCTATGACGTCTGGGAACTTCCGCCAAATGGTCAGGGAATTGCCGCTCTGCAGATGTTGAATTTACTGGAACACTTCGATATCGCTTCTTTGAAACCCAATTCAGCAGAGCATCTGCATCTTTTCATAGAGGCGAAAAAACTGGCTTTCGAGGACCGCGCTGTTTACTACGCCGACATGGATTTTGCCGAGGTCCCGCTGAAAGACCTCATCTCCAAAGAATACGCCGCCGAAAGAGTCAGGCTGATTAATCCCAAACGAGCTGCTCAAGAAGTCGGGCCTGGCAGGCTTAAAGGCTCCTCGGATACTGTTTATCTGACAACTGCGGACAAAGATGGCAATATGGTTTCGCTCATTCAGAGCATTTACTACCCGTGGGGATCGGGTTTTGTACCGGACGATTTGGGATTTTGCCTTCAGAACCGGGGGCAGCTATTCTCGCTCAATCCCAATCACCTCAATAAATTGGAGCCTCACAAACGGCCTTTCCACACTATCATACCGGCGTTCATGACCAAAGATGGAAAACCTGTCTTTTCTTTCGGAGTTATGGGAGGCGATTTTCAGCCGCAGGGACATCTGCAGGTGCTGATGAACATAATTGATTTCGGTTATTCACCTCAACAAGCTGGTGAACAGCCGCGAGTCCGGCATTTTGAGAGTTCGACGCCGACTGGGCAAAAAATGATTGGCGGCGGCTCGATAGGTTTTGAACGGCACATCCCGGAAGATGTGAAACTCAAACTTGTCCAAATGGGGCACAAGCTCAGGCCTGAGGTCGGCACATTCGGGGGCTATCAGGGAATATGGAGGAAATCAAATCCAAAACGTTACTTCGGTGCTTCCGACCCTCGCAAAGATGGCTGTGCAGTAGGGTATTAGTTTTAAGTTTTTAGTGTTGAGTTTTTACCCCTGCCAGCAACAAGCAGGGGTAAAAACTCAGAACTCAACACTAATCTTGCCATACAGGGCTGAACGATATAGCTTCCGGGCCGCACACCTGCGAGAGCTGTAGACCATTGGCCTGAGATGTGTAGAAGATTCGACCATTGGAGACAACAGCCCCGACACATTCTCGCGCATCCACACAGGGACCGGAAGACACTATTTTGTTACCATTGGAAGTATCGATAATGTCCATGTTAGAGCTTAACAGGTAAGGTTCGGACAAAGTGAATCGCGTACAGGCATACCGCATGTCGAAGCTTGACAGGATTTTGCCGGTTTCTTTGTCAATCAGGCAGCTCGGTTGGCCTGTTGAGCCGTGAACAAAGACGAAATCTCGGCCTATTGTTACCACATTGACCGCTTTGCCGACCGGTTCGGACTGCCAGATAAGCGACCCGTTTCGCGCATCCAGACACCACACGTGGCGATTTTTTGTCTTTGTGTTCGGTGGATTGTAACCGCCCAGATACAGACGTCCATTGTCGGCACTGATGGTGGTGCCCGCGGTCACATAGTACTCGCTCGTCAACCAGATCACCCGGCCGGTGGCCGGTTCAATTGCTGCGGTAAGACCCTTTGCGCCGGGCAGGCCCTTTTTTCCTCTGGCCGCGTAACCGAAAAAACACGAATAGTACAGCGTATCATCCATCAAACACAAACCCCCATCGTTACCGCCGGAGCCAAACTCAGAAAAGTCTATTGTCCAGACTTCGTTGCCACTATCAATGTCCCAGGCCCGTATGATTGGCTTTTGGTCTTTAGGGTAGTTGGGATTGTTGTGGCTATAAATCCAGCTCATCACTTCGGCGCCATCCGGGTCTTTGATAGGTTTACCCTTGTGAATATATGCTTTTTCTGTTCCTTGTGGCGCGTACTTGCCCGTGCCGAAGGAATAAACAGCAAGGTTCTTATAGATGGTTGGCGGCTGCTGTCGGCTCCAGCTCGGTGACCCGCCAAAAGGTGCCTCCCAGAGCAATTTCCCTGTCGCAGCATCGAGGCAGCGCATTCGCGATTGTTTCAAACCTGCCTGGGGTACAAGCAATCGCTCATCGTAGTAGATTGGACCGGTGAAGGAGATATGGGCACCGGGCCAGTAACGTCGCCACAGAAGTCGTCCGGTTTCCTGCTCTACGGCGAAGACCTGGCCCTCGGCGGTGTGGGTGTACATTCGGCCGGCTCCACAAACGGGTATGTGCTTGAAAGTACCCTCATACCGGCGAATCCACTTGAGCTGGAAAGGTGGCTTGACGCCTTGATTGTTGGAGTTTGTGCTGGCTAAGTTGCCAAAGTTGGTGAACCAGTCATATTTGGACTCAGCGAGCTTGCCTGCGAGTGGACTTCTAATCTTCCATAATTCAAGGTCTTTTGTAGGCAGAGATGCTTTGCCCTTCGGCCCAAGGACGTACAGGTACCCATCCTCACAGCCGAAATAGACTCGCCCGTCGCAGACGGCAACCGGCGCTGAGATCGCTCTTGCAAAGGCCGTCTTGAAGGACCATACATCATTGCCCGACATCGACACGACATAAAGGTTTCCATCGAGGCCGCCGTAAACCACTTTGTCCCGGAGCAAAATCGGCGGCGTAATGGATGGATAGCCTCCGAGCTTTTGAGTTGGTTTTCCACGAGAATGTTTACATAAACCAAAACCTTCTTCGGGCCGGCATCGATAGACGTCATCACCGCGCACACTCACCGACGAGAAACTCAATGATCCGGGACGGTTTATCTCGGTCTGTGTGCCTTCGATGTGCTCGGTGATTACTTTGTCTTTGTCAAGGCGGATTACCTCGACTCGGCCGGTATTGTCCCGGCGGTGCCACTGCCGGTAGATGGCGCCATCCTCACCCAAAGCTATCCCGAACGTGGCGGGCTTTTCCGAACCCGCGTACGACGGCACTGTAGCCATTCCACGAACTTTGGCACGACTTCCTGTATCTTCGAGGCAGACGGCCGAGCCGCCCGCCGGTACAACGAGCACATTGCCGTGCATGGCAATATTCATCGAACAAATGAACTGGTCCCGCCAGGTTACACGCCCGTTCTTATGCTTGGCCCACTGCTCGCCGCTCCAGCGATTTCCGTCGAAACCGGGAATCTCTTTGACGAAGTCCCACGTCCAGCAAATAGAACCGTTGGGTTCGAGGGCGTAGACACGGGAGCCAAGTGTGGCAAAATAAACCCGGCCGTTGTTGATGACGGGAGTGCTGAAAATCGGCTCGCCGCAGCGAATCTCCTTCACTACGGTACCGGTTGTTGCCTCCAGTACATAGTAGGACCCGGCCATTGTGCCGAAGTGCAGGTAACGACCGATGATGGCCGGTGATGAGACATTGTTGCAGTTGGCTTTACCGCCGCGAGTGGGTCTTTGCCATACTACTTTCAATGTTTTGGTGTCGATGCCGAAGGCCACACCTGAGGCGTCTATTACATAGACCCGGTCATCAGCGACGACCGGTGCGGTCAGGACAGAGTCGGTCAGCGGCACGGCGCCGACCAGGCCGAGCGGCACGTTTATAGTCCTGTCGGGAACGTTACCCGAGTGTCTCCAATCGTACTTAAACTGCCGCCAGTTCTCAGCCGCAAAAACACTCGTCAATGCGGGCGCGAGAATTGCCAGTAATAAAATCTTAATTTGCTTCGGTCTCAATAGATTTGACATATTTTGTACTCCAACATTATAGTTTTGGTGAAGAAACTTTCTGCAAACAATATTGCAGGAAATGTAAAATGTAAGAACCTTATCATGTCTAACCACTCATAATAGCGATGTCGGAAGTCCGATGTCTTCTGTTCTCTGTCGTAGATTACCAGATGACTGAATAAATTGCAAGCAGTTAGTTGTGATGTGTTCACTTTTTTTCGATGGTAAGATTGGCGTATTTCGGTGTGTTTCGGTATAATGCAGCGTAGAAGATATTGGACAATGCGCTGATGTATCCGAACGGTAGATTGGCGGGAAGGCGGCGGCTTGGGATTTTGGGAATTCCATTTGTGAAAACCGATGACATGAATAGACGGAAATTCTTAAAGGGCTTATGTAGTGGAACATTAGGAGTGGCCGGCTTTCCGTATATTGTTCCATCATCGGTGCTGGGCGCAAATGGAGCCGTTCCGCCAAGTGAAAAGGTCGTGATGGGATTCATCGGTGTAGGCAGCATGGGTAGCGGACATTTGAGGACTTTCATGGGGTATAAGGATGTCCGGGTTGTTGCCGTTTGCGATCTTCGGGAAATATTTCGCCAAAAAGCCACGGATAGGGTCAATAAGCACTATGGCGATAAGGGATGCCGCACATATCACGATTTCCGCGAAATGCTCAGCCGCAAAGATATCGATGCCGTAGCTGTTGTCACTCCTGATCACTGGCACTCACTCGTAGGCCTGGAAGCCGCCCTCAACGGCAAAGACATGTACTATGAAAAGCCCTTAAGTATGTCTGTCAGGGAA
>SDBS01005542.1_pt1 | contig 12287 bp, 11 predicted proteins | sample 2277091 | NCBI WGS metagenome assembly SDBS01 (sample SAMN10404972, study PRJNA504765) | marine sediment metagenome | isolation source: marine sediment core GS10_PC15, 163 cmbsf | place: Arctic Ocean: Southern Knipovich Ridge | collected 2010 | reverse complement strand
AATAAATAAAATAAATCTCACTCTACTTCACCTGAAGAATGTTCATCAAATGAATTACACTGTGTAATAATACTTACCTTGATGATATCTTCCCTCGATCTTTTCTTCTTTTACCATTTGTTCCGCTCTTTTTTGAATATTCTGGTATAATGGATGATCTATATAATCTTCGCCGCAAAGATCATTTCTAAACAGTTCATCAACAAATGCATTTATATAGATTTCAAACATGCTAAATGCCTTATTTATGTTTTGTTCTAAAAAACCATATATCTTTGCTTCGATTTCGTCCAGATGAATAGTAATATCCAATTTTTCAAACTCTTCTTTAGGTATTGAAATTAGGAATCACCTCAATATGTTTTATTAGATTATCATAATCAAAGTATTTAAAGAAAAAAGTGCGACAAGAAAATCTTATGTCCGAATACAGGACTTGAAAAGGAAGAACTATAAAAATGATTTTCAAAAACTGGTATTGAGATGATCAATAATGGCTACTTACCCATGCATTATTAGTAATGATGATGTTTGAAGCGGCAAGGACAATGTACCGTCAGCGCTTAGCTATAAAGCGGGCTGTGGGCTAGCCAAGGAGCCTATGGGAAATGACAGTGAAGGTGTGATAAACCTCGTTATTAAAAATCGGCGAAATATAGTTGATACGCCGAGACCAAAATGGTAAATTGCCAGGTAGGAATGGTTTTTTTTCATTCCTTTATCATCCATAGCGCAATCGGGGGAAAGTGCCTCCCTAAGGGCTCTGTTGAACGTCGAACATAAGGAACTTGGTAAACCCAATAAACCCCATATACACATGTGTAATGGTATCCCGATCATGAGAGAGGGGGATGGTTTAGTGGGTAGAGGATGCTGGAAAAAGCGAATGTCATACTGTAATGGTATGGATAGGGCTGTAGTAGTGATTGAACTACAGAGATACCCAACCTGAAAGGGTGCTGACTTCCAAAGCAGGTCTCAACGAAAGAAACATTTTGAGAAATCTTAACTGGAGGTGAAGTTAGACGATGTGTGAAAACATTGAACAGAACAAAGGACATGTGGCAGATTGGGAGAGTATCCAATGGGATAAACCCAGGCGACATGTAAGACGGCTTCAAGAACGTATCTTTCGAGTAACCCGTGATAAGGACTGGGCGAGGGTTAAAAACCTTCAGAAACTCCTTATTAGATCACATTCTGCAAGGCTCTTGGCAGTTAGAAGGGTCACGCAGGAAAATAAAGGTAAATATACGCCAGGGATTGACGGACAAGTTTATGCTACTTCAAAAGCACGTGTTGAATTAGTGGAAGATGTCCGCCAGACCAACTTCAATTATAAATGCAAACCGCTAAGACGCGTTTATATTCCAAAAAGTAGCGGAGAAAAGCGACCATTGGGTATTCCAACTGTTAAAGATCGAGTCATGCAAATGCTCGTGAAATTGGCACTGGAACCCGAATGGGAAGCTCGGTTTGAACTGCATTCGCACGGTTTCAGACCTGGACGGCGATGCATGGATGCCATCTGGCAAATTTGGAATTCTATTAAAACAACAAGAGAATACCGAACAAGTGAATGGATTTTAGATGCGGATATTTCGGGATGTTTTGATAATATTAATCATGAAACATTGCTTAAAAGAATTCCCGTGTTTCAGGATACGGTGAAGAAATGGCTTAAGTCTGGAATAATAGAATTTGGAAAGTATTTTCAGACTAAATCGGGTACGCCACAAGGCGGAATTATAAGTCCATTACTCGCAAATATAGCTTTAGATGGGATGGAACGGCTCTTTGGTGCGGAAAACTCCAAAGGGAATTATACTTATCCATCTAATAGGCGGGGCGATAATAAAGGGCTTAACTTAATTCGATATGCGGATGATTTCGTAGTGACAGCACCGTCAAAAGAAAGGATAGTTAGTTATGTGCTTCCAAAGCTTAAAGCCTTTCTTAAAGAGAGAGGTATGGAGCTAAATGAAGCTAAAACGAAGATTATACATCGAAACGACGGATTTGATTTTCTTGGATTTAATATTCGTCAATACAGTAGTAGAATAAGAAATGTATGCTTAGTTAAACCTACTAAAAAGGCTGTTAAACGTCATTTAGGGAATATTAAGATGGTGATCTCAAAGAATAAGCAGATGAAAGCAGATGAGCTCATCTCTAAATTAAACCCGATTATTAGAGGTTGGGCTAACTACTATTGTTATAGTAGTGCAAAAGAGACATTTAATTACATTGATTATCGAATATGGAAGTTGTTATGGCAATGGTGTTTACGACGCCATACAGATAAGGGAAAGCGTTGGATAAAGCATCGATATTTCATGAATATCGACAAGAGAACATGGATTTTTGGAGAACGAAAAGAGAACGCATTGTTATTTAATAGATCTTTTCGAGCGGGCGTGAAATATACACCTGTAAAGGGATATAATAGTCCGTATAACGCAGATTTGCATAAATATTGGAGTAAGCGACATGGTAAATCCTGGCGTGAAACAACGCCGATGTGATCATTTCCTATAGAAACATCTGAGGTGACTTGGATTGTCTCGGGGGGATTGTGAGAAACCTGAACCAAAGGAACATGGTGACATGATGCGGGTTCTTGAGGCGCGAGCCCCGTGCAGGGAAACTTGCACGCGGGGTTCCTAAAAGAGGAAGAGGATGGTAACATCCTCTCCTTATTTAACGAAAGGGTGTATACAAATGTCAATGGTGGGAGATGAATTTGATCATAATTTGCATCCTATTTTATTTAGGAGAATATTTAATAATTAATTTCCAAAAAATATTCTTGAGGTTATAGATAAAATACCAATCTAAAAGAAAAATAGTTAAAAGGAACAGAATCGTTGTTTTTTTAATGCGTCTTGAACCGTTACGTTCTTTCTAACTTTAGAACAATATCAAAGAAAAGATAGATTTCATGTATAAACATCAACTCCATTCTCTTTTAATTGCTTTTGCTTTAAAATATAATATTACCCTTTTTCTCCACTGTTTATTTCTAATTGCGCTCCTAATCCCTTCCGGTTTGTTTAATTTTTTAATAATTAAAAAGATCTCAACCCAAGTCTACAATGAAAGCTAAAATAAGCAGAAACTTTACTGCTATGGCTAAAAGATCTTCTACAATCTTAGGATAGTGGAATCTGAATCTAATCCGAATAAGAATAAAAAAGAGAATTATATTTTCTTACCAAACCAAAACGGAACAGAATCATAACAAAACGTAACAAAATCGAAACAGCTAGATATATCTATCTGTTAACATTTTAACACATACATTATTAAAGTGAATGAATTTTAGTTATTATAATATAAAAAAATTATAGTGTTAAAAATGGTTAAAAATAGTTCAATTTTTGTTGTTGATATTGAAACAACAGGTCTTTCCCATCAAAATGATTGTATCGTTGAAATCGGAATTTGTAGATTGGATTTAAATTCTGGAGAGTGTAGTGAATTATTCAATCAATTAATGCGCGAAAAGCATTTTTCTAGACAACATCAAAATGCGTGGATTTTTAAGAATTCTGATTTAATTTATGAAGATATTTTAGGGGCAAAACCTCTCAAGGCCTATAAAAAAGAATTACAAAAAATATTCAAGACTTATCCCGCTACAGCCTTTAAAAAAAGATTTGATTTTGATTTTCTTGAAGCCCGAGGATTTAAAATAAAAGAATTGCCATGCCCGATGGTTATTGCTAAAAGCATTCTTAAACTACCACCGAGAATACCAGGAACATTATACAAATATCCTTCTGTAGAGGAAACTTGGAAGTATTTTTTCCCAGATAATGAATATATAGAAAAACATAGAGGTTATGATGATGCTCTTCACGAAGCGTTAATAGTTTATGAGCTTCATAAAAGAAATAAGTGGAAACCGGTTATTGAAAGTGTTTAAAAAGAACCTCTTTAAATCGATTTTGCCTCTTATTATTCTTAGATCTTTATTCATACTTGTAAATGTTAGGAATAATTATTATTGTAAAATGGAACGGCTTTTAGGGTTTAGTTTTTTATTTATTTGAAAATGAATATATTTTAAGTGATAAAAATGAAATAAAAATAAACTTATATTATATCAATTTTTTAGCATAATTTTTGAAATTCTTATCTTATTTTCTTTCTGAAATAAATAAATAAATTACAGCCAAAATCTCGTCCAACTCGTAATACCCTTATTCAATTATTCTCAATTTACTAAATTAAAAGGTAAATTTTAGAATTTCTAAGGTCTCCACTCCATATGTACCCACCCATGAGGTGGGTTTCTTGTTCCACATGTTCGTCGCCATGGTTCTATCACTGCACCCAAGGTTTGGGCTTTTCTCGCGAGGAATGCCCAGTCATCACCAACATCTGGATCTTGTCCGGTTGGGTCTGTAACCATGTTGTCATTAACTTTCCCATCTGCATTAAAATCAGATATTACCTTCTTCTCGAAAAGTTTAATTTTTGCTATTTTGGTTATCTGTTTCGGAGAGGATTTTAAAATAAATCTTAAAGATGACCAATTACCATTTAATAAAAATTCCCCTGTTAGTTTAATTAAATCTTCTTTAATTTGCTTGTATTCCAGTCTAATAGGTTTGAGTATCATAAATAAAAAACTGTAGATTTTGCCTTCTTTATATAAATGTAGTCCTTAGAATCTAGATTTTGTTGCTCTTATTTAAATGTAATGGGTAGCTTTAATTAAACTACTAGTTATTGTAGGAGTAATATAATATCATTGAGAGAGAAGATAGAATAACCCAATAAAGAATTAAGAAAATTTACACCATTTATTTTTTTATATAATCAATCTCTCTTTTGAAATCTCCTCTAAGAGATTCTTTAAATTTAAGATAAAGCAAATCGGATTCTTTAATTTGCGTTATATAATTGTCAAAAATAGAATTTATTTTGCATAATAATTTACCTGGATTTACAATCATTACTTCCTCCTCCACTTTTACGATTTCTAGAAAATCATATGAGAACTGCCCTGCATTTTTGATGCGACCTTCATGTATTAATCCATTACGAAATTCTTCGTAAAATCGATCAGCAAGAGTCTTATTTGTAAAGTATGGATCAACTCTGCTGAATTCTTCAATTTTATTCTTTAACAACTTTTTCATTCTGTTAGCATCATTATTATAAAAAAATTTTGCAATAAAATCTAATGTTGTTATACATAAAACTCCTGTAGCAAATCCCTTTTCATCACTATTTAACTGTTCAGCGGGTTGAATATAAAATCCTTTAACTCTATCTCTGAATGCTTCAATTAATTTATCTTTCTCATCCCAATTCAACTCTAAATATTTATATTTGGGGGAAAAGTAAAGTATTTTACTAATTTTCATGCTTTTCAACTAATATTATTTATGCTTTAAAGTTTTAGTAAAAACTTATTATTTCTAATTCTCAATTTCTTCTTGAATAAGTGATATATAATAGTATAACGAAATCCTTTAAAAATTTATGTCAGTTGAGAAGACTCTTTGAATTTTAGTTCTGTTTCATGAGGGTGTAAAGACAAGATCGACACTATGGAAAAAATCTTCATAATAATTTAAGACAAGAAACTATATATAATTGAAGAAAAATACTACTTTATCTAATATGTCTAATCAAAAAATCTTTTGTATCGAGCTTTAAATCATCCATACATTCAGGATTCCCCCTTTTAAAAATTTAAAATATCTAATAGTTGACAGAAAGAATAATTAAGAATGGAAACTTATAGATGGGATAAAATGGAAAAGGAAGTCTTTTTTACTATCAATGAGTACCTTATGTTAAGATTAGAGGATAGCAAGACATGTATCTATGTTAAGGGAGAGCGATTTATACAATGCATGCGGTTGTTGCTGGATATCCAAAACGAGGATATCATTCGATATGACCAGATTAACTCAATCCGAGATGTTAGAATTACTAAATTAATAATTGAACATAGAGATAAACCTGATGTTATTGATGAGTTATATTGTTATATTGAAGCATCTGTAACAATCATAAAGGAATATATCCGACAGAAATATCCTGAGCATTATCGAGAGCTTTTTAATAGCAATCCTAATTATTGTGAATTAACTCCACAAGATTTAAAAAAACTTCATAAGTTTATGAAGAGACATTTTAATATTGAATTTGAGATATGAGATCCAGAAAAACTATTTCTATTTTCGACCATATTAAATGCAACAGAAATATATCTTTTTCACAATAAATTCATTTTATATATAAGAAATAATTGATTAGATTAAAAAAAAAGCATAGGAAAATATCAGTTTATATGACACGAAAAGTATTTACCATTAGTGGAAGGTTAAAGGGAGTTACAATTAAACATAATATTGTAAAAGAATTCGAGTTTTATGCTGGAGACATTATAGGCGTTAATGTAATTACGAATAGTTGAGTTGAAAAAGAGAGATATTTTCTTTCTTTCTAAATTGAAATGTTCATGTGTAGTTTGAGTATTTCTATGGTTTTTAAAATGCTTGAGAAGTGAATTGTTTAAGGTTATTGACGATCTTAACTAAATAATTACTGATGGTGCTTCAAAAAAATGTCTGAACGCGAGATCAAAGAACTAATAATCTATCTTAAAGATGATATAAATCGGTTGATGCCAATATTAAGAGAAAAATTACCAATTAAATCTGAACTTGAAATTTATGATTTTTGTAATTCAGTAAAATTAAGTTATTTTGAAGATTTGGTAAGAAATAATTTATTTCCAATCCCTTATCACATTGATCTTAACCCTATTGACGGTGAATTAGAAAAACGAATTAATCTGTTTGAGAAAGTCTTCCTAAAACCAAACAATTTATCAGGATATTTAATAATTAAGAATTTTGAACATAGTATTGAGACACCTCTCCCCAAGTTAAGATATTATATCAGATTCTTTCATAAAATTATACAAGTTCATTTATCTTATGGAAAGCAAGTTACAAAAATCTTTCAACAATTCTTAAATGAGTGGAACGAGTTTATTAGTACTAGAAAAATTCCTGTTAAAGTAATTATTCAGCTTCCAAATATTGTTGTTCGAGGGTATGATGAAATTATTAAAAATAAATTATATATTTTGCCAAAGATGCCTATAAAATATTTTTCCGAGGAACTGTTCAACGCTAGTAGACTCAACTCAATATTAATATATTATACTAAGACATCAGGTATTATATTTAATCCCGACAAAGAAAAAGAACTGGTGGACGAAAATGCTTTAAAAGATGAAAAAATTAAATTCTATAAAGAAATCTTACAGATTGTTTTTACCCTAAATATTAATAACATTTATTTCGAATTTACTGATTATTTAATTGATTATCCGTGGTGGTTTTTCTTTGAATTTGATCAATATAAGAAATTATCAAGAAGAAGCTTTAGAAGGGATATAAGCATTACATCGAAAGATATTCAAAAAATTTTCAAAATTTACGATGATTTAATAAAAAGTCAGCTATTTATAGACGATCAGTTTATAATTTTGAGGAATCATTGCTTGGAATTGAATAATAGAGTATTATCCAGCGATGTAATAATGGATACATTTATATTATTCGAATTTCTTTTTGGTCCAAGGCATACATCCGAAGATATTATATTCAATGTCGCTTTTAACGCAGGATTGTTTCTTGGTAATACTAAAGAGAAATTTCTCGATATTTTCTTTTTTTTCAAGAAAAGTTATCATATTCGAAGCGGTCTAGCTCATGGTGATAGGTGGGATGAAAGATTAACTGATATTATTAACAAAAATCCAGAATTTGATAACCACTTTCAATTGTTTGAAAAATGGCGGTATTATCTTAGTAAATCCCTTCAAAAATTAATACACTTAAAGATTAAATATCCTAAAATTCTAAACGATATTAACCAGTTAGATGAAAAAACAAATAGGATAAAAAAAGCAAAATACCTTAATTATTTAGGAGAATATTATAAAGATAATTCCAATTATTCATCTTCATTGAGAATGCTGATGGATGCTCTAGAAGTCCTTAAAGAAATTGAGGATAAAAAACAGAGAATACTGATCAAAAAATGTATACTCGACATTTTTACCATTAAACCTAATGTCAAGATATATTCTGATGAATTACAAAAAGTTTTTGAGGAGCTTAAACTCAGAAAAGAGTTTATTAAAGAAAATGAAACTAAAATTCAAACCATTATTAATCAACTTGAAAGTTTATATAAGAAAAAAAGAAAATTAGAAAATAATCCGAAAATAGCGATCAAAGGTGATGTTATTATGGATTTGTATGGGATTCCTCAATCAGAACAGGTAGGTGCTATTCTTAATTTACTACATTATAAAGTACAATCAAAAGAAATTGATAATGATAAAGAATCATTAATCGCTGAATTAAAATCAAATGAAGAATTTTACCGAATAAATTCAAGTAATTCAAATTAAAAAAGATTTTACAATATTAGGAGGTTATCCATAAAAAATTATTAGGAGATTATCCATAAAAAATTATTTTTGTACTACGAAATTCAAATCACGGAAAATAGTTAAATAGCTAATTTCTACAAAATTATTAAATAAGAGAATTTTATTAATTTAATAAGGCGCTAATTTAGGAATTCAAATGAATATTAAAAAATTAGAAATTACACCAACTATTTGTAGATTATTATTGTTTATAAGATTTTGTGGGGAGGAAAAAAAGGCATCTTATTTTTTTAAATCTAAAAAATTATTCATAAAATGGTTTTTTCTCTCAAGAAATCCAAAATTATTAAAAAAACTATTTTCATTGAAAGGTATTTCCGCAAATTTTCAATCCTCTTCTGAAGCAACAGATAAATTTATTCGTTGTTATTTTGGTGTATATATAAAAAATTTTGAAAATGAATTATCTATTCCAGTACATTATGGATTAATTAAGGTAACTAAGGAAAGAACTACAAAAATATATCAATTGATGAATAATGGATTAAAAATAATTGAAAAATGTCAAAAAAATCATATAATATCAGATTATAAAAAAATTCTTGTTGAGATAAAATTACACTATTCAAAATTTACTAAAGAAGAAATATATAATTTTACAGATCAAGAGATTAAAAAATATGAGAAAAAAATAGGTTCAATTATCCGAGATGATGAATTCGAAATCTAATATTTTATTTTTAAATCGTATTAAAATAGGCGGAAATTGGGAATTTGATGAAGATTTTAAAAATGGAATAACAGGGATCTATGGAGATAATCAGAAAGGTAAAACAACTCTTATAAATCTGATATTTAAAGGATTAGGTATAAATGATAGAACTGATGATATCTGCAATCAAAACGTAAAAGAAATATATATTGAGTTTAAATTGAATGAAAAAAAATTTACTGTTAAAAATGACTTTAATAAAGCAAGACGGAGAGTTTATTTAAATGATGGGTGGGTAATTGATCATTTTAATGAAGATAATTCTAAAAAAATCCAAATTATTGAAATTAAAAACTTAATTGAATTAGAATTTAACATCAATGAGTATATGAGAAGAGATCATACAAACCAAAAATTAAATAATCTTGGTCAATGTTACCGTGCATTCTATTTAATACAGGGAACAATAAGAGAGATTATAGCTAAATTTCCTGATATAAGAAGAACAGTAGTTAAATCATTACTAAGAAAACCAAGACAACCAAATATCTTCAAAGATAAAAGAATTGAATTATAAGAAAAAAGAAGTAAACTAGATAAAAAAAGAGCTTTAGAAAAATTAAATCTGAAAACAAACTTTGTAAAAGTCAAAGATATTTTATCCATTTTAAAAGTTTTAGATACTACCATTCATTATAATATTGATTTTTTAACTGAAATTATAAATAAAAATGTTAATAAACAACTAAATGATATTTTGAATGACAAGATTGAACAAAAGAAAAAAGCAAATGTAAATTTTAGCAAAAAAATTAATCCGCTAAAAATTGAAGAAAATCCAGAATTAATTAAAATAGATAAAAAAATTTATAAATTAAATCAAAATAAACAACAAATCTCAAAGGAAATTGGGGTGTTAACAGAAAGAAGATATAAAATTAATGAAGATATTGATAAAATCGAACACAGGATAATAGAAATCAATCGTAAAATAGAGGAAAAAGACTTTTCTATAACAATTATTCCATTTGGCTTAAGAGTTAGCGTTTGCCCTAGATGTGATAGACGAATAACAAATAAAATGTACCAACGTGAAAAAGAAGGATCTAAAAAATGTGCATTGTGCGATCGTGAATTAATCATTAAACCTGAAATCGCAAAAGATGAATTATTAAACTCGAAAGAATCAAAACAAAAAGAAAAAGATGATTTTCTAATAGGTTATAATGAAATTAAAGAACAAATAAAAACCAAAGAAAATAAATTAATTGAATTGGATAATCAAATATCCCTACATATTGAAAATAAAAAAACAAAGAGAAAACAATTAATTGAGGTTTTTCAAGAAGAATTACAAAGTTTGTTTAAAGGTTACGATGAATTAAAGGATGAGATTCATAAAATTCAAACAGATATAAGAACATATAATTCATATAAAAAGTCATTTGAGAATTATAATAATTTCACTAAAGAGTTTAAACAAGTTAATAATGAGTTAAGAGAAATTAAATCAGAAAAAGTTTTTGAAGCAGAAGTTGAAAGATTTTGGTTAGATTCATTAAAATTTTTTATGGAGCAAATATTAGGAGATAAATTTGAAATTGAAAGTTTTAGAGACAGTGATGCAAAAATTATTTTTAAGAAAAAAGACAAATTAGCTGATCATGAAAGAAATATGATGAATGTTGGATATTATTATGCATTTTTGAAAACATCTCTAAAATTTTCAATAAAATTTCCTAGAATTATTTTTCTTGATTGTTTTGCTACAGAAGAATTAATCGCGCCAAAAGTTATACAAATTATCGAACTTTTTAAGAAAATATTTGATGAGAATAAAGAGAAAGAGTTCCAAGTCTTTTTAACTACTGCAAGTCCAGAAATATTAAAATATGAAAAAGAATTTAAAGTGTTAAAACCTAAAAGTGGAGATTTTCTTATAACTCATATGGAGTAGATTACCCATAACTGATAGAGACTTTCAAATTCATTATATATTACCTCAAAAGAAACGATCTAAGCACATATTCTTAATTTTTTCTATTATTATGCTTACAACTTATATAGTTTTAATTTGTCTTATATTTATAGACATATTTCCTGAGGTTTGGGATAATGTCCTATATGATTTAGGTAACACTTTCATCCTAGCTATGTTATTAGGTGTTTTACTAATTAAAATACCTGAATTATTGACCTCATCTAAAAAAATTGAATTAATTGAATCTTTCATTAATCTAAAAAAATATAAAGAGGCTAAAGAGATATTATTTGATTTAATAAAAATTTCTAGAAAGACTTATGAATACTTTAATTTATTAGGTAGAATTGAACTTGAACAAATTTCTGGAAAAGAAGATTCTAAACTATTTTCTAATTCTTGGAATTATTTTCAAAGAGCATTAGAATTAGCAAAAAGTAACAATATATCGATTTATAACAATTTAACATTATGGTTCTTTTTGAAAAATGAATTGAATAGTTGTAAAAAATTAAATGAGGAAATATTAAGAAGAAAACCTAAAAATTTAATCGCACTTGCAAGAAAAATAGATATCTTAGAGAAAGAAGAAAATTATAAAGATTTAATAGAATTTTTTGAAAAAAAAATCAAATATCTCAAAAGGAATTTTATAATCTTTAGTTATTATTTATATATTTACTATAGATGTGTTAAAAAATCTAGTAATGACCAGAAAAAAATTAATCTTGCTCTAGAAGAAGCTCCTATATCAAAACACTTACCTTTTATTAACATTTATAATTTAGGAATTATGTATTATCAAGAAGAAATAAAAAAATCATTAACTAAAATCTTAGAAAAAGTGAATAGTTTAGTTATTCCTGAAAATTTGAATGATGAGCAAAGAGAAAATTTGAAAAGATGGGCTATTTTTACGAGAACAACTTTTTCAAAAAATAATTAAATAGAATTTAATAATTCATAAAAGAATATTTAGGAAGTTTTTGCGAACTAAAGTCCACAGCGCTCTCGTATTTCACTCTCAGATAGCATAAAGCAGTTAATAATATATGAATTTGATGATAATATTAGTGAGTTTAAAAAAGCGAATAAAAGCCTCTCCCATTCTAAATTACTAGATTCAAGTAAAATACTTCTTTTTATTGACTCCACTC
>SDBS01005541.1_pt1 | contig 12287 bp, 11 predicted proteins | sample 2277091 | NCBI WGS metagenome assembly SDBS01 (sample SAMN10404972, study PRJNA504765) | marine sediment metagenome | isolation source: marine sediment core GS10_PC15, 163 cmbsf | place: Arctic Ocean: Southern Knipovich Ridge | collected 2010 | reverse complement strand
TAACAACCAATCCGACGAATTTATTAACAAAACGAAAGAATTTAATATTTTTAGGCCTTATCACGGGAATAATCAGTGCTTTATTTATTATAAAAAGAACGAAATCATACAAATCTTCTAAAAAAGAAATCAAACGTATTCAAGAGGCAATTGAGAAATAAATAGTTTAATTTAAAATATATTAGTTGTTAGTAGCAATATATAATTGTCATGTCAGTAAATCAGCAATTTAATTTTGACATTTTTTGTCACTGTTCATCTAATTCTAAGTGAAATATTTTGTAATAATATTATACGAACTAAAATATACTTCCGTGGTAAAATTCAATATATTCTTCATAAAAATTTTGGATTTTATTAAATAGAATTATCACGTAAATAGAAAAAGTAAGACAAATGGTTTACTATACTGTTCTGTTAAGTTCTTCAATTTTCTTTTTTATTCTTTTTATATCCTTTTCTATCTTAGTTAGTCCTAATTTAAATATCTCAGTTGCTGCTTTATAAGCCATATTATAACATTCAAGTGCTTCAGAGGGGAAATAATCTTTTTCAGCTTTTTTTGCCTTATTTTCATAAATATTTTTTAAATTTTTAAGTCCCGTAATTTGTGTCAATCGTATTAAATTATCTAGTTCCGCGATATATTCATTAAGTTCCCACTCAATGGCTAATTTTTTGGCAGAAAAATAGATTTTAAGTGCTTCTTGTATATAATCTTCTTTTAATTTAAGATTAGCATCTTTTATTAAAATTTCAATTTGCACTTTAGCTGATTTAGCATTGATTATCTTTTTTGCTCCAAAAAAATTATTTAGATCCATTATTAAGATAAATAAAACTCTTTAAAATTAAATCTTTTTAAAAATTAATGTATATTATAATAAAAAAATTGATAAAATAAGTCAATGATGAATTTTGTTCAAAGGCTCAGTAGCTGTAACAAGGATTAAAAAATCTGAAAAAGATGAGCCATATTATTCTTATCGAAAAAACTATTGATATAATCCTTAATTCTGACCTATTAGTAAATATTATATGCCTGATTTTCAGAGAATAATCTTCCCTTTTTATTAGTTTTTTCTTTTTAAATATTATTTATTTCTTATTTTTCGCCCTTCAATTAAGATTATTCAGTTTTATAATTAATAGAGAGAATATTTTAGTATCATTAATAATGTTAGAATAATAAGAAGAAAACTAAGAGTCCATTTTGAATATTGTTCAAACGAAAACTAAATATCCTTAGAATAAAAAAATCTGAAAAGGAAAAAACGCTAGATACTATTCTTATTGAAAAATTTATTGATATTTTTATTAATTCTGAGCCTTTAGCAAACATAGTTTGTCTACCTCTTGATTTAAAAGAACTTGCGGTAGGCTTTTTATTCTCAATTGGTATTATCGATACTATAGATGAAATAAAAGAGATTAAGATAAATGAACTGGAAAATAAAATTGATATCGATTTATACAATTCGAAATTTTCTACAATAGATAATTTTAATCTAAATCCAGTAAGCAGGGTAATCGATACCTCATGTGGAATATCCTCACCTTGGCGAGAAATCATTAAAAAAAGCTTAGATGATGCTAAAGAATCCGCTAAGTTAAAAGATGATATAAAAATTTCGCAAAGTATAATTATTTCCTCCATGAAACAAATGCAAACAGAAAGTCCATTATTTAGAGAAACTGGAGGTTGTCATGCTGCAGCTATTTTTAATTTTGATGGAAAATTGTTGAGTTTGAAGGAGGATATTGGGAGACATAACGCGATTGATAAAGTAATAGGGGATCTTCTTTTAAAAAAGCAAAATTTCTCTGATTTATTTTTAACATCCACTGGTAGATTAACGGGCGATAGTGTATTGAAAGCTGTTAGAGCAAAATTACCTATAGTTGCATCTCACTCAGCCGCTATAGAATCAGGAGTTCGGCTTGCTTTTACTTATGGTATTACTCTAATAGGATTTGTAAGAGGTGCTAGAATGAACGTGTATACAAATCCTCATCGAGTAGTTCTTTAGTATAATTCCTTTTTCTAATCTAATATAACCTAAATTTTTATATACCAATATTATTTTCAGTTTTATAGTAAAAACTGGTCTATGAAAATAATATAGACATTATTTTTCATATGATACATTAGCATGAAATTAATTTTTAAAGGGGTTAAGTAAAATTGAAAATTAAGAAGAAATGGGTATTGATTACCATTATAGGTGGTGTGTTGATGATTTTAGGCACCGCAAGCAGTCTAAATCTCTTTCCTATCCTTTTAAATCTATATGATTCTTATGGAATTCCATATATTAATCGTATTGCAGGTAGAAATATAACTAGAGTACTAGCAGTAATTCTACGTATAGTTTTAATAATTATTGCGGGAGGGGGTATCTCAATAATTGCCGGAAGTATCTTAATTTTAACTCATTTACACAAAATTGGGAGATTACTAATAACCTTGGGATCAGGGATGGGTTTAATAGGAAGTATAATCTTTATAATGTGGAACATAACATTTGCACCTTCTGCTGGAGCATTCTTTTTAGGGTTAATATTAGACTTTTATTTTATTGGTATCATTTTAACCATAATCGGGCGAAGAAAAATGAAAATTAAGGAAGAGGATGAATTTGAGGAGGATGATTTCGAACCATTAATAACTCCAAATCAACCAGAACCTCGAGTAAATGGCAATACAGTTCCATGTCCCGTATGTGATACCAGAAATCCTAAAACTGCTACATTTTGTCGCCAGTGCGGAACTTCATTAAACAATGATTTAGAAAGCTATCTTTAGTTCCTTTTTTTTTTATGAAATTTCCTTAAATTATTTCTTTGAACTAAAATGAGTTAATCAAGATATTCCTACATTATACTCATTATTATAGTATTTCTAAAAATAAGGAGAAATGTTTAAATATCATTAGATAGTGTTATTATAAATAAATTAGATATTTATTTAAAATTAAATTAAAATAATTTTACAAATAAGGTTTTAAAAATGGGAAAAGCAGGAGGTATTATCGCTTGTATAATAGGAGGCATACTGATGCTCGTTGCAAGTTTAATTGGAACGGTAGCAAGCTATATAATCATTGTTGGTATAGTAGCAAATCAGTTACCAGAGTATGAAGCTTATCTAATAACATTTTTAGGAATATGTGTCTTCATTGCTGGATTTGGAGGTCTTTCTGTTATAGTTGGTGCGATAATAGCATTTAAAGTACGACCTATGGGGAAGTGGATTATTGGTCTTGGGACTGGTATGGGTTTAATCGGCTTTATTAGTTGGATTGTAACTGGTATCATTGCGGGTACTCTAACTGGAACAGTTATTGAGATTCTTATAGGGCTTTTACTAGGTCCAGCTAGTTATGGAATAATCGGAGTATTTATCAGCATTTTCGGCCGAAAAAGGATAAAGAAAAAGAAAGAAGACGAAGCGAATAATTAATCTAATTCAATTTTTTTTTGTTTTTTGTTAATTTTACATTGATTTTTTCTGGAAAATAAATTAATTTTTATCAAATAATTCTCCTAACTTTTTGAAATAGTGATGAATTCAAGGGAACTTATTAAGTTTATTAACAAATTTTTTAATAAATTCAATATTTATCCCAAATAATAATATAAAACAATTCAATACTAAAAGTGGATTAAAAAATGGCTAAGGCAGAAGAATTTAAAATGTTTCAAGGATGTGTGATAGGAAATCGTATTCCCTTTATTGAAGCCTCTGCAAGAAAAGTATTTGATAAGCTCGGAATACAAACATCTGATGCCGCATTTGCATGTTGCCCTGATCCAGTTGGATTTAATAGTACTGATCATTTGAGCTGGTTAGCAATGGGTGCCCGGAATCTTACATTAGCTGAAGAAGAAGGAAAAAATATTATATCATTATGTAATGGATGTTTTCAAACTCTTAAGCTTGTTAATCAAGAACTTATCCAAGATTCTCATGAAAAAGAAAAAATTAATGGAATATTAAGTAAAATTGGGAAGGAATTTAAGGGAACTATTAATGTTAAACATTTTGTTGAAGTATTACACGAGATTGGAGCAGAAAAAATAAAAGAACTAATAACCAAAGATTTATCGGGATTAAAAGTGGCGTGTCATGCGGGATGTCACTATAATAGACCTTCAGAAATTGTCAAAACTGATGACCCTATGAAACCAGTGAAATTAAGAGAGCTCGTTGCAGCAACTGGAGCAATTCCCGTTGATTATGCAGAGGAAGTGCTTTGTTGTGGAAATGGTGTTAATAATACTGAAGAAGAACCCGCAATGCAAATACTAGCAAATAAGTTAGATAGTGCTATAGCTGCTGGTGCTGAAGCTATAATTGTCAATTGTCCTGCCTGCTTCCAACAGTTTGACTCTAATCAAAAGAAGGCAGAAGCTATATCTGGAAAAACATATGGACTTCCAATATTATACATTACAGAGTTATTAGCTTTGGGAATGGGAATAAAAAGTGATGAGATAGGAGTGAAATTTCACCGCTCACGATTAAAGGGGTTACTGGAGAAGTATCAGCTTTAATAATTCTTTTATATTTTTCAAATATAAAACATAACAATCAATTTTTTATACAACTTATTAATTTTTAGATTTAATAACACCTTAAAAACATATTTTGAATGAAAATAAGTGATGCTCCCGAAGGTGTGGTTTCTATTTTTTAGAGATGATAATTTATAATTAATAAATGCTTTTTCTTCTTAAATTTAAAAAAATAGTTTATTATTACTTATGTCGAATCTAAAAATAGCGGAGGGCATGGAAAAGTTCTTTGGGCGTGGAAAGTTTGAAACTCTTAAATTTGCCAGCGATACATGTCTTTCTATCGGTTCTTTTGGGAATGTTGGTGTTGTTGAAACAGATGACGGTTTAGTGGTGTTTGACTTAGCTCTAAGATTATTTGGTCCACTCATTTTTAAGCGGGTAAGAGATTTTTCTGATAAACCTATAAAATATATCATATTCTCACATGGGCATTTCGACCATTGCCTTGGTTATTCTGATTTTATCAAAGAAATTGAAGATAAGGGTTGGGAAATGCCTCAAGTAATAGCCCACGAAAATCTTGTAAGGAGATTTGAAAAATATACAATGTTGGATAAGCATCAGGCATGGACCTACAGGCAGCAATTCGCTTCTGTGGGAGTCACCGGGAGTGATGACGAATCTATTCACAGAAGGCTTGATCCAACGATAGTACTTCGTAATAATGAGAGTTATGAATTTCAATTAGGGAAAGTAAAATTTGAAATTTATCACGATAAGGGAGAAACTGACGATAGTCTTTGGATGTTTGTACCAGATAAGGAAGTTTTATTTACAGGAGACTTATTTGTATCTGCATACCCTCAAGTTGGATCTCCGTTTAGAGTGCAACGCTACGCGAAAGATTGGGCTCTTGCAAATGAAAAAATGATACAAAAGAATCCGGAATATTTAGTACCAGGGCATGGACCTTTACTTGAGGGGAAAGAAAAAATTAAGGAGCTTCTATCGATTACTGCGGAAGCGATGCATTTTGTTCATGATGAGGTCGTGAAAAGATTGAATGAGGGTAAATGGTTTGAGGAGATCTATTTCGAAATGCTCGATATATTCCCCGAAAAGTTTAAACATTCATATTTAAGACCCTTGTATGGAGATTATCGGTTTGCCATACATGATGTCTATAGGTTGTATCATGGTTGGTATGACTCGGGAAATCCTACTGATCTTTTTCCTTCGAGATCTGGTGATGTCGCGAAGGAATTTTTAAAAATTGCCGATGGGGGAGTCTTTCTCGAACGGGCTAATAAACTCGTTGAAGAAGGAAACAATCAACTTGCACTTCATATGTTGGATGTCATAGTAAAAGCTAATGATTCAGCAAATCCTGAAATACTTCTAAATGCTTTGAAATTAAAATCTAAGATTATAAAACAAAAGGCTAAAGAAGAACTATCCTTCATTGCAATGAATATTTATAATACTAGTGTTCTTCAAATTAAAGCCCGAATTAAAGAATTAAGGAAATTATTAAGATAAAGTGAGATAGATTATATGAGAAGTTTAAGAACACCAGATGAAAGATTTTCAAACCTTCCAAATTTTCCTTATAAACCTCAATACATTGAGAAGCTAAAAGGATATGGGGATCTGCGTTTACATTATATAGACGAGGGACCTAGAGACTCCGAAGTTGTCTTTTTATGTATGCACGGCGAACCAACGTGGAGTTATTTATATCGTAAAATGATTCCTGTTTTTTTGGAAGCTGGACACAGAATTATTGCCCCCGATTTCTTTGGTTTTGGACGATCTGACAAACCTGTGGAGGATGAGGTATATACTTTTAATTTTCACCGTAATACAATTTTATTGTTTATAAAACATCTTGATTTGCATAATATTACACTTGTTTGTCAAGATTGGGGAGGAATTATCGGACTTACTCTCCCTGTTGATATGCCGAATCGCTTTTCTCGACTTCTTGTAATGAATACAATTCTGGCTACAGGAGATCAATTGCCGAAGGGATTTCTTGATTGGAGAGATTGGTCGCTTACAAGACCGGATATGGCAGTAGAAAAATTAATGATACGAACATGTCCACATTTATCTGATGAAGAATTAGCAGCTTATAAAGCCCCTTTTCCGGATATTACATACAAAGCGGGAGTTCGCCGTTTTCCTCCAATAGTTCCATCCAATCCCGATATGGAAGGCGCTCAAATTTCACAACGAGCACGAGATTTTCTTAGTAGTAAATGGTCTGGTGATTCATTTATGGCAGTGGGAGTCACAGATCCTGTTTTTGGTCCTCTCGTAATGAATGAATTAAGAAAAGTAATAAGAGGTTGCCCTGAGCCATATAAAATTATGGATGGGGGACATTTTCTACAAGAGTGGGGAGATATTGTGGCCAAAGAAGCATTAGAAATTTTTAAATTAATATGAATATTAATAGTGTCAAGCTAATACAAACTTAATATTAACAAAAGTTAAAGAAAAAGGATTGAATAAAATGAAAGTGTTAAGAACACCGGAAGAAAGGTTTAAAAATCTCCCTGGTTACCCGTTTGAACCTAATTTCATAGAAGATCTTCAAGGGTATGAAAATTTGAGGATGCATTATGTAGATGAAGGTTCAAAGGAGTCAGATATAGTATTTTTATGTTTACACGGAGAACCATCATGGAGTTATTTATATCGTAAAATTTTTCCCATTTTTGTAGAAGCAGGATATAGAGCTGTAGCTCCCGACCTTTTTGGTTTTGGAAAATCTGACAAACTTGTTGAAGATGATAATTATAGTTTTAAATTTCACAGAAACGCTGTTCTATCATTCATAAAATACCTCGATTTAAAAAATATTGCCCTTGTTTGTCAAGATTGGGGGGGCATCCTAGGACTTACACTACCTATGGAAATGCCTGATAGATTTACACGGTTACTTATAATGAATACGTTCTTACCTGCAAGTGAGAGTGAATTGCCTTCAGGATTCTTAAAGTGGGTGAAATATAATAATTCCCAACCTGACTTAGCAATTGGAGCGGGGTTAGCCCATTCGCTACCCCTTTTATCTAAAGAAGAAATTGCGGCTTATGACGCTCCATTTCCAGACATAACATATAAAGCTGCTGTTAGAACCTTTCCAAACATTGTTTGGGAAACATTTCAAACTTCGAAGAAAGCTCAGGAATTTTTAACGAAGGATTGGTCTGGTGACACTTTTATGGCAATTGGATTGAAGGATTTCTATATTGGTGGCCCACCAATGCACTATTTAAGGAAATTTATTAAAAATTGTCCTCAACCCTTTGAACTTGAAGAAGGAGACCATTTTTTACAAGAATGGGGAGATATTATAGCCAAAGAAGCATTAAAATCATTCGGATTGATTTAAGGTAATAATTTTCCGAATAAATTAATTCCCTCAATTTTTTCTATTTTTACGTTAACAAATTTTCCATAACTTTCATTATAATCATCTATAAATACATTCTTATAAGCATAATTTCTTCCAAATGCTTGATTCTCTCCTGAACCATGATGTAAAATTAACACTTCCCCTTGCCAACCTTCCCATTTTTTATTTATGTTAAGTAGACTATTTCGAAAAATATTAGATAATCTACTCGATCTTTCTTTTATTGTTCTACTATCTATTTGATTCATTTTTTTTGCAAGTGTCCCAGGTCGAGTAGTAAATTTAGAAGTGTTTAAGATCTCGGGTTTTAACCATTTTATTAAGTTAATGGTACGATGGAAATCATATTCTGTTTCACCTGGAAATCCACATATGATATCGGTAGAAATCGTAAGATGTGGATAAATTTTCCTCAATATTTCGATCTTATCTGTTATCTGGGAAATTATATAAGGTCTTTGCATCTTTTTAAGAATTCTATTACTCCCAGATTGAATAGGAATATGAAGAAATTGATAGACTTTATCTAGTTTAAAAATTGAAATTAACTGATCAAGATTGTTGATTAAAAAACTCGGATTTATCATTCCCATTCTTAAATAGAATTTAAATGGTAAGTCTGTAATTGATTTAACTAAATCGAATAAATTTATATTATTATATTTGAAAGTGCTACAATCTTGGGAAGTTAAATAAATCTGCTTTATTCCTTGTTTAAGTTGGTAATCTACATTCTCGATAATATTTTCTGGATTATAACAATTTAAATTTCCTCGAGCGTTTTTTACACAACAATAAGTGCATGATCCCTGACACCCCTCTGATATTGGAATAATTCCCGTAATTTTCCCTTCTGGATGATCAATAAAATAACTCGCCTTATCGATTTTTTTTGTTGTTGTGAGTATTAAATTTCTTTTTCCTTCCTTTATTGTTTTAAAAATGTCTGGAAGTTCATTAAGATTATCTAAATCTATAATAGCTGAAAACGTGGGAATTATATTCTTTATAATGTCAATATAGTCAGGACTTATATGGGGTAAGCATCCCGCGATAATTATATGTTTATTCGGAATATTAGAATACGTTTGAGATAATTGCTTTAAACGGGCTTTTATTTTATTTTCCGTCTGCTCTTTAACCGCACAGGTGTTTATTATGACGAATTCGGCATTTTCTAAAGAAGTCTGAACATAATTTGATTTTTGTAATACATTGGCTATTATATATGAATCGGCTTTATTCGATACACAACCATAAGTAAGAATATAGAATGAATTCGCTTCCAAAATCTGTTCATTTAAGAAAGATTTAATAATTTATAGAGAGAGTAATATTATAACGATAAAAAAATTTTTTAATTAAAGTAATCTATAATTAAAAATATCCACTTAATTAAATGGATGAGACATAAATGGTGAAAATTAAATTCGCATATTGTAACTATTGCCAAAAAGAAGTTGAACCTGTTAAAAAACCTCTTGATAGTGCTCAAAAAACCGTATTGATAATAATAAGCCTCGGTACACTTGGAATTGGATTAATAGCGTGGTTAATATACAATAAAATCTCTCGTAAAAAGAATTATTGTCCAAAATGTAGCTCAAAAGTATCTTATTCAAAAGAACCATTTGAGAAACCAAAAAAGCTTGCTGAAGCATTAACTGCTAAAGAAAAAGTTATAAAGAAAGTAGAAAAGAAAAAGAGTGAAAAACGTCCTACAAAAAAGAAACCTAAAGAAGAAAAAGATGTTTTTTGCCCTTATTGTGGTATAAAGTTAGAGGATACACTTGACGCTTTAGGATCTTGTCCAGCTTGTAAAGGACACTTTGATGCTCTGAAATAAATTGTGTGTAAAACTCAATAAATAAAGATAATATATAATTTATCTATAAAAAATTAATAAGGAAATATAAAATAATAAAAACTATAAAAAAAAAATATAATTTAACTAATAATCTAAAAAAATTAAAATTGGTTGATAAAAAATGGCAAGAAGACCGCGAAGTGCGCCAGCACGCGACGATCCATTAGACATTTACTCTACTTGGGACGTAAGGATATCACGAATATTTTATTATTCATACATAATTGCGACGCTTATTACAGTCATAGGGATTTGGGGAAGTATCTTAGCAGCTTTAGATCCTCAAGTATGGGAAGATTACTTGGCTCTCGAAACAGGATATCAAGTTGCAATTGTCGCAGGATTTATTACAGGACATGCAGTTATATTGGTACTTTTCTACGCTCTTTTCCGAGGCGGAATATTACGAATGTGTCGAATGTTATATAAAGATCGAAGAGTTGCGAAGAAATACGAGGATTATACAACGTTACGATGGCTCATGGGTGTTGTGCTAATAGGTGCTTATGTTACAATTATATCTGTAATCATTGCAATATTAACTGAAGATTTTTTAGTATATCTGGGAGAACTTTGGATTTGGATGGTAGAAACTTTTAACATTGGACATTGGATACTATGGATTGGTATCTGGATATATATTGTGATCGGCTTTTTCTTTTTCATGTTTATAATCTGGAATCATGGTGTTTATGTCGTTTTAAGACAAATTAAGAAGATAGAAGAAGAAGAAGCCATAGATAGAAAAATAAAGGAAGATGCTATCCGAAAAATGGACGAAGAAGGCCAACAAAAAGAATATGAAAAGCAAACTGGAAAAGATGCTTTTTATCGTGGAGAAGAGACGAAAGGTTATAAGTCTTGGAAGAAGAAGATGAACATAAAATAATAAAAATCCCATATTCCATATATAGATTATCTTTAAACCTTAATTTTTTATATTTTTCTTTTTTTTTGTATTAGTTTTTTAATAAAATCGACAAAAAATTGTTTGGTTCATCAAAGTTCATTAAATTAGCGTGATTAAACTTTTTAGCTCAAACGGCGGCTAAGCCACATCATAAATTTTTTTGATTCTCTTCCCATTATTGTTGCGTTTTTACCAGTTTCTTTTTCAAATTGAGCAATATCTTCGTCATTATAGTAAAAAAAGCGATCTTTTAGTTCAATAGGAAAATAAGAAATATCACATCCTACGACTCTCAATCCTTTAAGTGATTTCATATCCTTAAAGGAATCGGGTATTTCAGTAACTTTAGTATATGAAATATCAAGATAGATTAATTGTCCCAATGAGGATAAGCTCTCAACTTGGTTGATATTATTATCACCTAAGATTAAATAATTGAGATTTTTACAATTTCTTAACATGCCGACTTCTGAGATGGCTTTATTTCCAGTCAGGTTTAAATATGTTAGATTTATAAGATTTCCAAAAGTGCTTATATTGTCTACATTGTTAAGACGTATAGATAATCTTCTTAAATTCATCAATTTTCCCAAATTATCCACATTTGTGATTTGATTTTCATCTAAATTTATGGATTCAATCTTATCTGAAAATTGAACTCCATCTAAATTTGTAATTTTATTGCATCCCAAGGTTAATTTTTTTAAATTTTGAAGTGAGGAAAGTGGAGATACGTTTAAGATTTGGTTATTATAGAGTAATAATCTTTCTAATTTAACTAATTTTGCCAAATTACTTATTTCACTAAGATAATTTTGATTAAGATTTAATCTTCTTAGATTTCCAAGCTTATCTAAGCCACTAATATGAGTTATGCTATTATTAGCCAAGTCTAATTCTTCCAAATTTATTAAGTGTTCTAAATTGCTTATATTTGAAATCTTGTTGTTGCGTAAGTCAAGCATATTTAAATCATGCAGTAAATCTAAACCATGAATATTTTTAATATCCTTAATGTTTCTGCTTATATGTAAACTATAATTACTCCAAATTGGAAAGATTTCTTCATTATAAACCACATGCTCCACATATAATTTATTTAAAAAGGTATAGAAATATTTTTTAATTCTGCTATCATTACCGTTGTTTATCAGAAAATCTTTAAAGTATTTGGAAGCAGTATGAAAATCATAATATTTAAAATATTGAATTAATAGAATGAAATTTTTGAAAATCTCAATCTTATTTATGTATAGTAGCATCTGTTCTAAAATATTCTTAATATCCACATCTACTTTATCGATCAGATTGTACATATCATCCAAGAATGCAGAAGCAAGACTAGATAATTCTTCTATAGAAAATTGGTTTAAATAATCTCCATTGAATATAGTTTGAATAACAGGTAGATACCCACTGCCTAACCGCTTGAAAATTTCATCTTTGAAATGTTTTTTAGCTTTAGGATCTCCTACCATCGCAAGAGTTTTTAGTAATGGGAACGCAAGCTTGCTGTGGAGTAATCTGGTATCGTAATCATTCTCACACCACGCTTGAATATT
>SDBS01005540.1_pt1 | contig 12289 bp, 13 predicted proteins | sample 2277091 | NCBI WGS metagenome assembly SDBS01 (sample SAMN10404972, study PRJNA504765) | marine sediment metagenome | isolation source: marine sediment core GS10_PC15, 163 cmbsf | place: Arctic Ocean: Southern Knipovich Ridge | collected 2010 | reverse complement strand
CATCTTGGTTCTACCGGAACATTTCTTTTATATGCTAAGGATGTGGATATGTATTTTGCTGGAACAATTAATCAAGCAAATTCTCCTTCAAAACCAGTTAAATTAGTATCTAAATTATTATATTTGATAAAAAAAGACTTCCCTAAATGAGCTACACGTAACGGCAATTGAGGGAATTTGAGAGTCTCTAGCTATTAAATCCGGATTAGATATGGTCTAAAGTTTAAACATTACTTATTTATACATTAAAACAGATAAATTTCTATTATTGCTATTAATGCTTCAAATTTGAAAGTTGTGGAAATTTGAAGTTCTTCAATCAATTTTGACTCCCCTATTTCTTAAGCTTTCTAAAATATGCTCTACTTTTAAACTTGGATTTGTATGTATTGGATTACCATCAATTTGCAAATTATTAAGAGAATCCAATTTCAAAATTGATTCTGGTAGAGAATCTAAATTATTCTCATGAAGCCATAATTCTTTAAGCGAGGAAAGTTTAGCAATAGATTCGGGAAGCTCAGATAACTGGTTTTTTGACAAAATTAATAATTCAAGTGAAGAAAGATCACCAATTGAGTCCGGAAGGCATGTTATCTTATTCCAACTCAAATTTAATTCTTTGAGAGACCTCAATTTTCCAAATGTATCTGGTAATGAAGTCAGTTGATTAGATGATATGAATAAATTTTCTAGTTTTTCTAATTCTGTCACAACTTCTGGAAGATGAGTGAATTTATTATCTTGAAGCATTAAAGTATGGAGTGTTTTTACGTTTGTTAATAAATTAGGAAGATTTGTGAGTTTTCCGTTATCTATTGCTAGCATTTTAAGATTAGCCAGATTACCAATAGATTCAGGGAGACTTTCTAATTCTGTAGAGGTAAAATTTATCGTTTCGATGGATTTAAGTTTTGTAATTGCGCTAGGGAATGTAGGAAATGGATATTTATGCAATGTTATGTGTTTAACTCGATTATTTTCAGCAATAAATTGTAATGGGACGAATAAATCTAATGCTTCAGGTCTAGAAGTAGATTTTAAACCTACTTCAGATTCAATTTCTTTAACAATATTCACTTCGGATTCTAATAATTGACTTTCTCTAAATAAAACAACTTTATCAGGAATCTTTAAATCCACCTCATCTCAAGTTATTGTTCCAAAATTTGTATTTTTCTTTAATTACAGTATGATTAGAATTGTTTCTAAATTTTTATAATTTTGAGATTTTTTACTCCATAAAAAGTTAAATAAATAGCAATTCTAAAGAGAATAATGAAACTTAATAACTTTTTCTATAATTCAATATTTTCTATATAAACTCCCAATTATTTTAAATAAATTCAAATGTTAAAGTTAAAAAAAATCATATAGTTAGAAGATCTCATGAACTATGTAGTTGGAAATTTGGTAGAACCTGTATTTAGGCCTCCTTCTGAATGGGATGCGTTATTGATTGCAATAACAAATGGATGCACGCATCAATGCACATTCTGTTCTATGTATAGATCAAAAATGTTCTCTATCCGCAAAGATATCGAAGAGATCAAGAAAGATATTAAGGTAGCGGGTACTATTTATGGAAATCGAGTACGTAAAATATTTTTCGAAGATGGAAATGCATTTGTTGTTAAGCCTGATATCCTTATTGAGTTGACCGAATATTGTTATAGGATTCATCCTAATCTAAAAAAAGTTAGTTCTTATGCCCATGCCAAAGATATAATAAAAAAATCTGATGAAGATTTAAAAAAAATAGCAGATAGTGGATTTACGATGGTTTACGTGGGTATTGAAAGTGGAGATGATGAGGTTCTAAAAAAATGTAAAAAAGGTACAACACAAGATGAATTTACTCTTGCGGCTCAAAAATGCTATAAAGCAGGAATTTCTTGGTCTGGTATTTTTCTATTAGGAATTGCAGGAAATGACCCTGAAAAAAGTAGAAAACATGCTATTGAATCCGCTAAATTAATTAATAGAATGGCTCCACCAAGTCCAATAGATTGGTACATATCACCTTTAACATTGGGTATTACTCCCGGAACTGAATTGTGGAACCAGAAATCAGCCGGAGAATTCCAACCTTGTTCTAGTACTCAAATCTTAGAAGAATTATATACAATGATAGAACACACTTCTGATGATTTGCAGAGGTGTATATTTAACACAAATCATGCATCAAATTATTTAAGTCTGAAGGGACAATTAGGGAGAGATAAAAAAGAATTTCTTAAAATCATTGAAACAGGCATTAAAAACCCAAACATGCGTCGACCCGACTACCTTCGTAGTTTATAGAAATATTTATTCTCAAAAAAAATTCTAGAACCAAAAGTTTGCTTTTTTCTCTTCTTCCTCTCCAATTTGCTTATTAAATCCTTTATAGATGTCTTTTTGAATTATATGTTTCATGATCTCATCAGTACCACCACCTATTCGGTGGAGTCTTATGTCCCTCAATAACCGTTCTATTGGATACTTGTTCGTGTAACCAATACCACCCATAATTTGTAAAGCTTCATCACAAATCTTGTGAGTAGCTGTGACAATAAAAAGTTTACATGAAGCGGCAACTGCGGGATTTTGTGAGTCTTTAGATGCTTTTTCGTATAAAGCTTTTCCTGCTTGGTAGTTTGCAACCATTTCAGCAATTTTAAAACTTATTCCTTCAAATTCACTTATAGGCTTTCTAAACTGAACCCTTTCTTGAGAATATTTTATCACTATTTCAATTGCTCGTTTAGCTACCGCCAGAGCTTGTAATGACATAGCTACCCTTTCCGGACCAAGGAATTTTTGCATGCTTGAAATTGCAGATGTTCTCTTTTTCTGAGATCCTTCGGTTGATGATTTTAATTCCCTATAAAATAGGATGTTTTCTTTGGGAACTTTAACATCTGTAAATTTCAAATGCCCCAAATTTAGACCATGAAGACCCATTAACTTGTATTCTTCAAGCATTTCAAACCCCTTGAAGTTGGATTCAACAATAAATGCTCCATTTCGGCCGTAAACAACCATTATATCTGCTATAGTACCGTTAGTTATAAATCTCTTTTCTCCGTTAAGTATAAAATCACCACCTTCGTCCTTTTCATAAATTGTTTTCATCCTTGAAAGATCAGATCCTGCATCGGGTTCGGTAAAACAAAAGCATCCTTTTTTTTCACCAGATACTAAAGGTTTAATGAGTTTCCCGAGAGTTTCTTGTTTCTTGAATGTTCTTATCAAACTCGCGGGATAAATACTTGCGCCCCGTACCATATCATAAACCAAGCTTTAATATGATAATGCTTCTGCGAGTAGCATGTCTTGGATTTTAGACCCTCCTCTGCCTCCATATTCTCTTGAATACCTAAGTCCAAGCAAACCTTTTTTTCCTAAAGGTTCTAAAACATCCCAAACATTGATTTTACCATCTTCCATATCTTGAGTTTTAGGGGCAACATCTAATGCAATAATTTCATCAATTTCTTTCTTAACCTCAATATCTCTTTCACTGAGGTTCTCGAGATCAATTACAATTCTTTTCATTCATCATCAATTTGCTTGTAGATTCTCACATTTTATAATATATTATTTATATCTTTTATCTATTTTATGGCTTATCTTGGATTCCAAAATTTACTCTGTTAATAAATGTGGATTGGCTTTCAGCTTCAAAGATATAAAAAGAATACATCACACTACTATTTTCATGAGGGAAGAACCATTGATTTTTTGATTCTTCTTTTAATATCCTTAGTACCAAATTTGGAAAATGTGTGTTGGGTTTGTGGGGAACCAAACGATCATTCAAAGCCCGTTAAATCGTTTGATATAGAATGAGAAAAAGTTAAATTTGAGGAACAAACACTAAAGAAATAAACATTAATAAATCTAAAAAGTTTTTCTCCTATTTTACATGTCGTTCTCTATAAATGTGGCAAATTTTTCATTGTAAATATCGATAAAATCCTTAAATTCCTCATATATCTCTTTCAAGGTCATTTCTTTTTTTTTAATTATTTGTTGCTTATTTGTCTTAACAGCTTGTTTTTTGAAATTCATAAATTCATTACCTTTTTGCTTCTTGTCATAATTACCTTTCTTTTTAGGTTTATACTCAACAAAATTTCCCTCTAAAATTAAATTTTCAAAGAGTTCTTCCTCTATTTCTTTAAACTTGTTTGAGATGGTTATCTTTTCATCTTTAGTATGATTTTCAAATTCAAAATCTACTCTTTGATATCCTCGGACTTTAAAATGTTTGTCGACAAAAGCCTGAAATTGATGATCACATACTAGTCCCCTTGCTATTGACATCGTAGTAATTTGTTTTGCTTTATCTATAACAGTTTTTGGAACTCCTAAAGCTTTCTTAGATTTGCACACAGGACAAATAAAAAAAACTTTCTTATCTTCAAGAGATGTAATTACATCTAAATTATTTTCAAGCTCTGGAATTTCCATGAAACCACGTTACTGAAATTATCTAACTATATAAATAAAAACTTCTATATTCTTCCTTAAAAATAATAAGACTGTAAAGAATTTATTAATAGGATCAAAATCTTAAGTATTATTTGAATTAAATGGGATATTCATATTACTTTTATCTAATTCAAAACCAATTTCTAAATTAGATATCGTTTCACTTTCTATTTTAAAAGAATGCTTACCTTCAGTTAATTTTTCTAAAAAATCGCTGTCTATTTTTAATAAAATACTAATGGTCTCACCTAAAGCGATAGTTTTACCACTTAATTTACCCTCCTTAATTTCATCAAAATTAAAAGATTCTCCTTTATGATATAATAATATTCGATTTTGGATTGTATCTAAATTGACACTCTCCTTAGAAAAATTTAAAGGTTGATCATCAAGCAGTACTTTTCCGTATTGATCCAAATCAAACTCGTCAATATTGACATCATTTAAATTAAAGGATCCAAATTCGAATTTTTTTGGGATTACAAATGGCATAATTAAGTTTAAAACTTTTATTTGAATTGAGTCTGCTTTTCCATCTCCAGTTGTATCAACAATAAATACACTTTTCTTAGGTGGAAACAATTTTTTAATCAATACTTTAAATAAAGATAAATTAAATGAGATACATCATCACCCTATAATTTTAACTATAATTTTTTAATAAAGTATTGAATTAAAAACTTACCTCAAATTCGGTCTAAAAATTTCTTAAATTTGTTTTTCTATCTCAGAAATCTTAACAGGGCGATTCTCTTCATATGATTTCTGGACTGCTTTTGCCACTAATACGGTTTGGTAACCATCATCTCCATTTGGTGAGGGTTCTTTATTATCACGTACGCAGTCTATGAAATACTGCAATTCCGAGGCATATGATTTCATATATCTTTCTAGGAAGAAGTAAGGGATGTTATCCTCATTAGTTTTTTCAGCAGTATATAAACGTACTGTATTAGTGGACTCATTACCAGCTATAGCACACCCTTTTGAACCAAATACTTCAACCCGTTGGTCATATCCATATACAGCTTGACGTGAATTATCTATCATACCTATAGCTCCATTCTTGAGTTTTAAAATAATAGCCGCAGTATCAATATCTCCAACTTTGCCTATTTCAGGATCAATAAGAACTGCTCCAACCGCATATACTTCATCAACTTCACTTCCCCCTTGAAAGCTAACCATGTCCCAATCGTGAATTGTCATATCGATAAACATTCCTCCCGACGTCTTGACATATTCAATTGGAGGAGTAGCAGGATCACGAGATGTGACTTTTATAATATGAGGAATGCCTATTTGCCCTGATTTAACAATTTCTCTAATTCTTTTGAAATCTTTATCAAAACGTCTGTTAAATCCAATCATAAGTTTTATTCCTTTTTCCTTAACAATCTTTAGGGTTTCTCTTATGCGGTTTAAGTCTGTATCAATCGGCTTTTCACAAAAAACATCCTTTTTTGCTTTAGCTGCTTCTTTAATAAATTTTGTATGTGTTTCTGTAGAGGATGCGATCACTACCACTTCAATATCAGGGTCATTAAAAATCTCACTTGCATCATTGATGAGTTTTTTGACTCCCATTTCGTGAGCCCATTCTTTCATTTGATCATCTATATTTATATCAGTTACTACTTTTAACTTTAAATCCGGAATATTACGTAAAATGTTTTCAATATGTATTTTTCCCATTCTACCAGCACCAATAACCCCAACGGTATAATTTTTCATTATAATCTTACTCCAACTAGTATCTTCATTTTTTATATTTTTAATATCTGATAATTTTAAATAAAAGATATAAATTAATAAAGAGTGAAGTTTGAATTACTAAATAAAATTAATTTTATATATGAATTGGTGATTTTATGAATGATCAAAAATCTCAGAAGGTTCCTTTAGGCAAGCGAATTGCTTTTTCATTTGGAGAGGTGGGTGATAATACTGCATTTCAAACATTTTCTTTTCTAATTTTTACATTCTATTTTGCAATTGTAGGATTACCCATTTTATGGATTAGTACAGGTTTTATTTTGTGGAGTCTATGGAATGCTATAAACGATCCTTTAATTGGCTATTTATCTGATAAAACGAAATCTAGATGGGGGAGAAGAATTCCATGGATGGTAGGTGCTACAATCCCTCTAGCAATAATTATGATATTACTTTTTACACCTCCACTTGCTGCAGGCTCAGATATGATCAATTTTCTATATTTGATGCTCATCCTTATATTATTCGATACTACTTATACAGCATTTAATCTAAACTACAACGCTATCTTTTCAGAAATGTATGTGACAATGGAAGAGCGCAGTTCAGTAGGAAAAGTACGAATTAGTTTCGTAATGGTAGCATTAATTTTTGCGTTTCTTCTTCCAACACTAATTATTGAGAATATTCTAGGTGAAGATCCAATTACCCTATTACCCGATCCAAATACATTAGGTCAATATCAATTAACGGGCATTATAGCGGCTATAATAATTATATTAACTTATTCTATTATGCTGAAATGGGGTGTGAAAGAACCTAAACATTTTTCAAAGGATGCTGAAACTGCGATGTCTTTTAAGAACACCCTAAAGAATACTTTTAAAAACAAATCATTTCAATGGTTTCTAATTCCAGCATTAGGGACATGGATAGTTATAAATATTTTACCAACTTTAGCACCCCTTTTTATGATACATGCTCTTGGAATTATAGATACCGAATTAATTGGTATTATACTTGCTGTAGAATTTATTGTAGCAGCAATTTCAACACCATTATGGGAGAAAATACGAGTTAAAAAAGGAGCACGTACAGCGGGATTAATCGGAATTGCAGTTTGGATATTTCCTATTATTATTTTTGCGTTCTCTGTAAGTATTGAGATGGCTTTTGTTGTCCAGGTGTTTAATGGAATTGGTCTTGGCGGTGGCTTATATTTCTACGATCAGTGCATTGCTGAAATCATTGACGAAGATGAAATTATCCACGGAACAAGACGATCGGGCATTCATTATGCGGTTATAAATTTCCTTATTAGACTGTCGACTATTATTAATTTCTTAATAATTTTAATAGTATTTAGCACGACTAATTGGTATGAATATACTCCCAATCCCGGAATAAATACAATTCTGGGACTTCAGATCTTAATGGGTGTTTACCCTGCAATTGTTCTCATTATCTCATTGATTGGATTGTATTTTTATCCCATCAAGGGAGAAAGATTGATGGTAAATAGAAGGAAATTGGCAGAACTTCATGAAGAAAAGATAAGTAGGTTAAACTAAGGTTATAAATAATTATTTTATTTTTTTTTTATTTTTAGAATTTGATAATTTATCTAAAGTTATAAAGAAAACAATTAAATAGAGGAAATAAATTATGGAAAGTAGTACAAACATAACTTTTTTAAAGTATCTTAATCTATTTTTGTTATTTAAAAATAATATAACAAATAGAGGTCCAATATTATGAATGAAAAAGAAGATTTTGAAGAAGTAGATATAAAAGATCTTGGCGAGGGAGATATAGAACAACCTCAAAAAGAAAAGAAAGAAATAGAAATCTCAACAAAAAGAAAACAAGCTTTTCCCTTATCACAATCAAAAGATTCCACTAATGAAGATTCTGTTTGGGGGAATTATCGAATTAGGCCATCAAATTCTATAGAAATTATGGAAAATGAACCACATTATAGAACTCCACTAACAAACATAATTGAAAGTGATAGACAATTTCAGTTATTTATTGAATTACCTGGTTTAGATAAAAAAAACGTTAAAATTACTTTTCAAGAAGGTATTTTAGAACTTTTGGGAGACATAACTAAGGAAGACAAAGATAAGAAAGACAAAAAAGATAAGGATAAAGATAAAAAAGATAAGGATAAAGATAAAAAAGATAAGGATAAAGAAAAGAAGGATAAAAAGAAAGAGAAATTTATAGAAATAAAGGGTTCTCACTTAAGACGAGAGTATAAATCTCCAAGTTATTATCGAGCCTTTATCTTACCAGAAGATATTTTAAGTGAAGACATTGATGCTAGCTTTAGGAATGGCGTTTTACGATTAGATATATTAAAAAGTGCTGCCATCGCTAAGGAAAAACATGTTATTGATATAAAATAATAGAATTTAACTATATTATTTTTATTTTTAATACAATACAATAAGAAATAAAAAAAGAAGATTTAAAGTTATATTTGCGCTCCACAATATGCACAAAATTGTGCTGTGTCCTTGGTTATAGGGGTTCCGCAATTAAAGCAAAATTTTGCTTTCTCTTCTAAAACAGCCTCTTTTTCTGGTGTAGACATATTTTTCATTTGGCCAGTTGTTGAATTAAATTTGGCTCTTAATTGACCTGAAGCTTTTAAATCCAAAATTATAGCATTAATGTCTTTTCGTGTTATTCCTGTACTCTTACTAACTTCATCGACAGTTGCTTGAGGATTTGCATTGAATTCTGCTAAAACAACTCTTCTTAACTTGCTCCTGTTAGCTATAGCAAAAATTTGCCCTGATAGAATCGCTAACCCAATTCCAGTCCAAACAAATCCCCACCAACTCCACTCCGTCCAAGGAATAAAGGAGGTAATTCCCCAATATAAAAAAGCTCCCGCAATTATTAAGGAACATATTGAAAAACCTTCAGAATATTGATTTTTTTCATATTTCATAACATATCAACTCAATTTAAGTGTGTAATTATCCAGAGAATGGATAAATATGATCTGGTTAAGAAATTTTATAAATATTTTGAATTTTATATTTTTTGAATAGCAAATCTACTAATCTTGGTGAATCAAAAGAAGGGTAACTAATTTGTAATAACGCTATTATTTATAATTTCAAAAATATTTGTGAAGGACACTTGATCTTCCGTAAGGAGAATTATAACTTTTTCTAATACTTTTACTGAAATAACATAAAAGTTATCAGAATGAATTACTGTAAAATCAGGACTGTGAATTTCCAAGTCTGCTGTAATCTCTTCAGCTAATTCGTATAACTGAGACATATTTAGGCCTATTGAGGTTTTATTGAATTCTTCGCTTATATGTGATTTAATAACAGCCCCATTTTCAGATGTAATTAAAATAAAATAGACACCCTCTCCCAACTCCTTAATTAAAGTCTCGAGGACAGTATCCAGATTTAAATTTATCCCACTCATCTATAATTTATAGACCTTATTATATATAATAATTTTTGGTACAAATTTCATGTCTTTAGAGAAAAATCGAATTTGTTCAAATAATTATGTCATCAATGAATTATGAGTAAAGAGGATGTCAATTTAATAAGTATAACAAAACTAAAAAATTTAGCTATATTTCAAAATATTGATCAATAACATTCTCGAACTCATGAAAAGGGGATAAATCTCCTTTAAAATCTTTTATATATGATAAGTAATATTTTTCCAGAAACTCTTCTACACATATCTGCATGTATCTTTTGATATTCTCTGAAGAATTTACTTTTTCAACTAAATAAGCAAAAATTACATCATTTTTAGTCTTTATGTAGAATTGTTGATTTCCAAGATTAATATCTTCAAGTTTCAAACCATATTCTTGACCACCAATAAAATCTTGTGAGTAAATTAATAGTGCTGAAATAAAACCAGCGATTTGGAAATTATTGTTTGCCATATTAGGTCTGTCTTTATTAATCTTTGAAAAATATAAGAAGCCTACCTTATCAACAATAAAAACTCCCACAATTCCTTTTGCTTTAGGAATTCTTATTATGTTATCACATATCTTTTTTAGATCGGAGTTAAATTTGTTTGAACATATTTTATTATAGATTTTTTTTGATAATTGATATAATTTTGTGAAATCCATTACATTGTCAATCTTATCAATGTACATTATGATTAGTTTATTATCTGGATCTTTATGAAAGAACTGTAAATAAATTGTAAGATTACCAATATTATCTTTAATATACCCTTGTCTTTTTTTAACGATGGTCTCTTTATATAAATCAATAATTTTCTGTGTAAGTGTTATTCCAATTCCTTTCTGGAAAATTATTTCAAGATTTTCATTAACATTTAATTCTGAGATGCAAAAACCTCGTAAATGAAAATGCGTCAACCCCGATTCTAAATTATGGTAATTATGATTAACAGTTATCATAAATGCTAGATGTTTTTTTGTGCTAAATTTTTTATTTGTACTAATAAAATATATAAAACCAACATATTTAAATCTTTTTTGATCTTTTTGTAAAAGTTTGTGGTAAAAAAAGATTAATTCAAGTATAAAAATAGTACAAACCTATATCTCAAATTTAAGAAGTTATTTTTTGAAATTTAGGTACTTATGTAATTTGTCAAAATCAGATAAATTAAAAGGCTTTAATATTGCCCCTGTAGCATTTAAATCAACAACTTTTTTCTCAACTTCTACACTTGGTATCGCAGTTAAGAAAAACACTGGAATATCTTTTAATCTTTTATCTGATCTAATTCTTTTCAAAATTTCATATCCATTAATATCAGGTAATATAATATCAAGTAAGATCAGAGTTGGTACTGCTCTTTTTAGTTCCTTAATACCCTTAAAACCACTTAAAACTCCTTTACATGAAACTCCGATTGATTTAAAGTAACTTGTTAATAAATTTACAGTTTCTACATCATCTTCAATGATAAGTAAATCGTATTTCGAATTATTATCATCAGAATCTTCTTTTTCCAATTCGAATTTATCTAAGTTTTTTATAATTTTGTCTTCAAGGACTAAACTTTGATTTAGTACATTTTTAATAATAGTCAATAAATTAACATCCATTTTATCTCCAAAGGTTTCAATAACCAATTGTAAGTAGCCTTTGATTGAAGTTAAAGGTTCCTTTAAGTCGTGAGATAAACTGGATAAAAGGTCAATATCGATATTTTTATCTTTAATAATAATTTTTGATCGATATTCGATAAAGAACTTAAGTGCATCTCGAATTAATTTGGACAGGGTCGGATAACCGTTATTTTTACCAAAATTTTGCCATTCGTCCTTTAATTCTCTAGAAACATATAAGGAAATCCTTTCTTTTTCAATATCAATGTTATTCTCACCTTTCTGCCATTTCCGAAAAGTTTCTGTTACATTTCCTCTCCAGATAGCTCTTTTTCCTGTTGCATTCTCAAAATCCTCCATCTCTTTGGTTTTTTTAACGTCTTCAGGGATTTCTATCCACCTTTGAATAAGATTTATTTTTCTATTTATACTTATTTATATTGTTTTACATATATATAATCTTTTTTATGTCTTTTTTCTTTCAATAACATCTTTTTGATCAATGATTAGGATAAAACCTTAATTATCTCAAATTTATGGCTACCTTTTAAAAAAAAGATTCTCATCTATCCAATAAAATGAAGATATCTAAATTTGTATACATATAATTAAAAAAAAAAAATTTTTTTTCTATTGTATAACACTTACTTTATCAATTCCTAATGAATTCTTTAATGTTTCTGCTAATTCCCCTAACTTATGAGCCGTTGCTGTCACTTCTTCCATTGAAGCTGTTTGTTGCTCAGTAGAAGCACTTATTCCTTCCATAGAACCAAAACTATTATTAATTTTAGTGATTACATCCAAAATTTTTTCATTTGTTTCTCGAACAGCTCCTTTTGACTCCTCTGCTAACTTTCTGACTTCATCTGCTACTACAGCAAACCCTCTTCCTTGTTCACCAGCTCTACCTGCCTCAATGCTCGCATTCAGTGCCAATAAGTTGGTTTGGTCTGAAATTCTTGTAATAATTTCCATGACATTTTGGATATCTTTGGAGGA
>SDBS01005539.1_pt1 | contig 12289 bp, 18 predicted proteins | sample 2277091 | NCBI WGS metagenome assembly SDBS01 (sample SAMN10404972, study PRJNA504765) | marine sediment metagenome | isolation source: marine sediment core GS10_PC15, 163 cmbsf | place: Arctic Ocean: Southern Knipovich Ridge | collected 2010 | reverse complement strand
GCTCCTGGGCATCTCGCGCGGCGACACGTTCATTCTGACCGACGACGAGCTGCAGAACCTCCTCCAAATGGTGCTCGAAATGGGGGAGCAGGAACCGGCAGAACACTGAGCAGGAGAGGCACATGGCAGTACGAGTTTTGAGGCTGGACGCATGCGAGTGCGGATGGGTTGACATGCATCCCAGACAACTAGACAAGCTGGTTAGCTGCCCGAAGTGCGGGAAACTCCATTGCCCGCACTGCCACCGACCGCTGCACCGGACCGAATATCACAATCTAACTGAGTTTATCACGCTTACGAGCGGCGTGATAGAAAACTGAGAGGAGGAGGACAATGACTGAGGCGTACACTATGTGGGCTTGCGATGAGTGCTCCGCTACATTCCCTGAGCCCACTAGAGGGCACAACGGTAACAAGGCGCCCTGGTGCCCTGACTGTGGCAGCGACCGGATTTGGGCGTATCACGAAACCGGCTGCGAAGACCCGCCGGCCGAAGTCGACAACGGCCGCCAATGCGTCGTTTGCGGAGCCACACTGGACATGATGGATTCATACCTCAACACCTGTCGGGAACACTAGATAACCTGGGGCCGCTAGCTCAATTGGCAGAGCAGCTGACTCTTAATCAGCAGGTTGAAGGTTCGATTCCTTCGCGGCTCACCAACATCAAAGTGCTGGACTAACGCCAGCAGAGGAGGGAATAGCGATGACACAGAAAGCCGTGGTTATTCTGCTGGAGACTGACATCCAGTCCACTCGGCGCATTAAGGACATGGTGCATCGCGCATTTGCCGACGCAGGGCTCAAGGGTGACATCCGAGTCCTGCAGGTCGACAAGGTCAAACCGCTATTGAAATACCCGGCCAAAAGCCGGTAGAAGGACGGCGAAAGGAGGGCGACATGTACGACGTAATATGCAACACGGCGAGCTCATGCGCGGTTCTCGACTGCCTTGGGCAAGCGCCCCACAACAAGCGCGCCGTGGATTCCCACGTAGACTTGAACGGCCGCTGCAGAGACCGCTTCCGCCGGCCGAACGCCCGCATGATACGATTCCTAGCGGGCGGTACTCCACCACGCCGGCTCCAACCGCTATAGAGGAGGGCCTATGGAGCCGCGAGCGAACCCCGTAGAAGGCTACTTGGTGTGGCGGGACTCTGCCGGCAATTGGCACACCCACCATTCGTACGTACTGTCTAACTTCGACGTACGGCAACTCCTCATGGACGACTTCGCAGCCCAGGCGTGGCAAATCCCGCTGCCCAAATCCACACCACACCGATTCGACCACTTCAAGCGCCAACTCTTCGTCAACAACTTCCGTTCCCGAGCCCTTACAGTGGCCAAACAGGACTTCCGGAAGAACAGACTGGGGGAGGCGAAGAACTGTGTATAAGGGCTGCACACTGTGCTACAACTCGGGTTGGGTGTTCGAAACCCAACAGAATCACGCTGGCGTGACCATGGAAATCATCCCCTGCCCTATCCCTGACTGCAAACTGTCAGGACAGCTCCTGCAATTGGTCTCAGTAGACCGTTTGCGTATGCATGAGTGTGCGCGTCATCCGAAAGACGGCTACATAATGTCGCTGAAGACCGGACGCTCTCCTGCCTCCCCGGGACACACGTGATTCCCGGTCGCCCGGTAACTAGCGGCCCACAAATAGATCAACCGATCGTCGATATCCATTTACAGCTAAGAACTGGAAGGATATCGGCGGTCGGTTTTTTCTGCGTTTGCACCGGTTAATCCGCGTCGCGGTTCTCCCGGCTGACTCAACTTAGCCGTAAGATGGTACCGACGTATGGAAAGTCGTATGTAATGAACTCAAACGAACGTAAGTCGGCGTAAGTGTTGGTCTAAGGCTAGTTTCAGTTTCGTATGGTATAATGGGGCCTGATTGTGAGTATATTTTATAGCTGAATGAGGGACTGCATTTAGGCGGCACATGACTACTGCAGCAGAAACGCTCAAGCAGAAAGCCCGGTCAATCGCCCGGTCAGATTCGGGCAGCAGCAAGTCCTTCGTGCATACACGAGTATCCAACGATGGCAATGGCGGCAGGCCTACTATAGTAGTGGAATTGGAAGCGGCAATGGCGTTGGCTCGCATACAATGCACTCAAGAAGAAATAGCTGCTGTGTTAGGCGTTGCCTTGGAAACTCTCCGTAACACACCTGGGTTCCTAAGTGCCTACAAACAAGCTGCGGACACTGGTAGGAAGTCACTGCGCCGGCGGCTATGGAAGAAGGCAATGGCTGGACATCCGGCACTCATGATATGGCTTTCCAAGCAGTACCTGGGAATGCATGAGCCGGGGCAGAAAGTCGAAGTCACAAGCTCCGGGGACTTGGATGTCCAGCACACACATACATTCCAAATCGAACCCGAGCAGTTCCAGGCAGCAGTGGCAATCCTTGCCGAAGCCGGGGCACTCCGGACATTACCAGCAGGCGTCCTGGGCACCGGCAAGAAGATAATTGACGTAGAAAGCGGTTCGGAATAGTGATGCCTGATATGGCCATACGAACTGATGTGCATGAAGTACCGGTCGGAATAAACCGGGCGCGCCCATATGCGTCCGACGCAAGAACTCACGGTAATGTTGCAGATCAGTTATGGAGGCCTCAGTAATGCCCGGCTATTGGCGACTAAAGGGATGCCCGAGATGCTCCGGTGACGTTAAGGTGTCAGCCGACGAGGAAGTCGACTGCCTCCAATGCGGTTATGACGGGCCGGTGTTCACGGTACCGGTAAGTGAAGGCAGTGTCGCAGTAGTCGCGATTGCATCCAAGCCGCTGATAGGCCGTAACGGCGGAAGTCGGCGACGGAGCCAAGGCGCGTATCTGACGGGCCTGGCGAAGAGGGAACGCGACCAGCGAGTCCAGCAGTTCAAAGGTGAAGGTATGCTCAACGCGGCCATTGCGTTCCGCGTTGGCGTTTCAGAGGGATATGTCAGCCTCCTGACAAGGGGGTTGCGACAACGATGACCAAGTACGGCGTCGAGCTAGTGCTGGATATGCGTGGGTGCGACGTGACGAAGTTTAACCGACGTGATATTCGAGACTATTGCAATCGGCTTTGTGAGCTGATAGGTATGCAGCCCGAGGCTCTGCATTTTTGGGACGACGTCGGCGTGGCTCCGGCAGACCGGCAAACGAGCCCTAAGACCAAAGGCACTACGGCTATCCAATTCATCCTGACCAGCAACATCACGGTCCATACGCTCGACTTGCTGAAGACTGCTTTCGTCAATATCTTCTCGTGCAAGGAGTTCGATACTGCCGCGGCGGAACAGTTCACGGTGGGCTTCTTCAGTGCCCAGGATAGTCACTCCAGCGTGATCGATAGGGGTGCATGGTGAACGTCGTACTGATTGTCCCCACAGGGATTGGAGCCGCAATCGGTGGACACGCCGGTGACGCTAATCCTGTGTGCAAACTCCTTGCCAGCTTGAGCGATATCCTAGTGACACATCCGAATGTGGTGAATGCCTCGGACATCAACGAGATGCCGGACAACGTGTTCTACGTTGAAGGCTCTATGCTCGACAGGTTCCTCGCAGGCGAGTTCTCCTTGAGGCAGCCGCTCCAGAATCGGATACTAGTCGCCGTCAATGCCCCGGTCAGAAACGATACGCTTAATGCCATCGCGGCAGCTGAGGTGACAATCGGAATCGACGCTCGCGTTACGGAACTGACGACGCCACTCGCGATGATTGCCTGTTACACTGACGGGCGTGCTACCGGTCAAGTTCTCGGCTGGAAGGAACTGGTAGAGCAGGTGGAAGGTATGGACTTCGACGCGCTTGCTATCCAAACGCCGGTCGTTGTGGACCGTGATGTGGCGTTGAACTACTATCGCACCGGCGGTGTGAATCCCTGGGGTGGGGTAGAGGCAAGGGCGTCTAGGCTTATAGCGGGTCGACTCGGAAAGCCGGTAGCTCACGCGCCGCTTGAGAACACCCCGTTGGAAGACGCCGAACTCTCCCAAATCATGGACGAACGTGTTGACCCACGTATAGCGCCAGAGGCCATCTCGCTGTGCTATCTGCACTGCGTCCTGAAGGGCCTCAATCGGGCACCCCGGATTGCCAGTACCGGGTTGTCTGTGTCCGACATTGATGTCATGGTTTCCCCGGCTGGATGCTACGGCCCGCCACATCGGGCGTGCGAAGAGGCCGGTATCCCGGTCGTAGTTGTCCGCGAGAACACCACCGTCGGCACTGACGAGCTTCGTGCAGGCTTCATCTACGTGGACAACTACTGGGAAGCAGCGGGCATTATCTCCTGCATGAAAGCAGGTGTCTTCAGAAGCTCTGTGAGGGCTCGATGACTAGTGCCGTAGGTATCCTTGGCCGGAACGGGTGGGAGACATTTGACCCGTCCACGTTTCGTCTTGCGTGGAACGAGTACATTCCGATTGTCCCCACACCTCAGCAACTCGCGTTCTTGCTTCTGGAATGCGAAGAGGCGTTCTTCGGTGGTGCTGCAGGGCCCGGCAAGTCAGTGGGCCTGCTTGCCGCGGCTTTGCAGTACGTCGACGAACCGGACTATGCTGCCATCCTGTTTCGGAAGTCGATCACCGACTTGACATTGCCCGGAGCCTTAATGGACGTCGCACAGGAATGGTTGCAGAACACGGACGCCGTGTGGCACGACAAGTCCAAGACATGGTCATTCCCGCCGGGCGCAACATTGACTTTCGGCTACCTGGATGGGCCGAACGACAAGTACCGTTACCAATCCAGCGAGTTCCAGTTCGTCGGCTTCGACGAAGTCACCCAGCATCGTAACCTGGACTACACGTATCTGTTTTCCCGGCTAAGACGTTCTGCTGGGAGTAACATCCCGATAAGGATGCGGTCGGCATCGAACCCTGGCGGGGTAGGGCACGACTGGGTGAAAGAGCGGTTTATTACGCAGGGTATCGACGCTGGTCGCGTGTTTATCCCAGGTCGCATGGAGGACAATCCGCACCTAGACCAGGTTGCGTATCTCAGGGTGCTGGCCAATCTCGACCCAATCACCCGAGCGCAGCTACGCGACGGCGATTGGTCAGCTCGGGCCGGCGGTAACAAGTTCCAGCGAGAGTGGTTCGAGATAGTGGATGTGGCTCCAGCGGAATGCCGCAAGCTCCGGTTCTGGGATATGGCCGCGACAGTACCGAAGCCAGGCAAAGACCCGGACTGGACGGTAGGCACATTACTCGGCGTTACGCCCCAGAACGTGCTGTACGTCCTCGACGTTCGTCGGGTCAGGAAGTCACCTGGTATGACTGAAGCACTGGTGAAGCAGACCGCCGAGTTGGACGGCAAGAGCGTACCTGTCCGAATGGAGCAGGAAGGCGGCAGTTCGGGTGTTACGGTTATCCACGACTACGCCACGCGAGTCCTGATGGGTTGGGAATTCAAGGGCATTCCCGCGACTGGCAGCAAGGAAGTCCGTGCCAATCCGGTAGCTTCACAGGCCGAAGCGAGCAACATCAAGCTCGTGCGGCACCCATGGAACGAAGCGTTCTTGTCGGAAGTAGAGCTGTTTCCCACCGGTTCCCATGACGACCAAGTGGACTCGTTGAGCGGCGCACTGTCCGAGCTTGTAGGCGTTCAGGGCAAGCCGTTCATGGTGGGATAGGAGACGCAATGGACAGTCCGGAAGAGAACAAAGAGGCGACCGGTTACCGCCTATGCCTGATTAATGGCCGAGGCGTTCTGGTACTTGCCCAGGTCTTCGACCATCGAGGCAGGATAGTCAGGCCCGACTTGCTGCCGCCTTCGCTGCAAAGGCTGAACCGCGAAGGCCGCCGCCGACTTCGATTCAAGCGTGGAGCGCGATAGATGTTTGACAAGCTACGTGCGAAGATAGCGCTTGCCGTGTTGCCCAAGGCGGACGGCAAACTGAAGATAAACCCGTTCCAGGTCATGTCGACCCAACCTGCCAACGTACCGGTCTACACTGAGATGACGGTACGCAAGGCCACACGGGAAGGCTACAAGATTAACGTAGCCGTGTTCCGGTGTGTGCGGGTTATCGTCCAAGCCGCTTCCGCCATACCTTGGATAGTGGAAGATAAGGAAGGCGAGCCCATCAAGAACCATCCACTAGCCAACGTCCTGGCACACCCCAACCCGCAATTCTCCGGGCAGGACATGATGGAACTGTTGATTGCTCACTCCCTGCTGGTGGGCAACGCCCTCTGGATGCCCATTATCGTCGGCAAGCGGGTCACGGAGATTTGGCCGGTGATGCCTGACTTGGTCAAACCTATCCCGTCCGATGCGCCCGGCGAGTGGTTGAAGGGATGGCAGGTCTATGGGCAGACTGGGGCTCTCAACGATTTGCCGCCAGAGCACTTCATCCACTTCATGCAGCTAGACCCCGGCAACCTTTTCTGGGGCATCTCTCCACTGATGGCAGCGGCTCGGACTATCGACACGGATAACGAAGCCCAGGACACCCAGAAGGTGTCCATGCAGAATCGTGGGCTACACGATGGAGTGTTCACGCACGAGAGCAACATGACCCTGGAGCAGTTCGAAGAGGCCCGGAGGCAAATCCGGGAGACCTTCTTGGCCAAGTCCAAGAGGCGTGAACCGTGGGTACTCGGAGCCGGGGCCAAGTGGAATTCGATGGGCATGACGTCCGTCGAGATGGACTTCATCGCATCCCGGCTCCAGAACAAGCGCGACATCGCCGCAGCCTTCGGAATCAGTCCCATCTTCCTGGGCGACTTGGAGCAGTCCAGCTACAACAACATGATGGAGGCTCGGAAGGCACTGTACGAGGATGTTGTTATTCCGCTGCTAGACGACGTGAAGTCGACGTTGAATATGCGTCTCGCACCCCTGTACGGTGACGTCACACTCTCGTACGATACATCGAAGGTAGCGGCGCTCAGACCGGACTTCTCCGCGAAGGTGGAGCAGGCCAAAACGCTATTTGGTATGGGCGTTCCGTTCGACCAAATCAACGAGCGCCTTGAGATGGGCTTCGACGAGTTCCCCAATTGGGGCCTTGGGTACTTGCCCATGACTATTGCTCCTACCGGGGCAGCCACTGAGGAACCCGAAGTGGAAGAAGAGGAGGAAGACGACTCAGAAGACGAGAAGGCGCTGAACCTCGACACCGAAGACAAGAAGGCGCTCTTCTGGAAACGAGTGGACCGTCGCCGCATGGGTTGGTGGGGAGTAGTAGCTCGCAAAGTTGAAGCCCTCTACAAGGGCGAAGCTGAAGCCGTCGCGAGAGCGCTCAGGACTGCTAAGGCAAAGTCTTCTCGTAAGGCGTCCGTCACCCAACTGATGTCGGTCGCTCGGGAAGCGATTAACAGCGTAAGGCCCGAATGGGAGAAGGTCATAACTGCTGTACTAGTAACCCTCATCGGGGACTTTGGTGAAGATATAGCTAGGGATTTAGGAGCCGGCGAACCAAAATCCGACGGCACTTCTGAAAGCAAGTGGGCATTCGACCCTACGACCCCGGCCATCCGAAGCTGGGTGGTCAAACATGGTACGGCGAGCATCAAGACGATACTGAACACCAACCTCGTGGACGTGAACCGGGTTATCCTAGCGGGCCTCGATGAGAACTTGGGTGTTCCAAAGATCGCCATGAACGTCCGGCGCTTCTATGCGGACAGTTCGAAGTATAAGGCTATGAGAGTAGCCAGGACGGAGGTATCCCAAGCCGCAGGATTCGGGCAACGGGAGGCCGCTCGTCAATCCGGCGTGGCCGAAACCCATACTTGGGTCACAAGCAGGGACGACCGCGTCAGAGATGACCATGCCGCCTTGGACGGTGAAACGGCAAAGTTCGATAAGGCCTATTCCGATGGCTCGATGTACCCAGGAGAAAAAGATATCAACTGCCGATGCGTCGAAACGTTTGGTACGAAAGGGCCTAGGCCGGTGGAGCCAAAGCCTACCCCCAAGCCGGCCGTGCCGTCCGGGCCGCGGGTTCAAACGCACGGGAAGATTTCAAAAGAAGCAGTCGATAATGTCAACGGGGTCGTCGCGGGTTTGCCGGAAGTGTCTCGTAACGGCGTCAAGTCCATCCACCTGTTTGCTAAGCGGGGCGAGATGGCAACCTTCGATAGCGGCAAGTTTGTAACTGGTGGCACCTATGGGAAGAGAGGTACAATCCGGATTTACGACGCCGCCAGATATTCTGAGCGAAACGCGAAGTTCATGATTGGCCATGAATCCGGCCACGGTTCATGGTACAAGTTATCCAAGGCCGTTCGGAACAAAGTGGAAGCAGTTACGCGTAAAGAGGGTGCTATCACAAGCTACTCCAGAAGCCACTTGGCTGAGAATTTCGAGGCCGGGCTAATGGAGAACTTCGCTGAGATGCATAAGATGTTTGTGATGGGTGGTGCCGAGTTACAGAGCTTCCGCACCGGCTTCGCTGAATCCTACAAGCTGTTTTCGAAAATCTGGGTAGACAATCTCGGAGGTGTTCTCCCATGACGCTGCTTCGGATAGGCGTAGATGAGGAAGGCGAAGTAGTTGAAGATATTGACGACGCCGTTCTCGTCTACGAAACTGACTACGATGATGACGGGACTCTGGTGAAGAGCGTGATGTATCGGAAAATCGGGGCGGCGCTTCCCTCGGAATGACCTAGTAAGGCGGGGAAATGAACGACGACGGGCTGTTCGACAAGATGATCGAGGAAGCCACGGAAGAGGTGGCGAACAAGGGCTGGAAGTCAGCCGACCAGAACGCTGTGACCTTAGCAGCGTTTGGGATGCTCAACAAACTCGTAAGCAACAGGATGCATCTCATCACCAGACCCTTTTGGTGGGCGGCAGGCGCTATCGGCGTAGCTGCTATCACCCTCATGGTAGATGCCATTATAGGGGCATAATAACGGGAGGTAGGCATGGGAATGGACTTGGAGCGGAAGACAATCGGGTTCGAACTCAAGGAAGTCGATGAGGACGAAGGCACCTTCGAGGGCTACGCCGCAACTTTCTCGAAGCATCCCGACAGCTACGGTGACATCATCAAGCCCGGAGCGTTCAAGAAGACGCTCAAAGAGATGGCCAAGCGAATCAAGATCTTGTGGCATCACAACCCGTGGGAGCCCATTGGTCTCCCCTTGTCGCTGACCGAGGACGCCAAGGGGCTGCTGGTCAAAGGCAAGCTCAGCCTGGGTGTCCAGCGGGCGAGGGAAGTCCTGGCCCTGATGAAGGACGGAGTCGTGACCGAAATGTCCATCGGCTACCACTCCGTAAAGGAAACCTGGGACGGTGAGGTTCGACTCCTGGAGGAGATCAGGCTCTACGACGTTTCGCCGGTGACCTTCGCTGCCAATCCTGAAGCAGTCGTTCTCGGAGCCAAGGCCGAAGCGAAGCCACTCCCCAACGAGCACGCTTGCCGGCTCCGCGACCCTGGCGACTTCGAAGACGGTACCTTCCGGAGGGTGACCAGGGTGTCGGACGGCAAGAACTACGCCATTATCATGGGCAAGCTCGAGGGTGAAGACACCATGACCGAGCAGGCCTACCGGTACGACAAGGAAGTATGGGATGAGAGCGACGCCGAGACCCATTGCGAGGACCACGACGGGTCGTTCGAAGCCGCAACCAATACCGGCGCGGAGAAAGGCGGGAAAGCCGGCCGCGTCTTGAGCGCTGCTAACTTGACAAAGCTCCGGGCAGCTCTCGATGCTCTCCAGGCACTTCTTGAAGCAGCCGAAGCTGAGGCCGAGGACGAGGCGGAGCCGGACAAGTCCACTCCGCTCGAGGACGAGGTTGCTGAAGAAGCCGCGAAACTGGAGGCCACGATAGCAGAGCTTAGGGCTGAAAATGACGGATTCGATGTTCGGGACGCTGAACAACGACTCGAAGTCATACTTGGGCAAATAAACGAAAAGAGGTGAAGCGACAATGGAATTCAAAGAACTCACGGAGATGATTCAGCGTGCAGTCGACGAACTGCACAAGGCGGTCGAACGCCAGGACGAGGCAATCAAGAAGCTCGGCGAGCCGTCAACAGAGAACGCGGCATCCATCGCCACGATCAATGAGCAGATCACGGGGCTTTTGGCCACGCGTGACGACCTGGAGACCAAACTGCAGCGTGCAACGCTGCCCCGCGGCACGGGGGCCGACGGGGCCGACGGCCATGTGCCCTCCGAAGAGGAGAAGACCCGGAAGGACGCTTTCTACAAGTACATCCGCCAAGGTGCGAGCGGCCTCGACCCTACGGAGCGGAAGGCGCTCGTCGAGGATGCCACGGGCCAGTACCTGATTGAGCCCGAACTGGACACCGAAATCGTCATGGCGCTGCCCAAGATCACCGTCATCCGCCAGCTCGCCACCGTCAGACCCGTCGGCAAGGACCGGCTCAAGATGAAGAGCATGGGCGCGGTGCAGGTCGGGTGGGGCAAACTGGAAACCGGCGCGGGAATCACGGAATCCACGCCGATGCCCGGAGCGCCGACGTACCAGCACGTGGAAGATCTCTACGCGCTGGCCAAGATCGGCGAGGACGAGTTGGAAGACTCCGACATCAACCTGGAGCCCATTCTGGCCGACCTGTTCTCGACGGCCCTCGCTGAAGCGGAGGACTTGGCTTTCGTGAGAGGGCCCGGCCACGACAGCGACCAGCCGGAAGGCATCTGCATCAACAGCATCCTCACCGCGGCCACCGTGACTTCCTCCGTGGCGGGTGCCGTTACCGTCGAGAAGTTCCTCGAGCAGGTTTACACCTGCCCCACCCAGTACCGGAGGAGCGGCCAGTTCATCGTGCACTCCACCAGCGAGCTCGCGCTCAGACAGCTGAGGGCGAAGACCGGCGACGCCGTTTACGAAGGTGCGTTCCTGTGGCAGCCCAGCGTCCAGCAGGGCAAGCCCAACACGTTCCTGGGGTACCCCATCCACACCCAGGACGACATGAAGGAACTGACCGACGCCGCCCAGGTCTTCTCCATCTTCGGCGACTTCAAGAAGGGCTACCGCATCATCGATCGCGCCGGCATGACCATCCAGCGACTGACGGAGCTCTACTCCGAGGCCGGCTTGGTCGGCTTCAAGATTCACAAGCGGGTGGGCGGAGCCGTCATGCGCGCCGACCAGAAGCCCCTGGTACTGATGACCGAAACCACATAAACCAAGTGCGCCTGGCAAGGCAGGTGAAGTGGGTAGGCGGCGAGGCGGGTGAAAATTAACGCCCGCCCGCCAGGAGAAAGGAGGTCCTTATGACCGCAAAGATTCACAGAGTCCACTTCCCAGGCATCGGTGAGGGAGTAGTCCACATACCGGGTGGTACCCCCTATGAGACTGATGACGAGGAGGAATTCGACGTCGGTTCTTATCTGAGACTCGGCAACAAGGGTTTCGTCTATGCCCTCTCCGCCGGCATCACGGATTGTAGCCACGGCGTCAAACAGGGTGTTGCCCAGTTTCAGGGCTGGGCCTCCATAGCCGAAGATGCCCTGAAAGGAGCCACGGAGGTAGTGGTCGACATCGGTGCCAGTGAGGGGTCTGATGGCAGCGGCAACGTTGCCAAGGATTACCTGAAGGGCGGCGAGATCATGCTCGGCCCAGCCGGGAGCCGCTTGACCGTCATGTCCCGGACCATCGTCGGCAACAGCGCCCTCACCGGGGACGGTGGTGGTGAGTGCACCATCCAGATCGATTCCCCTCTGTCTACGGCACTCACCAAAGATGTTTCCGTAACAGAGATCATGGCCAGTCCCTACAAGGGAGTCAAGACCGATGTTGCCGCCTACAATGCCGTCATGGGCATAGCGACCTGCTTGGCAGCAGCTGGTAAGTACCTGTGGCTCCAGGTTGAGGGCCCATGCGGCGGTCTCATCTCCCAGAACGATGTCGGCGGCAATGACTACAAAACTCAAGTCGTGTTCCGGCATGATGGTGTCCTGGGCAAGCATCTTGATACCGACCCGGCCGAAGAGACGGCGCAGCATGCTGGCTTCATACTTGCCCGCAACAAGAACAATGACCAGGGACTCCCGTTCATCATGCTCCAGATCGCTCACTAAGTGAGCGGCCTGCCCATTGGGGGGCGGGCGGTTCTCCTTCGCTTGGCGGGGCGGTTGGTGACGATCGCCTCGTCAAGCGGAAAATAAATAGCGAGGAGAGAAGACCATGAGATTGCGAATACTCAAGAGCCTGTTGTCCATCTACGGGGCAATGGTACCCGGCATGCGCATCACTGTCCCGGAGCACATAGGCCAGAACTGGGTCAAGAACGGGATAGCCGAAGAGGTGGACGAGGACGGCCACACTATCGGCGTCGAGGTTCCCGAAGGCATGTTCTGG
>SDBS01005538.1_pt1 | contig 12289 bp, 14 predicted proteins | sample 2277091 | NCBI WGS metagenome assembly SDBS01 (sample SAMN10404972, study PRJNA504765) | marine sediment metagenome | isolation source: marine sediment core GS10_PC15, 163 cmbsf | place: Arctic Ocean: Southern Knipovich Ridge | collected 2010 | reverse complement strand
AAGGTTTTGTCGGGAATTTCAGGGCTGAAATAGTAAAACCCAACGGAAAGGAGAATGTAGATATTGGCTCTATTGTGGTTGCAACAGCTGTAGATATGAAAGCTAAATCAGACGAGGGTGATTTTGAGAAAGACCTACTTCTTCAAAGGGACAAAAAGGATTTCTACATCGGGAAACTTGGTCTTTTAAATCCCCTGGACTTTAATACTGATGGAGTTTTTAAATGCGGTCCTGCACGGAAAGCGATGGGCATTCCAGATTCTATTATTGACGGAGAAGGAACAGCATCGCGTGCGGCAGGAATTATCTCAAAAGAAGAACTGGTTAAATCTCCAGCAATTTCGTATGTCGTAGATGAAAAGTGTGATGGTTGTGCGTACTGTATTGAACCGTGTCCTGCTCAAGCTTTAACACTCATTGAATATAAACAAAAGGACAGCATAAAAAAGACAGTCGAAGTCAATGAAGCCATTTGCCGCGGTTGTGGTGTTTGTATGGCGACATGTCCGAAAGAGGGTATTTTTATCTGGCATTTTAAGCAAGAATATTTTGAAGCAATGATCAATTCCGTAGCAGGGAGTGAATGAAATGACAAATGATTATGAGCCGGTAATTATCGCATTTTGCTGCAATTGGTGTTCTTATGCAGCAGCAGATTCTGCAGGAACTGCCCGAATGCAATATCCGCCAAATGTTTATATCATACGATGCATGTGCACAGGTATGGTGCATCCTAATTTTGTGATGAATGCATTATCCCAAGGTAGGGCTGATGGAATTCTAATCTGTGGATGTCATATTGGCGATTGCCATTACCAGGATGGCAACAAAAAGGCAGAACAAAGAGCGGAAGCAATCATCCTAATGCTCGAAGATTTTGGCTTGGAAGAAGAACGCTTCAGATTAGAATGGATTTCAGCCTCAGAAGGGCCTAAATTTGTCGAAATTGCCAAAGAGATGACAAAAACACTTAAAGAATTGGGCCCAAATCCATATAGAAGTCAGTAAGAACACTAACATGCAAAAAATATCTTGACTCGATTTAAGGCTTATCGTATGCTTTTATTGATAATGGTTATCATTAAAAAACTTGGAGGTTGTCATGCCAGGTCCTCCTAAATGGCGTCACAGATTTCAAGGTCATATCTCCCGCTGGACTATTCCACGGGAAGCTATCCTTGATCTCTTGAGTCGAACACCAAAACACCTCAGTGCTAAGGAAATCTATTCGTCCCTATACAAAACTCATCCAAGAATAGGATTGACCACAGTCTATCGCACACTCGACTTGCTGGCCAGGATGGGTTTTGTCACAAAATTAATTCTCGGCGATGGCCAGAGCCGTTACGAATTCAAATCGAGCGATAAAGAGAAACATCATCATCATCTCCTATGCACTAAATGCGGAAAAATCATAAATTACAGTGAATTCTTAGATGAGGAATTAGAACTCGTAAGAAAGACAGAGAAAAAGTTGGAAAAAAAATACAATTTCAAGATCCTGGATCACAATATAGAATTTCTCGGTTTATGCGAAAAATGTTATGTGTCCTCAGGGAGAGGGAACTCAAATGACCGTTAAATGTGCAATATGCATGACTGGGCCCTGCAGAGAAGGTATAACTGATAAAACAAAACTTCCTTCTTTTTGTCCGATCAAAAACCACAAAAGTCTTATTGAAGAGACAACTAAAAAGTATCGTAATAAAGACATCAAAGATTTTTTCCTAAGTGCAGCCCTTACGGAAAAAGAATGCTATGATGAAAAAATGGCTAAGGAGGAAGGAAAGATTATGCCTCTCAGGCCAAGGATAAGAGAAATCGCGGAATTTGCTAAGAAGATAGGAGCAAAAAAGCTTGGCATGGCATTTTGCAGCGGCCTTTTTGATGAAGCTCACCGTGCCAATTCCATCCTGGAAAACCACGGACTTGAGATGGCCTCTGTTATGTGCAGCTGTGGGAGTGTTGATAAAAATGAAGTTGGGATCCCTCCTGAATACAGGATTAGCGACCAAGATAATTTCGAAGCCACATGCAATCCTTTACTTCAGGCGGAGCTCCTCAACAGAGCTGATACTGCTTTCAATGTCCTTGTTGGGCTATGTGTCGGACACGACATGCTTTTCACGTCTTTCTCCAAAGCGCCAGTGACTACACTTGTCGTAAAAGACCGCCTCACGGGACACAACCCCGTCATCTCTCTCTACTCAAAATACTTTAAAGACATTGTTTAATCAGCATGGACTTCAACTTCAAAGAGGAGGTAAGGAATGAGCCTGATTTCAGCTGAAAAATTAACAAAAATATACACTGTTGGGGAAATTGAGATTGAGGCTTTGAAATCCGTAAGTTTTAGTATAAAGCCTGCTTCTTTTGTATCTTTTGTGGGACCATCTGGAAGTGGGAAAACCACTCTTTTAAATCTTATTGGCTGCCTTGATAAGCCAACTTCCGGCATGGTAAAGATAGCTGGTGTGGATACAACCGAGCTTACACGCAAAGAGGCTGCAGTCTTTCGAGGAAAAAATATCGGATTTATTTTTCAGGAGTTTAATCTCCTCCCTGTCCTTTCTGTTTATGAAAATGTCGAATATCCCCTTTTAATCGTGCAGAATGTCCCAACCGATGAAAGAAAAGAAAGGATAACAGCTCTCCTTGAAACAGTTGGAATGGTTGACCAGATGTATAAATATCCTGATCAGATTTCTGGAGGTCAAAAACAAAGAGTTGCCATTGCCCGGGCTCTTGTAACTAAACCCAGGCTGGTGCTTGCGGATGAACCCACCGCAAATTTGGACAGCAGCACGGCATTTATGGTCATAGATATTATGCGAAAAATGAAAGAGGAACTCCACGTGACTTTTGTTTTTTCTACTCATGATCAAAAAATTGTGAGTGAAGTGGAGACAACGTTTACTCTTCTGGATGGGATGCTTATTGATGATGCCGATGGGGAAGGAGGGAGAGATGCTTAAACTTATTAAAATCGCCGTCCGAAATTTAAGGAGATACAAAAGGCGAACTTTGTTGACTTCCTCTCTTATCTCCATTGGTGTCATGTTTGTCATCGTGTTTGTTGCAGCTTCCGGCTCTTTTAAGTATCTCATGATTGGCCAAATCACTGATTCTATGCTTGGTCACATTCAAATCCACAAGAGGGGATATGTTGCCTCAATCGACAGTCTGCCTCTCACCATGAATCTGAATGCAAATCAGGGAAAAAAACTTGAAAAAACCCTGCAGGAAAATCCAGAGATTGAAGCTTATTCTCCAAGAATAAAGTTCGGAGGAATGTTTAGTAACTTTGTTGAAACAACAAACATAAGGGTCAATGGAGTTTATCCCGAAATGGAAATCGCTACAGTCCCACTCTTGTCGTCTAGAATTATTCAAGGCAGCAAAAACATTAAGAAGGGAGAGATCCTGATTCCTGAATTGTTGGCAAACGGGCTCAAAGTCAAGGTCAACGACACTGTGGTAGTCATAGCGACGAACAAAGATGGATCTGTAAACGGGAGAAAGTTTGTGGTTGGAGGTATCATCGAGAGTGTTACTGGTCCCGGGGGGCGAGATGGCTATATGCACATAGAAGATGCCAAAGAAGTATTACGGATGGAAGAAATAGAAATTAGTGAAGTCGCCGTAAGACTCAAGAATTTCGGCAAACTGAATATTGTCAGCAATAAATTGGGTGAAGTCTTGTCGAATGAACTCAATAAGGAAGGAAAACCTATTTTTGACGTCCGCACATGGGAGAAACTTTCTCCATTCTACAATATTGCACGGATGATAGATATCATGACATTTTTTATTAGAATTATGCTGATTGCAATCGTTTTGATAAGTATCATGAATGTTATGATCATGGCTGTTTTTGAAAGAATACGGGAAATCGGCACCATCGCTGCTATCGGAACGATACCTCGAAAAATTTTATCTTTGTTTCTCATTGAAGGTTTCTCACTTGGGGTCGTTGGTGCGATTGCAGGAAATATACTGGCTGTTATTATTGTTTGTATTATGAACATTGTAAAAATTACGTTCAATTTCGGAAGACAAACAGGCCTGGAGCTTTCGCCTAGCATAAGAGTTGATGATATGATTATCATTTCAGTCATAGTGATATTTGCATCTGTAATTGCTGCTCTTCATCCGGCTTTAAAAGCCTCGAGGATGGAACCCGTAGAAGCTCTAAGACATGTATAGAAATTTTAATGGAGGTTAAGCATGTTTAGAATAATAACTGTTGTAATTATGTTGGTTCTTTTGTTCCCACCTTGTTCTATGGGTGAAGAAGAGGTCCTCATTGCAGTGGCATCAGAAGGAAAGACTTTAAAAGATTCCGTAAGTCAAGTCGCTGGACGTTGTCCTTACTTTATCTTCATTGACAGCACAGGAAAAATACTGGAGGCTGTCGATAATCCATACAAGACCGAGGGAGGAAGTGCCGGAGTTTCGGCGGCAAATTTTCTTGCTGAGAAAAAGGTGACCATAATTGTTGCAGAAAAGTTTGGCAGTAAAATGAAAAATGTGTTGCAAACAAAAGAAATTATCTGTTTTGAGTGGGAAGGAATTGTGGAAGAGGCCGTAAAAAAGGTTCTAGAGAAAGGAGATAGGATATGAAAATAATTGTCCTTCTCTCTTTGACTTTATCTGTATTATCACCCGGATATGCCATCGATAATGCTCAACTCCTCAAGCAAGTGGATAGAAATCTCAACCCGGAATCCTATGAATCCTACAGGAAACTTGTGAACATCGAACCCAACGGAAGAGAAAAAGAGTTTGTCCTCTTTACAGTAAAAAAGGGAAAGGATAGAGTGGCTGCGCTTTTTCTTTCTCCTGCCAGTGAAGAAGGAAGGAGTACTCTCCGACTTGAGGATAACATGTGGTTGTATATCCCCAATGTGGGTAAGCCAGTGAGAATCACCAGCCTTCAATCTGTAGTAGGCGGCATATTTAATAATGCCGACATTCTTCGCCTAGATTATGCAGAAGAATATGATGTCTCGACTCTGGAAGAAATGGATGGAGAGTATCTATTACATCTCAAGGCAAAGACAAATTCAGTCGCCTATGATCGATTGAAGATGTGGGTAAACAAAGAAAAAACATTGCCGACAAAAATTGAATGTCTGACAGCGGCTTCCATGCTTATCAAAACCATTTATTTCAAACAGATCAAGGACTTCGGGGGAGGGATTGTCAGACCCTCAGTCATTGAAACAGACAGCCCGTTACACAAGGGATACAAATCGATCATAGTCTTTGCGGGGATAAAGAAGCGGCAGTTCAGGGATGAAGTATTTACGCTTTCGTTTTTGCCCAACCTGGGATCAATAAGATAATTGAAAACAATCGGCTTATATTTCCTTATTTTCGGTCTGGTGGCCATGGGTGTGTCTGCACAAGAAGAGTATAGTTTTGATATTTCTGAGGTCGAAAAAAAACCGTTTCATTTTGGCGGATATTTAGAATTTCGTCCTGTGCTTTTTGGACTGGATAAGAATTCCAGCTTTTCTGCCCTTAAATTCTTCAAACAGGATGTGGGCAGTTCTTTAACTGATATCAACTTTTTAACCCTGTTGGATGCAAGCTATGAAAAAGGGATAGTCGCGGCGAAGATACGTACTAATACAGTTGTAAAAAACTCTTTTACAGGCTGGTCACATCAAACATCGTTGTACGAGGCTTTCATTTCAATAAAACCGTCTCTCTTTTTTCATGTTGACATAGGGAAGAAAAGACTAAAATGGGGAAAAGGTTATGCTTGGAACCCTGTCGCATTTATCGATAAACCTAAAGACCCCAATGATCCCGAACTCGCCTTGGAGGGCTTTACAATTGTCTCTGCAGATTATATTAGAAGTTTTAATGGGCCGTTAAAAACTATAACACTCACTCCAATTTTACTTCCGGTTTTTAAGCATATAAACACCGGATTTGGAGAGCTGAATCATCTGAATTTCGGAGGGAAAATTTATCTCCTTTTATACGACACCGATATAGATTTTATGTTTCTTTCAGGAGGGAGTAAACCGGCCCGATACGGGATTGACTTTTCTAGGAATATTGTTTCCAATTTTGAAATACATGGGGAATTGGCCTACATTCCTAATTTCCGGGAACAGGGGCTTGATCGGGAAGGCACTTACAGAGAAGAGGAGTATTCCAGTCTAAGCTATCTGGCAGGCCTTAGGTTTCTTACTCCATTCAATACCACTTTTATACTCGAATTCTACAGGAATGGGGGAGGCTTTTCTTCCCAAGAAATGGCAGATTTTTTTGGATTTAGCAATGAGGCCTACAGCTCTTTTCTATCAACTGGAAATGAGGATCTGATTAAACTGGCAGGCGGTCCCTTAAGCGAAAATTACAGGAAATTCTCTCCTATGAGGGATTACATGTTCCTTCGGATTAGCCAGAAAGAACCTTTTAATATTCTCTATTTCGTTCCTTCTCTCACCACTATCTTCAATCTTAACGATAGAAGTTTTTCTCTAGCGCTGGAGCTTCTCTATGCTCCTGTCACCAACTTGGAGCTGCGGTTAAAAGGGACAACTTTGTTTGGACAGAGAGGGAGTGAATTTGGAGAAAAACAGAATGATTTTAGAGTAGAATTCAGGAGCCGATTTTACTTTTAGGAAATGAATTTTATCCAAACCGTTGATTGAATCAAGTTACATATTTGTTGATAAAATGACAATATTGTCGGAAATGAAAAACTTTTGAAATCGCATCTTATTTGTAATAAGCAAGTTATAATTTGGCACGTTTTTCGCATTTCATTTGACCTATATAAATTTTAAGGAGGTCAAAATGACTATCAAAAAAACATTCGTTTTAGTGGGAGCATTGATGATTCTAGGAGTAGGATCAATTTTTGCTGTCGAGAGTCCTCAGTCCCAAGCTGAAAACGCAGTGCAGGAACGTGTTTCATCACGATTCCAGATGCGGACACTTTTTATCGATGAGAATGGAGATGGTATCTGTGACTTGGCTCGAGATCATGACAACGACGGAATACCCAATTGTCAGGACCCGAATTGGACAAAACCTAAAGATGGAACCGGATACCAAAACAGAAATGGAATGAATTCAAACTCGAACCAGTTTGGAAACAGAAAAGGCAATCAAGCCGGAAACTCCTGGAACAGGCAATCTTTCGGGCAGAACCAGGGAAGCTTCGGAAGTGGTGTCTGTGATGGCACTGGACCTAAAGGCAAAGGCCATAGAGGTGGCCGAAACTAATCCATTCATTCAATACGGGGGAAGAGGCCTAGGCCTCTTCCCTGTTTTAGAGGCAGAAAAAATGAGAAAATACACTTTACTTATTCTTTTAATGGTTTTTTTGAGCTCTCACTTGTTGGCTGATACTTTTTCCCTTTCTCTCTACCAATATAGAACAGAAAACCTTTTTCAAAATATTAACGGTGAATCAGATTATTTATCAAATCTGAGTTTTTATGTCGATAAAAATCTTTCCCAATTTTCAATATTTACCCAGGGGAATTATTCTTATTTATTTGAGAATCCTAGCCTTTCTTATTATGTCCATGATCTGGGGATAGATTATCTATACCCCATCAATGATAAATCGGCATTTTATTTTTCTATGACAGGTAAGAAGACTTTTTTTCGTTCAGACTTCAGCGACTTCAATTATTCTTCTATGAATTTTTTTGCTGCATTTAAAACTTATCTCAGTCAAACCTCAATCGTGAAGTCAAATTTTTCTTTTGAATACAAAGATTATAAGTCTTCCTTTTTTGATTTTATCAGCAATGCCCTTTTCTTCTCCCTTGATAAATATTTTCCTTCAAAAACAACAGTAAAGGCAGAAGTGAATTGGGGTTATAAATACTTTTTGCATCCGTATATATCACAGGAAATCATCACAACAGAAAGAGATCAATTCTCTAACGGTGGAAAAGGAAAAGGCCACCACTCCGGTGGAATGAACAACCAATTCATTACAAGAACCGAAAGTGAAGGGCAGGGAATCCAAGTCCTTTCGCTCACGGGATTAATCGCACAGGGTCTGGGGGATAATGTGGGACTCAGGCTTACGGGAATGAAACAATGGACTCTTTCCGGGAAAAACCCTTTCACTTTTATCGAAGAATTCTACGCCGTCGAAAATCCGTCTTATGATAGATTTTCCTGGGAAGGATATCAAATCCACAGTCAGCTTACAGTCTTAGCTCCCTGGAATATCCAGTTAAAAATAGGGTATACTATAGCGGACAAGGAGTTTCCTGGAATCGAGAGCTTAAGTCTGGATGGGGATTTATTAGGAATTATCAGAAAAGATAAAAGAAAGGTGATTGAAGCTAGAGTGGAAAAAAATTTTCGAAAGTTTTCTGTATTTTTGTCCTATTTTTACATAAAAAACAAATCTAATGATTTGTTTTTTGATTGGAGTGGTCAATTCTTTTCAGCAGGGTTTGAATGGAATCTATTTTTTGGAGAAAAAGAATGAGACAGAAATTCATTTTTTCTTTAATGCTGATATTAACCCTTTCACTCGATCTTGCCTTTAGTCAGAGACCACAACATTTCTATGATGTTGATAAAGAAATAAAGATTGAGGGAACAATCCAAAAGATCGTTATGGAGCCCCGTTATAAAAACACATCTCCCTTTTTGATTGTTTTTCTGGATGAGAAAAAAAGTAAAAAGAGTTATAAGGTTGAGCTTAGCCCAAAAAGGTTTTTTGATTATGATCTTCATAAAGGTGAGAATTTGATGGTAACAGGTTCCTTCTACAAAACAGGAGCAACCAACCTGAACATTATCGCCCGAGAAATTCGATTTAGAGGGGAAACCCTATTTCTTAGAGACAAACATGGTTTTCCAAACTGGAGAGGAGGGAAGAAAAAGAAAAGACACTGGAGAATAAGTTAGACGTTTTGAAAAAAAAGAATTTTCTTTTATTCTTCTACCTTCCTTTAACGGGAATTCTCGCCATTTTCTTTGTTTTTTCATCCATAAACCGAAAGTACATTAAAAATAATGTTGAAGATTCAATTAAAGAACAGCTTTATGCCACAGCTGAAATCTTGAAAGTCAACATATCGTATTTTTTAAAAGAGAATTTTACTTCGGATAAAATCTTCGATCTTTATTCTGACGAAAAAAATATTTATTTTATGGCTCTTATTGATGATCAAAAACGAATTCTGGGATGGAGCTCGCGTTTCGAAGGCTATCTTCCTCTTTCTTCACATAACATAGAGGAAAAAAAATCGTGGGTCTTAGATTCTCCGGTCGGGAAGATTTTTAACATTGTCATTCCTTTTAAACCTGAAAACGAACAAACCTTTTTTTTGTATCTCGGGTATTCCCTGAGAAGTTTAGAAGAAATGATGGCTCACTCCCGCAGAAGTTTTTTTGTGATCTTCGGCGTGATCTTTGTTACAGGAGTTATCTTTTTCTTGGGTCTTTATCAGCTCCAAAATAAATATTTAGTGAAGGAGAAAGAAGCCGAAAATGAAAAAAGGGAGAAGGAACGGTTCCGGGAGATTTCTGCATTTACATCAGGAGTCGCTCACGAGATCAAGAACCCGCTGAACAGCATTTCACTTCTTTGTGAGTTATTGAAGAAGAGGGCTCCCGCTGAGCTTCAAGAAGACATTTCATTAGGCAAAAAAGAAATTCATAAAATTTCCAGGATCATTGATCAGTTTTCAGCCTCTCAAAGGCCTTTAAAATTAAAAAAAGAAGAGTTCTTCCTTGAAGATCTTTTGCAGGATATTCAGGCATCTCTCAAGAACGAAATCGACAAAAAAAAGAATGAAATCTATTACTTTCAGACTCGTCGAATTCTTTTGTATGCCGATAAACAATTGATCAGTCAGGCTTTTATCAATCTGCTTAAAAATTCCCTGGAAGCTGAAGCGGAAGGCGATATTACTATCCGAGCCAGACTCCACAAAAATTCAGTTTTTATAACGTTTAGAGACTCAGGGAACGGAATAGCTGAACAAGACAAAAAAAACATTTTTTTTCCATTTTTTTCTAAAAAGGAAGAGGGTATGGGTATTGGACTTTACCTCACAAAAAAAATAATTGAAGCTCATGGAGGGAAGATCGGGTTTCAGAGTGAACTGGGACATGGAACAACTTTCTCTGTCCAGATCCCTGGAGGAAAGCATGAACAAAGCTAATATTTTAACTATAGAAGATGACCCTCTGCAGAGAAAACTGATCAAAGAAAATCTTGAAGAGGAAAAATTTATTGTTTTTGAAGCGGCCACCGGGAAGGAAGCCTTAAACATCATAGCTGAATCTCCAATAGATATCGCCATCGTCGATTACAAACTAGAAGCCGAAACTGGAATCGATGTTATTAAACAAATGTTAGAAAAAAATCCGTTGATTACACCGATCATGGTCACTGCTTTCAGCAATGTTGAAAATGCTGTGGAAGCGCTAAAAATGGGCGCTTATGATTATATTGTTAAACCCATCGACTTCGAAAAATTTCTTTTAGTGATAGAAAGAGCCTTAGAGAGACAGAGATTGCAGAAGGAAGTTTTTTCGCTTCGCAGTTCATTGGAAGAAAAATTTAGTTCCAAGAACTTTGTATTTTCTTCCCCTGCTATGAATGAAGTCATGCGCACGATTTCAAAAGCCTCCAAAAGCAGTGCCACTGTCCTTATTTCCGGCGAAACAGGTACCGGTAAGGATCTAGTGGCCAAAACCATTCATTTTTCCTCAATGAGGAAAAATAAACCATATTTGGCTGTCAATATCCCTTCTCTGCCTGAAACACTAATTGAAAGTGAACTCTTTGGCTCAGAAAAAGGATCTTTTACCGGCGCTTATGAAAGAAAATTGGGAAAATTCGAAGCAGCAACAGGGGGCACTCTTTTTCTTGATGAAATTGGCGATTTGCCGGTCCAATTCCAAGTAAAACTCCTCCGCTTTCTTCAAGAAAAAGAATTTTTCCGGTTGGGATCATCGAGTCCCAAAAAATCAGATGTGAGAATCATAGCCGCCACGAACAGAAACTTAGAAAAATTAATTGAAGAGGGGAACTTTCGATCAGACCTCTATTATAGGCTCAATGTTATCCCCATTTATGTCCCTCCTTTAAGAAAAAGGAGAGAAGATATTCCTCCATTGGTCGATCATTTTATAAGAAAATATGCTGAGAAAGAAAACAAGAAAATTGAAGCGATTTCAGCCGAAGCCATGAACCTCCTTCTTCATTATTCCTTTCCTGGAAACATAAGGGAACTGGAAAACTTCATAGAGAGAGCGATTGTTTTCTGTGATGGAAGCCACATCACATCTGCTGATCTACCGCTGTTTTTAAAAGAAAAAAAAGAAGACCAATTAGAACTGGAAGGCAATTCTTTGACAGATGAAGTGCGTCGTCTTGAGATTAGGAAAATTAAAAACGCACTTATAGAGAAGAATGGGATCAAAAGCAAGGCTGCAAAGGCTCTCGGGATTACAGAGAGGATGTTGAGTTATAAGATGAAAACTTATGGTTTGTCCTCTGATTAAAATCCTTTTAAGACTACGTTACATATCAAGCTGGGACAACACATCAAAATATATTCCAGCATAAAGCACATCCATTTTTGTAGGCCTTACAAACTATATGCCGAAATAACTCAGGACAGAAAAGACTTTGCTGTTGCACATGCGAGTTTCTATGAAATTAATTAAAAAATCACACTAAAATGAGTCTTCCGAAAGTTTATAATTTGTTAGAGAATGGAATATATTGTTAAATAATGATACATATTATTTGAAATGCGTTTGAATATCCCAAGGGCTAATTTTGGTTTGTTTAATACAATTAAATGTGAAAATCTAATTAAAAATATAAGAGAGGTAACAAAGTGTCTTTAATACCAGCTTTCAAAATTGGTGTTTGGAACGCCTGGATATTCATGTGTGTTTTTCTACTACAGATGCTAGCAATCATGGTTGTAGACAAGCGTGTATGGGAAAGAAGTCACATTCCTATAGAGGCAAGACAAAACAAGCTTGAGAGATATATAGGCACCATCGGTAATTTTATCTGGTTCTTAGCCTTGGGCTATTCTGTTTTTTTACCTTTTCAGCTTGGCACTCTATGGTTTTATATGGGCTTTTCTGTTTTTATTATTGGTTTGACATTATTAGCGATAGCCACTTTTAACTTTATTGGAATTCCCCCGATAAAATGGACACCCTAAAAAGCTTGAGTTGCATCTTGATAATACTCCAAAGGACTTTTTTGATTCAAGGCGGAATGTCTTCTCTGCCGATTGTAAAAGATTTCAATATA
>SDBS01005537.1_pt1 | contig 12290 bp, 16 predicted proteins | sample 2277091 | NCBI WGS metagenome assembly SDBS01 (sample SAMN10404972, study PRJNA504765) | marine sediment metagenome | isolation source: marine sediment core GS10_PC15, 163 cmbsf | place: Arctic Ocean: Southern Knipovich Ridge | collected 2010 | reverse complement strand
CCGCCCCCTTCCCACCCGCTCTCGCAAAGTACCCTCAGGTGGTTCGCCGTGACTCCCCCCAACAGCCCGCCGCCGTCGAGCACCTCGTCAGTGTCCCCGACATTGTCCAGGGCGGCGAGCCCTACGTATTTCCCATCTCGGCCGACGTGATTTTCTCCACCTTCCGGCTGGCCTCCGCGATCTTGTCGAACGACCAGCCGGCCACGTCCTCCTTGGTTATCTCAGGGTGCTCGTGCCGCACCGAGGACAGGATGAACGAGATCATCCCGTTCGTCGACGCGGTGACCCACCACTGGTCATAGCGGACCCGGCCCCTCAGCGGCCCCTTGCTAGCTAGCTTCTTGACCTTTTCCGGGGTGATCCTCTCCGTGTCGAGGGCGGTGGCCAGCAGCGACCGGACCCTGACCTCCCCCCTCCTTTCGGCTTCCTTCTTGTCCTCGCCCTCCACCCCGTCGTCTTGCGGGTCCCCGTAGTTCTCCTCCACCCACTCCCGCAGCTTGTCGGTCACCGGGATCCGGCTGGTGTCGAACGCCTCCTTCTGCGGCAGGTCCAGGAGGTCCCACCTGGCGACACGCATCATCTCCCTGTCGATGGTGGCCTGGGCCTGCTTACCCAGCAGGTCCGCGTTTTCCGCGAACGTCTGGAGGTACTGCCTCTTGTAATGACGCAGGGCCTCTATCTCCAGGTCGCAGAGGTGCTGGGCCACGACCGGCCTCAGCTTGTATTCCACCTTGCCGACCTCGATCGTCTCGCAGGCTCCTAGGATCCTCGCCTCCCTGTTGGTACCCATAACTCGGTTCTCCTCTCAAAAAGGAAACGCCCCGCCAAAGCCGGGATGGACTTGCAGGAGATCCCGACCCCGACAGGGCTTGACTGATTGTGGAATTGTACAAGTCCAAGACGTTTCTCCTGACTACGGCAGTTCCCTGTCAGTGGCCCCAACCTCGCCCGGATGGTAGAACACCCCATCGGCGTTCCAACTGCTAGTCCACCCGATCACCTCCTCGGTGTCCACGTTCACCGTCAAGTTGAAGTCGGCGTTCACGGCCCTCGGGAAGTCCCAGTAGAGCGTATTGTTCAACCACAGCACGGCGACCACCACGTCCCCGAGTTCAAACAGGACGTACGACTCGTTGGTCGTGTCGAATTTCCCCTCGGCCGTGAACGAGCAGGCTTTCCTCCCGGCCGCGAAATTGGTGAACCCTTCCGAATCCGAGTCGCCCCATTCGGTGCTGGTGGCCAGCGTGGGGTTGACCGCCCACTGCGTAGTTCGGGCGACGAGGGTGACACCGACCACGAATTTCCCCAGCCTCCCGGTGAGTGTGTTTACCGCTGACATTTCTCGTCACTCCTATGATTGGCTGCTCCACGAGGAGCTTGAAGCGCTCGACGAACTCGAAGACGAAGAGCTTGAAGTTGATTGGCTGCTAGACGTGCTAGTGCTCGACCAGCTTGAGCTGGACACGCTGGATGAGGATCTTGACGAGCTTGACGAAGAAACGGACGATGTGGAAATCGACGATACCGACGAACTGCTGGAACTCATCTCCACGTCCTCGTGGCGGGTGAGCAGGTATATCGAATAGGTGACCGGGCCTCCATTCGCTGTGAACTCGATGAACCTGTTCCCGGCCGGATCGATGTTGAAGCCCACCGCAGCCACCTGCACCTTCATCAGAAAGCCCTGGCCCAGCAACGCCCCATCGAGTGCCACGGTGTGATCGCCTATTGGATCGAAACCGTTGGCTATCGCCGGACCCTCGATCTCCAACTGCCCCGCCGCGTCGACCGCGTTCTCGTTCACCACCGCGATGGCAACCACTTCCTCGTAGTCCACCGCCTGCCCGACGCCGTCCATCCCCGCACCGGCTCCGATGTCCACGGCCGCGAAGTCCGACAGGTCCAGCGACTCAGCGGCCCCCGCAAACAGTACCCTTCCTACCGACTGCCAACCCCGGCTCGCTTGGTTGGCGTCCACCCCGTTCCCCGGCGGCGGGGCGTAGTTCAGATTGGGATGATTGACGGACGCTTTGCTGCTGTCCACCAAGAGGTTCCGTAGCGTAGCGGACATCCTCACGGATATTTTCGGGCTCAGCAAACTGCGGGGCATCTGTTCTGTCTCCTATGCCATTACAGGAACGTCAAGCCGAAACAGGTAGGCGACGATCCACTGGTATTCGTTGTCATCAGTCCGAAGCCCAAAATCATTCTGGTACTGGGCGATCAGGAAGCCGCCGTGGTCCAGGACCAGGGGGACCGGAACCGCGGTCGGGTGGCCTCCGAAAACCTTCATTATCTCTTCGGCCAGGAATGCCGCGATCTCCTTCGGTGTCCTGGCGTCGCCGTCCACCGCCCGGGCCTGCACGTTGAACCTGACCGACACGTCCCGTATCTCGTTGATCGACGCGACGCCCCCCGACATCCTGTCCGTGGTGACGCTGTCCGCCTCGTCCATCACACAGTAGGGGAACGGGTGGGTGGGAGCGGCCTCCTGGTCGTGCAGCACGGGGTACTCCGCATCCACCACGGACGCGTCCCTCAACGCCAGAAAGGAGGCGTCCAGGGCGCTGGCATCCCACACGACATTCAACGCCTTCAGAAGGTCTGCGGTTCCCACGCTCATGTTCTTATCGGTCCCGTGAGTATTCTCTTTATCACCGACCTTTGTTCCTTCAGGGTGCGGACCAGGAATGATCGGTTCAAAGCGTTATCGATCTCCAGGATCAAACCGTAATCGAGGGTCGTTCCAACATATCCCATATATCTCTTGACAGGCAGAACCCTTGTGGTGGAGAAAATACTCTTCAGAAGCAAGGTGGTATCCGCCTTGGGAAATTCCCCCCATTTACTCCTATCCGTTACTATCGTCCCACCCCTCGGCCCCTTCTTCTTCGTGACCGGGCGGCTGATGTTCCGGATCACCTCATCTTTGACCAACGCGGTGGCAAGGGCCACCCTCTTCCTCATCGTGAGTCTGACACGCCCCACCACAGTTTCGATGAACCATTCAATTCTGGCCCTTCTCTTTTCAAGGGCACCAATCCTCCTCTTCCTGGCTCCTTCAATCGCTGAGGATACCGCCATCTTTAAACCCCCCCGGACATCGATAGCCGGTCCACCCAGGCTTCAAGGTCCTTCTCGTACCGCGGCTGGCTGGTCCGGTACTGGCTTCCGGGATTCAGCAGGTAGTTGCCCGGCAATTCGTCCACATCTTCCAGCTTCGGCTCCGTTCCCTTGACCAGCTTCATGTCACCGGACTCGATCATCCGGATCAGCTCCCGGCACAACGTCTTCATCCAATGCTTGTCCAGCTCCCCGGACTGTGGGGGCCTGCCCGTGATCTTCTCCACCGGGAAGGGACGGTCGTCGGACTTCATGCCCTGCACGATCTTCGCGCACAGCTCCTCGTCCTCGAACAGAGGGTCTATGATCGTGTAGGTCAGCTTGGCCGGGTTCACGTGGATTTCATGCCCGGGGATCGATGGCAGCATCGAGAGGTTCATCACCTGATCCTTCGGAATCCTGTCGTCCCCTGTTTTGTAATCCTTCACCGTCTTCGAGGCGTTGATGGATCCCCTCAGCCGGCAGCCCGTAATCCCCTGAAGCATCACGTCGGTGTTTCTCCCCGGGTCGCACTCAAGGCCGAACGGCGGCACAATCGTCTTCGCTCTGGTCTCTGTCGCAGCGGTCATCTTTCTCTCCAGTTCTTCTGTTGGTTCTTCTATCATTCTAAAGTAAGCCCCGGCCCGGCCAGAAGAACCGAAAACCGGGCCGGGGCGTCACGACGGGACAATCCCTATCAGACAGGGGCGGTGGTCGTTGCTCCGGCCACGGCTCCCCGCTCAAGCTGGCCGCCGTACCTCGCGGTCACGGTGATCAGCAACTCGTTCCTCCGGATCAGCGTCCGGCCTTCGGTGCTCGTCCGCATGGTCAGGCCCCGGCGGCGGTACATGCGGTAGCGGGCCAGGATGGCGTAGAACAACTGGTTGTTGTTCGGCCCCATCCCGCCCTCGTTGATCTTGAACGACCGGCCCATGATGGCGTAGTCGTCATACGTGCCGACGTTGGTCGAGGCTCCCGCAAACAGCCTTCGCTGATCCCCGGCGGTCAACGGCAGGGCCTTGATCCTGAAATAGCTTTGCTCCGTGCCGCAGAACACGGCCGACGCCGCAAGGTTGGGCTGGTGCTCGGCCTTCGTGACCGAGGCCCTGAGAGTCTCAAGGTTGCCGATCGACATGACGCCGAGGAAGGCTACCGCGGTGCCGGCCGAACCCATCACGCCAAGCGGCTGGGTCGCCCCGTTCCCGTTGGCCACCACGTTGTCCAGGTCCTCCAGCAGCCGCTGGCCGTACTGGGCGGTGATGTGGGCCCCGAAGTCGATCGGCGTGTCGCTGAGGAAGTCCAGCCCGATAAGGATGGCTCCCTCCCACCGGAAGATGGTGGTGTCAAACGCGGTGACGTAGGCCGTGGTGACGAACTCGGGGATGGCCGTATCGTCGATGCCTCCCCAGCCCCCGGTCACCGTGAGGGTTACCACACCTTCAATCCGGCGTCCGCGGGGAACGTCCACGACGTTGACCAGCGGGAACAGCTCGCCATGGAGCAGCGGGGTCTGGATTATCTGGTCATCGAACACGATCGGCGCGGCCTCCACGCCACCACTGGCACCGCCGATACCGTCGTCGAAGAGCTGCTTCTGCTCCAGGGCGGTCAGCTTCCGGTCCCGGATGTCGGCCTTGTCCAGGTTCGTGCTGCCCGGGCTGGCCCCACCCCACTTCATGTTCTGCACGGCATGGAGGACCAACTCCTTGTCATGCTGCGGGAGGGTTTGGAAGCCGATCATCCGGCTTTTCTTCTGGCTGGAGCTGATGACGAACTTCGCCCACGCACCGGCCACGGCCTTGTCACGGTCGCTGGCCGTGTCCAAGGCTCGGCCCCCTTCGTTGCACTCCACCACCGGCTGTCCGGCGTGCGGATTGACCTTCCCGGTCTTCGTGTGCGACGGGTGGATCAGGGCGGTCTTAGTGGTGCTGTACATCTCGGCCGACTCCTTGACCCGGATGTCCAGCCCCTTGCCGTCGATTTCCAGGGGGGTTCCGCCCATGCCGATCACCATCTTGGAGAACTCGTTGGGCTCGACCTTTTTGCCGTTGGACTTGCCATCATCCTTGGGATCCGGCTCCTTCTTCCCCTCGTCCTCGGAATCCGGCTCCTTCTTCCCCTCAGCCAGGACTGTAGTCAGCTTGTCCAAACCGTCGGCGATGGCGTCGAGCTTCTTGCTGAACTCGTCGGCCTCGTCTTCCTTTTCGGTGGTCAACTCAACGAACTTCTCGCCGGACAGCTTGCCGTTGGCCATGGCTTCCCCGGCGGCCTTGCGGAACTCATCGTCGGTCGCATCGGCCTTCACCTCTGCGTTCTCGACGAGCCACGCCTTTAATTGTGCTGTGATGTTCATTGTTTTGCCTTTTCTCTAATCACAACAGCGAAGTAGCCGCCGGACCATCCGGCGACACGTTTCAACTTATCTCTTCAGCGACCGGAACTTCGCCAGCCGCTTGTTCTTTTCTGCTGATCTCTCGATGGCCCGGATCGACCGGACCAGCCTGTCCATCTGTCTCCCGTCGGCATTGGCCAGTATGTGGGCCGCAGCCTTCTCCACCGTCAAGGCGTCCGCCTCACCGTCCTCCCCACCGAGCCCGATCAGGATGGCGTCCAAGGTGGTGGCGGCCTCCTTGAGCATGGCCTTGGCGGGCCGGATCAGATCCTTCATTCCGACTACCTCGTCGACGATCGACTTGGCCTCCCGCAGCCTTTCCTCGTTGGCCTTGGACAGGGAGCGGCCTGCCTTCATCCTCCGTCCCGTGCTGCTTTTGGACACCTCCACCTTGACCTCCACTTCCTTCAACCCATCGACGTATTCTGGCTCGTCTCCGACCATCTTCCATTTGGCCGAGTAGAAAAACTCGTCGCCGGTTCGGGTCTCATATGAAATGATGGCATGGTCCGGATAAGTCGCCAGAAGCCGAACCCAATCATCTTCCCCGACGTTCACCTCGTTGAGTATCAAGTGTCTTTTAGTCTTGCTGGAAAGCCTGGAGTTTATCCACTCAAAGGAACCGGACAAGTCGCCGTAGAACTTTGTGTCGGGCTTCTTTGCCTCACCATCGGCTGCCTTATCCTGTTGAGACCGCTCGAACGCCTCCATGGCCCTCTGGACAGCCGATTCTCGCTGCTTCTCCCTGTAAGCCCGCTTCGCCTTCACTTCCGCGTCACCGGCGACTTCCTCTTTTTTCTTTTCATTTCCATCCGCTTTCTCTGGTGTGCCGGAGCTTCCTTCTCCTGCCTTTTCGCCTCCACCTCCGGACTCGTCTTCATCGGTCTTCACTCCTATCAAGCCCGCGTCGTGGGCCGCCTTCAGGTCGGCTAGCGTTCCGCAGGACAGTTCCCGGTTCCACTCGCCCATTTGCTCCTTGTACGTGATCTCCACGCCCGGCACAGTAACCGGCCTGTTCCTCCGGATCGTCTTGCCGTACTCCTTCATCAGCCCGCTGGTCAGCTTCCCGCCCTCGACCAGGGACAGCAGTACGTCGGTCATTTCCGCGTCCGGGTTCGCCGGCACGGAAACCAGTGACTCCTCCATGATCTCAAACCGCTTGATGTCGAACCCGCCCGGCCCCTCCTCGCCCTTGTCCGGCTCCATCTCCTCGAACTCGATGGCCCGGAAGCCGTGGCTGAACCGGCCCATCTTATTGTCGATCATCACCGCCGCGTCGTGGCTCACCTCGTTTATGTCCACGATCGCTGAGACCAGCTCCAGCCGGCTCTTGGATTGCTTCACGACCGCCAGCATCTTGCCGATCGGCATGGTGTGGACGTGCTGCCAAAGCAGCAGCATCTTCGGGTCTACCTCCGCCCCCTCGGTCCTCAAAATGTCGCCGTCCCGGTCCTTCGTGTTCGTGGTCAGCACATGGCGGAACACCATCAGGGTGTCCTTCGGCAGCTCGACACCCTTCGGCAGTTTCGACTTCTCCCCGTATATCTCCTCGACCTCCATGTCGGTGTTGCTGTAGACCAGCGTGGAGGCGGCCTTCCTCAGTACGTCGTCGAAGCTGGCGTGCCTGGTGGCCATGTACTTGTGGCACAACTCCGGGCCGATCCCCTCCCCCAGGGACTTGACGTACCAGTCGGCCGTCAGGATTCCCCGGTGGAACCGCGTCAGCTTCGGTTGCCTGGACTTCACAGCCGCCAGCAGCCGTTCATTCACCGTCATCGTTCGCTCCCTTGATCGGTCGAAAATGTCACCGCAGACGGCCAACCTCTGGTCGGTGTCCGGGAAGTCATTGTTCGCTTGCTCATTGGACAGACATCTCGCAATGAATTCCTCGCGTGATTCTCCACTTTGCACGGTGGGAAGCGGCATCAGAGGTCGTCCCTCCCGGCCACGTAGTGGAAGTTCAGGTTGCCGTCGGCCCCGGCACCCCTCACCCACTGGATGTTCTGGAGATCCTCGATGGCGAAATCCTTGGGCGGGTCGGTCAGGCGGAACAGCATCCCGACGGCCTGCGTGGGAACCGTCCCGTCCATCATGTACCGAACCACCTGGGTGTCCGCCTGGATCTCCACACGGGACGTGTTGGCCGGAACCGTCAACGCACCGAACCCCTGAACCGCATCAGTGGCCGCCACCTGCTCGAAACCTATGTACATCTGTCAGACCTTGACCCTGCGGGTAGCCGTGGCGTCGATCGCCACCAGTTGCTCGATCGCCTTCTTGTCCCCGGGCTTGATCTTGTCCAGCCAGACGAGGATCGTCCGGACGTTGTGCTGGTCACTCCCCTCGGGGATGCCGGGCACGAACTTCGACTCGTTCCGCTTCACCTCCAGCCGCTTCAGCGTCCGGAAGGTGGCGGTGCGAAGGTCCTTAACCTCCATCAACGCAACGTTCTTGACCATACGTATCACGTCCTTGAACCGCTGGTCCCCCAACTCTTTCTGGATCGGCATCTGTCTCTCCTGGAACTCGAAAGTATCCTCATCCACGGTCAACGCATCGGCCTCTGGAACCGCAGCCTTCTGTTGGCTGCGGTTCCAGGACTCGACGATGCGGTTCATTTCTACGGATGGCTCTGGCTAGACCAGCTTGAACTAGAAGCACTGATACTGCTTGAGCTTGAAGTTGATTGGCTGCTCGTGCTCGTGCTCTGGCTCGTACTCGACCAGCTGGAGCTGGAAATGCTGCTGGAACTGGAGCTTGAGCTAGTGCTCGTGCTTATGCTACTACTGGAACTGGTACTGGAACTGGAACTCGAACTCGACGTGCTCGAACTGGATGTGCTAGAGCTCGATGAACTCGACTTACTTGTGCTCGACCAGCTAGAGCTCGACGGGCTAGAGCTGCTGGAGCTGCTTTCGCTGGAGCTGCTCGTCGAAGTGGACGAGAAACTGGAACTGGAGCTGCTCGATTCCGATTCCGAAGACCAGCTTGAACTCGACACGCTGGAGCTTTCGCTGCTGACACTGCTAGAGCTGCTGGAGCTGGAACTGGAAGATATGTCCTCCATGTGAAGGATCCGCAGCCGGTCGTCGGAACGCGGCCCCGGAAACTGCAAGGTGCCAGTATGGAAGTTCAGTATATCCGGATCGCTCACTTCGCCGCTGTTCCTGGTGTCCACCAGGATCGCCTGCCAGATGTCGTTCTCCGGAATAAATTGGGTCGTGCTTTCGACCGCCCCTCCCAAAAGCACGTTGACCTGGAGGGCGGGAATCACGTCGTCGCCGGCCCCGGAAATCCTACGGACCGTCAAGAGCCTGCGGAACAGGAGCACCGCCTGGCCGAGCCCAAATGTCACGTTCGGCATCACTGTCTCCAAAAAAAGAAGCCACGGCATGTCCGTTTTCCCTCGCAATGAAGGAAAATCGGTCACGTCGTGGCTCTCTCGCCTAGACGCCGGTTCTTCTTATTTTGTATTCTATACCAGACCGCCCAGCCATGTAAAGGCCAGATTCGGTCTATTTCCCGATTTTTCTCATCTTGGACGATGGCCTGTCAAAACTGTCGTTGTGCACCCTCGCGTGGATCATGCGGCCCTTGTCCCCATGGACCTCCAGCTTGAGCGTGTAATCAAGACCGTCGGCCATCGCATCGCAGAACGCCCGGTTGAACTTGGCCATCTGCTTCAGAAAAACCGCCAGTGACTCGTCGTCCCCCGCGAACGCCTTATCATAGTCCCTGTTCATCGCTTCTCCACCGTTATTTCCATGTCCGCCATGCAGTAAATCAGCACCTCGATCTCACACCCCGCAAACTTCACGATCGTCCGCCTGAGCTTCTTCTGCTCCTCCGAAGTCAGCCGATGCATAGTCCTCACAATCACCCTGTCGCCCGGCTGGAACTGGAGCCTGGAGCACTGGACCTCGGCCAGCCTCGGTGCCCGGTTGCTTAATATGGCGGGATGGCTCATCAGTTTATCCCGTCCACCTTGGGGACCGGCTTTCCGCACATCCGGGCCTTGACCTCCAGGGTCCAGGCGGCCATCGTCTTCAGGGCCTTCAGCTCGGATGCCTTGTGCCGGAGGTCCCCGGCCCGGTGCCTCACGGCCATCGTCCGCCACCGGAGCATGTCCCCGTCAAGCTCCTGGGGCGTCATAAGCTCCTCGCCTACGTTTCGCTTCCACAGCCGGCAGAGGGTCAGGAACTTCTCCTGAACTGCTACGTTCAGGGCCACCTCGTCGTGGCTGCTGCGGACCAGGGCATCCGCAGCGTGCCCGTTTCGTCTGGTCATTCCGCCAACCTTTCCTCGTGTTCTGATATGAGCTGCCTGGCCTCCGCGTCCTCCATACCGAACTCGGTCGTCACGGTGCATTGGCAGTTACTAGACACAATCCCGATGTCAGTGTATAATGGATTATAGGCCACCACCAATCCATACCTGCTTTGGAGATCGTATACATGACCCGCAGAATAGAAATCCCGGACCTCGACAACATCCTCGAACGCTATCGATCCGGAGTGCCTTTGCAACGCCTCTCGAAGGAAACCGGATATTCCCGGCCCCTCCTGTCGAGACGATTGATCGAGGCGGGAATCGAAATCCGCAGCTACTCCGACGGCCAACGATCCCGCTGGCGTGATGCCCCCGATTCTGCCGCCCGAGACTGGCTCGGGAAAGCGTGGGAAACTAGAAGGGGAGCCATCGATCCCATATCCCGAAAGAAAGCCAGAGCCAAAACCCGCTTTGACAAGCAACTGTTCAGGTTCAAGGATGAAGACCGAATTGCCTTGTTTCTCAAATTGGCCGATTTTCCCATCATCCAACAAGCTCCAGTCGGCCCCTACAACCTCGATATTGCCCTGAAAGGATTCCGCATCGCCGTGGAAATCGTCCACCTGGGTGCGACGGATTTCAACAATACCCATTGCGGTGGCAAACGACTCAAACAGCTTCTCAATAGGAACTGGTTTGTTCTGTACCTCATCGCCACCAGCAGCCACCATCGACGGGAGATCAACCTTCGCGTTATAGGCCAAGACCTTATCGCCTGGCTTGATTTGGCCTGCCGGGACAAGTCCCTTCGAGGTTACTATTGGGTGCTGTGGGGTAAAGGTGATCCGCCCCCCAAAGCAAAATATAATTTCGGTGAATCTTCCCTCGTACCACGCCCGCTGCGACCCAATAAAATCACCACCCACTAACACTCCAGCAGGAAAGCAGTTGCAACGATCTCCAGCAGGTAGGGAATAATGAGCGGGCCAAGGCACCGACACGCCATTCAAGTTCCACATCCCCTGGTCGTCCTCCGGAACCCCGTCTAACGCCGCATGGTCGTCCCTCGTGGTGTCCCCCAACACCGACAGCCAAGACTGCTTCATGGGGACCTGCGGGCCCATCTCCTCTTTCAACTTGTCTCCAGCCGCCTTCCTGGCTCCCCCCAACGCATTTCCACTTTCTGTTCTGGCTATCCGGGTGGCCCGCATCCTGGCGTACTTGGCCGTGGACCCCTGGAACGACCCGGCCATCTCGTCGGCCATCTTGCGGATCGGCAGGCCCTCCCGCAGCCCCCTGTCCAGGACCCGCTCCGCGTCGCCGGCCGTGGTCAGGTTGATGTCCCTCCAGTACGGCTGGGCGTAGGTCGTCTTGAGCTGATCGCTGATGCTCTTCTTCATCCACGTCGGGATCTCCGTCAGGACCCCCAGCGGCTGCCCCGACTCCAGAAGCATCTCGTCCAGCAGCTCTGCCGAGCCGTCATAGTCGTCGAGCCAGCGGGTAGCGGAGGTTTGCTTGACCGACTTGGCCCGCTTCCGCCTCACGTCGATCCCCAACTCCAGGAGCTGGGCCACCATCGCCTCGGCCATCTTGCGGGCCAGCGTGGGGAGGGTGCGGACCACCAGGTCGTCGTTCCATTCCGCCGGGTCGAATACCATGCGGACCAGGGCCTCGGCCTGCTGGCTCGTATCTTTTTGCCACTGTTCCAAATCCCGCATATATCTGCCCGGACAGCCGTCCTCCTTCTCCCAAACCTTCGCTAGCTTTAATGCCTTCTCCAATCCCTCCTCATCACAAAACCCTTCCATCTCATCCGCATCGCTTGATCCCCACCCTTTGTCGCATAAGTAACTCATCAATGCGAACTTAAACGGTTCGACTGACTTCCCGTCCAGTTTCCTCAGCCGCCCGGCCATGCTTTCCACCTGCTCCGCGAACAGGGGGGCCAGGGAGCGGGTCAGGTCAACCTCGGTCTGCCTCTGCTGCCTGGAGACGAGCTGCTTGACAAGCTGCCTCCTCAGCTCGCTCCGGCGGAGGGTGAGCTTGATCCGCACCGCCTCATCCATTCGCCGGACCAGATCGGCCATCGTCTTCATCAGCTCGCGGATTTGCACCGTCAGTCCTCTAGTCCGATGTGTTATTTTCGACAAGTGGTTGCTTGTCCTCGTCAGCCGAGTTTGCATTTCCTTCGTCTCTCTTCTTCCCGGGCGGTCTCTTCCTCCAATTCCCACCTCTTCGCCTTCTCGTAAGCTTTGGCGTATGATCCGGCGAAATCGTCGGATGAATTGTCATCACGTATCCGAACTTCAATCTTTACCAGTTCTATTCCCATCAAAAATCTCCCCATAAAAGTAGTAAAAAACACTACACCCACTACATACAACAAGTGGTAGTCAATCCCCCACGCCCACTGCAACGGATTCGGCCAGCTCCACGCCCAGCAGCTTCGGCTGGACCCTCAGCTCCGCTAGCCCCTCCCTCAGCATCTCCACGGCTTCCTCCGACACTTGCTGCTCGCCATTCACGT
>SDBS01005536.1_pt1 | contig 12290 bp, 14 predicted proteins | sample 2277091 | NCBI WGS metagenome assembly SDBS01 (sample SAMN10404972, study PRJNA504765) | marine sediment metagenome | isolation source: marine sediment core GS10_PC15, 163 cmbsf | place: Arctic Ocean: Southern Knipovich Ridge | collected 2010 | reverse complement strand
GAACAAACATTATTAACAAACCGATTGGCTTTCGAGATTAAGCAACAATATCCGCTGTTTGAACAAGCGTTAGCGTTAAATCGCATCAGTCGCGATGCGCTTGATAAAATGGGATTCAATCATGAGCGCGCGCTGCGTGTAAAAGCCTATTTTGAGCACTACAAAAATAATCAACGCATTCAATGTTATCCATATGCGAATAAAATACAATCGGATCTTGAAAAACACTTTTCTTGCATCGTTTATCAGGCAAAAAAAGCAGGGTTTCATCTCAAAGATATGATAAGCAGCATTAAGCAAGATGCAATGGCTTATAACCGTCTCAATCAATCAAAAATCCCGACCGAAAATGATAAGCGCAACATGATTCCAGCGCGAGAAACTCACGCTCACTTGGACAAAACAAACGATGAGTGGGAACACTTAAAAACCATTCAATCTCACACTATTGATCGTGTGCTACTTGCCAAATCAAGGCTCGATAAAGCCACCAAACCACTAGGGATTGAAATACAAAGCCGCGGCTATGAAAATGCCGTAAAACAACTCTGTCGGCAAGAAAAGCTCTTTTCAAAAGTCAAAGCAATCGCACCAAGTCTCGCTAAGCGTTTTGAAAAAATTATACAGCCAGCCAAAGAAGTTAACATTGATTGGTTGTCTGATGAATATAACGTGGAATTTGACAATCTAAAGCAATCGAAAGATAGTAAAATTCAGTATTTAGTGGAGTTTCGTGATCTACTCAAAAATGCTAAAGATGACAACCAATCAAAAAGATTTACACGACGGCTTGAGTCTCTTACCATGGATATTGTGAAAAGCAAGCCAAAACAAAATAAACTTAAACATCTCGCGCCCAATTTAACATCGAAATTATTAGAGTTTGCACGGTTTAAGTCAAAGCAAAAAGATATTGGCCGAGATTTATAGTGTTGAACAATAATTTCTTAGTCTCTTCTAAGGGGCAATAAGGAAATAAAATGACAACGATACCTTGATTTATAAATGATTTACGGTTGCCACCACACCACGCATAGTGAATTGGCAAAAAAATAAATATTTATTTCGCAGGGTTGTTGCTTGGCAGCTCTAGGTTTTTAAAAAGCACACCGGGTGTGTCTTTGCATTTTTCGACGCAATCCAATGGATAACCTAACACACCCAGATATTTGCAGTTACTTAAACATTCTACCCCGTTAATGAGAGGCGATGGTTTTAATAGCTTTTGAGAGCAATATTGTTTTCCTTTCAAAATATAAGCTTGTCGAACCGCGTCTTGCAGTGGGTTCCGATAGCTTGCGAAATACCCACGTCCTTCGCAGTAGTCTTTATTTTTCTTAGGATTCTTAAGTGTTACCATTATTTTTGGCACTAATGGCTGAACAAATTTCTCAAAATATTTTTGATAACTCATCCCATAGTATTTCTGATATTGTTTAGGCAGATCCGATACTGTTTTGTTGCCGACTATGGGTGCTCTTTTCTTCAGGGATTTGCCACCCCATGCCGAGAGTTTCCCATAATATTGTGGACAATACCGAGCACCAACTCTGATGAATGCCATTTTTTTGGCAATCAAAATAGCTTTCTTGATAGAAGGTGGCGCGAGGGGATTAATGGTTTGAGTGAGCACTATACAATAATCTGTATTGTTCGGATGTTTTTTTAGTGTTTCTTCCGCATAAGTGAGCAATTGAATGGTTAGTGCACCAACATCGTCATCATCCCTATTTATTTGGGGTATCAGTAAGGTTAATAACAAACGCTGTTTCGCTTTGAGTTGCTCGACTTGCTTTGTATACACTGTTGTCAATGACGGAGTGTTCGGTTGAAGTAACGTTTTATTGGTCTGGCTAATCAGATCAATATAATCTTGTACAAATCGCTGGATGACCGGATCCTTGGGAAAAGCATTACTTGATTGCTGAATGGCTTGGATTAGCTGTTGACTGGTTTGTTGTAATAGTTGTTGCAGTGGTGAAGGTATGGTAGTTAGTGTTTTAGAGTTTTGTTGTGCGCCTCGCCACTCTTTTATAGAGGATAGTGCGTGTATATAGCGTGATTCTGGATTATTGACCTGCCAGAAAGTCGGTAGCGATTTAAGGTGTGTTTGGATCAAGCGGTTGATTTGATCACTATTGAATTTTCCCTGTGACAACACTGATATTTGAACAAGAAGATCAGGTGTTTTACTAAAATACTCTCGATAATACGAGTCATCTTCAGACGTGTAAAAATCTCGATAAACAAACTTTAATGTATCAATTTTAATCGTTTTACAGGGGCTAATAGGATTTTTAGCGATAAAAGTTGATTGAGTACATAAGTATTTTGAGTAATCTTGATAAACTTTATAGTCTATTGCACCATTTTTTTTCATGAACGAGATGTTCACCATTTGGACCCCTTTCTTGTTGGCATAAAATAAATAGTTATCCGTGCGGCTTAAAGGGGTGAGATAGCTCGTGGTGTAATTGGGTAACGATGATTTACCTTCTTGGTAATAGTGGTATAGCCCATATAATCCAATGCCTAATAAGACGGCGATCACGATGATAATAATGGACCATTTGCTCAAATGACATTTCATGCGCTCATTACCCCTCATTCTTTGAACGTACACATGTGAATGGCAAAAAACCCAGTCACACTGGTCCAAAAGCTCCCTTTTGTAATCAAGTGATTCACTTGCTTATTATAGCAGAGGACATTTTATGGATGGAATTACGTAATTTTTTCTAAGAGACCAATAACAGTTAATAGGCAAAGGATAAGGGTATTGTCACGCATGTTTGCTGAAAACCCACATTGTTTCTATGCTCAATACCATTTCGAATGGCCGAGTTGGCAACTAAAAAAACAGCGAATTTTTGTTGACAGCCTGGAATTATAACCTACTGATAAAATGATATTTATCGGTTTTGGTGCAGCCAAAATGAGAATTCTTCCGTTAGGTTACCATATTATTAATCATACGGTTACGCCATTTAGAGGTGGTTACTGTAAAGATCTTGGTTGAGACCCATATCCTCATTTCAGAGTGCCCTCAGTTTTTTATAGCTTTCCTTTGAGTGACTAGAACGCTTAGAGTGATCTGGCCGTTCTACCTGCTCCTTTAACAGGAACACATATTATGCTTGACGTACAACATAATATAGACTATACTTGTAAATATGATAAGGAGCTTCAAAAATAAACATACGCAATCGTTGTACGAAGGCAATTCAGTTAAGAAGTGGCAGGCGATACGTCGACAAGCTGAGCGGCGATTGGAAATACTGGATATGGCAACTTGTTTGGAAGACATAAAAAATCTGCCGAGTAATCGATTCGAGGCACTGCAAGGTAATCGAAAAGGACAGTATAGTATTCGAATTAATAAACAGTGGCGAATTTGTTTTCGCTGGAAAAACAAGGAACCACATGATGTTGAAATTGTTGATTATCATTAACATGATTAACTGATTCAGGGGGATATAATTATGGTTAACAAAATGCGGCCAATTCATCCGGGAGAAATATTGCATGAAGAGCTCGATACAATTGGGCTATCCGCGAATGCTTTTGCTACTAAATTATCTGTACCGACAAATCGTATTACTGCGATCATAAATGGCCAAAGAGCCATCACTGCTGATACCGCGATTAGACTTGCTCGTTTTTTTGGAACCTCTCCAGAATTTTGGCTTAATCTTCAAAGAGATTATGATCTAAAAACAACATTAAGAAGCATTGGTAAGAAGATAGATCGTGATGTAGAGCCGTATGATGAAGCGGCATAAAAATAAATTTCTGTCGGAATGATCTGACCGTTCTATGCGCTTCTTAAGTAATCGATGGTTTAAATTCTGTAGTGTGCTTGTGGCGAGGTATTTTTTTGGGCACTGAACCTAGATAGTAATTCCCTATCGGTTTCAGAAAGGCTTCTGCTAGATCTTGTTAAAATAATGTCTGAGAGATTAGCTATCTTATTTAATGCTTCATCATTCTTGAAGTCATCTTCTGTTAAATTTTGCCACTCCCAATTGGGTGTAAAAAGAGACATAAAACAGAAAAATCTTTTTGATTCTCTTTCGGTCAGGCTTGTTGATAACACATTTAAATAATGCATAGCACTCTTATGTTGTATCTTTGAAAATGTCTCAAATGCTTTGATATTACTTTTTATAATGGAGATAATGTTAGAGATTTCTTCCCATTTCATAATGAGTTGCAATTGAGTTCGATTTTGAAATTCCGTCATCTCTTTCATACTATCGATTGCCTTTCTCGCTTTTTGGAAACCAAACATAAAATCAAACAAACTTGTAATAGGATTGCTAGAAAGCTCTTTGGTAGCACGTTCAAATTCTTTTACACGATCAAAAATGGAATAATGAAAATCAATGAACTCATTAACACGTTTCATTAGTAATTTATAATTATCTAGAATCCGTTCATAAGTCTCTCTAAGATGCTTATCGCAATTTTCTTCAACTTGTTGATAATCCATTGAGCGTTAAGTGCCAAATTGCGGAGGTTGATAATAGGGCTCATTGCTGTAATTGTCTCTATTTTTCATCAACAGCATTGAAAAAAGCAACACTATTAATGATATGCCTAGAAGCCCGCATGTTTTTATAATATTATTTAACCCCTCAAATCTTATTTCACTCATTCTTTCTTTGTGGACATGCTTGCCCTCTTCGATTTTTTGCTGGCTTTTAGAGTCTATTATCTTATTGAGTTGATCTACTGTGGCGGCCTGATGCTTTAAGCTTTCTTTAAAAGCATCTACAATAACAGTTAACTGCATTTTACGATCTTCATTGCCTAAACGCTGTAACGTCAGCTCTCCTGAGATTTTTTGACATAGATCAAAACTCTCACTCGCTTTATTAATAAAAAATATTCGCGTAATACAGCTAGCACCTATAGCGCTTCCTATCAAATCGTTTAGATTAAGCTCATTTTTTTGGGCTTGGAAAATTGAGGTCGAGCTGTTTCTTCTAGATTGTTCTGATGCATAGCTAGTCTGAATTATCTTACTAAATTCTTTCACTAATGTGGTTATCGCTTTCTGCATATTATCTTGTGCGCCTTTAATACAAGAGTAAACCGCTTCCAGTTCGTGGATGGAATACAGCGCTGCTATAGATTCGTTATCGTTATTGTCGACGACGCTTTGAATGATGTTTCTGATCCTGTTTTCACTAATCCCGGAAACTTGATTGTTGCTTAGCATATTTACTCCAATAAAATGTTAATAAGTAACTGAGCCTTTAATTTGTCAATGACTTAAAGTATTGGCACTTACTTATTAGCCTACAGCGTGTTCTATAGGCGAATCTTACTATTCAGGAATAACACGCTTCCTGTTTTATTAACCAATCTCCAATCTGCGCCCTAATCGGATTCTTAATTTTCAGCACATACGAATGTTTGGTTCAAAGACCACCTACTATTCTCCTTAAGAATGCAGCGCCTTTTAGGTGCTAATTAAACCTCTAAATGACCCCCGTGTCTAGACTAGTATCCAAATAAAATTTGGGAGATGTTGCCCCCAAAATATTAAATACAATATTGTTGTCGTGCTGTGGTTATGGGTGCGAGAAGCCAGCAAGTGTGGTCAAGTTGTGGGTAACGCGGCAGCGTTATCCATGGTTTGTCCATGCGTCCCGAAGAGCGCTGGTTGGTCCGAAGGGCTCGTGTACATATCCATAGGCCCTTCTTTTCCTGATGCACTAAAGTACATTTTAGTCCGAAATACCTCTCTCATCTGACAGATAAAAAAACGTTTTGATCATTTTTAGCCATGTCTGATTATTGTAGTCCTCAGCAATATCATAAGGTGAAAAGCCGTCTCCATCTGCTTGAAAAGGGTTGGCGCCAAAATTTAGCAACAACAGTCCCATTTTATAATCATCATGCGTGACTGCATGATGCAGCGGCGTAAGCTGTGCTTCATCTTCAGTAAAGTGAATATCTACACCTGATAATAGGAGACTGGCAACCGATTCATAGTCTTGCTTGCAAATCGCTTCAATAATGTTTTCCATTGTATTCCTTTATTGAGAGTAATCCTGTTAGGCATATTTTGCACGATAGCCTAACGGATTGCCACCTCAGAATGATATATTTTAACAAAAAACAACCAAAAAATGGTCATATTAAGGATAGAAGAAAACTAAGAATTACTTTAAAATGTGTGCTTCATATTAGATAATATGATCTTACAAGAAAATAAGGTCAAGGCTTAAGATGGATACTGCCTTTCAAAGAAATGACACCGCGATATCTAGTTTGCCTCTTGAACAAGCAGATGAATGCAAAGAAGATAAGAACCTACAACTGTTTCAGGATATAGACTCCTTTATTAAATTTTGCCACTTCTTGGCACGCTATTATTTGTTAATAGAGTAAAGCTATAATCGCACTCTTCCAGATTGAAGAAGGTGTGCTATCAAGCATCGGGATAAGAGAATACAACTCAAAAATGGACTAGCGGTTACTATGCCAAAAGCATTAAAATCTCTGAAAAAAAAATATAGCGCCCACAAGACGGCTATTATTGGCATCGGATCATTCTTCCTAGGGTCCATACTATCTCCTTTATTAGCTGATCTGATAGCAATTGGTGTAAAGTCTATCTTTCATGAAGATTATCAAAAAAGCACACTCATTAGTAAAATAAAGCTTACTATCAACCATACTCATAAATCCGCATCTCGAGCGAATTATCTAACAACTAAATTAGCAAAATTGGTATGCGAGAAAATCTACCACAAAAAATATGAGAACCTGCCTTGTTATTATTTATCCCCTAATAAGCGAATTATAGCTCTTGTTGGCCAATCGTATATTGACAATATGAATCATAACATTCACGTATACGAATTGAATGTAAAAAAATTAGCGGATATTCTTCTGAAAAACGAAAATCAATATCCGGATCTTAAAAAACTTAACATAATGTTTCAAAAATGGCTTGTAAAAGTTGAAAATAATTGCAGGTTTCCAACCAATGCATATTATGCTTGGGAAGAATTATTCACTTACGGAATAAATAAGAATAAAAGAATCTACAAGAAGCCCTTACTTTATCGTATTAATAAGGCTGTGGATCTAGGAAAGGGTGGTTATCCTAGTAATTGTAAAAACTACCCAAAAACATAAAAAAATTAAAGGGAGATTATTATGAAAAAGTTATTTGGTTTGGCACTTATGGGAGTTCTAATATCGGGGTCTGCTTATGCGCAGTGCTGTCCAGGGGATTGCTGCCCAGTTCCTGGAGGACTTAAAAGATCAGAAATTAAAACTCTCGAAAATAGCGCAGAAAGGAACATCCAAGTGTTCGGTATACGTTTTAACGACAATACTGGAAAATTAGTGCTAATGTCTGAAAAGAAAGATGCTTCTTCTGTTTCACAAAACGAAAACAAAAAACATCCGATTGTAAAAACAAATTTTTTAAAAAAGACATAAACTAATTAAAAAAATTCATGGTTAATAATGTGGGTAACTTTGCAAAGAATGAGTAAACTGTTACCCACATTTTTCACTTTTTGCCCACGACATAAATAGGATGGCTTCTGCCCAGCAGAAAGACTTTGTGATGGCACCAGTGTTACATAACGTGTAGTATGGTGCTATTGCTCACATTCTGTATGATTTTGAGAAATCATCACTATTAATTAATAGTGCCATCAAAATCAAACAACACCATTTTAAAAGCAAGTAGATTACGCATGGATCTGCTCTTATGTTAAAGTAGCTAGTAATCTATGCTGCTTAAATCAGGGGAACCGCTTGGGTAGTGAATAATACTCTCTGATTTGCATTATATCTTTCCTCTTATTTCGAGTTTCCATTAATTTCAATTCTCTTTGGTATCAGTGCCATCACATAAAATCCCCAGTTGATCGTAGGTTGTAATATTATTTTCGTCGATGATTTCACGTAATGTGTCTTTTAAAGCTTCGACACTTTGGCGTGGTGATACGCGAAATTCTTCGACCAAGATGCTCGTATAATAGCGCCTATCTTTACCCTCACCTTTACATTGTGAGCGAAGCGAACCTCGCAGATGGATATGCCGCCCTTTTGAGGCAACTTTTGCGATCATTTCTGCACGTTTCCCGAAAAATACGCAACGGTGGGTCTGACTGATTGGTTTACCGTCCTTAATGTAGTCTTGAGTGTAAATGACTAATGTCGCCATAGGTGTGCTCATCTGAGTCGTTTTAAGTGTGGGTTTTGCGGCGCAAAAACCCATTAAACGGACATCATTATTTAGGCTCATTGCGCATTCTCCCTTGCCGCCTCTTTGGCTTTATTAACTAATTGCTGATAACGCGGGTTATTGAACCAGTAGCATTTATCGGCTTTAATGGGGCTTTTCGCTTCAATCAGAATAATTTCTTTCTTATCGGATAATTGCATCAGCTCATCAGGGCTTATGAGCACACGCGATTGATAACTGAAATTTTCGGATCGAGAACCGGGTTTATCACCATGCCCTGTGTTGACTGAACTTGAAGACACCTTGACGGTTTTAGTGCCCAACGCTTTTGAAAAAAACTGCGCATCATCCATATCATTTAACGCAAAAGTTATTTTAACCTTGCTGTTTAAAAATCCTTTTGCATCATCACGACCATAAATCGAACTAATTTGGGACAAATACTGCACGATGATAATGCATCGTACATGATAGCTTCGCAAAAAGGACATGCCCTCTTTGAGCTTATTAATACGTGCCATGTTCCCAAATTCATCCATAAGTGCCAACACGCCATAAGGTTCATCGACTTGTGGTTCTATTGATGCCATCACATTAACCAGTTGTGCCCAAAACAACGTCAAAATAGGACTTAATCGCTCTTTATCTGAATCAGGAATATGAATATAAATGCTGATTTTTTTGCGCCTTAATTCTCGAAAATCAAAATCATTTTTGTGGGTCGCATAGCCCACGATAGGATCGTTAAACAGCCCTATGCGTGAGTGAAAGTCTTTGAGAATGTTTCTTTGTGTTTTATCATCTGCACCTAGAATGGCGTAGACATTTTGCTTTAAATACTTTGAAAACTCGTCTTCATGAGCCGCGACCTCTTTTTCCAGCCATTCAAAAAAATTTTCCTGCTTTGATAGGTCATGAATTTCAGAGAGCGTGGCCATCCCTTTGGTTTCAAACAGATAAAGTGAGAGCGTTAAAAACACTTCACGAGAAGATTGATACCAAAAGCCATCGCCTAATTTGGTTGCGGGTATTAAGATTTCCGCAATGAGCTGTAGATCTCGAATTCTAAGGTCTGGATTAGGACTCACATAGAAAAATGGGTTGTAGCAGGCCGTGTTTTTAGTCGTATCCGCTGGCGCCCAAAGGTAACATTCGTTTTTTAATATTGTTTGTCGATGTTTAGCAGTTAATCGATACAGTTCCCCTTTTAAATCATTAAACACACCAGAACCTTGCCATTCCAGAAGATTGGGTACAGCAATCGCCGTTGTTTTACCACCACCTGTGGGTGCTACCACTAAGACGCTTTCAAAACCCGAAAGACGCAAGGTTTTTCCATATGCGCGCCCTAACACAATACCCTCACCCGCATAAAGCCCTGCTTGATGAATTTCAAACGCATTAGCAAAATGTGCTTGTCCAAAGATTTTTTCAGCACGACTTCGCACTGGAAAAAAAGTAACCAAAAATAAAAGTGCCATACCAACACCGCTTCCCAACAAACACAGAACAAAATGCTTGAACGCTACACTGTTATGCGACAACGTCATCAGCAGTCGGTAAGAGTCCCAAGGATAAGGGGTGATATCAACACCCTCCCAGAGATGATAGGCATACACAGCTAGTTCGTTAGCCAAGATAAAAGCAATGAAAAATAATAATGCATAATTCGCAATCGTGCGCTCCACTCCTCCCAACAGCCAAAGATAAATACCATAGACCAGTGTCACTGTAACCAGAAAAGCAATCACTACAGGCAGGATAAATCCGTAGGAAAGTATCGTGATAAATGACCAAGGCATCGGCGCATTGGGTATTCCCAACAGGTTTATCGACAAGAAACTGATGCATTGCAATCCCATAACAAAGAATAAAAGAATAACAAGGATTCTTGCTTGCTTTGGAACAATAGAGGGTCGTCGTCGGCTTAAACGGAATCCTTTCATCTTAGCTTCCCACCCTAAACCATTTGACAAATGTTAACATATATGCTAACTTTGTATTATGGCATGGACGATCACCTATTACAGCAATCGCGTATTTCAGTCGATCAGTAAACTGCCGCTTAAGATGCGTACCCGATACTTGGCTTTGACTGATGCGATGATACACCGCGGGCCGCATCTGGGTATGCCTCATACAAGAGCCATGGGTGAGGGTTTGTTTGAACTGCGCATTAAGGCTAAAGAAGGCATTGCGCGCATCTTTTATTGCGTGCAGATCAAACATGAGATTGTGATGCTTCACAGTTTCATTAAAAAAACACAAAAAACGCCGGATAAAGAATTGAAAACAGCACTTAAACGATTGCAGGAGGTAAAAAAACATGGCTAGACGATCTACAAAATTACACGAACAACTGAAGAAAGATACGCTTAAAGATCCCGTCGCACGTGCTGAATATGAGGCTTTTAAATTACAACTGGATGTCGCTGGGCAACTGAAAGCAGCTCGCCAACGCGTGCACCTGACCCAAGATAAAGTGGCACAACGCATGGATCCCCTGAAACCCGTTGTGGCTCGATTAGAGGCGGCCGGTGGTCGAGGTAAACACTCCCCTTCCATTAGAACACTCGTTAAATACGCGAATGCTGTGGGATTTGACTTACGCATTAAATTGGTTCCCAAACGAAAGAAACAGACTGGATAAGATAAATTTTTTTCATCTATTGACAATAACATCGCTGCTCTCAACGCTGTAGCTGTCCATATTTATAATAAACGCTTTGCACAAGACGTCCTTTGGTGCCCTTCCCCACTTGAACAATAATATCAACCACCTCATTAATTTCCCGCATAATGTCTTGATCGGACATCGATGGCACATTGTTTTGTTTATAGAGCTGTGTCATACGCATTAAGGCTACGCGGGGATTATTGGCGTGAATCGATGTGAGTGAGCCTTCATGTCCTGTTGAACAAGCACCCAGAAAATCGAGCACTTCTTTACCTCGAATTTCACCGACAATAATGCGATCGGGTCTTAATCTGAGACAGCATTGCACCAAATCTTGCATGGATATTTTCGAAAGCCCCTGATCGCCTTTACTAGCTAATAAGCTCACTTGATTGGGGTGTGGTGTATCGATTTCTCTGACATCTTCTAATAAAAGAATCCGCTCATCGATAGGAATATGGCGAAGACACGCATTTAAAAAAGTGGTTTTACCGCTAGAGGTGCCACCTGAGATCACAATATTTTTTTTCAATTCAATGGCACGTCGGATGAACTCTCCCCACGCATGGTGTTGATATAATTTAGTTAGCTGCCTTTCATCATCACTCAGTTGTGAAAAATGATCACATTTCACATCAAAGGAAACAGCATCCCGATAAAAATTCTGTTCATCGTAATTATCCAGTGTGAAGTTTCTCACGACCTTTCTTCGGATCGACAAGGTGTGTGTTCTTGCTGTTGGCGGCAACACAATTTGAATGCGTGAACCATCTTGAAGACTGGCAGAAAGTAGCGGTTTTTTCTCGCTGATTTCTTGTCGATTTTCATTAGCGATCAGTTGAAACAGCATCATAACGGCGCGTTCGTTTAATTCAGGCACAGCAAATCGTTTTAAATTCCCTTCTTTTTCGACATAAATTTCACCCGGTTTATTCATCAAGATTTCAGACACTGCTTTATCCTGTAACCAGGATTCTAGCGGTGCTAATAACCCTTCAGAGTGTGGCGCATATTTCATTTTTAAACCCACTCTTTCTCTCTTCTGATGAACGAGCAACCCATATATTTCTCCTACTACAAATTGTTGTTTTTCTATTTGTAGTAGATTACAACAGTGATTTTACATTACTACAAATGGGTTTTTACCAATTTCTAGTAATGAAAAAACCATCATTACTTCACAAAGGATGGCATGGGGCGGGGTAATTCAGCCGAACCTTTTAACACGTGATAAAAACTTAAATCATAGGCAACAAACACATTGATATTTGCGCCTTGATAAACATGGATGGTTGGTTTCATCGGTAATGTGCCTTGCAAGGATTGTTGGGCGGACTGTTGAAACGATTGCGCAATGGCCATGCGATATTGGGCCGCAGAATTGTATTGATC
>SDBS01005535.1_pt1 | contig 12290 bp, 5 predicted proteins | sample 2277091 | NCBI WGS metagenome assembly SDBS01 (sample SAMN10404972, study PRJNA504765) | marine sediment metagenome | isolation source: marine sediment core GS10_PC15, 163 cmbsf | place: Arctic Ocean: Southern Knipovich Ridge | collected 2010 | reverse complement strand
CTTTTAGACTGAGGTGCGGAAAATGAAGAAGCAAAAACCACTGTCCGTCTATGCCCCCCTGCTGATTACGTTCTTTTGTATATCGTCCGTCTTTGCCGGCGCGCTCGACGACTACGTCGCCCGCCCGGATTCGGCATACCGATACGAACTCATCCGAACGATAAACAGCAGCGATGGAACCGGATTCATCCTCGACATGACATCGCAGAAATGGCGGACCCCTGACGAAGTCAATCGCACCGAATGGCGGCACTGGCTCCATATCGCAGTCCCCAAAACCGTTCGCCACAAAAACGCCCTCCTCATCATTGACGGCGGAAGCAACGGAAAAGCCAACCCCGGAAGACTCGACTCCGCCGTCGTCTCCATCGCGCGCCGGACAAAATCCGTCGTTGCCCGTATCCGGATGATTCCAAACGAACCTCTCCGATTTTCCGGTGAAGACTTCGACCGGTCCGAAGACTCCATCATCGCCTACTCATGGGACAAATTCATGACGACCAAAGACCCCGCCTGGCCCCTCCAACTGCCAATGGTCAAATCCGCCGTCCGCGCCATGGACACGGTGCAGCACTTTCTGCGCAAAAAGACCGACGCCCCGAAAATCGAAGGCTTCGTCGTCACCGGCGCTTCCAAACGCGGATGGACAACATGGCTCACCGCCGCCGCAGACAAGCGCGTCATCGCAATCGCCCCCATCGTCATCGACATGCTGAACATCCGCCAATCTTTCAGGCATCACCGCGCCGTTTACGGTTTCTACGCACCCGCCGTCGACGACTACGAGCAAATGCGAATCTTCGACCGCATCGACACCCCGGACTCCGACACCTTGATGCGAATCGTCGATCCCTACGCCTACCGTGATCGACTCACCATGCCCAAGTGCATCATCAACTCCGCCGGAGACCAGTTCTTCGTCCCGGATTCATGGCGTTTCTATTACGACGGCCTCAAAGGCGACAAGTACCTGCGATACGTCCCGAACTGCGGCCACGGGCTGGAAAACACCGACGCTATGGACACACTGACACTCTTCTACCAGTCCGTTCTCGAAGGCTGGAAAATCCCCACCATCAAGTTCGCCTCTCCCGCCGAAGACACCATCTGCGTTGCCACCGACGACAAGCCTTCATCGGCGGCCCTGTGGCAAGCCACAAATCCAAAAGCACGAGACTTCCGTGTTGACGTCTTCGGAAAAAAATGGACGTCAACCCCCCTCGCCCCCGACGCGGACGGCCCCTACACGGCAAAAGCCAAAAAACCAAATAACGGCTTCACCGCATTCTTCGTCGAACTCACGTTCCCATCCCCAGCCGAACACCCATACAAGTTCACTACCGGGACAAGAATTATACCGGACATCGAACCCTTCCCCAAAACAACCGTCGCCCAAAAAAACACAAGCGGGGTCGATGAGGATGGAGGATTGTGGTTAAACTAATGAATTGATTTTTTTTAGTAAGGAGAAGGAAATGGATCGTCGGGAATTTTCGAAGAACAGTCTATTGGTGGGCGCCGGTATGCTTGCCGGCTGTCAGGAGGGAAACGCTCAAAAGGAAGTTACGCAGGAAAAGGGCCATTATCTCGAACCGCCGAAGAATCTGCCGATCAGGCACTTCGATGTGGTCGTTGTCGGTGCCGGTACGGGGGGTGTGGTTGCAGCGCTGGCGGCTGCGCGCAACGGCGCCAAGACGATTTTGATAGAACGCAAAGGCTACACCGGCGGAACCGTTACCGAAGGGGGCACTGCGCTTCACAGCTTCTACAATCTCTGGAAGGCTTTTGACGGAGTGAAGAAAACCCAGGTTGTGCGAGGCATTCCCCAGCAGATTGTCGACCGGCTTTTGAAGGTCGGCGGCACATCCGGACATGCCGAGATGTCCAGAGGGTTCAACTACGATTCTGTGTGCACCGCAATCGATACCGAGCTTTACAAACTTGTCACTATGGAAATGCTCGATGAGGCCGGTGTATTCATAGCCGTAAATACACTGCTTACCGGCGCCATTACCGACGGCAGCCGGATAAGAGGCGTGATAATAGAGAGTCGGTCCGGCAGAGAGGCGATCTATGCCAAATCGTTCGTGGACTGCTCGGCCTACGGCGATCTCGCGGCATTTGCCGACGCCGATTACACAGTGCCCAACGATTATGCCTGCTGCAACAGTATTGGTTTGGCGAACGTGGATTTAGAGGGATATCTTGCACACCTCGAAGCCAACGGCGGGTCCAATCAACTTGCCCATGGTATACGCAGCGGCGAAGAGGGCAAAGTCGTACGTTTCAATGGCGGCCTGGCAGGCGACTTCCAAAAGGAAGCAAGAAAGATAGGCATGTCATCGATGATAACCACTGTCCACGACAATTACCTGATGTTCGTCAAGGTTAATTTCAAGATTCCGGGCAGTGTCCTCAACCGCGACGATATGGCAAAGGGCGAGCTTGAAGTAAGAAAGCGCCAGGCAAAAGCCGTCGAACTATTCAGGAAGTATGTCCCCGGCTGTAAAAAGGCTTTCATGGCCCGCACCAGCCCGACGCTTAACATCCGCCGCGGCAGACTCATCGACTGCGACTACGATATTTCACACGAAGACGTCATCGAGGGCAGACATTTCGACGACGATATTATGGCCTACGGTTTTCACGACTCGGCGCCGCGTTACCAGATTAAAAACGGCGGCACGTACGGCATACCACATCGCGCGCTCATAGTTGCGGGAATCGAGAATCTCCACGCCGTCGGCATGATGATAACCTCGGACCACAGGCCCCACATGTCCACCAGGAACACCGTATGCTGCATGGGCCAAGGCCAGGGCGCAGGAACCGCAGCCGCTCTCTGCGCCGCCAAAAACTACGGGACAAGAGATCTGCCATACCGCGATCTGAGAGATGCTCTCATAAAAGGCGGCGTATACTTCGAGGCCTGAAACCGCCGCCTTCGGCTTGCACAGTAACTTAAATATCCTTCTTCTTGTCGCGCCGTGGCCGCCTGGCCTGCTTGGCAGTGAATGGGCGGGGGGCTGCGTTGTCGGCCAGAAGTTCAGCCACGAGTTCGTCATGGTGTTCTTCGGCGAACCGCAGCAGCAGTTGGCGATGCTGCAGGAGGACCTGCCGGTAAGCCGGATCCATGGCCAGGTTCTTCGTCTCCAGCGGATCTTTTTCCATGTCCACCAGGGATTCCCGCCGCCGCCCGCGACTGTAGATGCAGTACTTGTACCGCTCGGTTCGGACCATTCGGCCCTGCGCCGTGGGGTGAATGTCGCCGACGGGCATCGTCTGGCTCAGGTGATTTTCGATAACAACATGGTCGCGCCAGTCTGTAAGCTGTTGGCCGTCGACGATCGGGCGCAGGCTTCGGCCGGTCAGTTTCTTCGGCACGCTGATGCCGGCATAATCCAGCAGTGTCGGCATAATGTCCACGCCGATATTGACCAGCTTGTCGCAAACACCCTTGCCGATCCTGCCCTTGAAACTGACAATCAGCGGCACGCGGGCGGACTCTTCGTAGAAAACCGTCTTCTGGTTGAAGCGATGGGCGCCGGCACATTCACCGTGGTCGCTCGTAAGGACAATCAGCGTGTTTCTTTCAAGGCCGGCCTTGCCTAATGCGCCAAGGACCTCGCCGATCCTTGCGTCAACCTCTTCGATGATTCGATAATACCCCCATCGGTACTGGCGCCATTTGTCCTCTGTGAAACCGCCGACCGGGAACATACTGTTTGCGTGGTAGCCCTTTCGCAGAACGGTCATGCTGTCCGTTTCGTTGGCAGGCGGTGCAAGGTTGGCCGGCGCGGGAGGACACTGCTCAGGCGCCAGCGTCGGGCCGATAGAGCCGCAGGGCAGCTTCTGGTCGCGGCTGAACTGACAGATGTCATGAGGCCCGAGGAAACTGACTACGGCCAGGAACGGTTTGTCATGTTTCTGCGAGAGAAACCGAACAGCGACGTCGGCGGCTCTTGCATCGCGGCCCTTAATTTTCTTCGACTCTTTGGGTATCTCAAAACCGTGCGTCTCGGGCGCACCCGCCTTGTAGCACAGATGCCACTTGCCCGCATACATTGTCTCGTACCCGGCTTGTCTGAAGTACGTGCCCATGCAAACGAAATCCTTCGGGTCAATATCGACGTGTGCGTTCTTTGTCACTTTTGTTTCGTGCGGATATCGCCCGGTGAAGATCGAACTCCGGGCCGGCATGCACAGCGGATTGGGGCTGTAAGCACGAGAGAAAAGCATGCCATTTTCAGCCAGGCTGTCCATCGCAGGTGTGTTGATGTACTCGAGGCCCATTCGGCAGCTCATCGCGTCGGCAAACTGCTGATCGGTCATAATGAACAGGATGTTGGGCCGTTCGTTCGAGTCCCCCGGAGGAGACTCGGCCATCAGAGTGGGCGCCAAAATTGTGCTTGCCGCCAGCGAATAACCGGACCTCAGAAAAGACCGTCTGTCCATCATCGTATTTCTCCTTGTCCCGCCATGCAGAGTACTTTACCGTCTACCGTCGACATATACAACCGTCCGCCCGCTACGGCCATGCCGTCGAAGATGGGCGGGCTGTCGAGTTGGTATTGCGTTGACTCATCCGGATCGGTGGTTGACACCGCCATAAGGACAGCGCCTTTCCTGCCCTCGATTGCAGCGGCCTGTTCGATGAGGCTTTGTTTGATTTTCGCCTCGTCTATCTGTGCAAACGCCTGCGGCTCGTCGACCAGGTCCGGAGGCCCGGCGACAAAGATCGTCTTTTCGGCGAGCACCATCGCGCGGGCAAAAATAGGCAGGTCTTTTGTCCAGTCGTGCTGGACCATGAATCCGCGTGTGGTTCCCGCCGTACCGGTAAACTTCATCGCGCGCCCGAACCTGCCCTTAACGGATTTGACGCCGGCAACTTTGCCGACGTTTTCATTGCCCGAGACGTCAAGGAATCCTTTATCGTTGAAGGTATAGCACAGAACCAGGCCCGTCCTGTCTGACGCTCGTTTATTGAGAGTCGAGGCGCTGCGTGCTATTTCATCGGCAGTCAGGGCGCGGTGGAATATTTTCACTTCATCGATAAGGCCGTTGAATCCGGAACCGCTGCTGTAATTGCCGACCACCGATCCCTCGTCAGCGCCGATCTGCATAACTTCGGCCGGGTCCGCGCCGATGAGGCCGGGCGCCTTTGCCGAAGCGGCGAGTTTGCCGTTGACATAAATCTGCAGTTTCTTATCTTCGGTCAGGACGCCGGCGACGTGTGTCCACTCATCGCCGATCTTCGTCCTGGCGTTTGCGGAAGAAAACACACTTTCGGCACGCACGCCGAAACGCGGCTGGGCGTTTTGCAGGTACAATACATAGCCTAACGAAGCGCCTCCCTTTGCAACGATAACGCCGCTGTTCTTTTTCGGCTTTATCCACGCTTCGACGGTAATGGCCTTGCCGGCAGGATTCAGGCTCTTCGACTTTGCTACCTCAATGAATGACTTGCCCCCCCCTGGGCCGGAGGAACTTTCCGCGGTGTCCGCCATCTTGCCGGTGGCAAAGAGATGATGCTCGATCGGCGTGGTCCATCGATAGTACTGCGGCTTGCGGCCGAAGCCGTAGACCTTGTCGTCATCGAAACAGAGAATCCTGCCCGCCGGCGCGGCTTTTCCGGAAAGGAAATAGCCGCACCAGCCGCTGACGAACCGGCTGCCGTACATCCAGTACGTGCGATGCCACCACGTGTCGTCGACAAAGCCCGTCGGACTGAACAGATGAGCACGGTCGGCGCGCTGTGTGGCCGGAGGCGCGCCGGCGTCAACATTGCTGCCGGGCGGGAACTTCTCCAGAGGCAGAGGCGTACCGTCCATGTTAAGCGGCAGCCCGCGCATGTATACCAGCCGTCCGTCGGTTGACAGGATATCCGGAAGTGCCGGCGGCATGTTGAGCCATGTTACATACTCATGAATATGCTTGTCCGTCCCCAGCTCGCGTTCGTCCAGAATGGTCTCGGATACCAGTCGGCCCGTTGCAGGATCCAGTCGCAGAAAACGCAGACCCGCGTCAAGGAACATCGACCTGCCCGCGACGCAATACAACACGTCATTTTGCACGAGCACGCTTCCGTGAACCGGCCAGACCGATTCGATCTGCTCAAACGCCGTCAAACGCTGCTCCATCGGCGCAGCGCGAAAACGCCATGCCAATTTGCCGTCCGAAGCCCGCAGGCAGTACACCCACCCGTCCCGGCAGCCAAACAGCACACGTCCCTTCCAGATCGTCGGCGCAGAATCCACACGGCCGCCCGCTGTAAACCGCCACCGCTGCATGCCCGAGGCTGCGTCAATCGCGGCCACTATGTGCGCATCGACGGATGCGACAAACACCATGCCGCCTGCAATCACCGGGCTTGTCAGCTTGCCGCCGATATCGGTGCGCCACGCTTTCTTCAACATCGTTGAAACCGCACTTCCCGACCCGCTGCGTGCGCCGTCGTGGCGGTACGTCGGCCAGTCGTCATCGGTTATGCTCATCGGTTTTATATTGTCCCATGCCGGACCTTTTTCCAGGCGAGGCGCCTTTGCGAGTTTGCTGTCGATGCGCGGGCCCGCCGAAGCGGGCGCCAGTGCATTAAAACCGTCCACTTTGCTTTCGAGGTAGCAGGCGCACGGATTGGGCGGATTGTAGAGCAGGCCGTTGGCGGGCATTATCCCGTACAGGCACGCGCCTCGCACCCAGTGATTGACAAGCCACTTTTCGTTGCGGATATCCACGAACTCCGTGCCCGCCCGCGACATGATCAGATAATTGTCCGTCGCCTTGCCGCGATAGCACCGGTGATGGAACCAGTATATGTCCACGTCCGGCCCGAACTGCCGCTTGATCTCGCCCGTGTGCGGGTCGCGCCCGGTAAAAGCGCCGGTCGCCCTGCCGCTGGTCGTCTCGCCCGTCCACACCAACCCGTCAACGACAAGCAGATCCTCCGGCGAGCGATACCCCGACGGCGGATGATAGGCCGTCCACAACTCCTTACCTGTCTTCGTCGACAGCGCCGTCATTGTATCTTTGCCCTTCAGGTACCATGACCCGGTCTGGGCGCCCGCGGTTTCGCCGCCGGAGAAGAGCACCACATCCTCGTACAGCACCAGGATCGGCAGATAGAAGGAGCTGATAACCTTGCTTCTGGCGATCTCCTTCGACCGCCACCGATCTTTGCCGGTGTTGCGGTCCAGACATACAACGCTCTGGCCGTTGTGGAAGTACACCGATTCGCCATCCGCCGCCAACGTCCCCGGCAGGACGATATGCTCATTGCTCCACAGCACACGGCCGCTGTCTGCTTTCACTGCCACAAGCTCCCGGGGCAATTCGTCCCAGAACTTCGCCCCGTAAGCCTTGGCGATCTTTTTGGCGTCGATCGGTTCAGTGCCCTTTCTGTTGGCCGGCACGAACAGCACGCCGTCGCAAAAGATAATTTCCTCGGCGCCGGCCGTCTCACCGTATGTTCGCACCGTCTTTCCCGTCGCCGCATCAACCGCCGTCACCGGTGCATCGATACCAAAGGTAATGTAGACGCGATCGCCAACTGCGACCAGCCGGCGGGGCAACTGGGCGGGTCCGCTCTTGAGCGGCCACAGATGAGGATGCCAATTCTCGATCGGACGCTTCCACAGCACCGTGCCGTTAAAAGCATCACGCGCTATCAGCGACCACTGCGGCGCGATGAGTATGGATACAGGCGTCGCCTCGTCCATGATATAGAACACACGCCCGCCCGCCGATACGGCGGCGCTTACACTCGACATGCGGTCGTGATGGCGCGATTGTCTCGGACTGCCCACCCACTGCATGCGCCGCGGCGGACCGATCACCGTATCGTGAGCGACGGCGTTGTTGGATGCATCGTGCAGGTAATGGGTCCACTCGTCAATCTCCTTCGGCCACGGCTTGACCGTCCGGACCCACTTGCTCTGCTGCCACTTGCTCTGTTGCTTGATATACGCCACCCCGCCGGGGCAAAGCACCCGCATCACCTCCCTCATGGAAACCGCACCCAGATCCTCCGACACGACCAGGTTGACAAGGTTGTCGATATAGGGCAGGCTCCCACCGTGGATGCGGTCCACCGTAACCGCTCCGTAAACACCCTCCGATTGAAGATACGCACGAGCCTTGTCGACGTCGCCTGCATTGGCAGCCAGACCCTGCACCATGAAGCTGTCATTGGCGAGCAATGCCCTGGTAAGCCTCCCGTCGCCACAACCGACATGAACAACGAGGCCCCCTCTTACACCCGCCGCTTCAAGGATGTCTTCAGCCTGCAATTCAGCGCTCCGCGCCGAAGACGCACAGAAAACAAACCAGACAACCACAAGGAATCCAGCAAATGAATACACAGACTTTCTCATCATCGCACACTCCAATCTGCAAAACATCAACATATAGTTCAGGTAAAATCAGGCCCGGCCGCTCAATGTCCAATGGCGGCTGCTTATTGATAGTATAACGGGAGAATCAAGAAAGCTCAAGCGTTCGATAGATCGTCCGGCGATTCCGTAAGATGCTTGTTTTCTTGTGGCTCGGGGGCGAGGTTTTTCAACAGCCCCCCAGGTCCCCTTATTATAAGATCACGTGCCTACAGGGACAAGACGTATGCGGCCAGGTCCTCTATTTGCTGATCCGTCAATTTCGAGGTGCTTCCGTGTCTGTCGTCTTTATTGAATTTGACGAGGACCTCTTCGATGGTGGCGGCTCGGCCGTCATGTAGATACGGGGCGGTCCGCCAGCATTCGACGAGTGTGGGCGTATCGAAGGCTTTGCCCTTGTCGACGTAGCGGCCCATGCCCAGATCATGCTTCTTCATGTCGGTGAACAGGCTGGCGCTGTGGCATGAGATGCAGTCTGCCGATTCGAAGAGCCTCTTGCCCCGCTCGGCGCGTTTGCTGAGCTTGCCGCCGCGGACCAGATGGGGGCTCGGAATCGGTTCGAGGCTCTTGAGGAATGCGTCGATGGTGGCGGCGTCCTCTTCAGGTCGGATGGCAAACAGGATGTGGAGGATACCGCCCCGGACGGCGGCTTCGGCGTTTTCTCGGGCGCCTGAGACCATGGCTGGAGGTGTCTTGTGGGCGAACAGAAGGCTCTTGGTGTTCTTGGGGTTGCCGAGACCATCGTTGAGCAGATCCCAGTTGAGGGCATCGACGCGACCGTTGCCGGGATGGCAACTCGAACAACTCTGCCACTTCTGGAAACAGAGCGAGGCGTCGTGGAAAAACATTTCACCTTTTCGGGCGGCGGTCATGGGCTTCTCCCTGCCGAGTGCGATGGATTGGGCTTTGGGAGCGATGTCGGGGTTGATGTCGATGACGCCCAGCGTGCCGGAGAAGTATTCGGCAACGTAGGCCTTTGTGCCGATCATGGCAGGGCCGCGGGGATTGTTGCCGGTGAGTTTGAGACGGCGCTTGAGCGGACGCAGGAACGACAGGTCGTTGGGGACGTCGGCCGAAGATCGGGTGGCGGCAGAGACCCTTTCACCGGCGGCGGCTTTGGCAAGTTTCTCGTGCATCCTGGTACGGTCGATGACACATAAGTCATGCGTGCCGGCGATGGTAATGCAAATGTACCTGCCGTCGGAGGTGCAGCGGACTGACCAGGGGTTGGCAGCGCCAAGGTCGATGTCGTCGACCAGGACGGTGTTCACAAACTTCCTGGCGGGCACGTCGATGACGGTCAGGGCGTTGGTGTTCACCATGCCGCGATGAAGTGACGTGGTGGGCGTCTGGAAGCGGGCGAGGATATGTGTGACATAAGCGTTCTTGCCGTCAGGACTAATGGTGATATCTCGAAGAGCCGTGCTGCCGTTGGGCAACTTGATGGAGGCGACGACCTTATTCGAGGCGGTGTCGATAACGGAGATCTCGGCGGCGACGTAATCGCCGTCGGAGGCGCCGGCGGGCAGGTGGTTGGCGACGAAGAGGGTCTTGCCGTCGGCGGTGATGGCGGCGGCGACAGGCTCGCGTTTGACGCTGATCGTGCCGGCGACCTTGCCGGCGGCGAGGTCGCCGACCGTGACTGCATTATTAAACTGGGAACAGACATAGAGCTTATTCCCGTCAGGGCTCACGACAATGCCGGCCGGTGAGTGCCCGACGCGGATATTGCCAACCAGCTTGCCGGTCCTGGTGTCGACCACATAAACGCGACCGTTGGGCACCGAGCGGGCGACGTAGAGCTTGGCGCCGTCCGGGGCCAGGGCCTGACCGCTGAGGGGGCCGCCCACGGTGATCTTGCGGATTACCTTGCCGGAGGCAACGTCGACAACGGCGACCTTGCCGGCGGTGGCCTCGGTGACGTAGAGGGTCTTTCCGACGCTGTCGGCGACGACAGCCAGCGGCGAGAGATATTCATCGGCGGCGCAGGCGAGCGGGGCCACGGTCGCATAGAAAACAAACCATACAACCACAAGGAATCCAGGAAATGAAAATGCAGATTTTCTCATCATCGCACACCGCAATCTGCAGAACACCAACACAACGTTCAGGTAAAATCAGGCCCGGCCGCTCAATGTCCAAAGGCGGCGGCTTGTTGATAGTATAACGGGAGAATCAAGAAAGCTCAAGCGTTCGATGACCCTTGATAAGCGACATGTGCTACGTGTCAGGCCGTGTGATGCAGTCTTAAACGGGCCTTTAGGCGTATTTCCTGTATGCCGCAGTAGAGGACGGGTACGACTAACATGGTGAGCACTTCGATTGTCATTCCGCCGAAGGACGGTATGGCCATGGGGACCATCACGTCTGAGCCTCTTCCTGTTGACGTTAGGATGGGCAGGAGGGCTAATATCGTGGTGGCTGTTGTCATTAGACATGCGCGGACACGCCGTTTTCCCGCCAGAATTGTAGCTTCTCTAATATGCTCGACGGTGTCATGCTTATGATTTCTAAACGACTGTTCAAGATAAGTCGCCATAACAACACCGTCGTCGGAGGCTATTCCAAACAAGGCCAGGAAACCTACCCAGACGGCAACACTCAGGTTTATCGGGTGGTTTATCGGGTCTATCTGAAAGAGGTTCTGCATGTTGACTCCGAACACGTCGAAGTCAAGAAACCATGACTGGCTGTAAAACCATATCATCAAAAAGCCGCCCGACCATGCCACGAGAATGCCGCTGAAGACTAACGATGTGGTGGCAACCGATTTGAACTGAAAATACAGAATCAGGAAAATGATGATCAAAGCCAGCGGCAATACGCCCGCAAGGGTTTTTTGAGACCGAATCTGGTTTTCATAGTTGCCTGCAAAAGTATAGCTTACACCGGGCGGTAAAACAAATTGGCCCGAGTCGAGCTTCTCCTGCAAATACCGCTGACACTGTTCAACTACATCCACCTCTGCGTTGCCTGATTTCATGTCAAAAAGAACGTATCCCGTCAAAAACGTATCTTCACTTTTGATGACCTGCGGCCCGCGGACATAAGAGAGTTCAGCCACCTCTGTAATCGGTATTTGTACGCCGTCGGATGCAGGAACAAGGATCCTCTCGATCATTTCGATCTGATCTCTCAATTCTCGTTGATAGCGTACACGAACAGGGAAACGCTCACGCCCTTCAACCGTTGTGGTGACTTTTCTGCCTCCAATGGCGATCTCGACAACATCCTGAAACGCACGCATCGGTACTCCGTAACGGGCAAGCGCCTTGCGGTCGGGGATGATCTCCAGATAAGGCTTGCCTACGATGCGGTCGGCAAAAACGGCGGCAGGCTCGACAGTTGGTACTTCCTTGAGAAATCGTTCGACATCAAGTCCGACTTTTTCGATAATTTCGAGACTCGGCCCTTTGATTTTGACACCCATGGGCGCACGCATGCCGCTTTGAAGCATCACAATCCTTGCGGCAATGGGTTGTAGTTTCGGGGCCGATGTCGTCCCCTTGATCTCCGCGGCTTTTACAATCTCCTGCCAGATGTCATCGGGTGTTTTAATATGGTCTCTCCATTGCCTGAAAGGCCTTCCGTGTGAGTCGGGGATAAGCTCGCCGAAGTCGTCATAGACAAAAGCTGCTGTCTTCCTGTCATACTTGAATTTCACTCGACGGCCGTCTTTGCCGGATATGTATTCCGATTTATAGTTGATCACCGTTTCGATCATCGATACCGGCGCCGGGTCCAGCGGAGTTTCGGCTCGACCGATCTTACCCACAACACTATCGATCTCCGGTATGCTCTTCAAAGCCATATCCTGTTTGGATAATACGTCCATTGCTTCACCGATTGAGGCGTGGACCATGGTTGTCGGCATAAACAAAAATGAACCCTCATCCAGGGGGG
>SDBS01005534.1_pt1 | contig 12293 bp, 5 predicted proteins | sample 2277091 | NCBI WGS metagenome assembly SDBS01 (sample SAMN10404972, study PRJNA504765) | marine sediment metagenome | isolation source: marine sediment core GS10_PC15, 163 cmbsf | place: Arctic Ocean: Southern Knipovich Ridge | collected 2010 | reverse complement strand
GAAACATCGGCTTCTTTGGCGATCTTTGACACGGAACTGGCCACAAAACCAATTTCGTTTACCAGTTTTACCGTAGCGTTGAATAAGGCATCCTGTTTAAATTCATCTTTGACTCTCATCGTTCTAAATTAAATGATCATTCATTTAATGTCAAGTTGTTTAATATAAAATTTTGACAGGATAACAGGATGAATAACACCGAGCACCGAGATCATTTTTTGATGGGCAGAATTATTGTAAACTGAGTGAACATATCCGGTTTTGATTCGATAAGAATCGATCCACCATTTTTTTCAACTTTGTGTTTTATAATGTCCATGCCGACGCCTCTTCCGGCAGTAATATCTGTCTTTTCTGTTGTTGTCAGACCCGGTAAATAAATCAGATCAGCCAAACGCTTTTTTGACCATTTATTAAGTTCAGATTCTTTATAGGCTCCTGAATGTATGGCCATTTGTTTGATTTTATCTAATTGAAGGCCTCCACCATCATCTCTTAGAGTCAGGTTAAAAAAATGATCTTTTACTGAATTTGATACATTGATACATCCTTTGCGATCTTTATTTTTACTCAGTCTTTCTTCAGCTCTCTCGATACCATGATACATTGAATTGCGGATCAGCTGTACCAAGATATCTCTTATCAATAATCTATGATGATGTGGTACGATTGCCGAATCATATTCTGAATAATCCAGATCAACCTCTTTTTGATATCTTTGATTCAAACTTTCAATGAGATTGGAAATGGATTTAAACAGAATATCGGTTTCATGTTTTCGGGTAGGTCTGAATTGTGCGTGAAAATTTCCGATCCGATCTATCAGATTTTTAACCTGATCAAATATGTCAAAAAGATTTTCCAACTGTTTAATGAGATTTTCTTTAATTTCCCGTTTTTCAGATTTTTGGTCGCGTAACAAGACCATCATGTCTTCGATTAAATGTGCCTGTTCAGCAACAAATCCCATTCCTATCATACTGGCATTACCTTTAATCAAATGAACAGAGCGGTATATATTATCTATAGATTTTTGAATGGTACCTCTATCAATGGTTGTCTTGATAAATGTAATTTCCTCTTCTGAACTTTTAATAAACTCTTCAAGCATTTGTCTATCAACATTTATTATCGTAAATAGCCATTCCATCTGTTTCTTACTCTGTTCCTTTGATTCTTTAAGGTTTTTTGCTAACGTAACTTGCTCAGTAACATCATTGACGGAGACGATAATATCACTGATACTATCATTATTATATATTCTGCGAAAATCGAATGTTAGATACTTGGAAAAGGATTTCGATTGTCCCTTACTAAAATCCATTCTTATCTGGCTCAAAGGATTTAGCATCTGTAAAGAGACACCATCGATAGATTGATCAAATGATAACGTGAGATAATCTTTCAAGGTGGTAAGAATTTTTCTCGGGACTTTATGACGCATGTAAGTGATGATTGATTTCCCGGCCAACGATTTTTCTTCAAAAATCTTTTCAAGTGCGGCCGAGTATTGAGAGCCAATTTTCAGATCCTGATCAATTAGAAAAAGACCATCTTTCACATTGTTTAAAATATTATCTGTATCTTTCTTGGCCCGTATTAAATCAACATTTCGCTCCTTTAATCGCTTTTCAATTTTTTTACGTTCGGTCAATTCTTCCTGTAGTTTTTCGAAAAGTCGTGCATTTTCAATGGCAATGGCCGCCTGATTAGCGATCGTTGTCAGCAAACTGACATGCCCCTCATCATAAGCATAATTACGAGTATAGTTTTGTACCACAAGAGCTCCGATAGCATCATTTCCATAAATCAGAGGCACACCAACGCAAGCCTTCGCTTTTTTATCAGCGGATACGATACCCAGTTTTTTATATGTTTCATGAGGTTTTTGATTGATTAATAGTGGTTTTTTTGTGCGGATGATATACTCGGTACGTCCTTTCCCAAATTTTCTGGTGGTTTCTTCATCTCTCTGCCGTTTTCCATCCAGTACATCAAATATGAATTGCAATTCATTTTTTTCTTTATAGTATAAGGCGATGTAAAATGCCGAGACTTCCATTATCCGGGTGGTCTGCTTGTAAATAAGCTGGATGAGCTGATTAATCTTCGTAGCGGAACTGATCGCCCGGCCGATTTCATTTAGTGTCGCTAATTCCTCGATACGTTGACGGAGGGCATCTTCCACTTCATTGGGTATTTTCGCGTACTTTGCGGGATCAAGTCTGTAAACACTCACATCATCAAGGGTTGAATGATTGCTCATAAGCAATATTCCTGTTGATTAACTGATTTTTTGGTTCTGCTACAAATAACCATTTTTAATAATATGGGCATTTAAAAATTTAATATATTACACAAACAATTGATATTTGATCCCGACTTGGCGGGATTATCCTGACAAATAAAAGATGTCAGGAACATGGGATATGATCTATTTTCCCTTATATATTCATGTTCGAGTTGAAATTCAAATTCATTAAGACTTTAAAGAATATCTGTTTTGATCAGAGGATCTATTTTTGTGACAGAATTAACCGGATCAGCTAAAATTATTTATTCTGTAGGGATATTGTGCGCAACGTCTTTACAGAATCAACAAAAACAAAAGTAGGAGGGTGATTAAAGATTTGAATTTTATAAGATTAAGATTTTATGGGCCAAACTGAATCGCTTGCCATATTCCCCATAAAAAAAGTAGTGTGGCTAGTATTGCAAAAATAATTCTCCAGCGCTGCCAATACTTTTTCATTTCGGTTAACTTTTGGGTGCCTTCCAATACCTGTGCTTCGAGATCCGAGAGAAAGATCCTGATTTCTTTTAGTAAGGGATACTGACTGACCTTGATAATAACATAAACAAAAATAAACTGCATCAAGATGACGCCAAAAAACACAATACGGTGAATGATTAGATTATATTTACGGAATATTTTAGCAGTTCGTGATGTTCAATTTTTCTGGTTTCGGGGCTCCGCGTTGTAGTCTTTAATTATTTCATAATCATTCAACTAAGAGCTTTGGAATAAGATAAAATTCATAAATCTATTCGTGTAATTCGATCTAATTAGTGTCAGCCGGTAGGCTGATCCGCCCACTGGCGTGATAATTCGTGGATAAAATTCTTTGCATCGTGGCGAGAGATGAGTTATCCAGGTTAAATGAAGGTTGAGGTTTTTTGAAAAAGATACTAATTCTATTCGCCCATCCGGCGATGCAAAAATCACGGGTAAATAAAATATTGGTCAAAGGTCTGGAAAAGATCAAGGATGTCACCTTTCACGATTTATATCAGGCCTATCCGGAATTTGACATCGATGTGGAGAAGGAAAAACAACTTCTTCTTGAACATCAGGTGGTTGTTTTTCATCATCCTTTTTTCTGGTACAGTACACCGGCCATTCTGAAGGAGTGGCAGGATCTGGTTCTTGAACATGGTTGGGCATATGGTAGTAAGGGGATTGCACTCAAAGATAAACTGTTTTTTAATGTGATGACCAGTGGCGGTAGGAGAGAAGCCTATAGTGAGGATGGCCATAACAATTTTAGGATCCGAACGCTACTGGCCCCCATCGAACAGACCGCAAATTTGTGTAAAATGATTTTTTTACCACCTTTTGTCGTACATGGGACTCATTCGATAAAAACAGATGAGGTTGAGGAGTATCGAAAGAAGTATCATTTATTATTGACTTCACTTCGCGATGAAAATCTGGATATATCAGAAGTTAAAAAGCTAGACTATTTAAACGACTATATTGATTAAATATTGATGGAGTAATGGAGTAATGGAGTGCTGGGGAATTGCTAAATAATTTAACATTTCAAAAATCCATCACTCCAATACTCCAACACTCCAATAAGAGAACCTGTTATATCCTCTATTTATGATTAAATGTAAACATAAGATTAAATTGTAAAGGTGCTTAATGGAAGAAGGTGGATTATTTTTTCAGGCCTTTATCTATTTAACCGCTGCCGTTTTATCCGTTCCCGTCGCTAAACGATTGGGATTGGGATCGGTGCTCGGTTATTTACTGGCCGGCATTATTATCGGCCCTTTTGTCCTGGGATTAGTGGGCAAAGAAGGGCAGGATGTCATGCATTTTGCCGAATTTGGGGTGGTCATGATGCTGTTTCTGATCGGTCTCGAATTGCAGCCGGCAATATTGTGGAAATTGCGTGGTCCGATTCTGGGAATGGGGGGCCTGCAGGTAGGGATTACCACAGCAGCAGTGATACTGATTGTCATCGGTTTGGGATTGCCCTGGCAAACAGCCCTGGCTGTGGGCCTTACACTGTCCCTGTCCTCAACGGCAATCGTACTACAAACCCTGAACGAAAAGGGTTTGATCAGAACCACTGGTGGCCAGAACGCTTTTTCAGTTCTTCTGTTCCAGGATATTGCGGTGATTCCTGTATTGGCAATTCTGCCTCTATTAGCCCTCGGTAATAGTGGTGTTAATATTGCCGGCGTGGAGGTGCATCATCCCAGCACCTGGGTGGAAGGATTCCCTTTGTGGGCACAAACTTCGGTGGTTATCGGTGTGGTGGCAGCGATTATACTTGCCGGAAGATATTTGATAAGTCCCGTCTTCCGATTGATAGCGCGGACAAAACTGCGGGAAATATTTACTGCGGCCGCTCTTCTACTGGTAATTGGTATTGCCTTACTGATGACAAAAGTTGGTTTAAGTCCCGCCCTGGGTACATTTTTAGCCGGTGTGGTATTAGCACAAAGTGAATATCGCCATCAACTGGAAACGGATATTGAACCTTTTAAAGGGTTGCTGCTGGGATTGTTTTTTATCGCTGTCGGGGCCTCGGTGGACTTTAATTTAATCGCTGCTGATCCGGTTCTGATAACAGAACTCGTGATTGGTCTCATTGTCCTCAAGTTCATTGTTCTCTTTATTATTGGCAAGTTTTTTAAAATGAGTCTGGATAATAATATGCTGTTTGCCTTTTCCCTGGCTCAGGGGGGTGAATTTGCCTTTGTCCTTTTCTCGTTTGGTGTCCAAAATAAGGTTTTTAACACTGATCTGGCCAATCCGCTGATCGCCGTGGTGGCTATATCGATGGCTCTGACACCTCTGCTGATGCTGATTAATGAAAAACTGATCCAGCCCCGTTTTGGCACGAAAGAAGTGGTAGAAAAAGAAGCCGATGAAATAGATGAAAAAAATAAACTGATTATTGCCGGTTTTGGCAGGGTGGGAAGCACAATCGGGCGTTTTTTGCAGGCCAACGGGATTAAGGCAACTTACCTTGATCTTGATCCGGATAATGTGGATCTGTTGCGAAAAATGGGCCTGAAAGTGTTTTACGGCGATGCCGCCCGTCAAGATATGCTCCGGGCAGCCGGAGCTGAAGACGCCGATTTACTGATTATCGCTGTTGATAATCCGGATAAAACCTTTGAGATCGCAGAGACAGTAAAAGAACATTTTCCCGATTTAAATATAATCGCCCGATCTAATGGATGGTTTGACTCATATAAATTAATAAATGCCGGTATTAACCATATTTATCGTGAGACGCTGGATTCCGCTCTTCGGATAGCAGCCGATGCCTTATGTCAAATGGGACACCGCCGCTATCAGACTCATCGTGCGATAAAAACATTTCGCAAACACGATGAGCGCTATTTGCGGGAACTGGCAGAAATGCACCATGATAAGAAAGAACTGATCAGGGGCGCCAAAAAGCGTATAGAGGATCTGGAAAAACTAATGCTGACAGAGATGGAAAATGTTGGTAAGGATAAAGACCTTGGTTGGGATGCCTCTACATTGATTAACGAATATGGGCAAAAAAACTGGCGGAATATTATAAATGATCAAAAGAGATAACCACGAATTACACGAATTTTTATATTCACACATCATTCATCATTCAAATCCGCGTCATCTGTATTATCCGCGTTCCATCCTTAATCCCAATCAACTCTAAATAGCAGATCATAACCACTAACCTGTGGAGATCCTTGTATCAATTGGAGGAATAAGTTTTTTTGTATCTCATATTCCATTGATATTGTTTCCGGATAGAGATTATTATCCAGATTTTGTCCGAATTCCCTTTTATAAGTAACAAATATATCATCGGCAATATATTTGCCAATAACAAAATTTGCGCTCTGCCAATTATCTGTCGCGTTTACTTCAATCACATCCAGTTTCAAATCATCACCGACAGATCTGGATAACTGGTTCGAAACCATGTTAGAGACGAGACCCATTGCCGCTGAATTAGCAACACCTGCATCCGCTACATCTAATTGTGTTTCAAAACTTAGTTCATCCGTTTTTCGTCCATAAATTATAATTGCGATTGCATCATCCTGGGATATTTCATTATTCGACTCGAGGAAAGTAATGATGGGATATTCTATATTACCGGTTACTTTTAATACTAAAGATCGTTTTTCCCGTCCGATTGTTCGATAGATGTACTCAGCCTCCAGATATAGTGGCGGATTAATTTCTTGTAAACCTTGAAATTCAATCTTTCCCTGAATGACTGTAAATCTTCTGCCCAAAAGATCATATTGACCACGTACCATATCTACAGGACCCTTTAAAAAGAAATCACCTTCCTTCATTGTCATGTTGAGTTTGCCACCTAATTCTACTCGTAGTTGAGGATTGCGTACCCAGGTATTTCTTGTAATACGAAGTTCAAGATCACCCTCGAGTAATTCGAGAAAACCAGGCGCCTGTAATGTATCTGACCTGGATTTTACGATGGATAGTTCTTTCTGTGGATCTACTATCCCCAATTTACGATTACGGGCCTTTACCAAAGCAGGAATTATTTCTTCTCCACCCATTGTAACATATCCGGCACGATTTATGATAGTTGGTAAATAAAAGCTGGACTTGTTCACATCCACATATCCACTTAATTTTGGTTTTCCCTGTTCCATCTGATATTTTATATCAGTAGATATCTGAATCTCAAAATCCTTATGTTGCACCAGGTAAAATTTATCTGCCAGAATTCTGAGATTACTATAAATAATTTTTCTTTTGGGTTTCTTGTAGTCCAACTGGATCTCGCCGGAGGCATTTATATTACCCTTTGCGGTAAAAATCTGGAATTTCTCCAGCGAAAATTTATCGTCTATCGCTGAAATATTCAGTTCAATATCCTGATAGTCAATTCCCCAGTGCGGAGAACGTAATACCCCTTTTTTAAGTTGTAAATTTCCACGAATAGTTGGATCAATGAGAGTATTTTTTAACGAAAAATCACAGAAAAGTGTGCCTGATATTTCCGGAAGTATTTTGAGGTTACTGAAAAACAAACCAATCGGTATCCCTTCCGATTTAATTTCAAGATCAATGGGTTCCTCAGGATTGAAAATATCGAATGTGTCGGTTAGTGATAGGTGTAATGGTAGATATCCTGTTGCGATCAGACTGTCCCTACCATTGAAGTCCAGGGCAAAATTATAGTGAAATCGATCATCTTCGTAATTAAAGTGACTACTTATACCCTGATATTTTATGGAACTGACAAAGCCCTCTCCAAATCGTAGAAATCCTTTAAAGACTGGTTTATCGGCAGTTCCACTCAGATCCAGGTTAAAGTTAGCCCGACCGTCTATTTTAGCATCCAGCCCCAGATAGGAGAGAAGAGTTTTAGGATGGATCCCTTCTATTTTTAATCGGAAATCTTCAGGGCCAGTAGGACTAAGCATCCCCTCCGCAAAAAGACTACGTGGATCATCACTGGTGGTACATTTTAAATCTAATTCTTTGATTTCCAGCTCATTGTTGCCTGTATCATAAATCATTTTTTCCAATTTGCCATTCCACTCTTCCCCAATGACGTTAATCTTAATATGTGGAATTGATAAAAATAAAATACTATCAGGGCGTACAATTGCAGATAGAGAAGAGCTTAAATCTGAATTAAATTCTATGTCAATCTTGGAAGTAAAGTGCTCATTGTTATATTTAGATTCTAATTTGACTTTATTAATATTCACGGCACCTGTATTAATATTTTTTGATATCAGATCGATGGTCATGGTTATACTGGAATCTATTATATTTGTAACCGTGTTTCCTGCCAGTGAATCAATCTTGATTTCGTTATACTTTAGCTGGTGCAGATTGATATGCATATCGTTGATTAATGAGTCTGGTTTCCCGGAGATTACACCTGAAATTTGACCCTTTGCATACAGTGAATCTACGTCCAGCATCTCGACGATATTTTGTAGTTCCCCAGGATCAAACACATAATTTATCCGATGAGTAGACTCTAAGTCTCCTGAACCAGACAGGGTGAAAATTCCGGCTAAAGTCTTTATTTGAAATGTCTCGAGATTGTAACGCGATCCGGATAATTGAATAGCCGTAGATAATGAATCAATCGTTAGATCTTTTATTTGGGATTTACTCAAGTCTAATTCGAAAGAGGCAAAATTATCTGGTGGTAAAAAGTTTACACCCTGAACATGTAGATTGAAATTTAAATCTGACTTAATATTGTCTGAGAAAACGATCTCACCAATATCAAGATGTGAGACGGATATGGTACCGTCATAATGAGGATTTACCAGCAGATCTTTAATATTTAGCTGCAAATAAAGGTTGGCAAAATTTGAAAGGAGATGAACATTCCCTATAAGATTTCCCCGATAATAATCAGCATTGATCCGGAGAAGATCAGCAGTGTATTTTTGTAATTGTAATTCACGAAACTCACCAGAGATATCTGCTTCCAAATCATTCAATCCAGTGAATGAGCCATTGATTCTAAATTCTCCGGTGATATTAGCCTCAGGGATCTGATCCGACCAATTCCCGATCCTCATATTATTCATCACCAGATCAAGGATGAAACGAATTTTTTCCGTCTTGCTACTGTCAAAGAGTGCCAGGTAATTTTTGCTTCTCCCCTTGAGGGTAAGATATTCTCCATCGCTTTGAATACCAATCTCAAATTCAAGTGAGTCCAGATTATACTGTGAGGATATTCTAATATCCGGATTTTTCTTCAATTTTATTTCGGGAAGGATAAACTCAAATTCCTGCAGGTTCAGGTTTTCTGATGTCAGATTGATATAGTTATTTTTGGACTGATGATGTTTCGCGTCCGACTCAAACTTATTTGTTCCCGTCTTTACTATCAGGTTTTTTAAAAGGAGATCTTCCCCATTTTGTAAAAAATTAAAGCCAATTTTATTTACTGTGAAATCCGGATGTTCTGTTTGGAATGACAGGCTATCGAGGTTTAGATGAATTTCGTTTGAACTATATAGGCCATTCAAATTAATATTTAACTGAGATATTTTTTTTGGTATCAGATTATTGTTTGATTTAATTTTTGCTGTTCCGTTGAGGAGGGAAAAGGAATCGACTGATATAATAAACCCAAAGGGACTATCATTCTCTGAGATGGTGGTGTCAGAAATTGTATCATTGGATATCAATTTACTAAAATTCCAGATACCCAAAGAATCCTCCGATACACGAATCTCTGGGTCGTCAATGGTTAATTGATGAACCTCAATCTTATCGTTTAAGAAGTCGAGTAAATTATAGGATAGATGTATCTTGGATATGATCAACACAGAATCGTTTTTGTCAGAAAGAAGTAAATTATGGATATTAAGATTGCTGAAGAGGTTTCCATCAATTTTTTCAATCGCTAACTCTCCCTGGAGAATATCATTTACCTCAGAGACAGCGAAATCCTTTAACCAGGTCCGGAAGAGGGGAGTCTGGGTGAATATTCCTACCAGAAGAATTATTCCCACAAGAATTGTCACAACCCAGATTGATATTTTAACTAATTGTTTCATAATAGACTATCCACGAATTTCACGAATTAATACGAATTAAATATATAATATTTTAAGAAAAATTCGTGTTCAATTCGTGTAATTCGTGGACCCATTTTTTTAATTCTTTACGGTTTAAAATGCATTACCAACACTAAAATGAATCTGTACTGTATCATCATCATCAAATACCGGTCGGGCAATATCAAGTCTGATTGGCCCGATTGGTGTCTTTATTCTAATACCCAAACCAAGTGAATATCTGATTTCGTTCAAATGCCATGTATAAGAAGGAATCCATACATTGCCACAATCCATAAATGCAACCCCTCTTACAATATCATATATCGGATATCTGAATTCAGTACTAAATTCGAGTAAACTCTTGCCTCCTGCTGGCTGTCCGGCTGGATCTTTGGGGCCTAGTTCTTGTCGTGCCCAACCCCGGACCGAGTAACTCCCCCCAGAATAAAAGCGCTCTTCAACCGGGATGAATTCATTCCCTCTGATCGGGAGTATCCCTCCGATTTTTACCCGTAGAGCAAGTATGATCGCTGAAATCTCCTGGTAAGTTCTCACATCAAGAAGTGTCTTTTGAAATGGGAATTCGACAGGTGTGATGATGCCATTATACTGGAAATTGATTGAGGTTAAAAGACCTCTATTGGGAGAAAACATAGGAAATGAAGTATCTCTTGTTAGTCCCAAATTTATCATAGATTTGTCATACAGTCCCTGGTATCTTTCATTAAAAATCTTATCCGCAATCCCATAATCGATGGAATCCCGCTTGACATCTTCGTAAGTATATGCTACTGATGATGTTATTTTGTATATAAATGAGTATAGAAACGTGGATTTTACACCCTTTCGTTCCACTTTAAATCCGGGTTCATCCTGTTTACGTATGAAAGGATTAAGGACAAGAACAAGTGACCTTGTTAAAAAAGAGGGTTGGATAAATCGTAAATCGATATTGTATGGTTGTATACTTGAGTGACTTAGTAGAAGCTTAAGACGGCGTGTACCGCCCAGAAAGGAACTCTTAATGATATCAGCAAAGACACGAAATTTAGCCTCACTACCATATCCGACACCAAATCTCGTTGTAATCGTTGGCCCTTCCTTTACTGTTATTTTAACAGGAATAATATTTGTTTTTTTCTCATCGAGTATTGCTGTAACTGATACAACCTGAAACAGGCTCAATGAATATATGCTTTTCTGAGTTGCATCAAGAAGAACTTTCTTATACATATCACCTGTATTGAACTCAATCCTGTCCAGAATTAAGGATTCGGATTCATTTTTTTCACAAAATATCTGAATCTGACCAAAATAACAGACAGGTCCCGGTTTTATTTCCCAGATAATCTCAACATTATTTTCATCATCACTAAGGATGATACTGGACTCAACGTCTACATAGGCATAGCCAGCGTTCAAAAACTTTTTTATAATCAGTTCTTTATCGGTCTCTAAATATGAATCCTGAAATCGCTGTCCATTCTGAAGTCGTAAGCCGGGGAGTAGATCCTTGATCAGAGAATCAGTTTTTCCAATATCCCGGTGAATATCATCCCCGAAGGTAAAGTTTACCTCTCCTATGGAAACTGCTCCATTTTCGAATATGATAATCTCCAAATCCAGAGATCGATTCTCGTGATCAATATCCAAATATTGGTAAGAAATATCAACCTGAAGAAAACCTTGTTGCTGATAGAAAAAGACCAGTTTTTTTATATCCGCTTCCAAATACTCATCACTGAATACAAATTTGTCTTTTCTAAGAATGGTTTTTTCAAACCAACTGAGGGTAAATAGAGATGTTTGGCTTGTCAATTCATCGTCTGAAAATGATTGATTGCCACTGATAATCAGATCGGTGAGGAGATAGCCTTCCTGGCCGAAAAGAACACCCGTCCCGATCAGGAGGAAAAAACAAAGAAAGGTATGTATATAATTACGCATTTGAGATTTAATTACGTCTTTTAGGATGCTTTAACATGATTTTTTAAATTACCTGGAAGCATTTTAATTGCCACTTCCCGGTTTAGTTTGGTGTCTTCAGATTTGTAGACGATTCCCATCCCGCCTTCACCGAGTTTCTTGAGGATTTTGTACCGGGAAATGATTTTATCTGATCATATTTTGAGAGAATAATGATATCAGCCAGATAATATGAATTATCAGTGATATCCTGATCCAATAGTGTGAATTTGATATCTGCTCTTTCAAGGGCCTGAATTTGCTTTTGGTTGACTTTTAATAATGCCACCTGGCCAATTTGATAGATTACCGGTATCTCAAGATTTTCTATCTGCACAGATTTGTTTTGATCATTTAAATCAATACTGATCAGATAGATGGGGTTTTCGGAATTTGCTAAAGTATTCGCAATAAAAATTAAACACCGATATCTTCATTCCATAAATCGGGATTATTATGGATAAAATCTTTCATTAATCTGATACAGGTAGGATCCTGCAGAACTT
>SDBS01005533.1_pt1 | contig 12294 bp, 12 predicted proteins | sample 2277091 | NCBI WGS metagenome assembly SDBS01 (sample SAMN10404972, study PRJNA504765) | marine sediment metagenome | isolation source: marine sediment core GS10_PC15, 163 cmbsf | place: Arctic Ocean: Southern Knipovich Ridge | collected 2010 | reverse complement strand
TTCAGTGCTTTTTTCGGGGACTGTTTTAACCAATAGCGAATGCGATGACTGTCGAATCCGAGTAAATGGATTGTTCTGTTTTTCTTGTTGAGGATGATATTTTCAGGTCGTATATCGCGGTGAATAATATGTTGTTCATGGAGATGTTCGAGAAATCCCAGTAGTTGTCCGGCAATAAGTCTCACCTCACCTGCTGCCAGGCGGCCCTTGCGTTTCACACGCTGCGCCAGATTTTCGCCCGATATCGATTCCAGTGCGGAATACAAAGCCGAGCGACGTCCGCGCATGATGTTGATTGTTTTCGCCAGTACCGGGTGCGAGATTTGTCGTGTCAGCCATTCATCCCGAATAAAGCCGTCCAGCAACTCCTGCCCCTCCATATAGTCGGGATCCGGGAATTTTAATAACACCAACGAATCATCTTGCAAATCCGTGGCTGTGTAATAGTGCGAAAGTCGTCCCTTGCGACGGCGCTTCTGGATTTCGAATCCATCTACCGACTCACTGGCAGCGGGTAGTGCGCGAATCACTGGATAATGTTTTTTAATTCCGACGGTACTGTCTTTGTCAGTTACACAATCAATTCGGGCAACAATAATACTTGCGCGTGATCGAATACCATTTTTAACCGCCGCATTGACAAGGGTTTCTGCCATACGGCTGGCATTAAGTTCGTCCACCAGCGCGCTGATGATAACGCTGCCATCGAGAAATTCATTAGCCTGTTGGCTGGTTACCAGAAGTACATCGCCTACCTGGATATCGCTGCATCGAAAGTCCATCTCAATATTGCCTTCCATACCAAATGCGCGTGTCAATACGGGATCCTGGTTCGCGCGGGGTTGAGTATGGTCGCTGGTCAATTGCTGCAATCGTCCTTCGCGATAAAGCCAGACACGATTGTTACCGGCGTGGCCAATGAACAGATGGCTGCCGAGAATGACCAGTGATGACAAGGTAACGGTATGACGGTGGTACACACTTGACCGTACAGACTTGTTTGCAGTCGCGAACGCGGTATTCAGTGCCTCTTCGGTGGACCAGTATTCGGGCACATCGAGAAACGCGTTTTTAAAGCGGGCGAGTACGGTTATCTCGGGTTCTTCATCACCCGGATCGCCCGCGACTTCAGCCACCGCAAGCAAGGCACCGTACCAGGCTGTGTCTTCCGACGATAGTTGCTCCATTAGCGCTGCTGAGCCCGTGTCGAGTCGAACGCCGTTTCGAGATGCGACACCGACATCTATCACCAATCGATTCATAAATCAGTGCTTCTCAATGTTTTTAATTTCTTTATGTCAGACGAAGTCCTGTTTATTATAGAAGCAATTCCATACAAATTTGCCAAATGCCCCGTTTTAAATACCTCCTGCTCGTCGCGACTGTAATCAGCGTGGTTGCCGATGCTGGTTCGGCGCGGCTGTTAGCGGCCGAGCTTGCAGATACGGCCACAACAAGGCTGAATGACGATCCCTATGAGCGTCTCAACAAGAAGTTGTTTTCTTTTAACGATGGCCTGGATCGCTATTTAATGAAACCAGTCGCTAAAGGTTACGTCGCCGTCACACCAAGCCCGGTAGGCCGGGGTATTACCAATTTCTTCAACAATCTTGTTGAGCCGCGCGTAGTGCTGAACGATGTTTTACAGGGCAAGTTGGGTCAGGCGGTATCGGATAGCGTCCGGTTTTTACTGAATTCGACACTGGGTATCGGTGGCCTGTTTGATGTCGCCAAACATTTTGGTCTCAAGCGGCACAGTGAAGATTTTGGTCAAACGTTGGCAGTCTGGGGAGTCAAGCGCAGTTCCTATTTTATTATTCCTGTCTTCGGGCCGAGCAGCGTGCGCGACACTATCGGCGAACTTGTGGATTTCTTTACCTATCCGTTGGTCTACTATCATGACGTGGGAGTGAGTAGCGGACTGTACGTGCTGCGGCTGGTAAATAGTCGGGCGAATCTGTTAGATGCGAGCGACATACTGGATATAGCAGCGGGCGATTATCGCTATGAATTTGTGCGTGAGGCCTATTGGCAGAATCGCAAGAATGAGATTTATGATGGCAATCCTCCGCTGGACCTGCCATACATGATTGAAGACGAACCCGCGGACGGTCAACCGGAGGGCCCGCCCTGACTCGGCGATGGGCAGCGGGTCTGGTACTGGTGCTATCGCTGTCGGCGATGGCGGCAGGCACCGATCGGATTCAAAAAACAAGCCAAGGCTTGAAGATTGCGGTACGACCACACACACCGTTGCAAATGGCGGCCTTCTACGAGGCCAGGGGTTTTCCCGTCAACGCCATGCGCGAACTCGACAAAGCCTGCTTCATGACGGTCAGCGTGGTCAATTTACGGCGCGATATTGTGTGGTTGGAACCTGAGCGCTGGGTGATTCGCAACAAGGTCGGCAGGGCGATCCCGTTGCTGGACAAGGCCTACTGGGACAAGAAATGGCAGCAGTACCGGGTATCGGCGGCCGCCCGCACGAGTTTTCGCTGGACCCAACTACCGCCATCACGTGACCTGCGTCCGGATGAACCCGTCGGTGGCAATATCGCTTTTATCCCGCAAAACGGGCCGTTTTCCCTTGAGCTACGGTTTTATCTCGGTGCCGACAAGGACAGGGGTGAAGCAATAATCCACTTTACCAGGCTGGGCTGCCCGGATCGCCACTAGGCAAGCCGTCGAAAAAAGCAATCCCGGTTGTCTTCAACGGCCCGTCAGGGCGTGGCGGCGCGGGTTAAAATCGGTTCAAACAAGGTGATTTTTTGTGTTTTTCCCTTCCGTCCGGCTGCATTCAGCGTTACAATCGCGCGCCGCTGCGGTCTGATTGATCGTATGCGAATCAAGCGTAGGAGTAATTTTAGATGGTAACCATTCGTCTGGCCCGCGGAGGCGCGAAGAAACGTCCGTACTACCGTATCGTAGTCTCGGATCGTCGTCGCACACCGCGCGCGCGCGCCATAGAGTACGTTGGGTTTTTTAATCCGAGAGCGGTAGAAGGTGAAGAGCGTTTGCGGTTGGACCGCGAGCGCATCGAATACTGGATGGCACAAGGTGCCAAGCCTTCTGATCGCGTTGCCAGCCTGTTAAAGCAGAGCTGAGTTCAATGTCCGAACCGGCACTGCCGGAGGACTGGGTAATTCTCGGGAAGGTCGTCGGAGTCTACGGCGTCCAGGGGTGGATCAAGATTGAGTCTTATACCCGTCCGCGAGACGCCATATTCAAGTACGGTACCTGGCAGATTGGCGCTGAACAGGGATGGCAGCCGCTAACGGTCAAAACCGGTCGCCCACAGGGTCCGGGGCTGGTTGCAAAACTACATGAGGTTGCAGACAGGGATCAGGCCAGGATGTTGATTGGCGCAACCATTGCGGTTGCAAGAGATCAGCTGCCCCCAGCTGCTGACGGAGAGGTTTACTGGGCAGATCTGGAGGGATGCACGGTGATTAATCGCGTCGGAGTCGAGCTTGGCAAGGTAAGCCATTTGCTTGAAACCGGGGCAAACGATGTATTGGTAGTTCGGCAGCTTGACGGTGGCGGCTGTGAACATCTGATACCTTATATCGATGACGTTATTGACAGGGTCGATCTGGGGAGCAGGACAATCCAGGTTGATTGGGATGAAAATTTTTCACGCGGCTAAGGCGAGCGCATCAGGATAACCGGGAGTGGGTCATTATGACTGACATCATTCGTGAACTCGAAGCAGAACAAATTAAAGATAAGGCGATTCCGGACTTTGCGCCCGGCGATACTGTCGTGGTACAGGTAAAGGTACGCGAAGGAAGTCGCGAACGCCTGCAGGCATTTGAGGGACTGGTGATCGCACGTCGCAACCGCGGTGCCAATTCTTCTTTCACCGTGCGCAAGATTTCGTACGGTGAAGGTGTTGAGCGCGTATTTCCGCTGTATAGCCCGAATGTGGCCAGGATAGAGCTGAAGCGTCGCGGTCGTGTCCGTCGCGCCAAGCTGTATTATTTGCGTGATCGTACCGGCAAAGCAGCCAGAATCCGCGAGAAAATCTAGTTTCGGATTGCATTCAGTTAAAGGACGCCTTGGGCGTCCTTTTTTCATGGCCGATGCCAAATAGCCATAAGGCAGGTCATCGGTTATCGTTCCCGCTGCGAGTTGATTCCATGATCTATTCAATGTTCTTTGTGCCGGCCTCCTGTTTGCTCAAGCCGCCTGAATTCCGGGTGATCGCATTGTTTGTCCTGGCATTTGCCGGTTTCGTTTTTTCGATGCCGTCAATTGCGGCGCCAGCAGAAGGCAACAGGGGGGAGCGGTTCGCCACTGTTGAGGCATTTGTTGCCGGCGGCGCGCGGTCCCTGGCATTGCGATCCATTGAAGCACACCAGAAAGCGGACATGCACAGTGAAAGCTGGATGCGCTGGGAGCGATTACGGATTCGCTTGTATCGAGATCGAGGCGATTGGTCGGCAATCAGCGCTCGGCTCAAGGTCATACCGGCCTCAATGCCATCGAAATTTCGCCAGTGGCTGTTGACCGAAGCGGCACAGGCCGAGCTCAATGCACACCGTGGTGAAGCGGCACGCAAACATTTACGGCAACTGGTGTGGGGTAGCGGAGCGACGGATAAACAAATGGCACACTGGCGGAGACTGATTATTCGCAGCTATTTGATTGATAACAAAATCGACGATGCCAGGACTGCCCTGCTGCGTTATAAGGCGGACTACCGTGCCAGCTCTGATGTATGGCAGATATTGCATGCGCGCGTACTTATGCGGGCAGGGGACTACCCGCGAGCCTTCCGCCTTCTGGGCGACATACAAACACTGGAAGCACGTCTGCTGCGACTACATGCAGCGCTGAAAAGCGGTATTTATCAACCTGAAGTGGTAATGGCGCGGGCGCGGCGTCTTGCCGGTCGGCCACGACTGGAGCCGGACCAGCAACGCAGGACCTGGTTGCTGGCAGCCCAGGCAGCCCGCAAGCTAAAAAACCAGCACCTGGTAACTGCTTTTCTGGAACTGGCGCTGAACGTGGGACTGGAGGACAACCCAAATGGTCCATTTTTCCCAATCAAGGCCGATGATCTCTGGCAGAGTTACATTGACCTGGCGGAAGTGGTGGGTAACCGCGAGCGGCTGCTGGTAGGCAATGAGGCGCCGTGGCTGGAGAAAGCGGAGATTCTCGCCAAATCGGACGGGGTTTCCAGCCGTGCGATCTACGGATTTCTTGCCCTTCGTGCCGGGATTGCTATCGTTCGTGGCATTGCACACCAACGACTGACCGATGCATTGTTTGCTGACGGCAAGCATTCTGTAGCTCGTGCCATTTATGCACGCTCCACTCGTTTCGAAACGCCCACGGTGATTCCGGATTCGGTGAGATATCAACTGGCTAACGAAGCATTGAAGGCGCACGACGTACGTCAGGCGGCAAAATGGATGAAAGGTCTGCACCAACCACCAGCCGGTGAAGACGTTGGCCAGTGGGTGCTGCGACGGGCACGCACGCTGCTGTACGCGGGCGACACCAGATCTGCCATCGACCTGTTGCGTAAAATGTTGCACGATCGCAAAACTCTGACCAATGACATGGCCAAGCGTACCATTCAGGTATTGTTTGATTTGCAGGCAGTTCGAGAGCATACCGAGGCCTATAAATTGATGCAGCTGGTCTATGACCGCGTGAGCAAGGACAATCTGAAGCGTGAATTGCTCTACTGGATGGGCGAATCAAAAGTTGCGCTGGAGGAATACGAGAAGGCATCTGAGTTATATTTACGCTCTGCTGCGTTGGGGCAACCGAAGGGCGCTGACCTGTGGGGGCAAAGCGCACGCTATCAGGCGGCGGAGGCCCTGGGAAAAGCGGGTCTGGCGGAGGATGCCCGCAGCATTTTTAACGGATTGTTGCGCATCACTGGAGATGCCAAGCGGCGCGCACTGATCGAACGGAAATTGCAACAATTATGGCTACTGGAAAACCGCAATATAACGCAGTAATAGATCTGCCGTTTGGTCGGCTCGCTATTTGCGCGGACGATGCCGGTCTGTTATCGGTTGCGCACGTGTCACCTGCGACGAAACTGAAAAAAGCCAGTCATCCGTTGGCAAAGGAAGCCTGTCGTCAACTCAAGTCCTATGTCGCCAATCCGGGATTCCGTTTTTCCGTGCCGGTAATAACAAGCGGCACACCCTTTCAAAACAAGGTGTGGCGGGCGTTGTGCAGGATTCCCGGTAAGCAGACGGTGACCTATGGTGAGCTGGCGCAAAAGTTACACACCTCGGCGCGTGCCGTGGGTAACGCCTGTCGCTGTAATCCGGTTCCCATTATCGTTCCCTGTCACCGCGTGGTGGCCAGAAATGGCAACGGCGGCTATATGGGAAAACGTCACGGGTCGGCAATACAAATTAAAAACTGGTTGCTGCGCCATGAAGCCAGCGGCGAGTAAAAAGGATATTGCGTTAATCGAGTCTTTCCTCGATACGCTTTGGGCCGAGCAGGGTCTGAGTACCAATACACTTTCTGCCTACCGCAGTGACCTTGAACACTACGCATGCTGGGCGCAACAAAACAGCATCGCGTTACCAGCCGCCGCACAGATGGATTTGCAGATGTTTTTGGGCGAGTGCGTTACGGCGGGGGTTAAACCAAGCACTACCGCGCGACAGCTATCGTCACTGCGGCGTTTTTATCGTTACTTGTTAAGAGAGTCAGTCATCGAACAAGACCCCTCTGCCGAGATTGAGTCGCCGAGACTGGGGCGACCGCTGCCCAAAAGCCTGAATGAGAAAGAGGTGGAGGATCTGTTGGCGGCACCCGATACGGCTACGGTGCTCGGATTGCGCGATCGCACGATGCTGGAAACACTGTACGCTTCCGGACTGCGTGTATCAGAGCTGGTCAATCTGGTGTTGCACCAGGTAAATCTCGAACAGGGTCTGGTCAAAATAATGGGTAAGGGGAACAAGGAACGTCTGGTGCCATTGGGCGAGGAGGCCATCCGCTGGCTGGATCGTTATCTAAAGGAAGCACGACCACAGCTTGTGAAAAGGCGGGCGACGGATGCCATGTTTCCCAGTAATCGTGGCCGGGCCATGTCACGGCAAACCTTCTGGCACAGTCTGAAGCGCTATGCCGCGACCGCCAATATCAATAAAAGCATTTCTCCACATACACTGCGGCATGCCTTTGCCACTCATCTCGTGAATCACGGTGCGGACTTGCGGGTGGTGCAAATGCTATTGGGTCACTCCGATCTTTCCACCACACAAATTTATACACAGGTGGCGCGAGAACGGTTAAAGCAGGTGCATGCGGCGCATCACCCACGGGGCTAACCGCAAGTGTTTATACCCGGGCAGGGCTCAATACCTTCGACACCTGGTTGAAAACTTCATCCACAGTGATGACCTGCAAACAGACGTTGTCAGTACAAGCAGTTTTGCGATGGTTGGCGGCGCTGACACAGGGGGAACAGGCCAGACCGGCGTAAATCGGCGTTGAATTGCCAAGCGAGCCATACAGATTGGGTGTCTCCGGGCCAAACAGCACGAAGTTGGGCATTTCCGTAATGGATGAGAAATGATTGGGACCGGAATCATTGGTGACCATGAGCACAGACACAGAATAGAGTACCGGTAACTCCGTCAGCGTCAGTTTACCGGCAAAATTGATGCAACGATCGCGTTCGATGGCGCGTCGCATTCCTTCGGCTTCATCCTGCTCACTCGGTGCGCCGGTCAACAGAATAAGGACGTCGGAATACGCATCCAGTATGCGTTGTGCGAGTTCGACATACCGTTCCGGCATCCAGCGGCGTTGCGGCAGCAGTCCACTGGCATTAGGGTTGATCAGCACCACTCGTTGCTGTTTTTCATCAAACCCGGCATACGATTGCCTGATCAGGTCACGCATTTTCTGTTTGGCCTTATCACCAATAACAATCTTTTGCAGCCTGATTTCTTCTTCTGTAATGACCGTCTTCGAATAGGGTACTTCCGGGTGGTCCGCAGTAAGGGCGTTAACCAGGGCAATGAAATTCTTCGCGATGTGAATATGTGGATTATATGCCACGCGATGCGTCAGCATTCCCCCGCGGTAAAGACCCTCGTTGTGGAAACCATAATAACCGACGCGATTGCGGGCACCGGACAAACCCGTCAACAGGGCGGTGTATCGTGAAAACAGCTCCAGATCGATCACGCTGTCGATACGATTGTGACGTGCCCACCACAGGAAGCGCAATGTATCAAACACCAGCGCAAATAAATTCTTGTCGCTAATGGTGAAGATATTTTTATCTGGTATGGTGTTTAACAATTGCAGGCTGGGTTTGTTTGAGGTAAAAATCAAAAAGAACAACTCTGCCCCGGTTTTCTGTTTGAGTTTCTGCATCGCCGGGTCAACCAGGATGGCGCTGCCCATTTCGGATAGCTCAATAAACAGCGCACGGTGAGGCGAGGCCTGCGCGGGTTGTGTCAAACGGTCCATGAGCTTGACGATGCCGGTGGCAATAAACGTCAGTGGTATGCCCGCGTAGTAATCAATTTTCCGCATCAAATCAACGTTCATTTATCTGCCTTTGCCTGCCTTTTTCCTGAAAGGAAAAAATACATCCCGGGCGCTGAAGCTGCAACCAGAATCAGCCCGTAGATCAGTGAAACGGAGAGGATGGTCGCCTTCTGCGCTCCGATGAGAAGAAACAACCCGATCATGCCGGATTCACGTACACCCCATCCCGCCAGCGAAATGGGGATGATCGTGAGCAAAATGACCGGAGGGACAACTACCATGTAAACCAGCAGGCTGTAATCCAGTCCCACCGTCAAGCCAATGAAATAGACGGCCATCATCGACAACAGGTGTATCACAATTGAAAGCACTAGCTGTCTGACAATGGTACGACCGCTGCGGTAAACCGTGCGTATACGATGGGAAAGATCGTGCACCAGTTTGGTGACCTTGTTTTTAGTCAACCACTGCAGATTTCCTGCGTACATTAGAACCAGCACACCAGTGAATCCGGAAATAGCCATGCCGATAATGGTGTAATGCACTGCCGCGTTCTTCTGCAGAAATATCGGATTTATGAGAATGGCCACGAGATTGAGCAACAGGAGTCCGAGCAGGCCGACAATACGGTCGATAAATACACCGTAAAATGCTTCACGCTTACCGCCGCCTACCTTTGCGGTTTCAAGCACACGCAGCGCATCGCCACCAATACTTGTTGGCAGTGCCTGATTGAAGAAAGTGCCTTTGAAATAGCTGCGAATATAGAACGGCAGGTTTTTGCCAAACGAGAGTTCGCGCATGATCATATGCCAGCGAACGGCAGCAACCAGTGCGCTGAGTATCTGCAACCCGAGGGCCGGGAGCAAAAGCCACGGATTGCTTGCCTTGAGGACTTCGAGTACCTCACGGAAATCCACGGCACGGAAAATCAGCACAAACAGTCCCACCGAAACAATAATGCGAGCTGCATGTTTGCCGAGCGAGTGGCTGTCTTGCGAATTGGTTTCTGCGTTACTGTTCAACGTAATTAATCAAAAATGTTGCTTGATATTGTTGCGGGGAAAGTTAACCCAGGAAGGCCGCTCCCTGTTCTCGACAATCAGATTCTTGTGCCGGAAATCAGCTGTTATAGTAGTTCCCGGCTGTTCCTTATCGAAAAGTAATTCAAAACCGAACATATCCCGGCCCGAAGCGCCGCGATTATACGGTATTGTGCTATTTTTCCCAATCCATCAGTAAGTTGGTGAACTTTTGAAACTGGAATTCCCTCAGACCTTGCCTATGCCACGTTGGTTCTGGCTCCTCATCTCATTGTTTTTAATCGGCAATGTTATCGCGTTGTTTGCCGTTGGCGTACACCCCGATGAAGCCTATTACTGGGTATGGTCGGAAAAATTGCAGACAGGCTATTTTGATCATCCCCCCATGGTGGCATGGGAGATTCGATTTTTTACCAGTATCTTTGGCGACCATCCGTGGGTAATTCGTCTGCCGGCGGTACTTGCCTGGGCAGTAATCAATATCTCGGTCTATCTGATCGCGCATGGGACATTTCCCCGGCAGCCCCGGGCGGGCTGGCTGGCGGTGCTGGTGGCCACTAGCCTGCCGCTGTATCAGGTCGGGTTCCACATCGTTACACCCGATGCTCCGTATTTACTGTTTACCGCGTTGAGTTTCTGGGCAATTTATATGGCGCTGACGCGCGACCCTCGCTGGTGGCTATTGACCGGGTTATTCGGTGGTCTTTCCTTGCTAAGCAAATATATCGCTGTGTTATTTCCCGCGGTTGTCTTTTTTGCACTGATTATTAGCAAAGAGGGGAGAAAGCATTTCCTGACGCCGTGGCCCTGGCTGGCGGTGGTTATTGCTGCCATCTTGTTTAGCCCGGTTATTTACTGGAACGCACAGCACAACTGGATTTCGTTTCTGTTTCAGCTGGGGCACGGCGTCAATCTGAAGAACGACCCCTCAGTGATGAATGTGCTGCTCTATATTGGCAGCCAGCTGGCCATGGCCATGCCCTGGGTTTTTATCGCCATGATAGTAGCAGCGGTGAAAACCCGTTCCGCATTGAGCGACCGTAAACCAGTGTATGGGGTGCTGGTATTCGGCTTTGGTTTACCGTTGGTGTTTTTCGCACTCACTGGTATTACCATGATTAGCGGCGCCCACTGGCCTGCCGCTGCCTATATCCCGGGATCGGTATTGTTGGGGGGCATGTTGGCGCAGTGGGTATTCGTGGATGGTATGCGAGTTTCAAAGTCAACTGACCGGCAACGTCAACGGTTGGTCATTGTGATTGTTGTGGCTGGCCTGCTGTCGATGCTACTCGCCAACGTCATACGATACCGGGGCAATACACAACTGGCCAATACCTTTGGCTGGCCGGAAGTTGGTGTTGCCGTTAAAGATATCCATGATCGGCAGCAAGCCGCGGGTGCTTGCACCATTGCCACCCAATATTGGGGCTTGTCCGCGGCAATTGCGTTCGCGCTCAACATGCCGCACCAGGTGCTGGCGTTGCCAGGTGGCAAGACCAGCCAATACGATATCTGGCGCGAAGAAGACAAGAATCAGTCAAGGCCCGATGTCTGTGTTTTGGTAACGATGTCTGATGATGACGGCAATTTCCCACAGAAAAAAGAAACCCCTGACGGCAATAAGTGGCAACTCGAACGTGTACATGAGGTGCCTTCACCCGTACGAACCCGATGGGCTGGTATTTATATCCGCGCCAATGTGCAGGCTGAGTAATGGATTTCCTGGGAACACTCAACGAAACAATTTTCTTCTGGATTAACCAGGATGGTGGGCATCACTATGCATGGCTGGATGCATCCATGGTTTTTTTGTCTGATAAGATCAACGGTCTCATACCGTTTGTAATGGTCACGATCTTTGCTTTCTGGCGCAGTGGCAGGCCGGCATGGCGGGTTATCGCTCTGATGGTGGTGCTGGTTTTGCTCGCCGACTGGAGCGGAGCGTTAATCAAGCACTGGTTCGCGACCGAGCGCCCCTGTCATGCCCTTGAAGGAGTTCGATTACTTGCGGGCTGTGGTCGCAACAGTTTTCCTTCCAACCATGCGATAAACATGGCCGCAGTAGCCACTTGGCTTGGTTGGCACTATCGAGCCCTGATCGCGCCAATGGCCGTGCTGGCCGTTCTGGTTGGCATCTCACGCATTTATGTCGGGGTGCATTATCCGGGCGATGTATTGTTCGGCTGGATCTGGGGCGTTTTATTCGCTACCGCATTTTACTGGATTTGTTGGCGAACTGTGCCGCTGCGGTACTACCGGTGGCGGCAGGCTCTGGATAAGACGAAAGTGCACGAGGAAGAAAACCGGTAATGGAGATATCCAGACAGACTTTTATCAGGATTCTCGTCGCTGTTACTGTCGTCAAGATTGTTTTCGCTTTCATCTTTCCAATCAAGAATGATGAAGCCTACTACGTTCTCTGGGCACAACATCTGAGTAGCGGTTATTACGATCATCCGCCCATGATCGCCTGGTTACTGCACCTGATGTCCTATGTATCCGGTGCCATTGCCTGGTACCGCATGCTGGCTATTGGTGCCGGTCTGGTGGGTGTCTGGGTGGTCTACCGTTTTGCGCTCTTTTTCTCGTCAGAACAAAATGCGCGGTTTGCGGCAACATTGTTTGTATTATCACCACTTTATATTTTGCTGTTCCTGATCAGCAACGATGCGCCACTGTTGATATTCTCATCGCTCGGCGTGTTGTTGTTTTACCTGGCACTTGAAAAAGAACGGCGCTGGTATGCTTTTGGCAGCGGTGCCTT
>SDBS01005532.1_pt1 | contig 12294 bp, 5 predicted proteins | sample 2277091 | NCBI WGS metagenome assembly SDBS01 (sample SAMN10404972, study PRJNA504765) | marine sediment metagenome | isolation source: marine sediment core GS10_PC15, 163 cmbsf | place: Arctic Ocean: Southern Knipovich Ridge | collected 2010 | reverse complement strand
GGCCACCACCTGGTCGAACGCGTTCAGGGGAAACTGGGCCAGCGCGGCAGATTCAGCTGCGATCGACTTCATGAGTTGCAACAGCTCGGGCACAAGTTCCAGGTTGGTCTTCAGGGCGAGGAGATCGCGCGGGCCGGCGATGTCCTGAGCCACCCTGCCGACGACGCGCTCCAGGTCGCCCATCTTGTTCAGGAGATCTGTGATCCCGGTTCGGACCGCCGTTTCGCGGTGCAGAACCGAGACGGCGTCGAGTCGTTCCTCCAGCGCCTCAACGTCCAGCAGCGGATGGGTGAGCCACGATCGCAGGAGGCGCCCTCCCATGGGCGTGCGAATAGCATCGAGGATGCTCAGCAAGGAGTCTCTCTCTGAGCCATCTCTGAGCCCTCTGAACAGCTCGAGGTTGCGCGTCGTGGTCGGATCCAGGTCCATGAATCGGTCGATCGAGTAGGTGCTGAGCTGGGTGAGTTGCCTCAGCGCGGGTTTCTGGATCTCGGCCAGGTACTGGACGATAGCTCCGGCCGTCCTCGTGGCCAGAGGCAGTCCTGCGCACCCGAAGCCGTCCAGCGTGGCGACTTGGAAGTGCTCGATCAGCGCCCGCCGTCCGTTTTCCAACTCGAACTGCCAATCGGGATGCCGGGTCACGTGGCAGCCGGAGGGTGCCCAGGGAGACCCTTCCGGGACCAGGCACTCCGCGGGCTGCAGGCGCTCGATCTCCCTGGACAGGCGCTCCAGGGCTTGGGGTGGCGATATCTGGGTGGCAGCGAACTCTCCTGTGGTGATATCCACGTAGGAAAGGGCTGCTTGCTGATTCTCGGTCAGCACCGCAGCCAAGTAGTTTGACCGCTTGTCCTCCAGGAGATCGGACTCGGTGACGGTGCCGGGCGTGGCCACGCGGACGACTTCACGGGGCACCAGGCCATCCACCGCATCGCTGCCGACCTGCTCGCAGATGGCCACACGATGGCCGTGCTTTACCAGCTTGGCGATGTGGGACTCCGCGGCATGGCATGGAACGCCTGCCATGGGTACCCGGTGCCCCTTCGCCATGTTCCTCGAGGTTAGCACGATGTCGAGCTCGCGCGCCACGATCCTGGCGTCTTCATCGAAGGTCTCGTAGAAGTCACCCAGGCGGAAGAACAAGATCGCGTCAGTATAGCGTCGCTTTACGTTCAGGTACTGCTGTCTGACCGGGCTGACCGCGCGTTTAGGCATCCAGATCTCACATCCGCATGTGGCGATAGCGAGCTAGTTTAGCACACTTGCGGCTCGGTGTCATTCCGGGCCCCTCGCCAAGCGGCCTGGCGCCGTGGGTCTGAGGGTGCGGTCACCTCGAGTCTCCTGCTCACAGAGGTCCGCAGTCGGAGGCTCTTTGACGGGGCACGTGACGGTTGCACTGGCAGCACGGCGCACTATACTTCCAGTGCGCCATGCTGCGGGCTTGGCGAGCTTTGGAAAGGATTGGAGCAGTGTACGACGTGATCGTGGTGGGAGCAGGACACGCGGGATGCGAAGCTGCCTTGGCGGCGGCGCGCACGGGGGGGCGCACCTTGCTCTTGACCATGAACCTCGATCTTATCGCCCAAATGCCTTGCAATCCCAGCATCGGCGGCCCAGCCAAAGGACACCTGGTGCATGAGATAGATGCCTTGGGCGGAGAGATGGGCCGAAATATCGACCGCACCTTCATCCAGATACGAAGGCTGAACGCCAGCAAGGGACCTGCGGTGCAGGCTCTTCGGGCGCAGGCGGACAAGCGCTTGTATTCGTCGACCATGAAGGAAACCCTGGAGAACACCCCTGGACTGGACACAAAGCAGGCGATGGTGGAGGACCTCCTGGTGGATAATGGCATCGTGAGGGGAGTGAGGGATGCTCTGGGGACGATCTACCGGGGAAGGGCGGTCATTCTCACCACGGGGACCTTTCTGGGAGGACGCATCGTCACGGGCGATGCGGGCATGGAGGCTGGCCGCGCCGGCGAGTTCCCAGCGCGGAGACTCTCTCGCAGCCTTCGCCGGCTGGGATTCGCCTTGGAGCGCCTCATGACCGACACTCCCCCTCGAGTGGACGCTCGGTCAGTGGATTTCTCCCTGACGGAACCTCAACCGGGCAGCGAAGTTCCCCTCTACTTCAGCCGACATTTCAGGCCGTCCCGCGACGAAGCCCGATGGGGAGAGTATCGCGACTCCGCCTCTGCGATCCCTTCGCAGAGACAGCCTCATCCTGTCTATCCCGTGTCCCACTGGACGCGGTGGCGTCGCCAGCTTCCCTGCTACCGCACCTGCACCAACGAGAGAACCCACCATATAGTTCGCGAGAACCTGCGTCTTTCGCCGCTGGCCAGCGGGATGATCGATGTGGCGGGGCCGCGGTATTGCCCGTCCATCGAAGAGAAGATCATGCACTTTCCGGAGAAGGAGTCTCATCATATCTTCCTCGAGCCGGAGGGATTCTTCACCGCCGAGGTCTACGTGCAGGGCCTCTTCACCGCCCTTCCGGTGGACATCCAAGAGCAGATGCTGCACAGCATTCCCTCGCTCGAGCGCGCGAAGATCGTGCGGCCCGGCTATGCGGTCGAATATGACTACGTGCCCGCCAGGCAGATCCAGGCTTCGCTGGAGACGAAGCTGGTGGAGGGGCTCTTCCACGCCGGCCAGATCAACGGAACGTCGGGTTACGAGGAAGCGGCAGCCCAAGGGATCATGGCGGGCATCAACGCGGCACGCAGGGTGCGGGGCGAGACCCCCATAGTCCTGAGGAGGGATCAAGCCTACATAGGCGTGCTGATCGACGATCTGGTGACCAAGGATATCGTCGAGCCCTACCGGATGATGACGTCTAGGGCGGAGTACCGCCTTCTTTTGAGGGAGGATAATGCCCACCTCAGGCTGTGCGGCCTGGGATTCGAGGTGGGACTGGTCAGCCAGGAGCATCACCTCGAGGTCCGGAGAGAGGCGGAGGGCGTCCAGGCCGAGCTGGGCCGTCTGGCCGATACTTGGCTCCCCCTTCAAGGGGATGAACGTGGTTCGGGTGGAGCACTCAACGCTCTGCAATATTTGCGCAGGCCGGAAGCCACCTATGAGTTGATCCGAGAACTGACGCCTCCATCTCGGCCCATCTCGGCCGAGGTGGAGGAACAGGTGGCTATTGAGGCCAAGTACGCTGGCTACATCGCCAGGCAGCAGCGCGAGGTGGAGAGGGTGCGAAGGCTGGAAGAGCTGAGGATCCCGGAGCGCTTCGATATCGAAGCCGTGAAAGGGCTGAGGGCCGAGGCGCGGGAGAAGCTGATCCGCTTTCGACCTGCCACCCTGGGACAGGCGTCGCGCATCCCGGGGGTGAACCCGGCTGATATCTCCGTCCTGATAGTGTATCTGTCCCGAGAGGCTTCGACGTGACGCCTCGCCTATGTCTCACTGCGGCCGTCTGGATCCCGTTTTTGGCTCTCTTACCCGCGGCACCGGAGCAACCCTCCTCCGCACGGGCGATGCCTCCCCACGCATGTTCGCCATCCGGCGAGGCGAGGGTCGCCGTCCCCGAGTCGTTTTTGGAGGAGACTTCGGTATCCGAAGAGGATCTGCGAGCGCTGGGCCCCACCTTGCAGTTCCGGCTGGTGGAGGATGAGCCGGCGGCGAGATCCTTTGTGGGCTCTGGCGAGGTGGACTGGGCCGTGGTGTCCGGGGAGCGCCCTTCGGACGATGCTTCGCTTCTCGTTGAGATCCCGCGGGTGCCGGTCGTGCCCTGGTCGTCTCCCATCCGCCGGCTCTCCATGGAGGAGTTGAGGGTCGCCCTGAGCGATCCTGCGTCGGGTGTGGCACTGATTCCGTGGGCGGAGCTGAGTCCCCGGGTCCGGCTGGTGGAGCTGGAGGGAATTTGGAATCCTTATGCTGATCCGGGAGGTTGTGCCTTGCTCGATCGGTGGTGGTTGATCGGAGGAGGGGATGCCCCGCCGCCATCCGCCTTGAGGAAGGCTCTCGCTGGCCTCGTCGCTCGACCGGTGGAGCTTGTGGCGGTGGGGGACATCATGCTGGCCCGGGACGTGGGCAGCGCCATCTCCCATACATCAGCCGATTACCCCTTCGGCGACGTGAAGGAGCTCGTCTCCCAAGCGGACGTCGCCTTTGGCAACCTTGAGTCGGCTGGATTCCCAGGCTCATATGGGAGGGACAAAGGGATGAGCTTCAGGGCCGACTTCGAGGCCATCTCCAGGCTGAAGCGAGCAGGCTTCGACGTGCTGTCCCTCGCCAACAACCACGTGGCCGACTTCGGTGCTTCAGGGCTGGGAGCGACCTTGGACTTGCTGGATGAGATGGGGCTGAGCTATACGGGAGCTGGCAGAAGCGAGGAAGCCGCGTATGCCCCTCTGTTGCAGGAGGTCGGCGGCCTTCGGATCGCCTGGCTGGCGTGCAACGCCATCGGTCCTCGGCCCGCGGAGGATGGCGACCGGCCCACATTCGCCTGGCTGGATGTTGCCAGGCTGCTGCGGAACGCGGAGGCAGCGCGGTCGCAAGCCGATGTGGTCATCGTGTCCCTGCATTGGGGTGTGGAGTACTCGCGCTGCCCCACCAAGGAGCAGGAGGAGGTCGCGGATCGGCTCATGGCGGCTGGTGTGGATCTGATCCTGGGCCATCATCCCCATGTCATTCAGGGTCTGCAGGCCCACGAAGACGGCCTGGTGGCCTACAGCTTGGGAAACTTCATCTTCGATCAGAACTTCTCGCTGGAGACGAGCCGGGGAATCGCACTTAGATGCCTTCTGGACAAGCGCGGCTTGGTCAATGCGCAGGCTCTGCCTTATCTCATCAGTCGAGGCCGGCCCCGTTTCCTGGAAGGGCATGAGGGCGAAGCCGCCCTCGATGGGGTGTGGGCGCTCTCAGGGGAGCTGGACGATGGTGGTCTCGGCTCGGGGAAGGGAAGCTCCCTGGGCGGATTCGACGGGAGCGAGGTTCGCGCCATGTGCGCGGTCGCGTCGTGGGGGATCACGGAAGGGCTGGTGGTCGCGACGGGGAGCCCTTGCGAGGGCGGGCAATTGTTCGGTTGGTCGGCCGGCGAGGGATGGATGACTGGCCGGCCGACGGCGAGGTGGATAGGAGCCATGACGACGGGGGATCTGGACGGCGACGGTGGAAAAGATCTGATCTTGGGGACAGGAAGCCTCGACGAGCCGGGCGAGATCCTGGCGTTGGACGAGAGGTTGCAGCCGAGGTGGAATGTGGGCACTGAAGCCGCGGTCCAGGCCCTGGCCGTGGCCGATCTGGAGAGCGATGGTCGGGACGAGGTCCTGGCGGGGCAGTGGGGATCCTACCAAGACACGGTGAGCGTGCTTGCTCCGGATGGGTCGCTGCGCTGGTCGGCCTTGACGCGCGGATCGGTGAATCGTCTGACGGCCGCCGACCTGGATGGCGACGGGGTCAAAGAGGTCCTGGTAGCGGCAGATGATCTGTATGCGTTCAGCGCCGATGGTAGGGCCTTGTGGCGCCATCGGGTAGATGGCTGGGTCCAGGCTCTCTCGGTCGTGGATTGGGAGGACGATGGGCGAGAGGAGGTGGTGGCGGGCACGGGATCGCTCCCCGCTCCCGAGGCGGAGATTATGGCTCTGGGCGAGGATGGGACCCTTCGCTGGAGTTATCTTGTCAGCTCATCGGTGGTCGCGATTTGGGGGGGGCTACTGGATGGGGATGCGCGAGTCTTAGCAGCTACCGCAGGGGGGCAGCTGCTGAGCCTGGACTCCGATGGGGAAACTTTGTGGTCGCGGCAGGGCGAGGGGTTCCGCCAGGCGCTCTGGGCCGGGGATCTGGGAGTCGCGGACCTGGAAGGCGTGATCTGGGCTTTCGGAGGCGAGGTGGGTGGGAGTATGCGGGTTCTCGATGCCGAGGGGAATCTGCTGGCCAGCTGCTCCCTTCCCCAGGGGCCACGTGGGATGACCCTTGTGGACCTGGACGAGGACGGCCTCCTCGAGGTGGTCCTGGCGACCCGCGATGCCGTGATGCGGATAGATCTTTCGTGGGATGGAGGGAACCTTTCCCTTCTTCCTGGCGTCCTCTAAGTGAGTCCCTGGAACGGGACTGACGAAAGGAGGACGACTCATGAACCTGCGAACGCTCGGAGAGGCGGTGGCGGCATCCCTGCTAGCAACCATCGTCGCGGTTGGCATCTGCAGCGCTGATGGGATCATCATCCCTGAACCACCACCAGATGTTCCCATCGAGGAGATATCCGACCTGGCCATCAAGTACCATCGCGTCCAAGTCGAGATTCGGGATCAGGTGGCCACCACCCGGATCGATCAGGTCTTCCTGAACGATATGCCGTACGATCTGGAGGGCACCTATATCTTCCCTTTGCCGGAGGAGGCCGCCATCTCGGAGTTCGCCATGTACGTCGATGGCGAACGGCTGGAGGGACAGATCCTGGATAGGGATCAGGCTCGGCGGATCTACGAGGATATCGTGCGACGTCGGGTTGACCCGGCGCTCCTGGAGTACGTGGGGCGGGACGCCTTCCAGGCGCGCGTCTATCCCATCCCCGCCAACGGAGAGAAACGCATTCAGCTGGAGTACAGCCAGATCCTGGAGATGGACGGGGGACTGGTGCATTACGTGTATCCATTGGATACCGAACGTTTCTCTTCCAGGCCTTTGGAAGAGGTGGCGGTGACCGTGGACCTTCGCTCTCGCGATGCGATCCGGGCCATCTACTCCCCCAGCCACGACATCGAGGTGGAACGCATCGATGATCACCATGCTAGGATCAGCTTCGAGGACGTAAACGTGCTTCCTGATCGCGACTTTGAATTGTATTACTCGGTTTCGGATCGCGACGTCGGTCTCAATGTGATCTCCTACCGGGCCGAAGGCGAGGATGGGTTCTTCCTGCTGCTGGCGGCGCCCCCGGCGGAGGATGAAGCAGCCGAGGTGGTGGAAAAGGACGTGATCCTGGTTCTGGACACCTCGGGGAGCATGAAGGGCGAGAAGATCGCTCAGGCGAAAAAAGCCTTGAACTTCGTGCTGGATCATCTCAACCAGGGAGATCGATTCAATGTAGTCGCCTTCAGCAGCGCCACCCGTCAATTCGCTTCCGGCCTCAAGCCCGCATCCGAGCGAGAGCAGGCTCGCCGTTTCGTGGAGGGTCTGGAAGCGGTGGGAGGGACGGATATCAACCGGGCGCTGCTGGAGGCCCTCAGTATGGAGAGAGGCGATCGAGCCGCCATCCTGATCTTCCTCACCGACGGCCTGGCGACCAACGGGGTGGTGGAGACCCAGGCGATCATCGACAACGTCGCCCAGGCGGCCACGGAAGATGTTCGCATCTTCACCTTTGGCATCGGCGACGACGTGAACGCGATCCTGCTCGACACGGTGGCCCAAGAACATCGGGGTGTCAGCGCCTACGTTCGATCGCATCAGAGCATCGATGAGGTGGTGTCGGGTTTCTACGCCAAAATCAGCACGCCGCTGCTGGTGGACCTGGAGTTGGACTTCGATCGCATCCGGGTGGAGGATACCTACCCCTATCCGCTGCCCGACCTTTTCGCGGGCAGCCAGCTGGTGATGGTGGGTCGGTACGCCGACGGGGGCTACACCACCGTGACGCTGAGGGGCTCGATCAACGATGAAACCCGCCGGTTGATCTACGAAGACGTTCATTTCGTGGACAGGGGCGGCGAGGATTTCATCCCGCGGCTGTGGGCGACGCGCAAAATCGGCTACCTTCTCAGCAAGATTCGATTGCACGGAGAGGAGCCGGAGCTGGTGGACGAGATCGTGGACTTGAGCGTGCGCTACGGCATCATGACCCCTTACACTTCCTTCTTGGTGGAGGAGGACGAGGATATCTTCACCCAGGCGGGACGAGACGAGGCTGGGGAGAAAATGTTCGAGAGCTTTGCGGCCCCTGCCGAAGAGACGGGCTCGGCCGCCGTGGAGGAGAGCGTTGCCCGCGAGGCGCTTCGCGCTGCTGACACGGTGCAGGAGAATGCGGCGGAGATCAAACACATTGGGGACAAGACCTTCATCCTTAGGGGCGGCGTTTGGACGGACAGCACCTACGATTCCAGCATGGAAACGGTGAAGGTGGGCTTCGGGTCCGACGATTACTTCAGAATCCTGGAGGCGCGTCCCGAGTGGGGACGCTACTTCTCCGTGGGGCGGCTGCTCGTCGTCGTGCTGGAGGGCAGGGTGTATCAGGTGGCGGAAGGTGATTTTCCTTCGGCGGACGTGCCAGCCGCGTCCAGTCCCACGCCAGCGGCGATCTCGGCTGCGGATCCAGGGCAAGACGTTGTTTCGCTCGAGCCTGAATCGCGCTTCCCAGTTTGGGATAGAATCTGGAACTGGCTGAGGTCGCTGGCCCGCTCGTTTGTGGAGGCGGCATGAAAGTCGGTTCGACAGGAAGGGCTCTCGGAAAGTCGTGGTTTCTCCTGGGGCTTGCGATGATGATCGTCGCCATGCCCCTGGGATGTGAGGTGGGAGGGGCGACGGTGCCTGTCAGGGGCGAAGGTGCCGTGCCTGAGGAGGAGGTATCTATGCCCGAAGCAAAGGAAAACGAGGCCTGGTCGATCGGCTTCTCCAGCCCTGAGACGACGTCGTTTGCGGAGCACGTGGCTCGCGAGGCAGGGGTTACACCCCAGGTTCCGTTTTACTCCATCGACCTGGATGATCTCACGAACCCGCATGATATCCAGGGGCTGAGCGGAAGCCAGCGCGAGCTCCTGGAGCGGAACGGTTTCGTGGTGGTGCCCTCGACGGAAGCCGAGATGTATGGCATCTACAAGCGGGCCAAGGAGAGGGGCGTGCCCGTCCTGGTGACCGTCGACGTGATGCTGCACAGCCTGCACGTCTTGTACGATTTCGCTCTCAGGGCGGTGGAGATCCGCCACCTGGCTGACGATCTCCGCAAGCTGAGTTCCGCCATGATGGAGGCTTCCCTGGAGCAGCATGAGGCCACCCGGGGGGACGTGAAGGAGGCGGCTGGAAGGAACGTGGGTTTCTTCGCCGTCGCCAGCCGGCTGTTGGACCCCGAAGCCGAGGTTCCAGAGATGGTTCGGGGATCTGTGGAGGAGGAGATCTCCCTGATCGAGGACCATGCCGGCTTCTCTCGATCCCCACTCTTTGGATATGACGAGGATTACAGCCAATACGTGCCCCGCGGGCACTACACTCGCAATGAGGCTTTCCGGCGGTATTTCAAGGCCATGATGTGGTACGGGCGTATGCCCTTCCGGCTCCGGCCGGGGGACACCGAGGAGGCCATCAGAGCGGGCCGCTCGGAGACCCGAGGCGCGATCCTCATGGTGGCAGCCCTCTCGTCTAGAAAGATGGATGGCGAATCGGCCTCGACCGTCTGGGACCGGATATACGCACCCACCGCGTTCTTCGTGGGTCGAACCGATGACTTGAACGCCTACGACTACGTGACTTTGATGAGGGGAGAGTATGGAGAGACCCTGCATCTTTCGGATCTGGAGGCGGACGCCGTTTTGGACGATTTCATCGCCAGGGCGATGGCCCTGCGACCACCTCGTATCGTCTCGTCGTATGTCACGGATCAGGAGAACCCAGAGGAGGTGACCAAAGGCTTTCGTTTCATGGGCCAGCGGTACGTGCCCGACTCCTACATTCTCCAGCAGATGGTCTACGATAAGGTGGGCACACAGCAGGAGCCCAGGCTGTTCCCCAAGGGGCTGGATGTCATGGCGGTCCTGGGCTCGGATCGAGCCTATCGGATCCTCGATCAAACCCTGGGGGAGACTCGCTATGCCCACTACGATGACCAGTTGACCAAGTTGCGTCGGGAGTTCGCTGACCTCCCGCAGGAACAGTGGATGGAGAACCTCTACTGGGGCTGGCTCCACTGCCTCCGTCCGCTGCTCTCGTCCAAGGGGGAGTGCTACCCGGCGTTCATGCAGAGCCCGGCCTGGGCGGACAAGGAGTTGAACGCGGCGCTGGGATCGTGGGCGGAGCTGAGGCACGATACCATTCTCTACGCAAAGCAGAGCTATACTATGAGGGCCACTGCTGTGCAGCCCGAGCGGCCGGAGGCAAACGGGTACGTAGAGCCCAATCCGGAAGCTTACGCTCGCCTGGCCTCGCTGGTGCGCCAGATGCGCGAGGGATTGGATTCCAGGGGGCTTCTGATGGACGAGCTGAGGGACAAGATGGAGCGAATGGAGGCGTTGGCCGTCGCCTTGCAGGATGTCTCCCGGCGGGAGTTGCAGGATGAGCGGCTGACCGAGGAGGATCATCGACTCATCCGGGACATCGGACACTCCCTGGAGGGCATCGTTACCATGTCGCCATCCATCATGGGGGAGATGGCCTCGGACGCCGACACTCGCATGGCGCTGGTGGCCGACGTTCACACTGACACGAACACCGGCCAGGTGCTGGAGGAGGGGGTGGGCGACGCCTTCGTGATCTACGCCGTCGTGCCGGTGGAGGGAGGGACTGCGGCCGCCCAGGGAGCGGTGTTCTCCTACTACGAGTTCGTGTGGCCCATGGGGGACCGCCTGACCGACGAGGCATGGCAGGCCATGTCTCCCCGGCCCGATTTGCCGGTGTGGACGGAGAGCTTCGTGCGGTAGGGTAGGGGCGGGGTTGCCCCGCCCCTACCCGGATTCCCCCTCTACGATCTCGACCTCTTACTCGGTCAACTCACATAGCCGGTACACGAGAAGGTCGATCAGCCTGTTGGTGGCAGCGATGCGGGCCAGGAGCGGGTGAAGCATCTCCATGCTGCGCTCGAATTCACTCTTGATCTTGGCAAGAGATTCCCTGCCGATCACATCCACGGTGGTGATGACGCGCTGGTTGCGGCGTAGGGCAAGCTTGTGTACTTAATGTGTTTGAATTCCATTGTCACTAGCAAAGGAGATAATGTCCATAGAAGGTACCCAGATGGAAATCGCCAACCGCGTCTGTCCCGGTTTCTTTGTCTTTGCAGCGCCGCTCGCTTTCCCTGGACTCTCAACTACGGATCTGATGTACATCGCAAAGACATTACCATTCACTACGAATCCTGGACACCCGCTAGAACCCCTATACATCAGCGAGTCTGTCTCATAGTATGAAAGAAGTCGGCCAGGGGAATCTTCCTGACTAAAGAAGGCAGATACATTCGCTCCCTGAAAGCGTTCACGCAAGTTCCACATGATGCCCGACTTGGTGAAAGTCATCTCCGACAGCGGAAATCCTAGAGACCCACAACTAGCACCCACTGGTACTATCCCTGTTTCAAGAACCACGCAATCTTCCAATCGCGGATCGTCAATTCTAAGAATCGCTATGTCCCTTGTAGAATCCTCTGCAACTAACTTCGCTTCCTCCGCCTTCTGCTCCACATCAGGCGCGCTGATTACATCGAATCTTTCATGTACAGGTTTCTTGAAATCGTTCTCAATGTGAAGTAAATGAGCTGCCGTAACTATCATCCTAGGTGCAATCATAAAGCCTGTTGCATTAGTGATGTCGACTTTCTTCGCTTCCGCGTGGGAGTATCCCTTAACTCCATAGGTGGCTTTTCGCACTTTAGAACATGCCTCTCTAAACATCTATGCCCCCTCCCTCTACGCACACTATAGAAAAGCAGCTCCTGTAATACACACCTGATTGGTATCTAGACACTTGCTTTTGACCTGTCCCCCAAGAACTAATCTGTACAACTAATCCAAACATTGAGGTGGAATTAGGCAGAAAAGGAGGCAGGTCAACATGGGTGGCCATCAAGACGACGGACATTTCAGTCCGCCGTTGCTCAGGCTGGTAAGCCTACTCTACACGCAACTATCCATTGTGAACGAGCTCAGTCCTCACTTGTTGTACCGGCGCCGGGTTGGAACCGATACCCTACTCCAAACACCGTCTCGACATAGCGTGGATTCTCGGGGTCGGGCTCGATCTTGGAACGCAGGTTGCTGATGTGGACGTTGACAGAACTTTCCATGCTTTCGATGAAAACCCCATGGATGGTTTCCAGCAAAGAAGCACGGGCGAAGACCCGTCCTGGAGAGGCCATCAACTCGGCGAGCAGCTCAAACTCGGTGGGGGTCAGCTCTATGAGCTTGTCGCCAACCTTTACCGTGCGTGCCCCTCTATCGAGGGTGATGTCGGCAGCACGCAGCACTTCTGGGGGCGGGGCACCTTTCTCAGCGCGTCGTAGGACAGCGCGGATTCGAGCTAGCAATTCGCGCAGATCGAAGGGTTTCGTGACATAGTCGTCGGCGCCCAGTTCTAAGCCGACTACCTTGTCTGCTTCCTCTGATTGCCCGGTGAGCAAAATCATCGGCGTCTCTTTCTCTTTGGA
>SDBS01005531.1_pt1 | contig 12296 bp, 7 predicted proteins | sample 2277091 | NCBI WGS metagenome assembly SDBS01 (sample SAMN10404972, study PRJNA504765) | marine sediment metagenome | isolation source: marine sediment core GS10_PC15, 163 cmbsf | place: Arctic Ocean: Southern Knipovich Ridge | collected 2010 | reverse complement strand
CGCCCAAACCGACGGCTTCATCGCAATCGTAACCGCCGGCACCGCCGATATGCCCGTCGCCATGGAGGCAAAGGTCACCGCCGAAATCGTCGGCCAGCGCACGGTGCTTTTCTGCGACGTCGGCGTGGCGGGTCTGCACAGGCTCCTGGGCAATGTCGAAGAGATTCAGCAGGCAAACGTCGTCATCGTCGTCGCCGGCATGGAAGGCGCTCTGGCAAGCGTGGTCGGCGGGCTCGTCGACAGTCCCGTCATAGCCGTGCCCACAAGCGTCGGATACGGCAGCAGCTTCGAAGGACTCGCAGCACTGCTTGCCATGCTCAACAGTTGCGCCTCCGGAGTAACCGTTGTCAATATTGACAACGGCTTCGGTGCGGGATTCACCGCAAGCCTTATCAATCAAAAGATCAATCGCAAGGCTCACAATGGAAACAATCACTGAGATACCAAAGCTTGCCCCCCGACCGGCCGATGCCCATAAAGGCACGTTCGGCAGGGTGCTTATCGTCGGCGGCAGTGTCGGCATGAGCGGCGCGCCCGCCATCGCAGGACGCGCAGCGCTTCGAAGCGGCGCGGGCCTCGTTCGTGTCGCGGTGCCGCAGAGCATCCTGGGCATCGTCGCAGCAATCGAACCGTGTTACACGACGATACCGCTGGCCGATGACGATGCCGGCCGTATATCAAACCGGGCAGTCGCGGCGGTCCTGGAAGGCGCCGGTCAAAACGACGTCGTCGCATTCGGTCCCGGTGTCGGCGTTGCACGCGGTGTCAAGGATGTCCTCGCAGCGCTTCTGGCGGTCGAGAATCTCCGATTAGTCATCGACGCCGACGGATTGAATTGTCTTGCAAAGATCGGCAACTGGCCCCGGCTGACAAAGGCCTCAGTCATTATCACGCCGCATCCCGGCGAGATGAAGAGACTGTGGAAAGGGCTTTTCAGAGAACCGCTGCCCGATGACAGAACCGCCCAGGCGACAGCACTGGCTCAGAAGGCAGAATGTGTCGTTGCCCTCAAAGGGGCAGGCACCGTAGTAACCGACGGTGCAAAAGTGTACATCAACCGGTCCGGCAATCCCGGCATGGCAACGGCGGGCGCAGGCGATGTGCTCACCGGAATCATCGCCGCACTCGTCGGGCAGAAGATGAGCAATTTCGACGCCGCCGTGCTCGGTGTCTGCATCCACGGCATGGCGGGCGATATCGCCGCCGAAAGAACAGGACAAATCAGCATGATCGCCACCGACATAATCGAATCGCTCGGGCCGGCGTTTTTGAAATCATAACCGCCGACTTGTGCAAAGCCATTATTCTTTTTCTGTGAGCACGGCTGGATATGCCCAAAACCGAGATCGTTGCCGACAGACAGATTTATCGCAAGGTCATCCTCGAAGAGATCCCCCGTGCCCGGGATTTTCTCTGGCTGGGAACCAGCGATCTCAAAGACCTCCATGTTGACAAAAACGGGCAAATGGTCCCCTTCCTCGAGATTTTAGCCGATCTGGTCAAAAGAAAGGTCTCCATCCGCCTCATCCACGCCAAAGAGCCCGGACCAGCCTTCCGCAGAGATTTCGACAAATACCCCGTTCTCATAAAGGGCATGGAACGCATCCTCTGCCCCCGCATCCACTTCAAGTCCGTCGTCATTGACGGCCGATTCGCCTATACCGGAAGCGCAAACCTCACCGGCGCCGGCATGGGCGCAAAAAACGAAAACCGGCGGAACTTCGAAACAGGCATCATCACCAGCGATCCTGCCCTGATCGAACCGATCATGACACAGTTCGACAACCTGTGGATGGGAAAACACTGCCCTGCCTGCCGGAGAAAAGACTACTGTGCCGACTACAAAGATATTCTAAACGGCTGATCATGCCAAGGATGACGGATGGCAGAACCCGAAATATCTACTTGTGGTTCTTCAGATATATCCGGTACAACTCGAAGAACGTCGGGGCATCGAGCAGTTCGATTTTCGGATTCGACTTGCGTATTCCGTCGTACGTGTTGACATACCACGTCGGCGTCTTGAGGATATTGCGGAACCAGTGAAACGGCGGGTGTCCTTCTTTTCGCCTCTGGGCAATACGCCGCACAACGTGGGCCGCTGCATCGCCGGGATCGCCTTCGTTGACGTCGTGGTCGAATCGCAGCACGGGCATGTTTTTGTGCAGCAGATTCGCCGGTCCGCCGGAAGGTACGATGCCGTTGGGACTAAACGATGCGTAACAATCCAGCCCCGCCTCGTTCAGGATCGGCCCATGAGCGTAGATGATAAAGCCCGTTATCGAGAGCCCCCAGCGGTCATAGAACGTCCTGGAGTGTTGGGCCCATGCATCGAGCCCTGAAGGAAGATTGGAGATGCCGCGCGGCTCCTGCAGCATGCCCGGCTCGCAGTAGCCCGCGCCGTTATCGGCCGAGGCGAAATAATCATTACCTGTCGCGGTTTGCCGAATATAGTCCATCGCCATCGGCGCCCGCCGATCCAGCACCGGGGAGATACACCACATCATCGGAATCTTTCCGCGGTTGGGATCGTCCCAGATATCCATCATCCGCTGGTACAGCCACGCCGCACAGTCGTAATCTCCCACATAGAAGACAAGAAACTCCCTGCCGTCGAAGTTCACGTGGACGTCTTCGGTCAGATAGCCACGCTCGGCCAATTGCTTCGGCGTAACCCACTTTTGCGGATACTCCGGCTTCAGCGGAAAATGCTGATAAAACGACGCATTCGCCATCGCCCCGTATCCGATCGCATCGGCGTCCATGAACCCGTTATATGCGCTGATTACCTTGCCGTACTCCCATTCACACGGCACGGGTGCGTGTTTGCCGCCTGCGTTGCCGTGTGAGGTGTACTTATGCGCCCACGGCACAAAACCGCCGATATGAATCATCCTCTCTTTGCCCCCGTGATGGTAGGCGCTCAGGAGCAGTTCCTTCAACATCTCCAGGTCCGTCCCCACTTTCTGTCCCGGATCGTCGATCGGCGTTTCATCGCCCCAGACGTGCAGATCGAAGAAAAACGCCCTCCTGCCGATAAAGAAATCGTGATTGGTCAGGCAGTGATGATTCAGCACGCTGTTGCGAGGCCGCTTCATCCAGTACTGATCCAGATAATACGCACCGTACGCCCCATCGCATTTGCCCGTATCCATATAGTGAATCTTCATCCACAGATACGCATCGCACTTTGCAGAGCCCGTCGACTGCCGTTGCGTGCCCGGGATCAAGCCCTTGCCCCCAAACATGCTGGTGCCGTCGCGATTTACAAGCCAGCGGGCGACCTTCAGCTTCGGACCGGAGACAACGAGCCTGCTATAAAGACTTTCCGGCGACGTGTCATACCGGATCGGCAGCAGGTCTTCTGCGCCCGCCACGGCGGACGCCACATTGCTCGTCGCCGCAACCGCCGGATCATACACAACCGCCCCGCGAACAAATCCGCCGAACCGCCGGACGAGACCAACGATGTTGTCAATTTCCCGGACCTCGCTTCCTTCAAGCCAACCACCCCGCGCGGTCGCCTTCTGGAGCCAGTAGTCGTCTATGTTTCTCCTGCGGTGTTGCGAATCCACAAATCGCACGTACAGTCTCGGCGCATCCCGATTGACCAGTCCCTGCAGGGCACTGACGGCATGACAATGATCCCACGCCATCTGAATCTGGGCGGGATCATTCGTATCGATATTCAGCGTGTACCGAAGATCAAAGACGGTCACAGGCCCGGCCCACACCGACAGGCCCAGCCACAGAACCCAAAAGCACATCAAACGATATTTCCACCGGCGCCCGGCTCCTGTGACGCATCGGTCTCCAACATTAATCATGTCCGCAATCACGGATCGCCTTTACTTACAGCGTCCAGCCGCCCCGGAAGGGCGGACGGACGTACTTATCCGCTTCTTTGTCGTTGGTGATCTTCATGTTCTTGACGTCGTAGATCAGTTTGCGGTTCTGGTTGCGTATGGCCAGAACGCCCAACAGCGCCATTTCGGTCAGCGGTCCGCCGTAACCAAAGTTCGAGCTGGCCGGTTTTCCACCCTTGCACGCCAGTATCCAGTCTTTATGATGCCCCTGTGAGCGCGGCAGCGTCTTTTCGGGCAGGTGCTGCTGATATGCCTTCATCTTTGTTTCCGGGACAATTCGCATGCCGCCGGCGCCATGTGATCCGTGCATGATGTTGCCGTTTTCGCCGACCAGCAAAGCACCTTCGCCTCCGAACCTGCGATCAATCTCCATGTCTTTGGGGCGGGGCGGCCGGAGTCTGCCGTCCGACCAGGTCAGTTCGACAGGAGGCATCTTGCCGCGCGCAGAGAACTTGAAGCGAACGATCGATGCAACCGGATAGGTTTCGGCAATGATCTTCGAATCATAAGCCGTCGTCGTTGCCTCGACCTCGATGGTGTCGGCTTCGCCCAGTTTCAGCGCCCAGAATACCGGGTCCAGGATATGGCAGCCCATATCTCCCAGGGCTCCCGTACCAAAGTCAATCCAGCCGCGCCACTTGAACGGCAGATAGTCGGGATGATAAGGACGATCCTGGGCAGGACCTAACCACAGGTCCCAGTCCAGCCCCTCGGGCACAGACGGCGTATCCGCCGGCCGTCGCATGTTCACCGCAAACGCCGCCCCCCCGGAAGGTCGGCTGCTCCAGGCGTAGACCTCACGAACATCGCCGATGGCGCCGGCCCACACCCACTCGCACATCATGCGAATCGGTTCGGATGAATGTCCCTGATTGCCCATCTGCGTCTGCACCTTGTACTTGCGGGCCGCTTCGGTCACCTGACGGACCTCATAGATCGAATGAGCAAGAGGTTTTTCGCAGTAAACATGCTTGCCCATCTTGATCGCCTGCATCGCCGCCACGGCGTGAGTATGGTCCGGCGTCGCCACGATCACCGCGTCGATGGATTTTTCCACTTTGTCAAGCATGACGCGGAAGTCCTTGAACGTCCTGGCCTTGGGAAACTGCTTGAACGTTCCCCCGGCGCGTCTCTCGTCCACATCGCAAAACGCCACAAAGTTTTCGCTCTTGCACCCGTTGATGTTGGCCCGCCCACGGCCACCGGAGCCAATCACGGCAATATTCAGTTTGTTGCTGGGAGCATCCTGTCCAAGAACATGCGAAGGCACAATAGTGAATGCCGCCGCCGCCGCAACGTTGCCCATAAACGTTCGTCTGGAAACACGCTTGTCTGGTTTCATCATAATCACACCTTCCTGAAAAAAAATTGAATAACCTCTAACATTCACCGGCGCTCAAGACCACGACATAAACCAGCACCGAAACACATTTGGCCATGATTTGTCCTCCGACGTTCAAACAGAACCACGTCTTTGATATCGTATCACATCCCGCCGGCCCGGTCAAGCCGGACGCTGCTTAATGCCGATGCGATCGAAACTCTCATGCGGCCAACTGCCGGTAACAACGGCGAAAACGGGCGCCGGATGGAAAATTTTTTGAAATTTTTCTTTGCCTCCGTCCGAGAAAATCCGCCTCTGCAAGGCTGGTGTATGCGTTTTCCCGGTCCTGCAAAAAACTTGCCCCCTCGCCTCGGTCGCCCATTGCCTGCAACGACTGCGTTAACTATATTTTAAGTGGATTTGGGCGAAAACCTTGTAATTGGCGACATCGTATTAACAGTAGAAACGAAACGCGAGGACGCAAAAATGAGTACGAAACCGACTGTGGTTCACGTCACGCACGAAGCTATCGGAAAAATCGGAGGAATCGGCGCCGTACTGAACGGACTGTTCACCAGTGAAACGTATCAACAGGAGGTCGCCAGGAATATTCTTATCAGCCCGCTTTTTTCAACTGAAGGCGATGTATCCACCAGACTCGGTGAGGGGGGCGAAGTCCTGTATTCTTCTCTCGACGGCATGATCAAGACCAGCTATTTCTCCAGCTTCCGCAAAATCGAAGATACGTTCAACGTCAATATCGTGTACGGGCGGCGGACCTTTTCCGACCATTTCAGCAGTGTGAAGGGTTGTCCCGAGGTCATCCTCATCGATATTTCACGGATCGAGGAAAAACCCGTCAACGAACTCAAGGGACGAATGTTCCAGGAGTTCGGCATTCGCAGCGACCTCTATGAGAATCTCTGGGAATATGAACAGTACGTGCGGCTTGCCCCGCCCGCTATCGCCGCGCTCAAGGCCATCGGCGCCGCCAAGCACGACGCACCCACCATCATCGTCTCACATGAATTTATGGGCATGCCCACCGCGCTGCAGGCGATACTCGATCCGTTCGATTTCAAGACCGTCTTCTATGCACACGAAGTGGCACCCATGAGACGCATCGTCGAAAAACATCTCGGCCACGACACCATGTTCTACAATGTGATGAAATCCGCCAAGGAAAACAACCAGAGCGTCAACGAAGTCTTCGGCGACCAGAACCACTTCTTCAAGTTTGCACTCGTCGACGCCGCACGCCACTGCGACAACATCCTCGCCGTCGGCGATTACGTCGTGGAAGAGTTACAGTTTATGGCGCCGGAATTCCAATTAGCCGACGTCGACCTGACCTACAACGGCATTCCCTCCTACGAGATCAGCTTTGCCGAAAAGCAGCAGTCAAAGCAGAGACTCCAGCAGTACTGCAGCAACATACTCGGATATGAACCCGATTTTGTCTTCACGCACGTTACGCGAATGACCCCCAGCAAGGGTCTCTGGCGCGACCTCCGGGTGCTGGAGCACATGGACAGGGAATTCAAGACCGAAGGAAGGTTCGCCGTCCTGCTTGTGCTCAGCACTGAAGTCGGAAAAAGACGTAACTGCGATATATACGACATGGAAACACGCTACAACTGGCCCGTTGCCCACCGCGAAGGCATGCCCGATCTGTCCGGCGGCGAGGCGGCATTTTACACCGGCGTGCAGGAATTCAACGCGAAAAGCCGAAACATCAAGGTCGTTTACATCAATCAGTTCGGATTCGACCGCGAATGCTGCGGGCACCGGGTTCCCCCCGACGTCGAGTTCATGGATATTCGAAAAGGATCGGATGTCGAGTTCGGCCAGAGCATTTACGAACCCTTCGGAATCGCACAGCTCGAACCGCTCAGCTTCGGCGGAATCTGCGTGGTCTCCAGTGTCTGCGGCTGTGCCGGCTTCGTCAAGGCCGTTACCGGCGGCCAGGACGTCAAAAACGTCATCGTCGCCGACTATACCCAACTCAACTGGGACGGATGGTACGACCTGGAAGACCTCCAGCAGATCAACAAGGCCGCCCGCGACAGAATCGAACACCAGATCAGTGAAAAGGTCGCCCTGGAAATCTGTGCCCGCCTGCCCAAGAACGACGCCGAGACCGCATCAATGATCGAGTCCGGATATGATCTGGCCAAACACATGAGCTGGGAAGTCGTCGTCAACAACTATGTGCTCAAGGGCCTCCGCAAGGCAATGCAGAAGACCCGGCAGGGACAAATTCACCTGCGGGCCTGAGACGCCGAATGATATTGTCCGGACATCTTTGAATGTGATACTTTCACCACCGGGATGATGGAGGGGATCGTCCCGGTGGTTCCTTTCTTGCTCCTGCATCCCTGCCCAAACATCCCGTGCCGGCACTTGACTTTGCGCCACGACGATGGTAGAGTGGACCCGACGTCCATGAAGAAAAAGAAACTCATAGTCGGAATATTAGGCGGTATCGGCTCGGGCAAAAGCACCGTCGCCGCCGAGTTCGCAAAACTGGGCTGCGCCGTCATCGATGCCGACAAAATCGCACATGAACTCCTCCTCGATGAGGACGTCAAGCGACAACTTATCGACGCCTTTGGCGAAGGAATCACCGAAAAAAATGGACTAATCAACCATGCCGAACTTGCCGATACAATATTTGGCAGCGACGAAAACGTCGCACGCATCAACGATATAATCCACCCGCTGGTTTTTGACAGAACAAACAAACTGATAGAGCAATATAAGCGGCAGGAGAAGGCTCAACCGATTATCGTGGATGCCCCGCTGCTGGTTGAGGCTGGCTGGGTGCAAATGTGTGATAAACTCATTTTTATCGAGTGTGACCCCGAAATAAGGGCCCAAAGAGCCGAAAAAAAAGGGCCCGGCAGCGAAAAACAGCTAAAAAAAAGGGAAAAATTTCAAATTTCTCTGGACACGAAGGTAAAATTGGCTCATTATACAATCTGTAACAATTCTGGCTTATCGGCCTTGGGTGATCAGGTCGCGTGTATTTTTTCAACTTTGACCAGATAGTATTTTAGTTTTGTTTTGGGGCAAAAACACCCGACGGTGTTGCTGTACAACTGATTTTTACAACCCGGAAAGCAAATCCGCTAACTCCCACACCTTGAAGGTTTAAGGTGGGATTCAAAACAGAGTAGAGTGCGTCTACACCGGTTTGGCGCAAAAAACAAGGAGAGATTATGGCAAAAGCAGCTAAGACCACTGCAAAGAAGACAGCAAGAAAGAAAACAAGCAGGAAGAAATCGTCCGGACCCGCCAATGGCGATGAACAAGCCCTGACCGAGGATATCCAGGCCGGCGAGCCGCAAGATATTACTGCAGGCTCCGATAGCGGCCAACAGACCGCTACCGCTACCGCCACCGCCACCAAGAGTTCTCGTGCAACCAGCAAGAGCAAGCAGGCCGCCGATAAGAAAAAAGAAGAAGAGTCGATACATGCCAAATATGAGCGGGTGAAGAAGGGCAACCTGCACCTCACCGACCTGCAGAATCTCGACGCAGGCGAACTCCACAAACTCGCAAAAAAAGAAGGCATTTCGGAGTACATGGGCCTCAACAAACAGCAGCTCATCTTCAAGATCCTCAAGGAACGCATCCAGCAGAACGGCCTGATGTTCGGCGAGGGCGTCCTCGAGGTCCTGCCCGACGGCTTTGGATTCCTGCGAAGCACCAACTACAACTACCTTTCTTCGCCTGACGATGTATATGTCTCACCTTCCCAGATTCGCCGATTCGGCCTGAGAAGCGGCAATATCGTCTCCGGGCAGATTCGCCCTCCGAAAGAAAGCGAAAAGTATTTCGCATTGCTCCGTGTCGAAGCAATCAACTTTCAGGAACCGGACAAGCTCTCCGAGAAGGTGGTTTTCAGGGACCTTACACCTTTGCACGCCGAACAAAGACTCCTGCTCGAGACCGTGTCCGAGGAGTTGAGCATGAGAATCATCGACCTGGTCACGCCTGTCGGCAAGGGCCAGCGTGGTTTGATCGTCGCTCCTCCGAGAACGGGTAAGACCGTTTTGCTCCAGAAGATGGCAAACGCCATCAGTGCAAACCATGCAGAAGTCAAGATGATTGTTCTGTTGATCGACGAGCGACCTGAGGAAGTAACCGACATGGAGAGAAAGACCGCCGACGATGTCGAAGTGATCTCCTCGACTTTCGACGAGCCTTCGTCCAGACATTGTCAGGTCGCCGAAATGGTCATCGAAAAGGCAAAACGCATGGTCGAGTACGGTGAGGACGTAGTAATCCTGTTGGATTCGATCACCCGGCTGGCGCGCGCTTACAATACAGAAATGCCCCACTCCGGAAAGATCCTTACCGGTGGTGTCGACGCCAACGCCATGCAGATGCCAAAGCGGTTCTTTGGCGCTGCAAGAAACATTGAGTTCGGCGGCTCGCTGACCATCCTTGCAACTGCACTGGTTGACACCGGTTCAAAGATGGACGAGGTTATTTTCGAGGAATTCAAGGCTACCGGCAATATGGAACTGCACCTGGACCGCAAGCTCGTCGAACGAAGGACATACCCCGCCATCGACATCAGCAAGTCCGGCACCAGGCGGGAAGAACTGCTCCTGGATAAAAAGGAACTCGAACTGACCTACAGACTCAGAAAAGTGCTCAGCGAAATGAACATTGTCGAATCCGTCGAGTTGCTCAAGAGCAGACTTGCCAAACATCGCACAAACGCCGAGTTCCTCATGAGCCTGAACGTGGACTGACCGCCGCCAGAGACGGGCAAATGACAACTTTACATAGAACGTAGTTTTACCTAAAATAAGGTTCCGGCGAGACTCGCTTACCGGAACCTTTTTTGTAGAGCGGGGCCTGCCCCGCTACGAAACGAATGAGCAGAACCGATCGCGGAGTTATCGCAGGGGCGATCCCGTGTGATCGCCCAAATGGACTATCGCAGGGAGCCATGGCAGAGCAAGTTGCGAAAATCTATGAACCAAAATCGATAGAGGCCAAAGCAAGCGAAATCTGGCTGGCCGGGAACTTCTTCGGCGCCGATGCCGCTGCCAAACGCCCGAAGGGTAATTATACGATTGTTATCCCGCCGCCCAATGTAACCGCTGCATTACATCTGGGCCATGCACTGAACAACACGCTCCAGGATATACTCATACGATTCAGGCGCATGCAGCAGTTCAATACGCTATGGATGCCGGGCACCGATCACGCGGGAATCGCCACCCAGACCGTTGTGGAAAAACGCCTCCTTGCCGAGGAGGGTAAACGCCGAACGGATTATGAAAGGGACGAGTTCGTCGGGCGCGTTCAGGCATGGAAGGACGAATACGAAGGCCAGATCCTGGGCCAACTCAAGAGCATGGGCTGTTCCTGCGACTGGGATCGCACGCGATTTACGATGGACGAAGTCTGTGCAAAGGCCGTCCGTACAAACTTCTTCAACCTCTTCAAAGACGGACTCATCTACCGCGGCAAGAGACTCGTCAACTGGGACCCGGCGACGCAGACCGTTCTTGCCGACGACGAAGTCGAGCATGAAACCGTGCACGGCCATTTCTGGTACCTGCAATATCCATTAGTTGAGCCTGTTCGGATGCCTTTAGTTGGTGCAAAAAGGGGGGATCACGGGCAGGATGATGGTGGCACGGCCTTCCAGGCCGTGGATTATACGGACGCCCATGCCACGGAAGATCATGGGCAGGACACCCATGCCACAGGTGGCACGGCCTTCCAGGCCGTGGATTATGCTATGCATAAACGGAGTGGCGCATACCTCCCCCACTGGACTCAAACCGGCGCGACCTATGCCGTAACCTTCCGTCTGGTCGACTCGTTGCCTGCTGATGTAATCGAGAGATGGCACATGGAACGGGAGAGGATCGTTAGTCTGGCCGAAACACAAGGTCGTCAGCCGACATCACATGAGCGACGAGAACTTGACCGACTGCATTGTGATCGTATTGAATCCTACCTGAATGCCGGGCATGGCCAGTGTGCTCTGCGAGACCCACATATCGCTGAAATTGTCGCCAATGCCCTGAAGCACTTCGATGGCCAGCGGTATGATCTGATTGCATGGGTCGTCATGCCTAACCATGTCCACGCAATTCTCAAGCCTTGTGTGGGAATAGAACTTTCGGATATCCTGCATTCATGGAAATCATATACTGCAAACAAGGCCAATGAACTGCTGGGACGCACGGGGGAATTCTGGCAGAGTGAGTATTTCGACCATTTGATTCGTGACGAGGAAGATTTCTTGCATCAGGTCAGCTATGTCCTTGCAAATCCCGCCAAGGCTGATCTGCACGATTGGCCCTGGGTTGGTGGAAAAAGGGAGTATCATGGGCAAGATGCCCATGCCACAGGTGGCACGGCCTTCCAGGCCGTGGATTATACGGATGCCCATGCTGCGGACAAGATGGCTGTGCCACGTACGATTGAATATGTTACCGTTGCGACGACGCGGCCGGAGACAATGTTAGGCGATACCGCGATTGCAATGAACCCGGCCGATCCGCGGGCAAAGGTGCTTGTAGGTAAGAAAGTTCGGTTGCCCATCGTAGGCAGAATCATCCCTATAATCGCCGACGAGCACGTCGTCCTGCCGGACCCCAATAGCGAAGACGAAAAGGCAAAATTCTCAACCGGATTCCTGAAAGTAACCCCCGCCCACGACCCCGACGACTGGCAGATCGGCCAACGGCATGATCTTGAGATCATAAATGTCATGGCGCCGGACGGCACAATCAGCGACAAACACGGCTGGGAAGATGCAGCCACACCCGAAGCCCAGGCGCTGCTCGGCATGGACCGTTTCGAGGCCAGAAAGGCAATCGTCGAATGGTTCAGAACCGAAAAGCTGCTGGAGGATGTCCGTGACTATGTCCACGAGGTAGGACACAGCTATCGAAGCCACGTCCCCATCGAACCCTACCTGTCCGACCAGTGGTACATCGCCGTAAAGAAACCAATCGACCACCTCGCCGAAAAATTCGGCTCCGGCCTGATCGAAGGCACCGACGTACCGGCAAACTCGCTTGCAGGCCTGGCCCTGAAACCTCTCCTTGATAAGAGGCTGCGATTTA
>SDBS01005530.1_pt1 | contig 12296 bp, 16 predicted proteins | sample 2277091 | NCBI WGS metagenome assembly SDBS01 (sample SAMN10404972, study PRJNA504765) | marine sediment metagenome | isolation source: marine sediment core GS10_PC15, 163 cmbsf | place: Arctic Ocean: Southern Knipovich Ridge | collected 2010 | reverse complement strand
CGACAACGTAGTGTGCGGCTACACTGCCCAGGAAAAACTGCTCGGGGAATGGTTGAGTCTTGGGGCCAATATCGGGGCCGGGAATAAAGGCTCCCACGCGGTTATTAGGGGCCGGCGCCCCGGGCTTGATGTAGCTCGCGTCGAACTGGATGATTGCCCAGAATCGGAAGTCAGAAGCAACTCGGCGTCGCGCGGGTGATCCCCTGCCTCCCGACTGGGGAATCCGGACGTTGACGCCCTCGTGCCACAGCATCCATTTGTCGACCTCTATTTTGTCGCCGTCTGGAGGAAAGCCAGACGTCAATTCACGCACCGGCTCTTTCCATCTATTCTTGGAGATTTCCGATTCCTCCAATATCGCGAATGGCGCCCGTACCTCCAAGAACCCGCCAAGCCCGGGAATCCGGGTGATCTCACGAGCGGGCCTGATTTGCTCTGCCATCGTTCACCTACGCTTCAACGGCCGGGTATTGCTGCACGTCGTTCAGGTATCCACCCAGCAACGACTTGCCCACACCGGCCATGTTCAGGCCGATAACCTGGGTGTTGCGAGAATCGATTCGCGTGGTCACCTCGCCGAGTAGGGCCTTCTTGGCCTGATGGCTGCGCGGGTCAAGGCCGCCGGGAAACGCAAGTTCCCAGTATTCCGGGTCGCCGATGTTGAACTTCATTGCGACCCCACGTGACGACCCGAGGATCTGTTGGACAAAGGCCGCCGCCAGCGTGCCACCCACCAAGAAGGCAGGAAACGACGTGACCAGTGCGAATGTCCAGCCGGCGCCGACACGGGTGTAATCATCGGCTCCGTTGCTACCGCTGTTGGTGGTGTTCTCGTTGCGGAAGGTCTCCACCACGATCCCCTCGTGAATGTCGAGGGTCACGATCCCGCCAGTCAGGTTGCCAAAGCCGTCGTAGCCCTGGACCTCGACGCTGGCACCCTGTCCAGGGACGAACTTGTATTCTCGGGAGGCTCTCGCGAAGATCGCCATGAGTTGGGTTCCTTTACGGGAAGATGTTGGAGTTGCTGCACATGCGGCCCTTGAAGTTGCCGTTGGTCACCCCGGGGACCGAGACCATCAGAGAGGCCACGCGGCCTCGGGCTGCATTGTAGAGTCCAGCCGCTGGCTCGGTAGCCGTCGCAAGGGGTTGGCGTCGGAATGGGTTCTGCTGTCCCGATCGACGCAGCCACATATACGGCTCGTTGGCAGTCAGCGGGATTCCGGCTTGGAACAGACTGACCTGTCCGTCGCCGTTGTTGGTGATGACGCCACCGGCAACGAGAGTGATGGTCGTGACGCCGGCCGCTTCGACCACTGTGTCAATCTCGCGGAACGCATCATCGCCAGTGCTTCCCGTGATCGAGACAAAATCGCCGGCCGCGAAAATGTCGGTGACGTCGCCCGTGATCGTGAGAACATCGGTCAACAGAACGGAGGTGGCGATCGGGTAGCTGTAGCTGGTTGGCCCAGCGGATGCCACACGGGCGACCGTCCCATCGCCGGGGGCTCCGACGATGTTCATTCCGTTAGCAAGTGTGATCGTGCCACCCGCAACCGCAGTCACCGTCTCAACTTGATAGACGCCGTCGACGCCGGTCGATCCTTCAATGCGGACTAAGTCGCCGGGGAACACGATCCCAGTCAAGTCATCGCCGCCGGTGATGATTGTTCCGGGAGGTCCAGCCACGCCGCCAGTGATTACGTACCGCGTGCTGAGGGCCTGCACAACGGCGTCTTGGTCGCAAGACATTGCGGCGGACTGTAGAGTGTGATCGGCGAAGCTGGACGTGACCTCCTCCTCCGTCCCGGCCGACACGGTTTGCTCCAAGATCGGAGCCACCTCTGCGGTATATGACGACGATCCAGTGACCCCCGCCTCATTCCCCACCCGATTCGATTGAGTCGCGGTAATGGTAGATGCCATGATGGCTCCTATATGGTGTCAGGGTATGATTCGGAAAGACGCAGCGTCCAACTGGTGGCCGCCTCAATAACGTCTTTACCGAGTTGCTTGTCCGGTGCTTCGGTCATGCCGCTTGCCCCCGGGAAGATCAAGACGAACTTGGCGAAGTCCGGGTTCAGGCTGGGGAGGCTGGTGATTCTATCCCAATACTGGTGGAAGGTTTGCAGGATGGCGCCGGCCTGTTCGATCAGCTCTGCCACCACCACAGTCAGCACGACGTCGTAGGTGACAAGCTTGACGCCGGCCGAGATACCCTCTGACTCCGCAAGGGTCACGTCGAGCAAACCGTAGGGAGGCGTGCCTCGCTTGGTCCGTTCCCCGAACGCCAATTCGCCAGGCAGCAACGCCGCAAGCACTTCGGTCGACGCCGTGATCTCTTTTAAGGACTGGGCTATTGCGTGGATCTGCATTAGTCGTCTGCATCGGTGAGTAGATCGTGCTTGACGATTTCCAACGTACCGATTGCTTCACCGTAGGACATGTCGAACTCTTCCTTGAAATACTCGACAACCTTTCTGATTTCAGTCTCAAAACGGCTTACGGTTTCGGTGCTCATTACGGGTTCCTCAGTTCGCATTCGATCGCGGACAGCTCCCCGATCTCATCCCGGTTGCGGAAGCTGATAACGGAGTACACTTTCAAGTCCTGATCCTTCAGCACGTCGCCGTTGTTCAGTTGCCCGACGTCCCCGTCGACGTAGATGTCGTAGACCTCCGTGATCTGTCTGACGCCCGCCCAGTCCGCCGGGTCGCTTTCCCGCAGTTGAATCGCGGCCGGGACGTCGGTGAAGTCTGCATCCGCGGCCGGGTGAGTTGTGATCGTCGAGCCAGCGGCGGAGAGGGTCTCCACGGCCGGGAAGAGCGACACGGCAGAATCGAGAGAGTAGGTGCCAGAAATGACCAGTCCACGAGTCGTAGCACCCCAAAAATCCGAGTGCTTCGGCGGCCGGATACCGATGATCCGGTATGCCTGCGAGTCCCCGTCGACGATGACGCCGCCGACAGATGGCTGGCTATCACCGGGGTAAATATCCGATCCGAAGGGGAACTGGAATCGCACGTTGCGTTCGAGGTAAACACCCTCCGTAGGCTCTCGCTCGTCGATCGATTCTTGCAGGCGGTATACATTCTGAACTTCGCTTCCGTCAAGGGTGACAGTCTCCAGCCCGTCCAGCAAGAGCTGATCCTGGCTGAGGTCCGGGTCGGTGGTTCCGCTGATGTTGGTTTCCCCGCCGTCGAAGATCGAAGGGGGCACAGCCCCAGCCATGAACAGGTTGACCCCGAGCTGCCGAGCAACCTCTGCTTGCACGCGGAACCCGGCGGGCGTGCCCAGCGTTGGGTCACTGAACTGAGGATCGGCATTGATGGCGTTCGGCCCCTTGGTGACATTCATCACGTCGGTGCCGTTGTTCCACCACACGTTCCAATCCCAATAGTTCGACGGCTCGGCCCCCAAGGTCCAGCTGGCCGCGGTGGTGAGTGAATGGAAGATGTTGCCGATGAACCGGCACCACTGCGCGCTCCCACCCGTGACCCCTATGGTACCGTTGTAGAACGTGTTTCCCCGAATCATCCAACGATCCTTGGTGGACAGCTTGACGCCCATGCCACAGGCGTCGAAGATGTTGCCGAGGACATTTCCAATCCCGAGGCCACTACCGATGAGTCCAACCGCACTATCGTGTAGCCTGCAGTCGATCAAGCTGCCGTATTGCCCCAGAATCACAGCGGCAATTCCGGTAGCCGACTTGGCGTCGCACTCGATGATAAGCCCATCGAGACCGCCATTCTGGATTGCATACCCGGCTCCGATGTTCTCGGCTTCGCAATTGTAGACGATGCCGCCCGTGTCAACGCGGATAGCGGTTTGGGCAGAGTCGGTGAGAACCCGCAGACAGCACAGGCGCCAGTAGTTATTGACCTCAAACTCATTGTTGGCAATCGCCGAGAAGTCGAGCAGGGGCCGATCGGTTCCAGCGGCCGGCGTGAGTGCCGTCAAGCTGGTCACACCGATAACCGAGATTGGAGCGGCTACCGTGCCGTCATCGGCAAGGGTCTGAGAGTTGGCAACGTAGTTGCCACTCTCGACGTAGCACACGTCGCCCGGGGTGTTCGCTCCGGTCCACGTACGGAAGGCCGCCCAGTCGAACGCCGTTTCGGGCGTTAGACCGCCGGTGCCCAGGGCACCTCCGCCAGGCGACATGAAGAATGAGGTCATTAGTAGACTAGGGGTCCGCTTTCATACCAGTTGAGCGAGATTTCGTGAACCGTGTTGTTGACTGTGGAACTGGTGATGATGATGACGTACTCGGTCTCGGCTTTCAGAATCCACTCACGTTCCCCGCGTGCTTCCGCGTTCGCGACTCCGGCAAACGGTGGGCCGCCAGCGATTGCCAGGGTCTCGTGTTCCAGGATTATGCCACCGGAAAGGTCGGCGGCGGCGGCTTCGGCAACGGTATAGGAAGTCAACTCGCTCGACGGAGCAGTATCGTTGTTCACAAGCCCTGACTTGTTTGCCGAGTCACGAAACCTATTGCGAGCGACGAGATTTGACCCTTGATCCAATACGATGGTAGGGTCTTCCCGCAACTCCCACACGCTTTCATCGTCGGCCCGCACGTCGATAATCATGTGAACGCGGCCGGACGCCGCGGCGGGTGTGACAAATCCAATCGCCGTTTCTTCCCCGGCATTCGTCGGCAGCGGTGCCTCGCTCTCGTAGTGAGTGCTGAACCTCTTGCCTTGATGCAACTGGTGGTGCGGAACCGTAATCATCACCCCCGCGCCGCTCAGGTGGTCTTGGAGGTGCGGGGCCTGCGTGGTGGTGGTGTAGGTGGCGTCGGCTTGCGGTCCAAATAGTGCCGCAACAGTGAACATCCCCAAGTACAGCATGGAGCCCGTTACGACGACATAGAGCGAGACTGCAGCGAAGCGTTTCATGGGACTATCCTATCCTAAGAGAATGGTTTCAGTGGTTTCGGAGCCGGCGCCGCCAGCAAGGATTACGAGCTTGTTGAGCGGTTCCAACTGAGCGACAAGGTTGGCCAAGTGCTGGTCATGCGAGAACGTGCGACCGTCGACGCTGTACGTCGGCCGTGGATTCGCCGCTATGGCGGCCACAGCAGTCGCTATCTTATCGCGTGACGTCGTCAGGTCGCTAAGGTAGGTCACGAGTGATCCTCCGGGTACTCGGTGAGGTGAAAACCCCCGGGGGCCAGTGAGAACCCCCAGGGGCCGGAAAGCAACGCTACGATGCAACGGTTCCGCCGCTACGGATGATCGCTCGGGGTTCTCGGCAGCCGGGAACGCCCATTTCCGATACCTTGACCCGGTGCCAGACGTCGGAGTTGAACTGCTCTTCGTTGTTCATGGGAGCTTCCTCGGTGGTCAGCATCCAGATTTCCTTGTAGACGAAAGCAGCTTGCGGGTTACCGAAGAACCAGTGAGCGTTGGCAAGTGCCCGCGAACCGCTGGTCAGGCCGCCAAGTCCGGTCTGAAGGATCAGTTCCCGGATCAGAAACTCGTTGTGAATGATGGTCAGATCGAACGGGATGCGGTTGCCTTCGTTCTCGCCTTGGATCGCGGGGGCGGCCGTAATGTCGCCTTCGCGCACCTTGACGTTGCGGATGATCGACCGAGCCTGCCACGCCAGGTTGTTGCCGCAGACGATCGTGGTGGGGGCGACGTCGAGCGGCTCATTGATGGCCGGGTCACTCATGGCGTAGAACAACTCGGAGAGAAGCCGAATGTCGGTGAAGTCCGTCAGGATCTCGGTGCCAAGGTTGTCGAACCCCATGCCCGCGTTCGCATAGACGTCGCGGGTTTCATCCTTGAAGTTGTAGGCGCCCTCGATAGACCCGATGAACATCCGGATGATCCGCTTTTCCTTGTTCAGGCCCATGCCCTGACCGACCGTTGCCGCGTTCTCCAAGAGCTTCCCGGTACGATCCTTGATGATTGCTTCCCGGGTGATCGGGAGGATGCCGCCACGCTTCTCGGCACGCGGTAACCGAATGTCCCGGGCCGCCATCCCAACCAGCGGGTACGGGTGGCCCTCGGGAATCTCGTTCTCGTACTGGTCGGCAGTTGCCGCGATACCAGGCACCTTTTCGGAGTCGAGGAACTGGCTGGGGAACGTGGTCGCAAGCTGATCGGAAATGCCGGTCGATAGCTTGTACGCATCCAGGACGGCCGAGAAAACAAGCTGGCCAGTGATGCGAGAGAAGTCGGCCGAGTCCACGGCGAGCGCACCTTCGGTGACTTGCTGGCCTCTCTTCGCGGCCCGCTCCCAGTTGTTGGCCCGCTCTTGTCCGCCGGGCATCAGCTCGACGAACAGGTCGCGCAGGGAGAATTCGCTTGGCTTGACGTTTCCGCTTTCGAGTACGTTGGTGAGTTCGCCCACGACGTATTCGAGCGGGTCGTCTACGCGCTTGTCGCGCTTTGCGGAATCAAGCATCTTCCGCAGTTCTCTTGCTCGGTACATGATGATTCCTCCTCAGAATCGGGGTTGTACTCGGAGTTGCCGACACTTCAGTTGCCGGAGTTCGAGTGTGGCGACGGAGGTGATGTTCTCGGTGTAAATGCCAAACTGCATCACCTCCGTGTCGGCAATGGTGATCTGGTTGGCGCCAGAGTGGTTGTGGACCGCAACCAACACGCCGTCGATGTAGAACTGAATCTCGGCGTCGAAGATGACTACGGCGGTACCGGCGGGAACTGGCACGGGCCCGGTCGGTACATACTCGGCCCGGAACATATGATGTGATCCGACCGACACTGGATGAGCCACACGGTCAATCGAGTTCAACGCGGTGAGTTCCGTGATGATCGCAACGCCGCTCTCTTGCGATACGCAGAAGATGTTGGCGGGAGTGCCGAATACGGTGGAGCTGCTATCGGGCGTGTAGAACCCGAAGTGGTCCCCGGCCACCTTCATGCCACCGCCGGCCGTGATCGTCATAGCCGTTGCGATTGCATTTCCACAACCCACGAAGAAGTTGAACTCAGTCGCCAGCAATTGGAACGTGACATCGGCAACAAACCGCATCGGCTGGCCGATCAAGAACTGGTAGTTGTGGTTAATGGTGTGGAGCGCTGCAATCTCGGCAGCGCCTGCGGTGTGGCTCCACAGCCACATCCCACCGGGTGTGTCACCGGCTTGGAGCGTTCCGGCGGCTCCCACTTGGTTGTAAACAAACCCGCTGGGCATGTTGACGGTGGTTGCCAACACCTCTATGGTCGCGTCGATTTCGTTGCCATAGCTTTGTTCGTTGAGGAAGTCGTTTACCATAATCGCCGTCATGACTGAGTCCCTCCCGTGTTGATGCCTCGGAGCCCGGCCGCGAACGCTTCGTGACCGAGTTCGTACAGCGGTGCCTCTTCTTCGTCGCCGGCGTCGGGTGTTTCGATCGCAGAGATCCGGCGTCCTGGCTTGTCTGCCGGCTTCTCTGCCGGCTTGTGCGATTCAAGGATAGCAATCATCTTCGTCTCGAATGCGTCCAGTCGCTCGGCTATCGCTTTGTCCTGGGCGACGGCAAAGTCTTGCATGTCTTTCAGTTCCATGTCTTCCTCGAATAGGTTGGTGGTGGTTCCAGGGTTATCAACAAGGTCGACGGAGTTCACTCGCATGATCTCCAGAACCTCTTGTGTTTCCTTGTTGCAGTCGCAGATAGCGTTGTGACTGAGTCCGAATGGCTTGCTTAGGTTCTCCAAGATCAGGCCGGCACACGGATGCGACTGCCGCAACGCCAGGTCACCGTAGAGTCCGTCCGCCCTCGCTTGGATGTTCGCCAGGCTTCCCAAGTGAGCATCGAGTTGACGCGAGCCCCGCTTCTGCTCGCGATTGTTTGGGTGGAGCATGTAGACGGGGGCTCCCTCGTACAGCGGCATCGCCTTGCGTAACACGTCGAGCGGATAGGTGTTGCCGTTGGTGCTTGTGAGGCCGATGATCTTGACGCCCTTGATGACGCCGTCGACCACAGGGGCTCGCGAGTATTCCAGTACGTGGCAGTGAACGCCCATCACGTATCCCTTTCCTGATTGGCTTCGGACTGGTTATTCTCGTCTGCCTCGATCCCCATCACCATCAAGGTCACTTCCATCGGCTGCAACGGGTTGGCCGCAATCTTGGCTTGCTGCTCGGCATAGTCCAGGTTCTCGCGTGCAGCCCAGTCTTCGGGCGAGAGGATGCTGTTCTGCGAGAGGATCTGATTCCTCTCCGTCTCATCCTTCGCTTTGCGGGAGATCACCGGCGGCGTCTCGACGGACACCTCGATTAGCTCCATGATGTTCTCACCACCGCCGATCTGCCCGGTGGCCGCGGCATGCTCCAGCACACGTTCCATCATCCGCATGTACTGCTGGCGATACCAATACTGGCGTGATTCGAGGGCACGGGTGAACGGCCCCTCAGCAACCAGTGCCGATGCCAGGTTCGCGTTGCTCGCATCACCCGACACGATACCCTCGGGCATCTGCCAGCGTGCCCCGATGTTCCGCAGAGCTGCTTGGAGCACCTCGACCAAAGTCTGAGACTTGCCTGTCCCAGCCAGTGGGCCGGCGGTGTACTCGGTGCCATCCGGGACAGTGATTTCCCGCACCTGGTCGATCACCCTGGCGTTCGCGTGTTCGCCGGTGCGAGTCTGGATCGGTTGGCCGCCTGCCAGGCCGACCGGTGCGACGTAGCCCTCGGGGCGACTGACCACCCATGCCACCGACGCCTGCACCGTGGCGGACTCTCTGAGGAACCGCAGAAGCTTCTTGGTCCCGGGTATGTCATTCGCCACGCTAAAGAAGTCGGTGATACCCCGCTTGGTCGCCCGAGGAACCCACTCCGTTTTGAGATGGAACACCTCCCTGGCGTCGTACATCGTGCCTTGATTCGACGCATCGCTGTACTGCGTGACGACCCAGTAGGCGAGCGGGACTGAGGTGTCTTCCTTCGTTGTCAGAATGCCGAACCGCCATGAGTGCTGGCTATCGACACCTGCCTTACGGTTGACGGCGTGCTGGTCCTGCGGCTCTTTGACCTGCTCAGGCTCCACCGATCGCAGGCCAAGTTGCCCGGTCGCATTTTCCTCTATGACGAGAAACGCTTCGCCGTCGAGTCTCGATCGCCTGAACAGTTCGAGCTCCCACGAGTACCAATCGACTCGCTTCCGCCAGGCGTCGAGGAACTTTTGGGCTTCCTTGACCAACCTGGCGTTCTTGCTGGTCTGCACGTTGTCGCGGACCTGATCAGGATCGGCGGCGTCGCGTGTTTCCGGCTTGCCTTCGTCTTGCAGCTGCGGACTCGTATCAAGCTGCGCAGCGTCTGTCAACTCTGGCTTGTCGGTGTCGACGATCGTGTACGAGAACCCGGTGAAAATGACGAATTGCTGCAACACGTCCAGGATGTTGACCGCCGTTGGACAGAGTGCCTCCAAGGTCCGGGCCGCGTCAACGATCATCCAGTGCTGTTGGAGCGTGCGATAGAACGGGGGCATTCCCCCATCACGTCGGGAGCCTGGCCGGGCGTTGTGGAACCCGATAGCCCCGTAGAACATCAAGTCGTTGGGGCTGTTGCCCAGGCCCGCCGGGATGCCTCGGGCACCTTGGAATGGGTCACGAGAGGCCCAGGCGTCCTCGAAGATGTTGCGGGTCTCAGCTTGGGCTACAAGGCCGTCTAGAACCTTTTGGTCGCGGTCAAGTCGCAGAACCTCGATCTGCTCTGCGACCAGTTCTCGTTGACCCAGCGTTTCAAGATAGGTAGGCACGGCGGTTCCCTCCGTTGGGAATTCTACCGCCGTGCCTGCCTAATGCAATAGCCGGGGTTGCCTAACCTGTGGGCTCACTCCCCATTGTGACGTTGGCGGACTCCATGACGGTCACCATTAGGCCCATCCGCTCGTGGCGCTCGGCCAGCTCTTCCAGCTGCTTGATGCCAGCGTTGAACCGATTGGCGACGTGGGATAGCTCCATGGGCGTCGGCTTCTTGGCGAGCTCCTCCAGCCGCAAAAGGACATTCAGGAGACGGGCTTGGTCGCCAACCTGGTCGCCAATCTGCGACTCTTGCCGATGGCTGAGAATCTCCAGCCGGGTGACGGCGTCGGTGAGACGGTCGGCTAGCACTTTGCACCTGGGGGTTACGTGGGCCGCCGCCACCTTCTTGGGCAGGTACTCCGCCATTGCCTCGCCACCGCCAAGCCAGACGGGCCAGTTGGCGTTGAGGCTGGGCCCGCAGTTGCACCTGTGCTCTGCCGACCATTCGATAAAATCATTCCACAGCGGATGATTTTCACGATTCTCCATCGGTACTACTCCCGGCCGCCCAGCAGCCATAAGTGGAAAAGTCGCGGCACTGCCGCTCGGTCAGGGAAAACTTGCCGTAGCCAATCTCGGCGTTCATTCTCTCGCCCCACTTGCCCCACGAGTTCGGGCCGGCTATGCCCCACTCCCGGCCATTCTGCCAGAGTTCGGTTGCACACACAGCGTGGCCACCTCCGCCCGGCCAGTTGACTCCAACGAGGCAGGGCTTGCGAAGCTGCAACGCGGTAGCCACGGCGTCGAAATCTGCGTCTAGGTCGATCCACTCCAGCATCCGATTCCTCTCTGCGAGTCGCTCGTGATCGTCCGGAAACTCCCGCTTGGATCGGAACTGCACGCCGCCGGCATCTTCCATCGTGATGACGCCAGGGTCTTGCAGGTCCACGAGCGCCTCGTCAAGCGCACTGCCGGCGCCCCAGCGGTTGCGCAGGAGGTAGTGGTACTCGGCGGACAGCTCGGGGTTGTATTGGCGGTTCCGGAACTTCCGCTCGATCTCCATGAGCGTGCAAGCGGCGTTGCGAGTACACATGCCGTCCAACTGCGCACGGATACGCTGGACGTGCCGATTGATGTTGGTCGGCTTCCACTGGTCGCGTGGAAGCAGCTTGAAACGGGTTGGGTGCGTTGGGAACGTCCCATCGCCGTAGCAGGTCGCCGTTCGGGGCAGGGCTCCGTAGGTGACTTCGCTTGGGGTTGATTGCATCATGCTGCGTCTTTCCCTTCTTGCTTGGCTTCGGCCAAGCAGTTTTCGCATGGGACCACTTCGATGCACAAGTCGTCGTCGCGGTCCAGGTGAGCGCTACCAACGTTAAGGATCTCACCGCACTTATTGCACGTCGCCTCGAAGATAACGCTCACTTCACACCTCCGATCAGCTCTCTCATTGCTTCGACGGTCTTGTGCAGTGAGATACAATCCTCCAGCACGCCTTTGAGATTGATACCGATGCTACGCCGGAAATTCTTTGCCGAGCCGTAAGGGTCCGGCGAGTCCAGATAATCCAACATGCGTTGGATTTCGTCACGAGTACTGTTCACTTCACACCTCCGATCAGCTTCCGCATTTCCTCGACGGTCTCCGGCAGCGGCTCCGAGCCGATCACCTTACCGTCTGAGTCGATGTAACAGACCATCGGGCGCTCCGTCCCGGCAGCCGCCAGGTATTTCGCAACGCTGGGCAGATCGTCGTCTTCTATCCGGTACGATATGCCCTGTAACAGGCACAACGATTGCCAAACCGGATCGTCCAGTACCTTCGCTTGTTTCACCGTCCGGTCGGCTTGTTCCTCCAGGATCAGAATCCCCGAGACCTTGGAGGGAGTCGGCATCGGGTCGGGTCGAGGGTCCGGCTGTACACCTATGACCCAGGTTGCTACGGGGACCGGCGGGTTGCCGGCCACGATGTACGCTGTGTTGCCGGCCACGATCAGCACGGCGTCGGAGTCGGGGAAGGGGGTCACTGTCGTTGTGGCCCCCCAGGCCCCGGCGGTCATTAGGGCGACCGCCAGGGCAAGGGCTGCACGTCTCATGCTACTTGGCTCCTTTCAACGCCGTCGCTTCGGCATCATCGAGCAAGAGCGAAATGTCTTCGGCGTCTTGCTCTTCAAGATGCGCGATGGCTTCGTCGGTCTCGTGCCGCAACTGACGGCCAGTCATACCTTGCCGTCGCAACTCCCGGTTGACCCAGCGGCGTTCCCGGAAACCCGGCTCGTTTAATCCGTCTTCAACATCCTCGCGCCGCCGTTCTTGCATACACTCAAGAAGCTGCGCGACTAACGCGGTGAAAAATACCGTCCAGTCCATAACTCAATCCTCCTCTTTCAGGGTTTTCAGCGACACCTTTTCGCTGTGTTGGAGCGTGACTTCGTACGTGTCGTCAACGCGAAACTTCTCGATGCCCTCTTTTTGCATCAACTCCTGCACGACCCCACGGGCCACGCTGGTTTCTTCACCGAGTTCTCGATGGCCGTAGTACGCAGTCGTGCGAATCTTCCCGGCCGTTCTCGACTTTCCGGACGCCTTGCCCGCGGCC
>SDBS01005528.1_pt1 | contig 12300 bp, 8 predicted proteins | sample 2277091 | NCBI WGS metagenome assembly SDBS01 (sample SAMN10404972, study PRJNA504765) | marine sediment metagenome | isolation source: marine sediment core GS10_PC15, 163 cmbsf | place: Arctic Ocean: Southern Knipovich Ridge | collected 2010 | reverse complement strand
ATTTGTTTAAAAACCAGCAAGTAGCTCTGAATGGTCCACTTCGACGGGAATAATGCCAGATCGGTCACCTCTACCTCCGGCTTGAAAGTGGTCAGAATCATCCATATAAACGGATACAGGAAGGTGAAAGCGGCAACAATCAGCACGGAGTAAAACAGGATGCGCAGTGCGGTGGCACGCATTACGTTAAAACTCCCGCTCGATGAACTTGCGCTGCAAGGTCTCCCCGCGCTTGGTGATCTGGTACAGCCTCTGGTAGGCGCCCGGGGGGCCGACCGGCGTTCTGGCCAGTTTATCGTCGACCTGCTGGAGCAGCATCGTCAGTCTGTCGAGAGCGTCCTCGAGCTCGCCGACAGAATACCGTTCTCCATCCACCCAGTCGGCAGGCTGTGTCATCGGGATCTTCCGGTCGATTATGATTTGATAAGCGGTCCCATATGTGGAAACGGTCGTCACGATGTTCGTGTCCGTGTCGATAACGTAGTCCGTCGTCAGGACCAGTTCACTCTCCGCGCCCGTGGCGATAGTCCGGAGGGTTACTCGAATATTGTCCTCGTTCGATTCATATTCGAACGTAACCGCAAACTCCGTGGTCGATGCGTCGCCGTCGTATATGACTCTCGTCGTTTCGCTTGATATGGGCATGACTACCTCCTCCTACTCATTTTCTTGGTCCTTTTAATAACCCCTTTATCATAGTTCTTACTGGGCCGTAAGGAATCCCCACTGACACACCAAATAATTCGCCCCCGCTATCAAAAAATTTACCAAATGCCTTTATATCTCCTTCAGTTATACCTTTGATTCCATTAGCAATCACATCAGTTAATAGATTGGGAACTCTTAATATTGGTATTTCCACATCTGCTCCGATAAAAGTACCACGTTCGATTTTGTCTGTGGCAGATTGGACTATCTCTCTAACAAAATAAAAGTATCCTGCCCATGCGCGTATTATTCGCATCAAAAAACTTCTTTTCTTTCTTCCATATAACCAATCGCGCAATTCATCTAGTCCTCCAACCGCAACAGCATTGGCAACTAGTACGGAAAACAATACCTTTCCCATTGTGGCCATAGTTTCTTTTGAAGGATTCATTTTCAAATCTAACCAGCTACGCCGCATTAAAGAAAATGCGGTATTAGTAAAGGCACTGAATTGAGTGAATAATTGTTCATGGGGCTTGCCTCTTGAAAGTGAAGAACGATGTAATGGCGAAAACATCGGCTGTGATCGTTCTGTGGCATAATCCGCATATTTATATGCAAGTTTTGTTTTTTCCTCAACATCAAGTTTCGCTATATCTTCATTTTTCATATCAAGAGCCTTTTTTACATGATAAGAAAGCTTTCCTGCTTTAAATTCGTCCAATACTTTTAATACGGCACCTTGCATTCCCGGTATGACTGCTCCTTTATCAAACCATTGAACGCCGCTCATAGACACTTCTTTATGTCCTTTTTTGCCGCCATAAAGTCGTTTCTCGGCCTTTTTCCTTAATGTATCCGTAACATCCCTGCTATAACCAGCGGCAGCTCTTTCGGTATATTCAACTGAATGTATTTTATGCGTTTCACTAATTTTTTTTGGATGAAGAATAAATTGCTCCATTCCCATCGCTAAATATTTAACATCAACATATGGCCAATAACAACCAAAAGAAATAGGCTGCTTAAGTAGAACGAATGGATTTAAACCAAGCATGGCGGGAGTTATATTATTTTTTAATTTCATCATTATTTTATCTGTCGTGACATATTTATGATAATCACCTACAAGATCACGCAACCCTTTTTCAATTTCCTCCCAAGTAATATCTCCATATCGATTTCTTAGTTCAGCCCGAAAAGTTTGATCATATAGAAGCTTCGATGCATTACTTACGGGTATTTCCAATCCCACATAAGTAGATGCCCACATAACATGCTTATTAATATCATAGGCTATATCATTAAGGAAAATGGGTGCCTTTGATTTAACGCGTCTTTCAAGTCTTCCTTTGGGAACGCCAACCTTTGTCCATTCTCCTTGCGATTTGGCAAACTCTTGTTCTTCATTAAACTCAATGGCTCTCCCAGCAGGCATTACGTCAACTGGATAATATATGCCCTCCACTCTTGGCATAGGATATCCGTTTTTTTCAGTAAACGTTTTATCTGTATCATTGCCCGTTTGCTCAAAAAAGTTGTCTATGGGAATGCCGGCGAATAATTTCTCTTCCTTTGTTAAGCTATTAACGATATCATGCATCTGTTTTTCTGACATTGAGTAGATATTAGTAGGATGTCTTTTTGAACCAAATCCTCCCAGCAATAAATGTCTGCGATTATCTTCATGAAGAGAATGTCTATAAAGCGCCATGCGTTCGCCTCTAGTTAATTCAATTCCGCTCACCTTCACCTTTTCTTTTTTCCAGGTGTATACATCTTTTATTTTTTTCAAAACACCAGTATTTTCTTGATCCTTGTGAAAATTATTAAAATATTCTTGACGTTTCCCCATTTGCACTAGTTCGCCGCTTTTGGGACCTTGATATATAATTTTATCTATCGTACTATTTGCACCAGATATTCGTTCTACCATTAAATCATAATGGTCCTGCCTTATTCCAAATGTTGCCTTCATCCATTTTCCAAAATCTACCGCACTATCGATAGGAGTATGCTTAAAAGCTGTTTCTTGAGATATTTCCTTTCGAGGTTTCATTTCTGAAATAGACTGCTCTAATGCTTCATTGAATCTGCGTTCTTTAAGTCTATCTTTTATTGTTTGTTTAGTTTTTTCCAAATGGGCATGGTGCAGAATAGCATCGTGGACGGATTGCAGTTCTTCCATATCCATATCCTGCCAATTCTTTTTATCCAGCCGTTTTAAGTTTTCTATTACATAATCCGGCAACTCCACATCGGGATTGTTCTCTAAATATTTTGTAGTTCTTTCAAGGCGAGCGACGGTTTTCTTTGTGGGCTTCGCAAGGTCAATCTCTGACAGCATCTTCCGGATAGGATCCGCATTCGCAGGCGACATCTTGTCGGTTTTGACCTTTTTCAAATCCGATAGCATCTCGCGTCGCTGTTTCTTCTGCCGCTGCACTTCCTTCAGTAAGGCTCTCTGTTGAGCGACCCTCAAGGCTTCCGTCTTCTTGCCGGCGGCAAACGCGGCCTTGGCAATCTTGACCTGCCTGGTTAGCGATTGCTTCAAGGCTTCTTCTTCGATGATAAGCTTCTCGGTAGTTATCTTCCCAACGATAGCCCGTATTTTCCCCTTGATCGTCGTGGCTTTCTCGGCCAACCTTCTCTGCTTGGTGGTGTACTGTGAGAGAGGTACGACTTTGCCCTTGTCCTCGGCGGCCTCGAGAGCCTCGTACTGCGCGACCTCTTCGGCAGATTCGAACTTCTCTTCTTTTTCAAAATAGGCGTCTATCTCTTCTGAAGACGTAAACACCTCATATCCCATTTTCCGCAACAGCTCTGGCGTAATATATCCACCGGCTTCAGCGAAAATGGTGCGATACTTCTGTGGATTCTGATTCAGATACGTCAACGCCTTTTGGTATTGTTCGGTAGAAAGAGATCCTCTTGAAATAGTCGCCCTGATATATCCGATGACAATCGGGCTGATCCCCTTGCCGGCATATCCTGAAGCAGCCACGTCTCTAAATGCTGTTTCTAACGCCACCTTGGAAAACTCTTTCTCGGTAATCGGTCCAGTCGTCTCTATCGCTTCCCTGCCCCTTTGCTCTGCGGCCTCTATAGCTATCTGCGTTTCAGCTCTTCTTTCAGCGACCTGTATATCTTTAAAGCCGGCAGCGATAATCTTCTCGTATTCTGCTTCCGTTATTTCCGCAGGAGTGACTTCTTTTTCAGATACCTCTTCTATCTGTTTTAATTGCCGTTGATAAGCAATATCGAGTTCCCGTAATTCTTCTTTACTCAGTTGTTCGAGTTTTCCCATAGCTGCCAGGGCTTCCGGAGGAATTACAACTTCAGGCGCCGCTTCTGCTTCAGGCGTCACGGCCGCCTCTTCTACAGCTACCGGCGGGGCTCTTTGTATCTCCCCTTCTATCTCGGCAACCCTTGCCTGTCGGTATTGCTCGACAAGCTTAGGATTCTGGTAAACATCCTTGATGGACTGAGACAAGCTGTTCATGGTGATGGCAGCGCCCGTCAACCCCCCGGCAACAAGAAATCCACCAGTGATTGCCGCCTCCATCCGCTTGACTTCTTCTTCCCAGGTGATAGCGTCGAACTCTGTACCTTTAGTGGCGTTGCTTATTCGCTTAATTATCTCTTGGGTAGCGATACCTCCAAGTTCTTGGACAAGTTCCTGGGCACCTTCTTTTTTGCCAGTTGTCAATATATGACCGAATACATTAACGAGATTGAGAGCAGCCTTCTGCATGGTTTTCGTAAACATTTTCGGTGCGGTTTTCACTGCCTTTACCGCTGTAAAATCCAAAAGCAACTCTGTTCCGGTTTCCCATGCACCGATAATAAACGCGCCGATCCTCGCCAATTCCGGATCCATGTCGTATACCATGATAAAATCACGGTAGGCGTTGCTCCCGAGATACTTGAAAAATCCCGTTGCTGCACCGATTGTCGTACCTATAGTCAATCCGGCCTTGGCTCCGAGAGCTGCACCACCAGGCCCGCCGCTATAAAACCCTAAAAGACCGCCAACAGCGGAAAGTAAAAGTCCTGGAACGCCGGCTTCTTTTGCGGCTTGTAGATACATCGGTAACTGTTGAATGATGCCACGCGCCGACTGCTCTATGATACCGCCTTCATAAACGTCTACGTTAGGTAGATTCTTCTCCATCTCATCGATAGCGTTCTGAGTTTCCTCTGAAAAATCACCCAAAAACATCTGCCTCTCATAAAGCTTGATCATCTCAGCAACATCCCACTGATACCGCCATTCATCTCCCATCCGCTGGAACATTTCCTGAACACTTTGCACTTGCTCGCCGAACAATTCTTCACCGATTTTTAATGCGCTGTCATATCCATACTCAGATTTTACGCCGTACTGATACTGCAACATCAACGCAACGCCTACCTTGGCTCTTTCTTCTTTCGGATCCGGCGTGTATTCAAATACCTCCTGATTCTGGTTGATGATACTTTCAATTTTCTCAGGTACATCGCGTGTCGTTGCTTCCGGCACTTCCACGGGAGGTGGCGGTGGCGGGGCAACTTCTGTTCTTATAGGAGCCGGTGGCGGAGGTGCCGGTACGTTGATCCCTGGCGTCCTTACGGGCGGTGGAGGAGGTGGTCGCTTTTCTTTTTCAAATACCGGGATATCTGGCACTTACATATCCTTCCAAATTTCATCTTTATCACTTCGCACTATAAATTTCGTTCCATCCCATAAATACCAGGCTCCTGGACGGTTGAATGCGCCTGGGAAGTAATACGCCTTCCTGCCGTCGTCATATGTGAACGTGTCGGTCGGTTCGGCATTCAGCACTCTCCGCAATGATTCCAACACGTCACGAACCTCGGGAACAGCAGCCCTCTCTACTTCTGGCGCAGGCTCGGTTATAAACACATGCTCATCGAAATAATCGAGCAGCTTTCTGGCTTTGATTGCTGCTATTTTGCCAATCAGCTCCGAAGCAAGATCTATCTTTTCCGTTTCTGTTTCCAATTCATCCGCAGCAATATTGAACTCTGCCGTCAATTTTGCCCTGCCAGTTATGAGAGCTGCGACGTTTTCCGGATCGTCTTTTTCAGCTTCTATTGCAAACTTAAAAAACTCATTGATATTGTTTATTCCTTCGCTGCGACCCCACTCATCCTTTGCATACGCCTTGTCAATTTCGTTCAGCATTTCAATCCCGCGCTCGGAATAGATATGCGGATTATTCTCTGTATCCCAGGGAGTGTTCGGATCGTTGAAGTTATTGCGAACCCACCGGGCATGTTCCTCTTTGGTGATGTTGTCGTCCTCTAGCATTTCGTAGTGTCTGTTTTCATATTCCGCGCCGGTCAACGTCCACCACTTGATAGGATCCTTCTCGGCCTTTCTACGCGCCTCGGTCATCTGTTTGAGCCGTTCATCCTGCTGCACTTTTTGCTTCCGCCAGTATTCTCCTCGAGCTGAAGCAATCTTGGTTATTTCAATCACGTCTGCATCGGTAAGCTGGTTATATAGCGTTTTCACGCTCAACTGTTTTTCAAGCAATTCCTGTTCTATCTCTTTCGTTTGCTCCGCAAATTCCCGTTGAGCCTCCAGCCGTGCGATATCCTCATTAAGCTTCGCCTCTAAAAGACTATTGTCTCTGTCAAGCTGATATTCATACACACTATTCGCCTGGCTCACGGTGAGAGCATATTTCGATTTATCATAAAGGTCTTCGGCAGGGATACTCTCTCCGTTCACCTGCACATCGACCATAACCTTTCTAAGATCCCGGTCATTCTTTTCCGCGAACTCTCTTTCCGCCTGAGCCTCTGTTCGTACCATTCTATTGTATAAGATGCCGCTGATACTAGACTTCTGCTCCTCGGTCAGTTCCGGAGCGATATCTGACCCCAGTATCCACTCCCAGCCCTCGTTGTCAGGCATGGCCGCTGCACGCGAGAAATACAGATTGTAATTTCCCACTGATTTCGCTTGCTCTCTGAGTTTCGTTGCTTCGGCAGGATATATGTAGCCTGATTCCAGCATTGCCTGGACAATCGTCAAGGCTCCCGGGACATCGCCATTCTTTACATATCCATCGAATTGCACCTGGTAGTCACTTAACTGCTGCTCAACCTGGATCCGCCTGGACGCCCGCTCGACGTCGATACGCATCGTGGCCTCAGTCTTGAACCAGGACGCGTCGAACCGCTCCCTCGACTCGGGAATGGTGATATTTTTCGTGATATCGTCGTATAGCTTAGCCTGCCTCTGGTCCCACTTGCTGCCGAAATTGTTGTAATCCGGATCACCCTCGAGCTCGGCCATGAACTCGCCGACTTCCGTGTCCATCTTGTATATGCTCTGAGTGTACTGGTACTGTGCCTCGGCGTTATACTTCTCTTGGCGGAGATCCAGGACGATATTCTGTGCCACCTGGCCAACCCTGCCAAGGGCTTGCTGTAGCTCTGTTCCCAAACGCGGTATGTCAGGCATTACCTATCCCCTCTAAAAAGCATATCTTGGGTATCCTCTAGTCCCTGCGTATCCAACTCCCGTTGATTTGAGTGGTGATTTCATCCCTGGAATGCGTGTTCTACTCAGATCAAAGCCGAACTGAACGGTTGACGATCCAATATCGAGCAGAGTGGAAATATCATGATATCGCTGTTCGATTCCCCGTACTTCTCTCTGCACGTTGAACGTCGCTTGCTGAAACTCAAGACCAGAACGTGCCAGCTTCGCCTCGACACCCCTGATCTGTCCTTGGAGAGCCAGAATATCTCCCTGGTTCGCAATAATCTCTCCGCCCTCTTCTATCTGGGCTTCCTGTATGCCGCCGATGTCCGTCCTGAACTGTATGATCTTTTGATATTGAGCTGCCATCTCCTGTCTGACGAGAGCTGGGCTCCCTGCCGAAGTAAGACCGGAAACACCGCGTATGGCACGTCCTGACGCCAACCTTGCGTCCATCTGCCGTTCCATCTGCCACAAGTCAAACTGCGTTTCTTTTCTTACCTTCTCTAAGGCCAGCCGATTTATCTCGGCTTGGCTCTCGTTGATAGCCTCTTGTTCGTCCTGGATCTCTCCATGCAGCCCACCGTCGCCACCCTCGGGACCGTACAGTTCATCTGCTGCATCTATTTTGACCTGCAAGTCTGCATCTTCCGCCTTATCCAGGTCGGCTTGCACCTTGTCTGCCTGGAGGTCTGCAATTTTCCCAAAGCCCCACCTGAATAGTTCAAATGTCAGCGCTGCAAAAAACCAAAACATCAGCTACTCCTGAAGATACAGATCTGGGATCAGCCCCAGGATCGTGATCGCCGTCGCGGTTTCCGAGGTGATGTAGATATACTTCTCCTTGTCGTAATCCCCCGGGAAGTCCACTTGTCGGTCGCCGGTAAACGGCTCCTGGTTCAGATTGCCCCACTCGTCAGACCATTCTCGCATCTTCACCGTTTCGAGAGTATCGTCTTCACTCTTGCCGATCTTCGCCGACACCGTCTGGTAAAACCTGGCCGCGATCTCCTGGATCCTGGCTATCGCCGCTTGCGACGTACCTGACTGTGAGGGAACCTCGAGGTTCATCGTCTTCAGCTTTGGGTAGTACGGTAGGCCGACGTGTGTTCTGGAGGAATATGTGTTTAGAGTTATATCGCCAGAGACAACTGTTTTTGAGGCTTGTGGGTATCCATCAGTGTTGACCGCGACGGTGGTTCCTTCCAGGTGGCCTAAATTAGATACCGTCAACTCCGCCTTTCTAAAATAGCCGAGACCATTGGTTTCATCCTTATGATTCGTGTCGATCTCAAAAAAGCTCCCTGTAATTGTATACCAGGGATCCGCATCCCCGACTTCGAAAACTTTAGCATTCACCGCCGTTGCAAGTATCGGATATATGTCTGAATCAACATTGAAAATAAACACGTCGTCACCGTCAACGATATCAGAGAACATTGGTTTAAATTTAAGTTGGGCTTTTCCTGTAGGCGTCGTCGAATCTTCAACTTGTACTCCAGTTATATAATTAGTGCCGGCTCCCACATTGTAAAAATCAATACTGTGAGTATTCGAGGCTGTCACAGATAACGTTTTTAATACGACCCAAAGTGTCTCGTCGTCTATCCAGACATATTGCTCCAGGGTTCCATTGTCTACCGTTATCTTCTTTGTTGCCCAAGTCACGGTCACCCTGGCTTTGCGTGCCGGAGCGGTGTCGTCAATTATTCCAAATCGTATGCCTACGGCAGTTCCTTTTTTTATTATAGCCTGACAACATTTCACGGCATCACCCGTGAAAACTACCTCCTGATACACTCCTTCGTTACCTGGCGTAGTTAGCGTCGTATACCGCATTCCTTGATAATAAAGGTCACTTAATGTGCGAACAGTATTGCCATCCTCTAACCAGTTGGCTGTAGTCAAATCCTCTGGATCGGTAACGAGATTTGATGTGGGATAATATTCAACTTTTATTTCTGTGAATTGGAACAGTTCGCTCTGTTCAATATCGATACCACAGTCAACGAAATGCCCATCCTCAAGATCCTCGAACTTCATCTGTGCGAAATACTCGATGTAGTTCTTATACAGGTTGTCGTCATGCCACCGAGTGACCTGCGCCCACAGTTCGTCCTGGCCCTTGGTGTCCGGTATGACACAGACGGATCGGAAGAACGCTGGTCCGTAGTAGTTTGCATTCGCCGAAGGAACTGTACCTATCGCCCGGGTGTTGTGGCGGCTCCATGCGATCATCCCCGCGTCCTTGTCGAACGTGCAACTCACGAGCTCGCCAGCTTTCGTCACGAACCAGAGGAATGGATGTGGATCTCGCTGGAACGCTACCGCCTGGCAGAATCCTCCAGCCTCACCCTCGTACTGTGCGATAGACGGAACGAAGGGGGCGTCTCCTATGCCCTGGCCGGCGATATGATCTGCCAGCAGGGTTAGATCGTGAGTCCTCCACTGTCCGTCGTTGTACATCTCGTAGGCCTGCTTCTGCGATCGATCGATGAACACTATGGCGCCGTCGATGAACTGCGGCTGGAAGTACGCGCTGCCCCTGGTAGACTTCCATCTGAAGAATGCCGTGGCCGGGGTGATACCCTCTTCTGAGCCGTAGAGGATGCCCTCGGCCATGTTCGTACCGATTACCAAGTCCTCTGCGCTCTCCACCCACTGGATGATATGTTTGAGCCTGGCACCGAGATCGAATTGGAACGCATCGTCAGACAGTCCCTGGCCCTGGGTGAAATTCTCATGATCGCTCACCACGCTACCCCACACCCTATTTGGGTTCGCTGCGGTGCCGGCGAGGATGATCCGGTCGTCATGGAAGGCTATCGCCCGGGGGTAATTGTTTGCCGTACTGAAGTCCTGCTCACCAGTACTGGCGGTAAACGTCACGGCACTCACCGTCCACGCCGTCGTACTGGAATACGTCAGCTTATAGACCGGGTGATCCTCGCTGACCAAGTACATCACTTGGTTGAGCTGGAGGTATTGGCTGTTGAGTGTGAACAGGCTGGGCATGACCAGCGACGCTACCAGCGCGTGATCGTAGTAGACCTGGGCTTGCAGGCCGCCGGCGATCTCCGTGGCGGTGAACTCCCAGACGTATCCTGCCGTCTCACTTATGACGAACGGGATGAGCCGGGCAATAGTGTCCACGTCTGCCGCGGCACTGCCGGAGGTGTAAGCGGAGTTGACGAAGATAGTACCAGGCCGGCGCGTTACGCCACCCTGTTTGAGGGGGAGCAGATTCTCAAGCTGCGAGCAGCCTTTGTAGTATTGCTCGAGGTCTATACGTCCGTTGAGAAGGGGGGAGAGTTCGCCGGCGTTGAATACTCCGAGCATCGGTCGAGAAGGCATTTCCCCTCCTTAATGGGCTTGGTCCCACCGCTTTGGCTCCTTCGGTTCACTTTGATGTTCCAGGCCGTCGAGGCCTTCAGCTTCTCCCACTTGAAACAGATATTCCCTATACAGCGTCTGCCTGAGGTTTATCTTGCCGGTAACCTTCAGACACAGCAGCCATGCCAACCGAGCGGCCAGGGCATTCGTGAATCCTGGATCGAACTTACGAACATCCTCCACCTGGAAGATGAACTTGAACATCGCGTCATCTTCGTTGGTGTACAGATACTCGTCCTCGATGATCCACTCTATATTATCGTCGTGTACCCCATCCCCGTTCAGCAGATCCAGAACCCGCATACACTTCGGCGGGATCGTGTAGATGTAGTCATAGCTCGTATTATTCGTGATGCTCGGGTGGGCCATTGTCTGTCGCTTGGTAGCGAAGTCCCACTCGAACTTCCGTAATAGGTAATCTCTTGCCTGTGGAAAAAGCTCTTTGCAATACCGCGCGTTGGTAGTACGAGGGTTCACCATATTTGAGATAGGTTCTGCCCCTATCCTCGCCAAAGCTGCGTTACATATCTCTGTTTCCGATTTAGCCATTTACTTATTCGGTTTAGCTGGAGTCCTTGCAGCCGTCGGGACGGATTTCTCGGGTTTCTCCGGACCCCCATCTTCCTTAGACTGTTTCACGCACTCCACTTGCAATAATCGAGTGAGCAACGCATGTAGATCCGTGACAGCAGACTCGGCACCTCGTATCTTTTTGTTTTTCATCTGCTCCATGAATATGCGTCGGCTAGCGTCCAACTCATATATCTTGGTAGTGAGCAACTGCTTCTGCTCTTCAGTAGCCTCGCCCGTGACCGGAATCATGTACCGAGGGATCGGATCCCTTCGGTTGAATTCGGTCAGACCTTTCTCAAACGTGTTCTCGAAGAAGAAGCTATTCTCTTCCCAATGCTGCCGGTTGAAGACGCAGGCGCGTACACAGAAATATTCTGCTTGCCCCTTCTGCACTTCTTTTTGCAGATCCTCGATATCCAAATTGATCATCGTTCTCTCCTATCACGGGCCGGACTGATCCCTAAACATCACCTGCTTCAGACAGAAGATCAGCTCAAGATCGTCACTCGGCGAACTCAAGCTCGCTGAAATCGCGGCGGTGTTTATGGCAGACAGTCTGGCTCGCTGATTTGCCGTCAAGCGAGTGTCCAGCGCTAACGCCGCACACAGGCTCGATTCGGTATATACCTCAGCCCATAGGGCGTTTTGGCCTGTCATGGCATCCTCCTGAAAACTGGGCGAGGCAATCAAGCCCCGCCCGTTAGCCGGCTAAACTACCGGCACTCCCTTGAACCCACCGTTGTGGAGGAACGCTTCGTACGTTCCTGCCGCCTGAGCTGTTGCCACTATGACGCGAGCTATCCGAAGATAGCGTTTATGCTGTGCAGGCAACGGTATGTTGAAGAAAATGAATCCTACCCCCGCTCTAGCAGGCTCATCGGTACTCATGTTGAACGCCTTGGTCTTGATCAGTTCGGTGAACGTCGTTTCGTCGTCTGAATCTTGCAAGATGAACTGTACTGTGGACGTTGCGCTGCCCGTGGTCATGGATGCGGTCAGATAGCAGGCCAGCCACACGGGCGAACCTGCACCAGAGTTGGGATCTGCTACCCCAGCGTCAAGGTTGTTAGACGAGTAGTTAGCTCCCGAGATAGATCCCGCACAACTCTGAGCATCTGCGAATTCCTGCTTTGAGTCGATGACGAGGGCGATATTCGCTAAGGCTCTTAATACATCATTCATATCGT
>SDBS01005527.1_pt1 | contig 12301 bp, 8 predicted proteins | sample 2277091 | NCBI WGS metagenome assembly SDBS01 (sample SAMN10404972, study PRJNA504765) | marine sediment metagenome | isolation source: marine sediment core GS10_PC15, 163 cmbsf | place: Arctic Ocean: Southern Knipovich Ridge | collected 2010 | reverse complement strand
TCGGGCGACCTGCGCGTCAAAGGCGACAACGGTGGTCTGTTCGGTTTCAACGGGACTCTGCGTGCGGGCGGTGGACATGTCTTTAGCATGGTCAAGCACGGACTGGAGAACAACGGGACGGTGCTCCTGAGCGGGGGCACCTATCTCGCCCCGTCGTTCGAGCAACGGTTAACGCTGACGGTGAACACGTCGGCCTCGACGCTGGAGACGGCCGCAACGTTCGACACGCGCAGCACGACCACACTCGACGCCGACCTTCGGATCGTGGGCAGCGCGACGGTGTATCCGGGTGCTGCGTTTTCGGGGGCGGGCAGCCTCATCATCGAGCCCGGTTCCACGCTGAGCGGGGAAGGCGAGATCGGCGTGAACGTTCTCAACAGGGGCGGGGTCGGACCGGGCTTCTCCGCCGGTGAGCTTACCATCGCCATCTACGAGCAGACCTCCACCGGGGCGCTGGAGGTGGAGATCGGCGGATACAACTCGGGGTCGGACTTCGATCATCTGATCATCACGGGTGAGGCCGATCTGGACGGTCTGCTCGATATCAGCCTCATCGCCCTTTTCGAGCCCGTCCTGAGCGATGCCTTTGAGATCATGACCTTCGGGTCGCGGGTCGGTGAATTCGCCACGGTGACCGGCCGGGACATCGGGAACGGACTGTACTTCGACCTGGTCTACGCTCCGACCAGCCTGACGCTGGTGGCCGGGGTGTTCATCATGGGCGACGTGAACCTGAGCGGATGCGTGGATGACGACGATCTGTCGCTGCTGCTCGCCAACTGGAGCATCGGGGACGAGTGGGGCGAGGGCGACCTGAACGAGAGCGGAACCGTTAACGACGACGACCTGTCCCTGCTGCTCGCCAATTGGGGTGCGGGATGCTCGCCTGCTCCTGAGCCCGTCCCCGAACCTGCGACGCTCTCGCTGCTGGTGATCGGCGCCCTGACGCTGCTTCGCCGCAGATCGAGATAGGCGGTCCCCATGGATCGGGAAGCCTGTTCCGGGCGCGACTCACCCGGGAGGCGACGGTCCGGACAGGTCCTTCAGAACCGCCTGCCCGAAAGGCGCGATACCAGTTGCTCCGACAGGACGACTATGTCCTCACTGCAAAAGAAGGACTCGATGTTCCTTGGGAATAACATGGTCGCCGACGGGCCGAACTCCTCATCCGGCGCGTGCCAGATCACCCGCGCCGCCAGGAGCGGAAAGGGCTTCAGGTCGAACGCCAGGTCGCCGCCGGTGCGTACCCAGCGCGCTCCGAGAGCGGATGCGCCGGCCTGGAGCGTCTGTGCATCCCGTCCGGCCGTCGCGCACAGCCTCCCGATCACACGCTTGTTGTAAACGCTGACGTAAGCCCTGGCTGAGGGAAGGTCGGCAAAGGTGATCTCGGGGGCAAGCTGCTCGGGCCTGGAGGCGATGCACAGGTAGTGGAGCACCAGGATGCGCCACGGCGGGGACACTTCCGCATCGGCGAGGGTAGTCACTCGGCCGGTCGCCACGTCCACGCACAGCTCGCAGTCCAGAACCTTTAGGCGCGGGTGGTCCCCTTCAAACCAGGCTCCGAGCCGACGCAGTTGCTCGGCGGACCGGCCGCGCAGCAACTCCAGGGCGCTGTCCGTCGCCGTTTGCAGATTATGCTGCCGCGGTAAGGGGAAAGGCTTCGATGTTCGCGCCGGTTCGCCGCTCATCCGTGGTCCTCTTGCACCTACGTCTGACGGGCGGCTTCCAGGTATGAATCGCAGTAGATCATCTTCTCCGTAAGCAGATCGGCCGTCGTCGCCGCATTCACAAGCTCCGTGTCCAGCTGGTCGAGGATCACGGCGTCCAGACCGTGCGAAATGCACATGGCCAGATAGGTGCGGTTGATCAGGTCCTTGTTGTTGCACCGCTGCGAGAGGTTCGACAGGCCCACCACCATGTGCGGCGGCGGATCGGCGAATGCTCGGATCTGGGAGATGGCTTCGAGGCAGTGAGCGGGGGTCTTGGGCGAGACGTTCACGGGCAGGATGATCGGGTCGATGAACAGTCTGTCCATGGGCAGGCCGCCTTCCATGGCGATGGTGATGAGCTGCGCCCCTAATTCGACGCGTTTCCCGGCGTTGCCCGGGACCCCATCGGCGTCCAACGTCAGCCCGATCAGGCTCCCTCCGAGCTCCACCGCCAGGCCCACGTACTCACTGGCGATCTCGGGATCGGCTTTCGAAGAGTTGAGTATGACTCCGCCGGGCACCCGCGGAGCAACTGCGGACATCACCTTCCACTTGGCCGTGTCGATCGACAGCGGAACGTCCGTCACTTCTCGGACCGTCTCGACGAGCCACGTCATCGCGCCCTCGGCGTCGCTGGCCGCCGGGCCAACGTTGATGTCCAGCGCGTCGGACCCCGCAGCGACCTGTTCCCGAGCTAAGTCCTTGACGACCTGAGCGTCCTTGTTCTGGATTGCCGCTTTCACGTCGGAGAACATTCCGTTAATGCGTTCACCAATGAAGTACATGGTCCCTGAGTTCCTTTCTTATTCGGCGAGGGTGGGCGTCAATCGACCTATCGCCTTCCTGACCTGCTCTATCGCCTGCGGATGCCTCATGATAAGCAGCTCCGCCCCGGATTGAAGGAGGAAGACCGCCGTCGCCGCCTCCCACGCTATACCCCACAACTCGAACGTGTCCTCCGTGACGCTCGGGAACGGTGGGTTCCTGGCCTCTTTCGCCCGCCACGCCTCGAGGCCCACGTCGCAGATCACCGGCTGGGCCAAAAGTCGATCCCCGCTCAGGCCCGCCAGCCTCCCACGCTCCTGCATGCTGTAGACGTACTCGATTCCGTAGCCCAGCGCTCCGGTGGTCGGAAAGACCACGATGTCCTCCACCGGAAAACCGGCGTCCTGACAGAGGATGTTCGTTTGCTTGGTGATGTTGATGTCGCATGGGCTCTCTGTGATGAGTTTGTGCTTGTCGGCGAGGCAGACGGCCACCAATGTCCGGTAGTTGCTCTCGCGGACCGTGCCCATCAGGCAGTTCTCGCCCTTGGCGGCGGCGGAAGTAGCCGGGAGAACCTGATTGTCCTTCTCATCCATCCCGCAGCCCCAGATTATCAGCGGGACGCCGACGGCTGCGAGGACCTCCTTCACAGTCTGGGCGCACTGATCCGGGGTGCGGTCGCCCGCGTCGGGATGGGCGTCCATGAGGCGGAGACAGATCAAGTCCGCCCCAAACTCCACTCCCTTTCTTGCCCACTCCACCGGCGAATTCATCGCCTCGCCGTAAACCTTTCGCAGCTGGTCCGGCCATTGCTCCGCCCCCCCGTCCCATACCTCGACGGCGATGACCGGAGGGTGCCCCATCGATCCCTCGAACGCCAGGAACGGGAGGGTGGAGGCCCCACCGATCGTGACGGCGCTGGTCCGAGTTCCACCGCTCTCTGCTGTTGCGCCCAGCACGACCGTGCTGACCTTTCCAGTCCATTTCTCTGAGACATCAGGTACGCTCATAGTGCACGTTCCTCTACTGTTGTACCGGCCTGCTTCGAAGAGATGTCCAGACATAGTCTGGTAAGCTCTTCGACGGCCGGGCGCGCTTCGCGGGTGGCGGACGCGTCAATGGGCTCCCCGCGAACACAGCGATCGGCCACGTCGCTGTCGAACGGGACTTCCACGACCGTCTCAATCCCGGGCACATACCGTTCGGAAGCCCGCCGCCCCTCAGGCGGAGGGGCGGGAGTTATACTGTTCAACACCAGGATCCTTCGATGAACGCGGATGGGCAGGGAGTCGGCCAGACGGGAGATCCTCTCGACCGTGGTCAGCCCGACGGGCGCAGCCTGGGTGACGAAGACCATCGTCTGGATCTCATCCACCACCAGGCGGGACAGATACTCCATCCCCGCCTCGCAGTCGATCAGGACGTGAGCGTAGTTTTCCCGCAGCAGGCTGAGGTATCGGCGCAGAAGGCCGTTGACATAGCAGTAGCACTTGGGCCCCTCCGGACGGCCCATCGTCAGAAGGTCAAAGCCTTTCTGTTCGCTCAGCAGTTCCTGCAGCCACGCCTCCAGCAGCCGCTCCTTGGATATCTCTCCGGGCTTCTGAGCGGCCTTTCCCATATTCTCGCGCAGGTCGGCGATCGTACCGCCCCCCCCGACGCCCAGCGTCAGGCCCAGGTTGGCGTTCGGGTCGGCATCGACGGCGAGCACGGGTTTCTTGCCCAGCCTGATAAGCTCCCGCAAAACCATCGACGCCATCGTCGTCTTGCCCGAACCGCCTTTGCCGCTGAAGACTATGATCCTACCTGGCATGCTGTCGCTCCTTTTCCGACTGGAGCGCAGCGGTTACGGTCGGGAACAGCTCGACGTTCGTGTGCGGGAAAAAACAGGCGGAAACGAATTCATCCATGAAGGTGGGATCCGTGCTCAGCTCGTAATAGGTCGTTGACGAAGCGATCCTGGAGATCTCGGCGTAGCAGCTGTCGCGCAGCGCGGCGAGTTTCGCCCCGGCCAGCGACGTGTTGCCGACAAAAAGCAGCTTTTCGGTCGGGAGGTCGGGCAGCAGACCGATGAAGATCGCGTTCTCGATGTTCAGGAAATTGCCGACCGCCCCGGCCACCATGATCTGCCCCAGGTCTGAGAACTTCATGTCCAAGGCATTCAGCAGAACCGATGAGGCCGCGAAGATGGCGGCTTTGGCGCGGAGGATGTTATTGATGTCGCTCTGCGATATGCTGATCCCCTTGTCGTTGCCGGACTGCGCGGGCAACATGACTACATACTCCAGTTCTCCATTGGGGCCTTTTCGCACGCGCGAGTCCGACGCCCCGGGTTGTAGCCTTCCGGTCTTGTCTATGATTCCGACCCGCAACATCTCTGCGATTATGTCCACGTAACCGGTTCCGCACATTCCGATCGGCGGCGCCGAGCCAATAGTGGAGTAAGTCAGTACGTTATCGGGGTCCAAGAGCCTGATGTGGTCTATGGCGCCAGGGACCGCCCTCATCCCGTCCGTGCATTCGGCGCCTTCGAAGGCGGGGCCCGCCGATGCGCTTGCACAGACCAGGAACTCGTTGTTTCCTATCACCACTTCCCCGTTCGTCCCGATGTCTATGAACATCCGCACTTCGTCGCTGCGGCTCAGAGCCGTCGCGAATATCCCGGCGACGGTATCGGCCCCCACGAACCCGGCGACGCAGGGGAGGCAATAAAGCAGCCCGCGCGGATGGATCTGCAGGCCTATCTCGGCAGCGCGAAAAGGCGGGAGATGGTAAGTAGCCCCGATGTAGGGCTCCCTTCGAACATTCTCCGCCGGAAGCCCCAGGAGCAGATGGATCATGGCGGTGTTGCCCGCCACGGTTATCAACGAGATGTCCTTGGCCCCCATGCGGTGCTTGGAAAGCAGTTTGCCGATCAGCTCGTTGAGGTCGCCGACCATGGCCTCGCGCAGGGAGTTCCGGTTGGCCTCGGACTGCGAAGCATAAATGATGCGCCGTATCACGTCGGCGCCGTAGCTGACCTGGGAGTTGTACTTCGCCGCTTGGCCGAAAGTCTGTCCGTCCTCCAGATCCACGAGATGACAGCATATCGTGGTCGTGCCCACATCCGCTGCGATACACATGTTGGGCCGGGTCGTGTCCCCGGCTTCGATGTCGATGATCTCCGTCAGGGGCCCGCGGTGGCCGGTGATGGCGGTGACCTTCCAGTTCGACTGCCTGAGCACGTGCGGAAGCCGCCGCATCACCTTCAGCCCCATCTGAAACGACTGGTCGGGAATCTTCCTCGCCAGGGCCTGCTCGATGCGCTGAAGGTCCGAGATGTTGTCGTCCAGCGACGGGGGAGACAACTGGAGATAGGTCTTGCGCACAAGGGGCGACAGGCGGGCGTAACGTATGAGCTTGTTCAAGTCGGCGAGATAGGGGACCTCACTCTCGGCGAACTCGAGTCCTGTGGTGAGGCGCGGCTCGGGAGGAATCTCGACGAGCACGTCCGACTGGATCCGCGCCTCGCAGGCAAGGATGTAGCCCTGCTGGATCTCCGCGTGAGTAAAGCAGTCGGTAGAACCTCCCGTGACGGCGCCCTCGCGGACGATCACCCGGCAGCGCCCGCAGACTCCGTCCCCCCCGCACAGACTGTCTATGAATATGCCTGTCTTGTTCGCAGCCGTAAGTATCGTGGTGCTCGCAGGCACCCTCACGGATACGTTGTTCGGTCTGAATGAGACTCTACACGTCTTGGCCATAGGAGAGTCTTTCGCGTCTCCTCAAGGTCGATCGCCGCAAGACAGATGCAGCATTCCGGATGCGCGGGTCTAAGCGGCGTTCCATTCGTTCTTGAGGTACGGTCCGATCCCGGAGGCCTCCTTGGGGCCCACGAGCACTTTCCAACTGGAATCTTCGGCCAGTTGGGAGGCGATGACGGCCACGTGGCCGGGAATCACGACTTTGTGGTGCTCGATCTGTTCATCGGCGCCGGAGGATTTCAGCGCGGCGGCAATTGTGCTTGGGTTGAATTTATCCGCCGCCCAGGCCGTCAGCACGCTGGTCCCCTCGGTGTCCACCGCCAGAATGCGGGTGGGCACACGGGATGCCTCGACCTCGGCCTCGACCGAGTAATAGCTCAGCGAGAAGTTCGTCGTGACAAGAAGCGGGCTTTGCGGAGTGACTTCACCTATCTCGTATAGTTTCGGCTCGACCTGTACCGGCTTCTGCGGATCTGTGTAGATATTCTGCCGGGAGGTCAGGATCGGCACCAGCAGATGGGGTTCCCAGACGTCCGTTATGACGATGGCCGCATACTTGCAGACGTACGCGCAGGCATCGAGAGCGACGCCCATCTTGTCCTGCCCGCAGGCTATGGCCAGAACGGGGCACCCAAGCGCCCGGAACTTCTTCTTCAGCGCAGCTCGGCGGGTGACGGTCAGGAAAGTCATCGTCTCGGCGGTCTCGGCGCCGCCCGGCGATATCACGACGTCCTTGACGCCCTTTTCGCTCAGTGCCGCTACGCTTTCGGCGACATTCTCGACGTCTCCAGCAACGCAGAGCGGGGCGGCGGCCTTTTGCGCCAGGTCCGCCAGCTCTTCGACGGTCACCTCGCCCTTGCGGTAGAGCAAAGGCCTCTTCGAACCCAGCGGGCCGGTCGCAACAGACGCCAGTGTCTGGGAGCTGGTGGATACAAGCACCATCGGGACGCCCAACTCCTTCTGGATAATCTCCGCGGCCTGAACCATCGATTCCTCGGATCCGGACTCATTCATCAAGGCGATCATGTCCGGATGTATCGTCTCGCCCACTCTGGTGAACTGCAGCTCCTTGAAGTCGTTGCACGCGCCTTTCAGGGCATCCGGGTCGGCGGCGTCGGAAATGGTCATGGCGATGGCCGTGGGATGATAAAATCGCTCGTCGTGGCGAAACAACACTGTTTCCTGGCCCACCTCAATGGTATCCGACTCCGGGCCGATCTTGACCAGACGCTGGGGAGGAGCCGAAGCCTCCCCCAGCTCGTCGCGCGCCTGCTCGTCCAGCCGGGGGCACTGATCCAGGGTGGCCTGACCGGCGGCGACCTTCATGGCGAACGCCAGGCAGGTGGGGACGCCGCATTCCTTGCAGTTCTCCCTCGGAAGCTTCTTGTAGATGTCTAATCCCGTAAGCGGCATAATCCTTCTCTCTATCTGGTGCTCTTGGTAGAGGCCCTAAATGAGAGGGTCCATTTTCAGTGCAGGGTGATCCACTTTCGCCAGATGCTCCAATAGCTCCTCAGAAGTAGTCGCAATGGTCTCATCCGCGATCTTATCCACAAAACCGTCGAGATTCAATGCGGCGGCGGCCTTTTCCATCTTCCCGCGGACGTCCTCCTTCAGTTCCCTGGGCATCCATACGAGTCGGGGCAGACCGCCTTCGGCGCTGATGAACTTCCCGCTGGTAAGGTAAAGCCTCCCCGTTCCCAGGAACCCCGGCGTCTGCAGTCCGCCGCCGACGCTTCCGGCGAGAGTGGAGAAGGGCATTCCGATCGGCGTGTCCCCCGCGTACTCCCGGTTGACGGCCATCACTCCGTTGGCCTCGGGGACGATCGCCACTATGCACTCGAAGCATCCGCAGGAGGTCATGGGGTTCTCCATAATGCTGTACGCGCTGAAACGCTCGACGGTCTGGTTTGTGTTGTCGTAGACAAACCGGTTGATGCCTTCGAACTCGCCGGCGCGTTCGTCAAGGCACTTGCCCTTCAGGATCGGCTGGTTCGGGCCGGTCGGATTGATCTCGTAAGATGCCTGCCCGTCAAGCCAATTGTAGGCTCCGCACAGGCCCAGACGCTCCGGGGTTATCACGCATACGTGGTTGGGGGCGAAAGACTGGCACATTGTGCATGAATAGAACGTATCCACCGATTCGTCGGTCATTCCCGCGACACGCTCGTCGCGGGCGTCGAATAGGGGCCGCGATCGCTTGGCGATCTGCTCTACTTCTCCGCTGTCGGTGGTGATCGTGACGGCGACCTTATCCACGATCCCGCCGTACTCGTCATGGATCTTGGCGTGCATGATCGTGCCTATGTGGCTCAGGCGAAACCCCGCCGCGAAGGAAGCTTTGCTGAGGCGGCACCATATCTGATCGCGCTGGCCGGTGTGCATGAAGCCCATCGCCTCGTTGCAGTACCGGTGGATCTGGCGTTCGAGAATGCCCTCGAAATCCTTCTGCATCTTGCGTCCGGCGACCTGGACGTGGAGCCCCAGGTCGATGGCGCCGCCTTCCTCGACCGCGTCGAAGTCCTTCCCGTGCACGTCGGTCTGTCCATCGACGATCGCGTCGCCGTCCACCATCTCCAACAGCTCGACCGCATTGGAGTACTTCCCGCCGACCTGCACGTGCATTTCTTCCTTGCGGACCCTCTCGCCTTCGAACGCAGGTGAAAACGAGACGGGAATATCGACCTTCTCTACCTTGACCTTCACACCACGGACCTGAATGCAGGTGGGCACCAGCTGCGTGTGATCGGTCTGCCTGACCAGCGCCTCGTAGGTGGTCACGCCGGTCGCCCGGATTTCCGGAGTGGAAGGATCGTCGGAAATGACCGGGAAGCCCATGGCGATGGCGCCGGCGCCGACCGCGTACCAGTCGTCCGGGACCGCCCCGAACGTGATCCCGAAGGCGAATATCCTTTCCCTGCAATACCTCAGGCAGTTGCGCCAATCTCCCCTCTCGTGCCCCCCGAACGTCAGGGCGCCGCGAATGGCCCAATCCAGCACGTAGATAGCGGAATGTGTATCGCGCCCAACGGGAACGATGTAGGTGTCCCAGCCCATTTCCACGCCCTGATCATCGAGCTGGTCCCTCATGGACTTTCCGTCTCGATTGGCGACGAGGAAAGACAGGATGCTTCGCTTCTGCAGTTCGCGGACGGTATGGACGGCTATCTCGTCGCTGGGAGCCGGGCCCAGGATGGCGGCGAAGCCCGGCATTCTTCCGTCAACCAGTTGTATGCCCAGTTCGCGGAGAATGGTGTCGGAGATGAAGCCGGTAAACCCGTCGTCTCCGGTCTGGCCGTTTAGATAGCGGATGGCGCAGATCGTCTCCAGCGACAAGAGCGTCGCCACTCCCGCGTCGAGGGCATTGCCAAGATACGGGAGGAACAGCTTCTCGGTCGGTTCGTCGGGCAGGAGGTCGTGGCAGTGTTCGACGACAGCGGACAACTGGTCGAGCTTCCCTACCTCCAAGCCCATCAGGGCGTGGATCATCGGAAGTTGAAACGCAGTGCCCGGGAATTCCACCTGATGGTCTCCGCCGTGCTTGGTGATGGCCTCGGCCAGACTGGCCTCCGCCTCTTCAAAGAAACCTTTTGCACCACGAATAATGGCAGATACGACCTCTCGCGACATAATCCTGTCTCCTGTCCAATCCTATCCGGCGTCCGCCTCCTGGCGAGGCGCTGCTGCGCTACGGGGGTTCGTGATCCCCGACAGCCGCTGGGCAGTCTCTTTTCGCTTGCACGACGGGCAAACCGCCTCCGGCGCAATGTGCTCGGGCAGATTCGCACGTATAAATTCGAGTTCTTTGACGGCGGCGAAGGGCCGGCCGCACTCCTGGCATCTTGCCTGCTCCAACTCCGTGTGCCACGTCTCTATTCGTCGAACCGCCCCGACGTCAACGCTCCGGATGTGGCCGGTGGGGCAAATGGCGACACATGCTCGACAGCCAATGCACGTATCCGACGGTTCGTCGAACGGCGTTCCTACCGTTCGATAGGCCCCACGATTCGAGAACGAAATCGCCGATTGCCCCAGGATCTTATTGCAAGCACGGACGCACAGGCCGCACAAGATGCATCTGCCGGTCTTGCTGCGCGGGCTGAAACGAGGCCCTTCAAGACCCAGTTGACGGGCCAGGTCCTGGAGTTCCGTAGCTTCCGGCACTTCCGCCCAAAGGAGTTCCAGGGTCGTCTTTCGCGCGTTGAGGACCGCGGGGCTGTCCGTTCGGATGCTAAGCCCCTCACGCACGGGGAGATCACAGGAGGTGGTCAACCACGTCCACTTGCCCTTGGTGACCTCCACCACACACAGGCGGCAAGCCCCATAGGGTTCGAGCGCGGCATGATGGCAGAGCGCGGGAATATCGATCCCCATTTCTCTGGCTACGCCCAGGGCCCAACGGTCTCGCTCGACCTCGATATCTTCGCCATCTATTGTTGTCTTGACCAGTTCCATTCGGTCACTTCGGGTAAGTTGCGTCTGTTGATGCGAAATTCACATCGTCGCCTATTGCCTCACGGGAGCCATGGTCGCCACGGAATCGAACGTACAGGCTTCACGGCACGCGCCGCACCTGACACATTTTTCCTGATCGATCAGGGCGGGAACTTTCTTCGTTCCGCCGCTGATTGCCTCGGTGGGACATGCTTTCGGGCACCGGCCGCACGCCTTGCATTTTTCCTGGTCGATGACAAACACAGTCAGGGCCTTGCAGACACCGGCCGGACATTCGCCGTCAACGACATGGGCCAAGTACTCCTCTTTGAAATACTTCAAGGTGCTGAGGGTCGGGTTCGGTGCACTCTTGCCCAGACCGCAAATACTGTTGTCGCCGACGTACAGCGCCACCTCGTTGAGAAGCTCGATGTCCTCCGGAGTACCATCGCCGGCACAGATCTTTTCGAGCAACTCGGACATGCGCAGCACGCCCTCGCGACAGGCCGTGCATTTCCCGCAGGATTCCTTGCAGAGGAATTCCGTGAAATATCTGGCCACTTCCACCATACACGTATGGTCGTCCATGACGATCATGCCGCCCGAGCCCATCATCGAGCCAGCCTCGGCGAGACAATCAAAGTCGACGGGCAGATCCAACTGACTTTCGGGCAGGCACCCGCCCGACGGACCGCCGGTCTGCACAGCCTTGAACTCCCGATCGTTGAGGACCCCGCCGCCGATGTCGAATATGATCTGCCGCAAGGTCATGCCCATGGGAACTTCAACCAGCCCGGTGTTCTTGAACCTGCCTACCAGCGAGAATACTTTCGTGCCCTTGGACTTTTCGCTGCCTATGCTCGCAAACCACTCCGCGCCCTTATCGATAATGACCGGTACGTTCGCCCACGTCTCGACGTTGTTGAGATTGGTGGGCTTGCCGAACAGACCTTTCTCTGAGGTGTGGATATGCTTTGCCCTCGGCTCGCCTGCCTGTCCCTCGATAGAGGCCATCAGGGCGGTTGATTCGCCGCAGACGAACGCGCCCGCCCCTCTGCTGACCCGAACGGAGAAGCTGAAGTCCGTGCCCAGGATCTTCTCGCCCAGCAGGCCATTCTCTTCCGCCTGCTTGATCGCTATGCGCAAGTTCTCCACTGCCAGGGGATATTCCAGCCGAACGTAGATATACCCCTGGTCGGAGCCGATGGCATATGCGCCGATGGCCATGCCCTCCAGGACTGAGTGGGGATTGCCCTCCATGATGCTTCTGTCCATGAAAGCGCCGGGGTCGCCTTCGTCTCCGTTGCAAAGGACGTACTTGGGATAACCATGCGCCTTTCGGCAAGCCCGCCACTTACGAGCAGTCGGAAAGCCGCCGCCCCCACGGCCACGAAGGCCTGCCTTTTCAATGGTGTCGATGACTTCGTCCGGCTGCATCGAGTTGAGCACCTTTGCCAGCGAGCTGTAGCCACCGACGGCGATATAGTCGTCGATATTCGTCGGGTCGACCTTACCGCTGTTGCCAAACACAATACGCTGCTGATTTGCATAGAACGGCACGTCGCGCTCAGCAGCGATGCGTTTCTTTGTTGCCGGATCACGGTATGTGAGCTTCTCTACAACGCCCTCGGATTCGATCGAAGTCGCTACGAT
>SDBS01005526.1_pt1 | contig 12301 bp, 5 predicted proteins | sample 2277091 | NCBI WGS metagenome assembly SDBS01 (sample SAMN10404972, study PRJNA504765) | marine sediment metagenome | isolation source: marine sediment core GS10_PC15, 163 cmbsf | place: Arctic Ocean: Southern Knipovich Ridge | collected 2010 | reverse complement strand
GTTTTCCCCTGGCCGACTGGAAGCCATGGCGCACATTTGACGGCACGCCCGTGCTCGTGCCCGGGCTGTTCAACACCGAGTCCGATCAAAGGGGGGACATCCTCCAGTATCCCTGCGGTGACAAGACCGTGCCACCGGCCGGCCGAATGCCGAACGGCGGGTTCTACTTCGACGCGATCGTCCGCCAGGAACCCATTGACGACAGCAAGCTGAATCCGCAGGACAACCTCGAGGAGTTCGGCCCGATTTCCGATCGAGAGCTGGAGTTCCTGCGGAAGGGCGTGGATGAGTACTACGCCAACACGGACCTCGCGCTGACCGTTGGCATACCCGGTGCGGCGTTTGGCGACATTGCTCTCGTTCCCGCCCCGTGGATGAAGCACCCCAAGGGCATCCGTGATATCCAGGAGTGGTACATCAGCACCGTAACTCGCAGGGATTATCTGACAGAGGTGTTCGCACGACAGGCTGATATCTGCATCGAGAATATAAAGGTCATTTACCAGGCCGTTGGCGACAAGGTCCAGCTTGTGAACATGGACGGCGCGGATCATGCGACACAGGATAGCCTTTTCTGCTCACCGGACAGTTATGCTGAACTTTACCTGCCCCCCGCCAAGAAGGTGAACGACTATATTCATGAACACACCGGATGGAAAACGATCAAACACTGCTGCGGCGCCTGCGAGCCGTTGATACCCAGGTTCATCGAGGCTGGGTATGACGTTCTGAATCCGGTGCAATGTTCAGCCGCCGGGATGGACCCGCAGCTTCTGGTGGACAGATACGGCGACGACATCGTGTTCTGGGGCGGCGGGGTCGATACGCAAAAGACACTTCCCTTCGGAACGCCGGAAGAAGTGTACGAGCAAGCCAAGGCCCGGGCCGATATCCTCTCCGGGAGCAACGGGCTCATTTTCAACGCGATCCACGTGATCCAGTGCAACACGCCGATAGAAAACGTCCTGGCAATGTTCCGGGCGGTGGGCAGGGATGTCTGAACGAGGAAACACCATGAAACGACACCTGATGAAGAACATGACATTGGCAGCAGCAATACTTGTTTGTTTGGCGAGTGTTGGCGGTAATGCCTGGGCGGCTGATTCCCCCGCAGGCAAACGTCGGACTATCAGCCTTGACGGAACATGGCAGGCGGCGGAGGGCAAAGGGGATGTGATGCCTGATGTTTTCGGCCATACCGTGCCGGTGCCGGGCCTGGCCGACATGGCCAAGCCGGCCTTCAAGGAGGTCGGCTTCAAGAGCAGGCTGCGGGAGGCGTTCTGGTATCGCCGCCGGTTCAGCATCGAGGGCCCGCTGCCGCAGGTCGCGATTCTGAAGATTCACAAGGCCAAGTACGGCACGCGGGTCTGGCTGAACGGCAAGCTCGCCGGCGACCACCTGCCCTGCTTTACTCCCGCGCTGCTTGACGTTCGCAAGCACCTCAGGGGCGGCGGGTCCCAGAACGAGCTGGTCGTTCGCGTGGGGGCCTTTCGCGATTCGGTGCCTAAGAACATCCCCACCGGCTGGGATTTTGAGAAGTACCGCTACATCCCCGGCATCTACGATTCGGTGGAGCTGATCCTGACCGGCACCCCGCGGATTGTGGTCGTGCAGACAACGCCTGACATTACAGCCGGCAAGGTCCGCATAACCGGCGAGATCGCCGGCGCCCCCAAGGCCGCCAAGGTCGCCGTCAAGTACACCGTGCGCGAGGCACGCTCCGGCAAGGCCGTTGCCTCCGGCCAGGCCACCTGCGGGCCGCCGAAGGCCGGCGAGCCGGCGAGGATGGATTTCCGGATACCGATCAAGGACTGCCGGCTCTGGTCGCCGGAGGACCCGTTCCTCTACGAGCTGGCCCTGGACACCGGCGGCGACACGTACCGCACGCGGTTCGCCATGCGCTCGTTCCGGTTCGACAACACCACCGGGCGGGCCGTGCTGAACGGCAAGCCGTACTTCATGCGCGGCACGAACGTGTGCGTCTTGCGATTTTTCGAGGATGCCACTCGCGGCGACCGGCCGTGGCGGCGTGAATGGGTCCGCCGGCTGCACCGCAAGTTCAAGAGCATGCACTGGAACTCGATCCGGTACTGCATCGGCTTCCCGCCGGAGCTGTGGTACGAGATTGCCGACGAGGAAGGGTTTCTGATCCAGGATGAGTTTCCGATCTGGACGCTCGGCGACGCGGCGCAGGTCCGCAGCCTGGACGCCGACGAGATCGCGCGGGAATACACCGAGTGGATGCGCGAGCGATGGAACCACGCGTGCGTGGTGATCTGGGACGCCCAGAACGAGTCGAAGACGTCCGCGACGGGCAAGGCCATTCGGGCCGTCCGGCATCTGGACCTGTCGGACCGTCCGTGGGAGAACGGCTGGTCGCCCCCGCAGGGCAAGAGTGACTTCAGGGAGGATCACCCGTATCCCTTCGGCAGGGGCCAGTGGTCCAAGGGCCGCAATCCCTTCTTCCTGTCGGGACTTGCCCGCAGCCGGGGCCCGCGGAAGGGCTCCCACGCGATCATCATCAACGAGTACGGATGGCTTTGGCTGAACCGGGACGGTACGCCCACCAGCCTGACGAACCACGTATACCGGACCCTTCTGGGGCCCAAGTCCACCACCGCACAACGCCGGATGCTCTACGCCCGCTACCTGGCCGCTCTGACGGAGTTGTACCGGTCCGAGCGACAGTGTGCCGGGGTGCTGCATTTCTGCGGGCTGGGCTACTCGCGCCCGGGCATAGGCGACCGGCCCAAAATAGGCGCCACCAGCGATCACTTCGTGGACATGGAGACGTTGAAGTTCGAGCCGCTGTTCGAGAAGTACGTCCGCGACGCCTTCGCGCCGGTGGGCCTGATGATCGACGAATGGGCCGCCGAGCTTACCGCGGAAAAACAGAAGGATATCCCCGTTGTCGTGATAAACGATCTGTACAAGGACCTGCCGATCACGGTGAGCCTGAGCGTAATCCGGGGCGACAAGACAATCTCGACGCAGTCGCAGAAACTCACCATCGTCTCGCTGGGTAAGAAGCGCCTCACATTCAAAGCCGCCATCCCCGCCGAGTCGGGCGAATACCAGCTCATAGCCGAACTCACCCGACGCGGTTCGGCGCCGGTCCGCTCGCTTCGCGACTTCAAGGTCGTCAGCCTCGCAGAGCGTCAGCGCCTGATGGGCCTTGCCGTTGGAAAGGCGGCCACTGCCTCTTCAACTCAGGCTTCGCATGGCGCCGGGGGGCCCAAAGACGCCGTGGACGGAAAGGCGAATACCCGCTGGTCATCGGCGTTTTCCGACCCGCAGTGGATCGCGATCGACCTAGGCAAGGCCACGAAGATCTCCAGCGTAAAGCTTTTGTGGGAAGCGGCTTACGCCAAGTCGTACACCATCGAGATCTCCGCCGACGGCAAGACGTGGAAAGAGGTCTACAAGACCGACAAGGGCGACGGCGGCGTAGACGAGATCAAGTTCGCAACCACCACCGCGCGATGGATCCGCATGACCGGCACCAAGCGCGGCACGGAGTTCGGTTACTCGCTCTGGGAGTTCAAAGTGTTTCCGTAGGCGCGACAAACAAAGGGGTCAGGACTCTTTGTTTGCCCTTTGTTTGTTCCGAACGGTGCTCTATTGTATCCAGGAACGAGAACTGAGCCGGGTAATCCGGGCCGAAAGGATTATTCAAGATGACATTGCAGGAACGAAAACTCTTGGATCGCCGCGAGGTGATAAGGGCTTCGGTTGGAGCTTTGGGAGCCCTTGCCTGTGGCAACACGTGGAACAGGCGCCTCGGCGCTGCCGAGGCAAGGGCAGAAAACATCCGGCCCCTGTTTGCGTGGAAAGACCCGGCAGTGATCAAGCTTACCGAGAGAGTCTTCCAGAAATGCATTCTGGGCAAGCTGTTTCCGCCCGAGGCACCTATGAAGCACAACTGGATAGGCCCCGGCGGCGGCTACAAGGGCCAGTGGATATGGGACACGATGTTTGTTGTCGATCTGCTGAGCATCCTGCCGGGCAAGGAGAAAGTGATCCGGGATGTGTTTCAGAACTACTGGGACTTCCAGGCGCTCTGGGACAAGCGTATGGCCGACTATGCCCATGGCATGGTGACCTGCAACATCAAGCCGGGCATGGATAACGTTAAGAGTTGGCCCTATTCCCAGATTCCAATCCTCGCCTGGGGGCTTGAGCGCGTCTATGGCCGCAACGGCGACAAGGAGCTGCTCAAGCAATGCCTGACGCCCATGGAGAGCTTCCACGAGTGGTACTGGCGTGAGCGCGACGTGACAAACATCGGACTGATCGCCATAGGGTCTTACAATGGCAAACCCAGGTATGCCAGATGGGAGACATTTGATGATGAATGCAACATGGACGGCCTGAGAATGACAAAACATCCGACGCGCAAAGGCCCCAAAGAAGGCCCCTGGTATGGTGACATCTGCGTGACGGGCAACACATCATATCTCATCATGGCAGAGCGGAGTCTCATGCGGCTGGCGGAGGTCATGGGCGATAAGAAAATGGCCGCGCGCCGCAAGGCCAGGATCGACAAGGGCGTCGCCGTCATGCGCAGGCACATGTGGGATGAGAAGGCGGGCACGTTCCTGTCGGTCAACCGCGACACCCTCAAGAAAATCCCGGTAGCTACGATAGGAAGCTGGATTCCGCTCCACGCCGGAGTCCCCACCAAGGCCCAGGCAAAACGGATGGCCGAGGTCCTGTCCGCGGAGAGTTGGCAGACTCCGCTTCCGGTTCCCACGGTCGATCGAAAGGACAAGCGCTGGAGATCCAACAAGTTCTGGCGTGGTGACGTGTGGCCGGCCACCAACTACCAGATCGCCAGCGGCCTGGCCGCCTACGGATACAAGCAGCTCGCCGCGGACATTGCCGACAAGACCGTCGCCAATGCGATCAAGAACGGAATCAGCGAACGCTACGATTCTGTCTCGGGCAAGAGGCTGGGGGTGGAATATCTCGGCATGACCTGCACGGTTGTCACGATGATGCTTGACGGGCTTTGCCGCAAACACAAGCTCGAACGGCGCGTAAAAAAGGGGCGGAGCACTAATTAAGGTTGCCAGGGCAAGCCCAGGCCCTGAAGGCCCTGGGTTGGCCGCTTCTTTGGACTGTGGTCGCCTGCGACCGCACCCAGGGCATCTCCGCTCCGCTACGACTTTCACTCACCGCGAAGCGCCGCCCCATGGAAACCCGTGCCGGCAGGCGCGCTTGCCTCGCCGTTGCGCTGATGCAGATCGGGACGAAGGCGGGTACAATAGAAGGGCGGGGGATGATGAAATTGATGAAACAGCAGAAGTAAACCACAGCGAGCCGCAATACCACTCGATGAAATACTGAGGATCAATAATGATGAACAAGAGATTCAAGATTGTCTGGCTTGTCGTTTTGTTGCTGATGGCCGGTGCGCAAACGCTGGCAGCGGCCCAGAAGCTGAAAGTTCACGGCATTTTCCGGAGCAATATGGTGTTGCAACGCGACAAACCGATCGCGATTTGGGGTTGGGCTCCTGCCGGGACAAATGTGAAGGTTTCCTTTGGCAAGCTTACCGCTACGGGCAAAGCCGCGGGCGACAAGGGGCGTTGGGAAGTGGTCTTCAAGGCTCAAGCGGCCAATGCACAAGGGCGGACAATCAAAGTGCAAGCGGGCGAGCAGGTCATCAAGATGGACAACATCCTCATCGGCGACATCTGGGTAATGAACGGTCAGAGCAACATGGCGTTTGGGCTGAGAGCCGTTTACCAGGCCCACTTCGAGGCGTCCATGGCACACCTGCCGTTGCTCCGCCACATCCGGATCAACTCCTATGCCGAATCCGAACATGTCGAAACGGACCTGGAGGACAAGGATCTCAACGGGAGAGATACGAACAAGAACTGGAAAGTGGTCACGCCCGAGGTAGCCATGGATATGGGCGCAATTGGATACATCTTCGGTTCACGCATCCAGCGCAGCCTGCAGATCCCGATCGGCATCATCGACAACTCTCGCGGAGGAGCATCCCTGGAGAGCCTTGTTCCCCGCCATAAACTCAAGGAACACCCGCAGGCGGCTGAGTACTTGAAGTGGGTGGAGAAGCGTCAGGCCGAGTTCGACTGGGACGCGGCTCTTCAGAAGCAAGTCGAGAAATGGGAGAAGACCGTAGCCAACCAGCGCAAGAAGGGTGTCGCCGAGGATAAGCTGCCGCCCAAACCGACCCGCAAGAATTTGCGTTCCTGGAGCGTGCCCGGACGCAGCCCCAGCGACGCGGCGTCCTGCTACAATGGCATGTTCGGCGTTTTCAAAGGCTTGAATATCAAAGGCGTGGCTTTTCATCAGGGCTACAACAATGCGATGATGAATACCAGCTGTAAGCCGAAGTTCTATCGTATCCTGATGAAGCTGATGGTGGATGGCTGGCGTGAGGATTTCAACGATCCCAAACTGCCGGTTGCCGTGATCGGTTTCTGTGCCGGCGGCCGCGCTCAGACTCGCCTTAACTTTGAAGAGCAGGGGTTTTCGACCGCGGCCTATATCCGCGAGGCTCAGCGCCTGGGCCTGGCCGATGTAAAGGACCCGGAGCACACCGCGTTCATTCCGTCCTGCGACCAGAAGATCCCCCAACTGCACACCAAGAAAAAGAAAGCCCTTGGCCTGCGTACCGCGCGTTGGGTTTTGAAGACGGTGTATGGGAAGGAAGACATCTCCTGGGAATCGGCGAAGTTATTGTCAGCCGTTGTCGAGGCCGGCAAGATACTTCTGACGTTTGACAAAGCCGTGTTCCCCGATGACATGGGTTCGGAAATCGAAGGCTTTTCGATCGCCGACAAATCAGGCAACTATTACCTGGCCCATGCCGTCGCCAAGAGCGTCAAAGATAAGGACCAAAGGAACAAGCAGATCCTCGTCTCCAGCCCCCTGGTGAAAGAGCCCGTGTCGGTTCGTTACGCATGGGCCCGTTCGCCGATGGGCAACCTCAAGGTGGAAGGCAAGCCGTGGCAGCCGTTACATAGCTTCCGTACCGATCAGTGGGACTTTTACCCGGAAGTGAAGCATAGCGATCCAGATGGTAGAAAGAAGAATTATGAGGCGATCAAGAAGATGTCAACTCAAGCCAAAGCCGATCTTGCCCATCGCCTCGAAAGCGAAACGAAGGTAACTGGCCAGAAGTAGTCTGTTTCCCCTCGATTGACCAAACTCGCTGGCCGACGACACGAAAGCCCGCGATTCGATGTTAGCCACGGGCGCGAGCCCGTGGAAAAAGGTGCGCCAATGCAATAGAGCCCCCGACGGGGGCGATTGATGCACGGTAAACACGGGGACGCAAACCGTTCTTGTGTATGGTCTAATGAATCGGCCCGTTCGGCTGTCTTCGACCCGTTCGGCTGAGCTCACGGCCGAAGCCTGAGGCTCAGACCGAACGGGAGCTCACGGCCGAAGCCTGCGGGGCTTAAACGGCCGACCCAGCCACTTGAGTGGCTGGGCTTGCCCTGGAATCGGCAGTGGCGGGCGAGAGGTGATACAGGAAACGCCGGCTGGCCCGCCTTCGCCAAGGCTTCCGTCCCCTGGGGACTACGGCGGACAAGACGGCGGGCAAGCAGGAGATGGCTATGCGGCTTGGGCCAATGATAGAGGCGGTGGATGCACACGCCTGCGGCGAACCGGGGCGGGTGATTGTCGGCGGCGTGACGGATGTGCCCGGCGAGACGATGTTCGAGAAGATGCAGCACCTTCAGTGCCACGGCGACGGCCTGCGCAAGCTGATGCTGCGTGAGCCGCGCGGCTATCCGGCGGCCAACTGCAACGTGATTCTTCCGCCCACGCGCAGCGAGGCCGACGCCGGATTCGTCATCATGGAGCAGATGGAGTATCCCGGGATGTCGGGAACCAATACGATCTGCGTTGCGACGGTGCTGCTCGAAACCGGCAAGGTGCCCATGTGCGAGCCGGTGACGGAGCTGACGCTGGAATCGCCCGCGGGCCTGATCCGCGTGCGGGCTGACTGCGCCGGCGGGAAGGTGAGGCAGGTTACCTTCCGGAACGTGCCGGCCTTTGCGGTGCACCTCGACAAGCAAATCGACGTGCCGCACCTGGGCAAGGCCACGGTGGACGTAGCCTACGGCGGAATGTTCTACGTCATCGCGGAGGCTGCCGCCTTTGGGCTGCGGCTGGCGCCGGATGAGGGCAGGGAGATCGTGCGGATCGGGGAGATGATCAAGGCTGCGGCGCGGGAGCAGCTACCCGTGGTGCATCCGGAGCAGCCGGGATTTGAGGGGGTGACGATTACGCTGCTGTCCGGGCCGGCGACTTGCGCGGAGGCTGATCTGAAAAACGCGGTGGTCGTCTCGACCGGCAAGCTGGACTGGGAGCGGCCCTCGACGTGGACGGGGGCGATTGACCGCTCGCCGTGCGGCACGGGCACTTGCGCGAAGATGGCGGCGCTGTATGCGAAGGGGGCGCTGCGGTTGGACGAGGCATTCCGCCATGAGGGAATCCTCGGGACGATCTTCACGGGCAGGCTGGTGGAGGAGGTGCAGGTCGGCCCATACCGGGCGGCTGTTCCGACCATCAGTGGCAGGGCCTGGATCACCGGCTTCAGCAAGTACGTGCTGGCCGACGACGACCCCTTCCCCGAAGGATTCACCGTGGGCGACATCTGGTAGGGCCCGGGTTGAAGATCTGGAACGCATTCCCCCCCGGAACGAAGTGCGGCGCGGGCGCTGCGGGCGGTTTGGCCGTAGTTTTTTTGATTTTGGGCTTGGTCCAATCAAGCGTAACGCTACAATTCCACCAGAGTTTTCCCAAAGGCAAGGATAAGCAAATGCGGATCTACGGCAATCACAGATTTATGCGGCTGGTAACGCCGTGGGGTATTCATCCCCGGTGAGTGGGTCCGCGGGTTCGACTGAACATTTGCAGGCCCGCTCCCAGCGACGCGGGCCTGTTCGATTCAGGCATTCCAGATGACCGAAAGGCCCGCGAGTGAGTCGGCGGGCCTTTTCGATTGTCAGCCTTGTTTTGGCAGCCTCGCCTTAGAGGCAACGGGTGTGCGGGATGTTTGAAAGAATCGGGATATTGTGGCAGCTCATGCGAGGCCAGCGCTTGCGATACGGACTGGCCGTCGCGGCTATCTTGGTCAGTACGCCCCTGTGGTACCTGCTCCCGCTGATCAGCATGGTAGCCATCGACCACGCGATCCTCGGCAAGGTCCTGACCCGGCCGTGGTTCATGGTTCGCGCGGTCGGCTGGCTCGGCGGGCGGTCGGTGCTGGCTCAGAATCTCTGGATAGCGGCCGCAACGTCGGCGTGCATAGCGGCCGTCGCGGGCGTGTTCACGTATGCTAAGGGCAAGTGGTCGGCCCAGGCGGCCGAGTCGATGGCACGGACGCTGCGCGACAGGCTGTACGGGCACCTGCAGCATCTGCCGAGTTCATGGTTCGACACGCACCAGACCGGCGACCTGATCCAACGATGCACGTCGGACGTCGAGACGATACGCATGTTCCTGTCCGCCCAACTGGTCGAGGTGGCCCGCGCGGTGATCCTCCTGGCCATTGGGCTGCCGATCCTGCTGTCCCTCGACGTGCGCCTCGGCCTGCTGTCGATGGCCCTGGTGCCGATCATCGTGATCTACTCGTGGCGGTTCTTCGCCAAGGTGCGCAAGAGCTTCCAGCGCGTCGACGAGTGCGAGGGGCGGCTGACCGCCAACGTGCAGGAGAACCTGACCGGCATCCGCGTGGTGCGGGCCTTCGCCAGGCAGGGCTTCGAGTGCGAGCGGTTCGCAGTGAAGAACGATGAATACCGCCGCGAGTGGTACGGCCTGATCCATCTGATGAGCGTGTACTGGCCGGTCTCGGGCTTCATGACCAACGTGCAGGCCGGCCTCGTGCTCATGGCCGGCGCATACTGGGCCCTGACCGGCAGCCTCACCATCGGCACGCTGGCGGCCTTCATCGCCAGCGTGGGCATGTTCCTCTGGCCCGTGCGGCGCGTGGGGCGGATACTGGCCGATCTGGGCAAGGCGATCGTCTCGCTCGGCCGCGTGAACGAGATACTCTCGGCCGAACCGGAGTCCGACATTGCCGAGATGCCTGAGACGGTCAGTCCGCCCGCCGACGAACCCGCGCGGGGGCAGATCACCGTCGAGAAACTGAGTTTCTCGCACGGCCGCATCGACGTGCTCCGCGATGTGTCCTTCCGTGTCGAGTCCGGCCAGACGCTGGCGATACTCGGCCCAAGCGGGTCGGGCAAGAGCACGCTTATCAACCTGCTGCTGCGCCTGTATGACTACGAGACCGGCTCGATCCGCCTGGACGGCGTGGAGCTTACCGACATGCCCAGGCAGCATGTTCGCTCGCAGATCGGCGTGGTCATGCAGGAGCCGTTCCTGTACTCGCGCACGCTCCGCGAGAACATCAAGCTCGGGCACTTCACGGCCGGCGACGAAGCGATGATCGACGCGGCGGCCGCCGCGTGCGTGCACGAATCCATCGTCAACTTCGAGGAAGGCTACGACACGATCGTCGGCGAGCGGGGCGTGACGCTCAGCGGCGGGCAGCGGCAGCGCGTGGCCCTGGCAAGGGCACTGCTTAGGCACCCGCCCGTGCTCGTCCTGGACGATGCGCTCAGCGCCGTAGACACGCGAACCGAGGCGCTCATCCTCCGCGCCCTGGCGCAGCGCCACGGCAAGCAGACCACGCTGGTTATCGCGCACCGCCTGACCACGCTGCGGCACGCCGACAGGATACTCGTCCTCGAGGCCGGCCGCGTTGTGCAGGACGGCACGCACGAGCAACTCGTCAATAAACCAGGCATGTACCACAGGCTCTGGCGGATCCAGAGCGCCGTAGCCACGGAAGAGAAAACGACATGACTCGCCGTCCGGCAAGAACAGAACAATGACCACCGTCGCGACAGTACAGGAAGAAGAATACAACAAGCGGTTCAGCCTGGACACGTGGAAGGCCCTCGCGCGCTACGCCAGGCCGTACCTGCGAGACTTCGTGGGCCTGGCGATCTCCGCCGTCGTCGTCGCCGCCTGCGAAGGGCTGTTCACGATGCTGCCCAAGTACACGATCGACGTCATTCGGTCCGGCCGACCGGCCGAGGCGCTGCTGCCGCTGGCCGCGGCGTACGTGGCCGTGTCGCTTGTGTTCGCCCTGTCGATCATGGCCTTCATCCGCCAGGCCGGGCGGATATCCACCGGCGTCGCGCACGACATCCGGTCAAAGGCATTCGAACACCTCCAGGACCTGTCGTTCTCGTTCTACGACCGCCGACCGGCCGGGTGGCTCGTGGCCAGGCTCACCAGCGACTGCGACCGCATCTCCAGGACAATCGCCTGGGGGTCGCTGGACATCATCTGGGGCTCGTGCATGGTTCTCGGCCTGTCGGTGATCATGCTGGTGTTCGACTGGAAGCTCGGCCTGCTCGTCCTGACGATCATGCCGCCGCTGGTCCTGGTAAGCGCCTTCTTCCAGAAGCGGATTCTCACCGCGTCCCGAGCGGTGCGCAAGCAGAACTCGACGATCACGGCCGGCTACAGCGAATGCATCATGGGCGTGCGGACCACCAAGGTGCTCGTCCGCGAAGGCCAGAACCTCCGCGAGTTCGAGGACAAGACCGGCGAGATGTACGAGCATTCGGTTCTTAACGCGATCCTGACCTCCGCGTACCTGCCTATCGTGCTTGTCCTCGGCAGCATTGGCAGCGGGATTGCCCTGTGGATCGGCGGCTCACGGGCCCTCGCCGCCTCCAAGGCGGGCGCCTCGGCCGAAATCGGCACGTTGATCCTGTTCATCTCGTGCGCGGGCATGCTGATCTGGCCGATCCTCGAAATGGCACGCGTGTTCTCGGAACTCCAAGGCACCCAGGCGGCAGCCGAACGCGTGTTCGGCCTGATCGAGACCGAGCCCGAGGTGCGCGATACGCCCGAGGCCCTGGCGGCCCTGGCCCGCAATGGCCAGTCCGAGCCGGCCGTTGGCGTCGCTCCCGACGGACACGATGAGCGGATCGAGCACATCGAGTTTAGAAATGTCAGCTTCGAGTACGTCGAGGGCCAGACCGTCCTCGATGACTTCAGCCTGACCGTCTGCGCCGGGCAGACCGTTGCACTGGTGGGCCCCACCGGAGGCGGCAAGACCACCGTCGTGTCATTGCTGTGCCGATTCTACGAGCCCACCGCAGGCGAGATACTCATCAACGGTGTCGAGTACCGCAAACGTTCGCTGGCCTGGCTGCAGGGAAGCCTCGGTATCGTCCTCCAGCAGCCGCACCTGTTCAACGACACCGTCGCCGAGAACATCCGCTACGGC
>SDBS01005525.1_pt1 | contig 12302 bp, 15 predicted proteins | sample 2277091 | NCBI WGS metagenome assembly SDBS01 (sample SAMN10404972, study PRJNA504765) | marine sediment metagenome | isolation source: marine sediment core GS10_PC15, 163 cmbsf | place: Arctic Ocean: Southern Knipovich Ridge | collected 2010 | reverse complement strand
TGAGGTCATAAATTCTCCTTTTTAAGTTGTCGTAAACTTAAGAGAATCTGATCTCAAACCTTTTTTTTCAACTTCCGACTTTTCCTCAGAAAATTGAATTTACAGACTTCATGTTACACTACCTTTTCTTCGCGCTTACTTGTGCAATGATTTAGCTTGTCATACGTATAGGCTGTTTTGAGACCTAAGGGGGAAACTTCTAGGGTTTTATTACCATTTTTATCATACGCATAAGTCGTCACATAGCCTTCAGGATCAATTTCTTTCCTAATTTGACCTTGGGCATTATAAATGACTTCTCCCTTGTAGCGAAATTTATTCTCATTATCATAGACAGTTTTGGTTGTGACGTTTCCCCATTTGTCATAGGTCAATTCGGTCTTTCTGAGGAGAATTTCTAGGTTTCCATCTTGATAGTATTCTGCAATGATTTCAGGGAGTCCGTTGAAGGGCTTTTGAGCTCTGGGGGTGATGCGCTTAATGTGGCACATCGTGAAATCAGGCCCATCATCTATGGTTTCACAGACAAGTACGTGATCCTCGTTGTAAGCGTATGTGGTACGATTTAAGATGCAACCGTCTTTTTTGGTGATTTTTGATATAGGAAGGTTGGTTCCGGACAAATAGGCATAGGTAGTTTTTAATCTATTGTCTTCTGCTTCTTCAACAAGCTGATTCTGATCGTTATAAGTATAGTAGATTGTGTAAACTTCGTCTTTTTTGCCATCTGTGATTGGCCCAATTCGTGACTTGGTCACAACTCTACATAGATCGTCATATTTGAAAAATAACTGGTTCTCGTGTTGGTCTAAACCAACAGTTTTATGTAGAAGATTTCCATTATTATCCCAAGCAAACTGCTCGACTCGAATGAGCTTATTATTTTTATCGTAAAATTCGATTTTCTCTAGGCGCAGGGTGTATGCATCAAAGTGGTAGTGTGTTCGATTTCCATCATAATCTTTTACTGTCGTATGTCCATGGGAATACTCAAACGTACAAAGGATCTGATCAGGACCTATCAGATGCTTGACTTTGCCATCATCGTAATATTTGATTTTGAGTCTTCTACCATCGGGAAAGGCTCTTTCTCTTAACCGCCATTGTTTGTTGTATTCAATGGTTTCTTCAGGATATTCAGGGGTTTTAATCGACGCAAGAAATGCATGAGATTCAATGTACTTGTATGTGTATTCTAATTGCTGCGAATTGGAAGTATTAACTGTAAATAAGGCCTCGTCTTTGACATCAACCTCGACTTTTGCCAGTAAAGTATTTTGTGGAGAAAGGGTTTCGATACTTTCGAGCATGGCCATTTTGTTGCCCTCTTTCCAGTGATATTTAATAAACCTACCGTTAGCAAGACGTTCATGATCTAAACGAAGTAAAACACTTTCCCCATGAAAAACATTTAAAGGATCTTTGGCGTAGCGTTTTCTATCGATGAAAAAATATACTCTATAGCTTCCATCTGTATGTAAAACTTTAAGGGTTTGTTCATCATAAACTGCTTTGTTTGTCACAGGGTGGTACATGCTATCGCTCTGATGAACAAGTCCCCTACGCAATTGTGAAGGTTCGGCATGAAAATTTAGTGGTACTGTATAGCTACGTCCATGTCGATCAATTTTAGTGCTCCCTTCTTCTGCATTGTACATGAGGACAATGCCTGTCGGCTCTGGAATGTATGCTTTTATTCCCCCGTTAAATTCAATTTTGGCCAAGGAATGGTTTACAATTTGAGATCGAAGAGAAAAATTTTTGACTTCTCGACTAATGTATTGTCTAGGTAAATAAATCGGTTCTGCACCTTTGACTATGCAATCTTGTTGATGAAAAACAAAATCTCCTGTGACGGCATTGACACAATCGTAAACCAAAGCAGAAGAATCGCCATGTAAAGATGCCAGCTCTTCTGCCGTGGAATCATTAGAAAAAAGACGAATAGTGATAAGAGAGAGTAGAATAAAAAAGTTTTTCATAATCGGTTCCTATTTTTCGATTTGAAAAAACACTTTAAAACTCTGAAACAATATTTGCCAAATATAAAATTTTACAGGCAGCGGGCGGTTGAGATGATTCCAAGCAGATTGACTACAAAGCCTGTTACAAATAGCGCTGTTGTGAAATATGCTTGGCATTTGTCTAGATTGGGGGCATCTGATCTGAAGAGGCTCTTGACCCTCGGTGCCATAAAATAACAACCGATGGTCGCTCCAACTATCCCGCACAGCGCAAGGGCTAGGCCTGCGATTTTTTCTACCCGATTGTCTGACTCACAATGGTAACTGGGAGGAGAAAAGACATAGCTGATTATCCCCAAAAATAAGGGGATTGCTCCACATAAAATTGTATAATTGCAGTTTTGTCTTGGACTTTTGTCTATTAGTCGGTCGAATTCCATTGGCATTTGTCGGTCCCCGTAAGCTATTCGTTTGGAAAGTCTTGCAGAGTATATTTTTCTGATGCGGCTTGTGCAATGAATTTTTTGTGGAAAAAAATGGGGCGGCAAGGATACGATTTTGAGAATATGCGCTGGATTATTTGTTTTATTTTAGTTTTAAGTGGCCTTCAGGCAGATCTCGCTGGTGTTAAACAGTGGGACCATACGTTTATCAACGAAGGTTTATTGGGTCAGGGCATTATCTTCGAAATCATGAAGTGTAGTATGAGCGCTGTCAAATGTGTCGAAGGACATAAGATCTATCTGAAATCAGATCGGATTGTCCCTAGTGACGACGGTTTAATGCTCCTCAGTGATGATGCTTCGATGTTATTGCTCCCGAGACTCTATTCCGATCAATATGGCTGCTATGTCAAGTCTTTCATGATGTGCATCAGCTGCGGTTATCAGCTGCCTGATGATCTGATTTATTGCCCACAATGTAGGAGTGATCGATGAATACTACGGTCTATCAAGTGGAAACTGCTCTGTCTGATGAGCAAATTCTAAAATGTTTCGATCTATTAAAGCTTCTGAGGCCCTCTTTGGAAAAAGAAGACTTTGTTGGAAGGGTTCGCCGCCAACAGGACGAGGGCTATCGGTTGATTTTTATCGAGGATGATCAAGGTGTGAGATCTGTCGCAGGATTTCGTATCGCCCACTTCCTTGCTTGGGGTCGCGTTCTTTATGTCGATGACTTGATCACTCAACCTGAAGCTAGAGGTATCGGCTTTGGGACGCATCTTTTGAAATGGCTCAAGGGTGAAGCCAAGAAAGAAACATGTAATGGCATCCACCTGGACACTGGTATCGAGTTGGAAGATGCTCATCGTCTTTATTTGAACTTGGGAATGAAGATCAACTGTCTTCATCTTTCGATGGATCTTTGAGAGATATACCACGCGCAGGAAGATTTTGTGAATTTAGACTTGGCGAGACAAAGCCAAATTGATACGAACGAGGAGCACCATTCCCAAATAGGGAAGGGTGACGAGGAGGGACGATTTGGCAAAGTCGCAGCCAGTCCAAATTCGCAAAAGCTGATGGGGCGAGGTATAATAGTTGGTCTTATTCGGCTTTACCAATGGATGATTAGTCCTCTTTTGGGAAATCGTTGTCGTTTTCATCCCAGTTGCTCACAGTATTGCGTGGAAGCACTTCAAAAACATGGAGTGTGGAAGGGTTTGCGCCTGGGCATATGTCGCATCTGCAAATGTGGCCCTTGGAACAAGGGCGGCGTGGATCAAGTGCCCTAAGGAATCGTAAGCGTTTGGCCAACTTTTAGACTGTCGGTCTTGAGATGGTTCGTATCTCGCAAGGCTTGGACGCTGGTATTATGCGCACGAGCGATTTTCCAAAGGCTATCTCCTGTCACAACTGTGTAAGTATTTTTAGCCAGGACGCGGGGCTTTGTCGTGGAACTTTTGAGCTCGATGAAGCGCCGTTTGGCTTGCTCGAGGTTGAGTTCGGTGGGCGGGTTTTCAGCGGCTTGCTCGTAAAGGAGCTCGGCCGCTCTTTTCCAGATTTCATCACTGCGCGGATTGAGAAGTAGTTCTTTGAGGAAGGCGGGATTGGTTCTGTCTGTAAGCAGATTGCAGAGATAGAGAACTTGATTGTTGTCGAGGTGCTTGAGGCAGTATTCTTGATCTGTCTCTAGCAGGACTTTTGCAGCGAGCTTCGATTGGTTTTGGGTGAGCTCTAGAAGAAAGCGGCGTCTTTCTTCAGGAGTGAATTCGGGATTCATACGGAGATGGTTGCTGGTCTCGCTTAGTGAGGACCAGTCGCCCTGAGAGAGGAGGGCTACGATGTGTTCTTTTTTTAGGTTGATCCCCGTTTTGGTGAAGAGCAGGTTGATGAAATGAAATTCGGGCGTGAGATAAAAGGCTTCCAGTAGGGTAGGATCGTAAGGTGGCTTGGTCGATTGGATCTCAAAAAATAGTCCTTGGGACGTGAGGGGCCACTTTTCGGTTTTGGCATAGTGCACGATGGCTTGAAATTGATAGTCAGCAAGACCGGGGAAAATGGTGAGCGTGCAAGGCTCTTGGGTGCGCGTGAAGGTGATGTCTCGCTTTTGTAAGACGATACCGCCAAGAGCGCGCTCGAGGTTAAAATGGTAAAAAGCTACGAGACACGAAAGGGCGAGGTCGCGGCGGGTATAGCCCGATTCTACGTGGCCATTATTGCCGAGGCGCAGGAGTAGATCTTGGAAGGATAGGGTGCTGTATTTGGTGAGGAGCTCTTGAAGATTGAGCTTTTCGCGGATGTCTGTCGGCGCTTTTTCAGATTGGAGGGCAAGGGGTTTTTTGCTATCACTCATCGCAAAGTAAATGAACGTGGATAAAAGCCCAATATTGAGGGTGCCACTGATGATAAGGCCTTGTGTCAGCCATTTGGCTTTTTTTACCCAGGGATCTTGATAGGATCTTCTTGCCATTTGCTTTTGTCTGGTGAATCTGATATAATCATATAGCTTAAATGTAAATTTGTGAATATGAAAGTCTCTTTTTCTTGGTTAAAAGAATATTTGGAGCTCGATTTGTCTCCTGAAAAAGTCGCCGATGCCATGACTTTAGCGGGTCTTGAAGTGGACGGGATCGATGGGGATATTTTCGAAATTGGGCTCACTCCCAACCTCGGCCATTGCATGAGTGTCATTGGCATTGCACGTGAGCTTTCTGCGGTCTTACAGATCCCCTTGAAGCGTAAGGAAATTGTTTTTGAGGAAAGTGGGACAAAGAACCCGGTTTCTGTCGAAATTGAGGCAAGGGATCAGTGTGAGCAGTATTTGTGCCGTCTCGTCAAGGGCGTGCATGTAGGACCATCGCCCAGTTGGCTACAAAAGAAGCTCGAAGGGGCGGGCCTCGGCAGTGTCAACAATGTGGTCGATGTGGGCAATCTGGTGATGCTCGAATGTGGACAGCCGCTTCATTTGTTTGATTTTGACGAAATAGGTGAGAAGGTTGTTGTGAAGGCGGCAACCGGCGGCAGCATGGTCTCGCTCGATGAAATGGAGCGCCAAGTTCCCGAGGGCGTTTTGATGGTCTATGCTGGAAAACGCCCGGTCGCGTTTGCCGGCGTTATGGGGGAGCTCGAGTCGGCTATAAAGGATGAAACTCGAGATGTGCTGATTGAAGCGGCTCAATTTACACCTCAAGCTGTACGGAAAACGAGTAAATTGCTCAACTTGCGGACCGATAGTTCTTTGCGCTTCGAGCGGGGAATTGACCCTTTGGGGGTTCAGCCAGCTTTGGATATGGCTGCGCAGATATTGGCAGATATTGCAGAGGGAGAGATTTGCAAGGGAACGGCTCGGTGTGTGGTTAAAGAATATCAGCCACGTACGCTGCTGATGCGTCCTGAAAAAGCAAATCAACTGTTGGGCATAGACCTGAGTGCAGGAGAGATGTGTCAGCTGCTAGAGCGGCTCGAAATTGGGATCGTTGATGAGGCTAAGATTGAAGTGCAAGTCCCCTCCTATCGCAATGATCTATGCGCGGAGATCGATTTAATTGAAGAAGTGGGGCGGATGTATGGCTTCAACAATATCCCTCGGAATATACCGAGGCATGCTTCTTCGCTGATTACACACTCTCCCCTGTTCTTGTTTGAAGAAGAAGTACGTGCAAAATTGATTGGACTGGGATTGCAGGAGTGTTTGACGTGTGATTTGATCAGCCCCAAGCTTGCAGAATTGACTGCGGAAAAAAGGGTTGAACAAATTTCTGTGTTGCATCCCGCATCGGTTGATCAATCTGTCTTACGCTCTTCCCTGCTTCCCGGACTTTTGGAGGTGATTAAGTTCAATCTCGACCGGCAAAATTTCTCTATCGCCGGATTTGAAGTGGGACACATCCATTTCAAAGATGGAGAAAATTTTTTAGGAGAACCTGCCCTAGGAATCATGATGACGGGCAAAAATGCCCCGTATCATTTTGAAAACAAACCTGAGGATGTCGATTTTTTTGATCTGAAGGGCGCCGTTGAAAATATATTGGTTTCAGTTGGTCTTGAAGAGATGGATTTTGCTTCCTCCCATCTACAAAATTTTCACCCCGGACGTCAGGCTAGGGTATCGATTGGAGATGTGAATGTGGGGGTTCTCGGTGAGGTCCATCCTCAACATTTGCGCGCGCTCGGCATTGGGCAGCGGGTGTTTTATGCAGAGATCAATTTGCATGATTTGATGGATTTAAAACCCAAGCATCATCTAGTGAAAGCATTTTCTCTCTTCCCCGGATCGCGGCGTGATTGGACACTCACTCTGGAAGAAAAAACTTCTATCGGATCGATTTTAGATGCAATTGGTAAGTTCTCTTCTCCTCTTTTAGAAAAGGTTTTTCTTTTAGATCTTTACAAAAGTGAGAAGATCGGGAAAGATAGGAAAAACGCAACGTTTCGTTTTCAATATCGCGATAGAGAAAAAACAGTCGAATATGACGAAGTTGAAAAAGAGCACAAAAGATTGACGCAACATATAGCGGAAAAGTTGTCGAATAGTGTACTCTAGGGGAAAAATATGAGGTCAATGATGAAAAAGTTTTTGTTTTCTCTTCCATTAGCTGTAGGTTTAATTCTAGCTGGATGTGGAGATGGTCAAAATAATCAGGTTATTTCCAAGCGTTATATTCACAAATATGGTTACGCTGTCTCTCAATCTGAGTGGGATGTCAACAATTATCCCGGACAGGTGATCACATCGATGCGCAATGGAGTGACCGTTACGGCAACTTATGAAAATGGCCTCCTTCATGGCCCATGCACACATACGCATCCCCACAGTCAGACGGTACAGAACTACTATCTCTACAGTTTTGGAGATCTGAAAAAGGAAATTTCCTATGACAGTCTCGGCATGCCTATCCAAGAAAAGGCACAGCTCTCCCCTCACCGCTTTTGCGTGACAAAATGGTATGGAGATGGGTCTCCCATGAGTACAGAGGATTATGCAGGCGATGAATTGCTAGATGCTCAGTATTTCACTTTAAATAATGAAGTGGAATCCACGGTAGAGCGGGGAATTGGAATGCGCATTCGAAGAGATCATCACGGCGTCCTTCTCTCGAAGGATTATTTTGATGCGGGATATTTGACCAAGCGGGATTCTTTCTACCCCAACGGCAATTCAGAAAGCACCATTCACTTCGCAATGAATAAGAAACAAGGCGAAAGATTTGTGTATTCGGAAAATGGCAATCCTCTTGCAATGGAAGAATGGGTTGAAGATCAGCTCCATGGAAAATCCACTTATTTCAATAACGGCAAGAAGCAGGTCGAAGTCTTTTTCGTTAATGGAGCACGCAATGGGATTGAAACGCACTTTATCGATGGCGATCAGGTGGAACAGGAGATCCATTGGATTTTTGACAGACGCCATGGCCCGACAAAGTTCTACGTAGGAGACAATATTGCTAAAACAGAGTGGTACTACAATGGCAAACTGGTCAGCAAAAAGCGTTTCGATGAGCTAGATCACATGGATCAGATGATCACACACGCCTCGGCTAGCTTCCGTGAATCCGCGACACGTTAATTTTTTGGGGGGAGGTTCTCCCTGCCCCCTTCACGTTTTTCTTCATTTTAACCTCAACAACTTAGAAAAAATCACTTTGAAATTGGGCTCGTCTTTTGAGCTTTTCTTCTTGGGCAGTCATGAAAGAGAAGCTGCTGTCATTGAGTGGTTTCAGGCATATTTACAAGGAGAACATCCTGTATTTCCCCTCCCATTATCTCCGACTTTGAAACCTTTTACATGGAGGGTTCTTTGCGCCCTGCAAAATATTCCCTTTGGCAAGACGCAAAGCTATCTCGATGTTGCTGCTAATGTGGGGAATGCAAAAGCTTCGCGAGCAGTAGGCAATGCTTGCCGAGTCAATCCTTTCCCCCTAATTCTCCCCTGTCATCGAGTGATCAATACGGGAGGCTCTCTAGGGGGCTTTGCTTATGGTCTTGAGATGAAACAACGACTTTTAGAATTCGAAAGAATGGCTATTCAAACGCCGTAGGCTCTTTAAGTAAAATCTCTTGCGGAGATTCAAGGGGCTCACCTGCTAGCACCTTTTCAGCCGCTTCTTCTTCAAGCAGCACCATTTGATCTAGATCCACAACCTGTTCTTCCTGTTTTTGACAGCTACAGGCGATGAGGGCAAGTGTTAAAAATATTTTTGCAGTTTTCATAATTCTCATTCTAAGAGATTTGAGATTTATTGCAATTGGTTTACTCGGGATTTGGCATGTTTTTTGCATATATATAGACAACAAGGAGAGTTAAGATGGACCAATCAAAAGAAGAAGAACTAACTCGGCGCATTTCCAAACTCGAATCGATCAATGATCAACTGACAGCTGAGCTGAGCTTTCTCGATCAGCTACTCAAAGAAGTGGGATTTGAAGAGGGACTCATCACCTTAAAATTTGCCGCTATCGAGCTCCTTGAACAGGACCGAGAGGAAGAGGTTTAAAACCATCTTCTTGTTTGGCCAGCATCTAATTGGCCTTGAAGATCGCGAATCACGACAGCCTGAACGTCGAGCTTCTCTTCCTTTGCTTTCATCTCTATTTTCAGTTTTTCATTTTCTATTCTGAGTCGCTCATGACTCGATTCTAAGGTATCGTAATATTCTGGGGCAAAGAAGGAAAAAACCGCCCATGGAAAGATAAAACCCGCGATGACCAAAGGGACCCCTAGATAGACAAAAACGATGCTCTGGATGACGCATACGATATCGATCACGAGGTCTTTGACAAGATTGATCGGATTGAATCGGGCGATGTTGAGGAGGCATTTAAATGGGGTTTGGATCAAGTAAAGCGCTGCATTGATAGCCGACAGGGCAACAGCACTCACGATTAGAGCCACGGAGCAAACATGCGCATAGAGCCGATTGTCGCAGCTTCCAAACTCCCCCGCTTTTCGCATCGCACCGCAGGCCCATTTAGATTCAGCAGGAAAGAGGTATTTTTGGAAGGGGTTCGACTTTATTTCATTGGTCGCAGGAGCAGCAGTCGACATCGTTCATCTCCTTGGTATCGGAATAGGAATACCACTTTCGAAAGGGTTTGGGGTTCTCTTGTTTTTCAAACGGACGCCGTCTTTTTGCATGAATGCACTTTTCCGAGCAACAGCCCTGAAGTCTTTCTGCACACTCTGGGCAGGACAAAAAGAGAGCATTGCAGTCCATATCGGCACAGTTGTAGTAGACATCGCAAGGGGCGCTACAATGATGGCAATGGCTGATCACCTCATGTTTTTTGTCGCTGATGGGCACGCTGAGGCGATCATCAAAGACAAACAGCTTTCCCCTCCAGTGCTGATTTCCCATCTCATGCCCATAGTGGATGACTCCCCCAAGAAGTTGATAAATGTCTTTAAAGCCTTTTTCCTTGAGAAGAGCTGAGTAGGTCTCACATCGGATGCCGCCTGTGCAATACATCATCACCTTGGTCTTCTTTGGGTCTTTTTTTCGCTTCAGTTCCTCGGCGTATCTGGGGAATTCTCGAAAGGTTTTCAAGTCAGGACATTCCGCCCCTTCAAAGTGGCCGATTTCTGACTCATAGCTATTGCGAACGTCGATTAGGAGGGTATTTTCATCTCGCTCCTCAAGCATCTTTTTCCATTCTTCTGGACTTACATGCTTGCCCCTATGGCTCAGATCGGGCTTCTTATCGAGGGCTACGAGCTGCTCACGACATTTTACTGCCACGCGGGGATAAATATGCTCACCGTAAGGATCTATTTTAAACATAATCGAAGAGAATCGAGGATCATCCTTCAGCCACTCCATATAGGTGTTGGCATCTTCTTTTTTCAGGCTCATTTGGCCGTTGATCCCATTAAAAGCAATATAGATGCGGGCTCGGACATCGAGATTTTTCAAAAAAAGTTGATGTTTTTTGACTTCTCGCTGTGGGTCTTCAATCTCGACATATCCATAAAATGCTAGAACTAGGTACTCCATGCGAAAATGATACGTGCTCAAACATTAAGGAATCAAGCCTTTCTTCTTGTTGGAAAATCGGTTTTTGACTATGATTAATTGCTTTAGAACCCTATTCGAGGAGTTTTTTGAATGGTACGCTATACTGGCCCCAAAAACCGCATTGCCCGTCGCTTCGGAGTTAACATTTTTTCACGCGCTCGCAATCCCCTTCTACATAAACCCAACTCCCCTGGGATGCACGGAGCTAAACGGAAAAAGAAATCAGACTATGGTCTTCAGCTAGACGAACAACAAAAGCTTCGAGCCTCTTTCGGCATGATCACCCGCAAACAGACGATCCGTTATTTTAAAAAAGCAGCCGGATTAAAGGAGTCAACTCCCCTGGCCTTCATCCGCTTTCTTGAGTGTCGCCTTGATGTTGTAGTCTACCGCCTTAAACTCGCCCCTACGATTTTCTCTGCTCAGCAGCTTGTCTCTCATGGGCATATCCTCGTTAATGGGAAAAAGGTCGATATCCGCTCTTTCCAAGTCAAACCAGGCATGATCGTTGCACTCAAGCCTAAATCTCAAAATATGATTGTCGTTAAGCAATCTATTGAAAACAGTCGCGAAATTCCCGAATATCTCACTCAAGAGCCTGCGAAATTTTCAGGCCAGATGGAAGTACTTCCCGAGCTGGATCAAATCCCCTTTGCTCTGCCTGTGAATGTCCCTCTCATCTGCGAATTCTTAGCTCACACGAGCTAACAACTCGTAAGAAAATAACTTGGATACTTGTCGAGCAAGAAAACGATTCAGATCTTGAGGATTTTTCCGCAGCAGATATTCCTGTCAATCTCTGCAAGGAAAAATCGTCGGGAGATGAACAGCAGTTCCCGCTGAACATTTTTTCATAGGGGAGCCAAAAGCATGTATTCGTAAAATTTGCACCTGTTTTTCCTTGAATTGCTTTGCCCCATTGCTCAATGAGATTTTCACTGATTTTTCACTGCCCTCATAGGGAGCTTCAGCGGGAATGGCTGGGAGATGAATGGCTTTTTCCCTCGAGAAATGCCTAGTTATTTTCCTACGAGCCCTAAAATCCGCCACGATGCCAACTATAAAAAAGGCCACAGAAAACTGTGGCCTTTTTTTGTGTGTCGTTACATCGAAGTTCTTATTCTAATGGCTGCCCTTCGTGCATGGCGCAGTCCATCATATCTCGAATAACTTTGTGTAATTTTCCTAGATGAGAAGTATGACCATTTCTCCAAATTCCATATTTTGAATCAATCAGAGTAAATACATCTTGTTGTATTAGCCCATCACGATCCACAAAAGAAATCTCGAACTTATTTCTTATCGCCCCCTTTCGCAGAAGATAGGTATACATTGATTTCCCCTTAAGAGCTAGCTTTGCTGAATGATGACCCATGCCAGGCCTCCAAGCATGCTTAGAGAGTTCAACGTTCATATCAAATTGGACAATACTTATTGTACTTTTGCCTATGAGGTGCTTATTCAATGATTCCATGGAATACTCCTGTTTTTTGAATCTCCACAATTGGGATTGAATACAGCCACATATTCTAAAAGAAAGGAGTCTTTTTAGTCAAAAAAAATTATTCAGGAGAAATGGAAGCCCACTTGAAATCGATATTGCCTGAAAAACAACCCCCCGCGGAGAAAGATGCTGAGGAAGAGGAAAAACAGCTTTTTGAGATAATCGAGAAAGTAGAACTGGTCCCCAACACACACATGATTACCGTGCAGGCCCCCGTTGTGGCCGCGAAGTGCCTGCCCGGGCAGTTCGTAATCGCAATAGTCAACGAAAAGTCGGAAAGGACTCCTTACACAGTTGCAGACTGGGACCGGGAGAAAGGCACTGTGACAATGATCGTGCTTGAAGCGGGACGGTCCAGCCGGGAGATGGCGCTGCTTAA
>SDBS01005524.1_pt1 | contig 12304 bp, 9 predicted proteins | sample 2277091 | NCBI WGS metagenome assembly SDBS01 (sample SAMN10404972, study PRJNA504765) | marine sediment metagenome | isolation source: marine sediment core GS10_PC15, 163 cmbsf | place: Arctic Ocean: Southern Knipovich Ridge | collected 2010 | reverse complement strand
TTCGTTAGGAACAAAGACATCATCGAAAATAATGAATGCTTCAGCATCTCCTAAATCTAATCCTGGAGCATGAGAATATTTACTTTTTCTAAAACTTGCAGGTCGAGTAAGTAATTTAACTCCATCCCAGTCTCCTGGTAATGCAAATGCTACTGCATAATCTTTATCTTCAGGTCCCATATATCTGCATGGAACTACAATAATTTCATCAGCATAAGGTGTATTTGTTATATTAATTTTACATCCTCGAACAACGATGCCATCTTCTCTTGTTTCAATTACTCTAAGATATTGATCAGGGTCTTCTTGTTGATGTGGTCTTTTTAAACGATCCCCTTTGGGATCTGTCTGAGCACAACTAGCAACTAAATCATTCTCTTGAAAATTAATCAAATATTTCTTAAACTTCTCATAATGATCGGTTCCAAGGGCTTGATCCATTTCATAAGTAATAACTGAAAGAGCATTTAACGCATCAATACCCATACATCTCTGAATACACCCTCCAACGCGATGACATAAGACACGCGTCATTTTTTGTTTTTTTAAAAGATCATCTTCACTCTGGTTTATGTGACAAAAGCGATTTATCTTTTTTCCAGTTAAATGTGAAGTTGTTGTGCATAAATCTTCTTATTCTGGCTCTTGAACGTGGATAAAAGTTTCTTTTATTATGTTCATGCATCCTTAGATTCGTGGGTCGTCTCTTCCAACTATTTCCTCGCCGATATATACATTCGGCTTCATTTTCTTTAAATCATCAACATATTGTTCAAATGTGCGTATTTTAATCCACTCTTTAAATTAATATGTAAAAATTAGAGTTAGTACAATATAGATAATCGAAAATATATTATAAATTAAACGTTCTATCAATTTTCTTGAAAAAATGATGTTAAATCTCTTAACTTCATTAATCGAAGTTAGCGATATTACTAAATTTCGTGCTAAATCCGTTGATTTATTAGAAAAAATCGGAATTATAAATAATAGGGGCTTTAAGGTTCTTGAAAATTGTTTAATTTCAGATGAAAATGCAATTGTTAGAGCTTCCTCAGTAAATTTAATTTTAAACAATTATTTGGATGAGGGCTTAACTCTATTAGAATGGGTCATTGAGCATGAAAGATCACCTTTAGTTTTAAAATTAATTTTTGATCATGTTGACAATTATAGTAATCAAAAATTTAAACAAATTAAAAAAAAAATTAGTAACTGGAATGAAAAATTCTCCTCTCTCATAGGGTTTGTTCCCGAGGAATCAAGATTTTTTTTAGATTTAGAAGCTTTATTTGCTAAGGATAAAGAGAATTATGAAATTGAGCCTACGAGTTATACGCATTTTAAAGGTTTAAGTGATTCTAAGGGTGGTGAACCATGGCTTCTTATAAAAAATGAACATGTCCACGTTTTAAACTATAATTATTTTAATTGGAAATTTATTAAAGAAAATAGAGAAATTATCAGATCTCTCTTAAAGTTAAATGATTTAAAAATATATTTCAAGACAATTAATAAATATAACAATGATAGAAATAATCAAGAATTACCTGCATCGATTAGTAGGTTAACTCACCTCAGAAAATTAGTTTTAAAACGAAATTATTTTCGAATAATACCCTCATCGATTAGAAGACTTTCTTTACTTAAGGAATTAGATTTGAGCCACAATGCTCTCTCTAAAATTCCACAGGTATTAGGATCTCTTAATTCCCTTGAAATACTAAATTTAAAACATAACAAAGTTCAAAATATTCCAGAATCCTTGAAACAATTCTTAAATTTACTTAAGGAATTTCAGTTTTAAAACTTATTCTTTTACACAGTTTTGAACAAAGTTAATTATTTAAACAAATAAATACAATATCAATTATTAATTATATTTTTAAAAGTGTGAACCATATGGCAGAAGAAAAGAAAAAGATAAATGGTGGAGATGTTTTAATAAAATGTCTCCTGAAAGAGAATGTAAAATATTTATTTGGAATTCCTGGTGGGCAATTCTTAAATATGTATGATGCTATTTATCAGTGGGGCAAAGAACAAGGCATTCAAACAGTACTTTTCAGACATGAGGCAGCCGCCGCTCATTCTGCAGATGCGTGGGCAAGGGTTACTAACACCCCTGGAATTTGTTTTGGAACAGTTGGCCCTGGTGCTTTGAATTTAATGGCTGGAGTCGGATCCGCGTGGGCTGATAATATACCAGTAATAACGATTGTTCCACAAGTGAATTCAGCTATTCAAGACTCCTTTACTTTACAGGGTAATCTTGATCAAATGACAATGTTTAAACCAATCACAAAATATCAAAAAAGCTTACGAAAATTAGAAGAAATTCCTGATGCTGTACAGAAAGCATTTAGAGAAGCTACAGGAGGACGTCCACAACCAGTTTTATTAGAAATTTTTGAGGATGCATTTCTTGAGGAAATAGAAGAAGATAAAATAGAAATTTTTGATGCTAACAGATATCGAAGTATGCAAAAGCCAAGTATTAATAGGGAATTAATAAAAGATACTGTACAACTCTTATTAAACGCTGAAAAACCATTGATTATATCTGGTGGGGGAGTTGCAAGAGCGGAAGCTTGGGATGAGTTGAGAGAACTTGCAGAGTCTTTACAAATTCCCGTTTTTACAACTGTTATGGGAATTGGTACAATGACAAATAAATCAAAATGTTTAATGGGTGCTTCAGTCTCAGGTCCTGCTTTAAAAGCAGCACCTGAAGCTGATGTAATCTTAGCTCTAGGGTGCAAATTTTCATACACAATGGGACATGGTGCTGAACCTTTTTGGAAGAATACTCAAAAGTTAATTCAAGTTGATATAGATCCCTCTATTATCGGACGAGCAAAACCAATAACCCTTGGCATTGTGGGTGATTGCAAACAGTTTTTGATACAAATTCTCGAAGAAATAAAAACAACTGATAAAATTAGTAAAAGAGAATGGTTAGATACTCTTGTCGAAGCACGGCAAGTCAATATTGCAAAAATTAATAAAAAAGCAATGAGGGATAAAACACCAATATTACCTAAAAGGATGATCAAGGATATACTAGAGAGCGTTGATGATGACGCAATCCTAGTTATAGATGGTGGTGATATAGCAGCCCATACGGTTGAACAAGTATATTTTTACAAGGATAGGGCTCCACTATCTACACTTCAAGCAATAGGCATGGGACAATTAGGAACTGCCATACCTTATGGAATAGGTGCTAAACTAGCAGCTCCGGAGAAACAAGTAGTCGCGATAACTGGAGATGGAAGTTTTATGATTAACATACAGGATCTCGAGACAGCAGTTCGCTTAACTCTAAAGAATTTAATATATGTGATTTCAAATAATAGTGCCTGGGGAATGATAAAATCAGGACAGAAACTCTTTATGGGAAAGCGTTATATTGATGTAGATCTTCCAGATTTTGATTATGCTAAATGTGCAGAGGGATTCGGTTGTTATGGAGAGGTTGTAACTGATCCTAATGAGATAAAAGCAGCTTTTGAACGAGCAAAAAATTCAGGAAGACCTGCGGTGTTGGATATAAAAGTACAATTTGATACCCCCGATGCGACAAAGTTAATGGGTTCTATGGGAATTTTATAAAATATCATAATTATTTTACTTCTTATTAAATATGATAAAGAGAGGTATGTTAAATTGAAAGGAGTAGTGTTTGAAGGGAAGCATAGAATTTTAATTAAAGATGATTTAGTAAAGCCAGAAATTAATTCAGATGAAGTTTTAATAAAAGTTAAAAAAGTAGGAATATGTGGTAGTGACGTTGGGTCTTATGAAACTGGTGGGCCTTATATACCAGGTAATATTATTGGGCATGAATTTTCAGGAGAAATTGTTGAGTTAGGTGAAAAAGTAAAGAAATTAAAGAGGGGAGATCGAGTGACAGTAAATCCCCAAATCCCTTGTAATGATTGTTATTATTGTAATCATGATAGAGAAAATATGTGTAAATTGCAAAATTATATACTTGGAGGTACGGAAAATGGAGCAATGCGAGATTATATTAATGTTAAGGCAGAAAGGGTCCATATATTACCTGCTAATATATCCTATGAGGGTGGGGCTATAGTAGAACCACTATCAATTGCTTTACACGCCATTCTACAATCTGGTTTCAAGATTGGTGATAATGCCGCGGTTATAGGTACAGGTCCAATTGGTTTATTTGTGATTCAAATATTAAGAACTTCTGGAGCAAATAAGATATTTGCTTTAGAGCCAGTTGAGTCAAAACAAAAAAAAGCGATTGAGCTCGGTGCTGATAAAGTTTTTAAACCCAATTTGTGGAATAAAATTGTGAGATTAACGGATAAAATAGGACCTGATCACGTATACGACTGTGTGGGGTTATCATCTACCGTTACTAAGTCATTATCTTTAATTAAAAAAGGAGGTTGTATTACTATTATAGGGATGCATGATAGTTCTTATGAAATCAATAACGTTCGATTAATGACAACAAATAGTATTACAATAAAGGGGACTTATGGCTATACTCAGGATGTATATAAGACATCTTTAAGGTTCTTGGAACGAGGTAGGATAAAAGTTGAGCCAATTATTACAAATCGGATAAAATTCGAAGAAGTCCCACAAATGTTTGAGAAATTAGCTAATCCTCCTCACGATGAATTGAAAGTTCTTGTTGATTTTGAATAGAGCAAATATTTTTTACTTTTTTTTCTAAATTTAGAGATAAAAATATTTTAAGAATTTAAACTAATACTAATTATATTAAATATTCTAAACAAATGTAGGGAGTTGTCTTATATTGGTTAATAAAAAAGGAGAAGTTCAAGTTATAAAAGATGAAATTTTGGAAAAATTGAGTTTAAAAAATCGTTATAATTTCTTAAACAATAATTTAATGAGCATTTTAAAGCCCAAAAATTTCAATTTTTTGAAGAAAGTACAGAAATTTTTTGTGAGGTTTGAAGAAAGAAATAATATCACCCACAATGAAGATTTTTATGAATGGATACCTGCAATTGGCAAAGAAGGTCTAGTTACAAGAGTTAATAATTTTACAGAACTAGATTTAAATTTCGAACCGTATGGAATGACGGCAGAATTTATGCGTTGTCTTGCTACAGATTTTTTTGATCCACAGCTCACAATGGCAATGGGCGCTAGCATCCTAGCAGTTAACCCTATTATGCTTCACCATGAAAATGTTGAAGAACGTCTGAAAGCATTAAAAGAACTAGTGCTTGGAGAAAAAATAGGATGTATATGTATTACTGAACCAGAAAGAGGTTCTGATGCGGTACATATGTTAACAATATGTGATGAAAATGAAGATGGAAGCTTTACTCTGAATGGTGAAAAAATATATCAAACAAATGGAAGCAGAGCTGATTGGGCAGTCTTATATGCTACAAAAGAAGCGAATAACGGAAATACCATGGCACAATTTCTTATAGATACATCTTGGGATGGATGGAAAACTGAAAGAATAAATATCCCATGGACTCCAAGAGTACATATAGGAAAAGAGACATTATCAGATTTACATGTTCCTAAAGAATATGTTTTAGGTGGACCTGGACTTGGTCGCGAGCATCTTTTTGAAGGGTTAAATTTAGAAAGACTTGGTATCGTAATTCTTAATTGTGCCGAAGCATGGAATGCGATTGCTCATGCGACAATATATGTAAACATGCGAAAACAATTTGATAAAGAAATCCTTAAATTTCAAGGTGTAGGGTTTCCTCTAGCAGAAATGTGGTCTAAAACAATGAGCTTAACATTAGCGACTTTGCATATCTGCCAAATTATTGATGAAAAAATGGAGCAATTTGGTACACTTCCAAAAAACTTTAATTTAACCCTTGTTGCCACAGCATCTCAATTGAAATTACAGAGTGCTAAATTAACAGAAAGAGTATGCTATGGGTGCGCTGATTTGATGGGAGGTGCTGGTTTGAGTGATAATACTCTGATGCAGGATTTGTTAGGAATTTCAAGAATTCACCAAGTAGGAGGAGGTACTTCACAAATTCAAAAATATATCATGAGTTTAGCCTTAAGGCAGTTATTCAAAATGTTATAAACTAGCTTAAAATTTTTTTTTAATTTATATTAATGAAATTATAAAGTGGTTTGATGATAAAATGAATATAGAAGATTTAAATGATGTTATATATAAAAAAGAAGAAAATGGTATCTGTACACTCACTTTCAACATTCCTAAAAGAAGAAATGCACTTTCATATGTAACATTTTTAGAAATTTGGACTGTTCTTGATGATATGGAACGAGATAAGAATGCAAGAGTATTAATAATAACCGGCTGTAAAGAAGCCAATGCATTTTCTTCAGGCGCCTACTTCAATATGAAATTTGTAACAACTACTCCCCCTGAAATAATGAAGGAAATTGATTTAATGGATATAACACAGAAAAAATTGTGTATGAAATTTTGGAATTTCAATAAACCAGTCATTGCTGCGATTAACGGCTTAGCTGTAGGTATTGGAATAACAATACCTTTAGTTGGGGCAGATTTAATTTATATGTCTGAAGATGCATGGTTAGGTTTTTATTTTGCTAAACGAGCTTTGATACCTGAATTCAGTTCAACATTTTTGTTGCCTTTTTTAATTGGTTTTCAAAAAACTAAAGAAATTCTCTATTTTAATGAAAAAATGCCAGCAAAAAAGGCCAATGAGCTCGGTTTAATAAACCAGGTTTTAGCTCCAGACGAACTAATGCCCTTTGTAAGAGAACAAGCATTAAAACTAATACCTCCCAAGTGTCCAACTTTAGCAATAAAAAGAATGAAGCAAGTAATGCATGATTATTTTAGGGACATTATTTCCAAAACATTAGATTTAGAAAATGAAGTGCTTCATGAATTATTTAAAACTCATGATTTCAGAGCTTCAACAAAATCTTTAATTACAAAAAAAGATCCGATTTTCAAAGGAAAATAGTCTAAATTCTGAAAAACAAGAACAAGCTTTAAGGGAAAAAGATTATAACTCATTTCATTTTTTTTCAAAAATATTTGTTTACTTGGTTATGAAGCAAGATTGAAGAAATTGTTGCTGTCTTAACAAATTATAATTTTTTCATTTAGAAGATAAAAAATCATTAATTCTGTTTCAAATAAATTCAAATAGTAGCTCGTTGATATAATTTAAATACTAATGCTTGAAATGCTTCATCTACACTTTGACCTGTTAAAGCACTTGTTTTGTAATATTCAACAATTTTTTGTTCTTGGGCGAATTTTTTAACATTAACATCTGATGTTGCATAGTTTGGGCTTATAGCTAAGGCATTTTGATCAACTAAATCAGCTTTATTCCCAAATAATAAAATAGGAATACGCCCACATGCTTTTTTTATATTCGAAAGCCATTTAGTGATGTTGTCGTAAGTTTCAAGTTCTTCAGGAGAAAGAGAAAAAACGACAATAGCCCCACTACTTCCAGTATAAAACCTGTCACGTAGAGCCTTAAAAGATTCTTGACCAGCTAAATCCCATAATAATAACTCTACTTTTTCCCCTTCAACAAACTCTTCATATTTCGAAAATTGCATTCCCAAAGTTGAGATGTAATCTTTTTCAAATGTGTTTGTCATATACCTTTTGATTAGCGAGGTTTTCCCAACAGCACTATCACCTACAACAATAATCTTAAATTTAAAGACGTCACTCAAAATACTCAATCTTCTATTTCATTTTCTATTTCCTAAATAGTAAAAATAAGTTATTATAAATTTATTCAATAAGATATTATAATAAGTTGAAGGAGAGCACAGAACACTCCTACCTTAACATTTTATTTTCATATCTCCTATATAGAGATTTCCCCTAGGAGATCACGTAAAATTTATTTAGAAACTTCGCATTCGAAGACAAAACTTCGTATGAAATTTTGGAATTTCAGTAAACTGGTAATTTCTGCTATTAAGGAAAAGATTAGGAATCATTTAATTTTTTTCAAAAATATTTATATTTATGCGGTTAAGAAGCAAGATTGTAGAAATTGTTACATTCTTAACAAAATAATTATAAAACGTGTTTTATTTTATTAATCTTATTAGATTGTAAAATAGAATTTTTAGATTGACTTTACTTGATTATTAAAAAGGTTGGTTTTGACAACGAGAAATACTTAAAAGAGCAATCTCAGAGTATTTTGGATCGAGCGGTTCGATTTGGAAACAAATTATATCTTGAATTCGGTGGTAAACTCATATATGATTATCATGCTTCACGTGTACTTCCCGGATTCGATCCAAATGTGAAAATGAGGCTATTAAAGTGTCTTGAAGGCAAAATTGAGGTTATCATCTGTATACATGCTGGTGATATAGAAAGGAGAAAGGTACGTGCGGATTTCGGCATCACTTATGATAATGATACAATGAAACAAATTGATTATCTTCGAGAAGGAGGAATTAAAGTATGTGCTCTTGTAGTAACTCGCTATAACGGACAACCAGTAGTAAAACAATTTATGAACAAACTTGAACGACGTGGTATAGATATAGTTACACATCAATCAATCAAAGGTTACCCAACTAATATTGATTTAATTGTAAGTGAAGATGGATATGGCGTAAATCAGTATATTGAAACTTCCAAACCAATAATCATTGTTACTGCACCCGGACCTGGCAGTGGAAAAATGGCAACCTGTCTTTCTCAATTATATCATGAGCATAAAAGAGGGATTCAAGCAGGTTATGCTAAATTTGAAACTTTTCCTATTTGGGATTTGCCATTAAAACATCCTGTAAACATGGCGTATGAGTCAGCGACTGCTGATCTTGGGGATTTTAATCAAGTAGATCCCTTCCATCTTGAATCCTATAAAATAACTGCAATAAATTATAATAGAGATGTGGAGATTTTCCCGGTAGTAAAGAAAATCATGGTAAGGATTATGGGCAACAAATTAGTATATAAATCTCCTACGGACATGGGTGTAAATAAGGCATCTTGTGCAATAATTAATGACGATATAGTTCAACAAGCAGCAAAACAAGAAATAATCAGAAGGTATTTTCGATATAGTTGTGAATATGCCATGGGTGTTGCGGATAAAAAAACCGTACAGAGAGCGGAATTATTAATGAAAGAGCTGAATCTCAGACCAATCGATCGTAAAGTAGTGGAACATGCTCGCCTAGCTTCTATTGATGCCCAAGAAAAAGGTAAAGGAAATGAGGGAGTATTTGCTGGAGCAGCTTTGCAACTGGAGGATGGAACTATCGTTACTGGTAAAAACTCCCCACTGATGCATGCCGCTTCTAGTTTAATCTTAAACGCAATCAAAGAATTAGCAGGTATTCCTGATAATATTTATCTATTATCACCTAATATATTAAATTCTATTAGTAATTTGAAATCAGAGTTTTTCAACCATGAGAGATTGAGTCTTAATCTTGGAGAAACTCTTATAGCTTTAAGTATTAGCGCAGATTTCAATCCCTCTGCTAAAGTCGCAATGGAAAAACTTAAGGAACTAATTGGATGCGAGATGCATTCTACTCATATACCGACTTTGGGAGATGAGGCGGGTTTAAGAAGATTAGGGCTTAATATAACTTCAGATCCTAATTTTTCATCTAAAAGGCTTTTTATAAACTAAATAAAGTTACTAATATTAAATTTGGAGGTTGTAAATATGGGAAAAAATAAGGATGAGGTCTTTTTTTATTGTAAAAATTGTGAGGTAGAAATACCTGAAGATAAATTAAATTATGTAAGTGGAAAACCCTATTGTGAAAAATGTTATCGGGAAGCTGAAGAATATGGAATTTATGATGAAGATTATGATGACGATGATGATGACGATGACGATGATGACGATGACGATGATGACGATGACTAAGTTTTTTTACATAAATTTATTTCTCAAGATTAAAATTTTTAGGATTTTTTTGGGCGAATGTACTTTATTACATCACTTAAAGGTAAATATTCCGACAATGTATCCACTAAATTATAATTTTAATTAGAAATTCTTTTAAAAATTGGTTTATTTTAATAATTTTATTTACACAAATAAATCGAAAATAAAAAACTCTTCAATAAACTTAAAATTATGAACATCAATTGTAAATTTGTATTTATTACTGGAGGAGTCATGTCAGGCATAGGAAAAGGCGTTGTTACCTCTAGTATCGGTAAAATTCTTCAATTCCGTGGATTTAATGTTTCGGTTGTCAAGATAGATCCATATCTAAACGTAGATCCTGGCACCCTGAACCCAATAGAACATGGTGAATGTTTTATAACAGAACATGTCTGGGATTTCAGACCAGTTCCGGGTTCTGATGAAAGAATCTATAAAATAAGTGAAATTGACCAAGATTTTGGTACTTATGAAAGATTTTTAGGAATTGAGATACATCCTTCTCATAACATAACATCTGGCCAAATTTATTTATCAACAATACTCAGCGAGAGAAAAGGTAAATTTTTAGGAAGAACTGTTCAAATCATCCCTCATGTTACAAACATAATTAAAGAACGTTTATTCGAAATAGCTGATAAGGAAGATTTAGATGTATTATTAGTTGAATGTGGAGGTACCGTTGGTGATTTAGAATCAAGTATTTTTCTTGAATCTTTCAGGCAAATAAGGTTAGAATTACAGAAGAAACAGACTGCATTTATCCATGTCACATTAATACCATATTCTAAGGCGGTTGGACAGCAAAAATCTAAACCAACTCAACATTCCGTTAAAATGTTACAAAGTGCTGGATTACAACCAGATATTCTTATAGGACGCAGTGAATTTCCTTTGGAAGACGATATAAAAATCAAACTCTCTTTATTTTCAAATGTTCCTGAAGTTGCTGTAATTTCTGATCCTGATTTAGAAACGGTTTATGAATTACCACTTTTATTTGAAGAACAACAATTAGGAGATTTTCTCTGTAAAGTGTTAGATTTGAAGGCAAAACTTGTTGATTTTAGTGAAGTTAAAAATTATTCTGAATGGAAAAAAACAGTTGAGATATTTAGGAGTGCTAAAAAAATAGTTAAAATAGGTATGCCGGGTAAATATTTTAATATTTCTGATTCTTACATCTCAATTAATGACGCATTATCCCATGCTGCAGCACATCAAGGATATAAAACAGAATTAAAAATGATAAATATCAATGAAGACACTGATATTGAAAAAGAATTAAAGGATTGTGATGGAATCCTTCTTACACCTGGTTTTGGAGAACGTGCTGTTGAAGGAATGATTAAATGTGCAGAATATGCTATGGAACACGAAGTTCCCTTTTTGGGTATCTGTTTTGGAGCTCAGTTATTTTATATCGCCTTTTGTAGGAAATATCTAGGATTAGAAGGAGCAAATTCATCAGAAATCGATCCAAATACAAAATATCCTGTAGTAGACCTTTTAGAATCGCAGAGAGATGTTATTGAGAAAGGAGGCACTATGAGATTAGGAGGTCTTAATATTATTTTAGAAGAAGGAACTCTATTACATAAAGCTTATCAACAGAAACAAATTATTGAAAGATTCCGTCATCGATATCATATTCAAGAAAAATATATTACAGAAAAAGCTATAGAAATGGGAATGCGAGTTTCCAGCCGAGATGAAACTGGACTTATCATAAATAGTATAGAATTAAATCGAGAGGGTCACTGGATGGTAGGTACGCAGTTTCATCCAGAATTCAAATCCAGACCATATAAACCTTCAGCTATATATAAGGATTTCATAAAAGAGTGTATTAGTTACAGAAATAAAAGGGAATAAAATTGTTGCTAATTATTTAAGAACTATTTTCTTAGTTGGAAAGTCTCATTCATAACAGCTAGATTTTATTTGTCTTCCTCCATATTTGGTTTATTTTCTTCAATAAAGATAATGTAAAAAAAAGAATTATTTAATGAGAATTTCGATTAAATGTTAAGTTTTTTGTAAGAGGAATAAAATAATTCAAATTTGGATGCAAAGAATTTGACTGAAAATATTGGATAATTGAAGAAAACTAGAATCAGTCTTATTAATCAATTATTTTAGCTTTATTTTGCTTTAGATTTTACTTTATTACCAATTACTTCTTTGTTTCATCTAATTGTTTCTTGAGTTGTGTGATTTCTTTTTCTTTCTCTTTTAATTGTTTATCTTTCTTTTTTATTACGTCCTGCTTCTCTTTTATTACGTCCTCTTTCTCTTCTAACCTTCTCTCTAAATCAACAGTTTTAAACATGTTATCTACACCTAACAATTCCTCTTTTTCGGAATCTATTCCACTTTCTTCTGCCACTTTTTTAGTA
>SDBS01005523.1_pt1 | contig 12305 bp, 9 predicted proteins | sample 2277091 | NCBI WGS metagenome assembly SDBS01 (sample SAMN10404972, study PRJNA504765) | marine sediment metagenome | isolation source: marine sediment core GS10_PC15, 163 cmbsf | place: Arctic Ocean: Southern Knipovich Ridge | collected 2010 | reverse complement strand
TGACAGGGCTATGCTTCATCTTCCTGGAGGCGAGAATATTTTTGAGGATGCTTTTCCTTATAAATGGCTGGCGAATGAAGCTGATCAGGTTCTGGCTTTCACACGAGGCGATTTTCTCTTTATATTTAATTTTAATCCAGGGCAATCATTCCGGGATTATGGACTTATTGTTCCTACCGGAAAATATCAGCTCTTCCTCAATACAGATTCACCTGATTTTGGAGGTTTTGGTAATATCAGGGAATACCAGATATTTTTTACAAAAAATCTTTCCGGTATGAGCGAGAAAACAGGTATGCTATATGTTTACCTGCCATTTTCCACTTCAACAGATTTTTTGAAGCCAAAAGGTTTGCTTTTGACAAACTATGAGCCTCCCGGAAGGCCAGGAATGGTTGCAATTTAAGAAAGGTCTCAGATTGTGCTTCAACCAGGGTATATTTGATCATAATCTGCTCCTGGTTTTTAGACAATACCCGTTCCCTGGTCAATACAACACCGCCAATACGAAGAGTGGTGATGGGTAGTTTGTCGGCATTAAAATCATGCAGGTATTTGTGTCCCTTGGGATCAAAAAGGTCATCCTTGTATTGATGAATTCCAATATTGAAAGACTTGTCATGCTGAATGATTGTTTCATCAATAGAAGATAACAAAACATGATGTGCCCCACCAAATTCTTCCAGGGGACAAACAAGAAGTCCATGATATTTCCGTGTATTACAGCCTGACAAGGTGGTAAGTGCATAAGACCCGGCACGGTTTGTACGCAGTACTTCCCGGTTTAGAGAATGTTCTAAATTTACCAGTTTTGCTTTTTAAAAATACAAGTAATTCATGTATGTAGCTGTTTTTCAAATTCTTATGATGATCTCAATTCTTTCACGGAAAAAAGAATACAAATATCAGCAAAAAAACCGGTTTATTCCTATACTTGTTTTCTACTTTATGTTAATTTTTCATTAAATTATTATTAAGTCATGGTTCCTCAAGAACCGTATATTCTGACTTAACTGCGTTTCCTGGAAGCCCGTCCACCGCCTCCAAACAAAATCCCGGCACCAAGTACAAATCCTAAATCATACCACCCACCGGTATTATGTACTTCATAGAGGCTGATCTTATCAAAGATTAATGAAAGGATAAAGGTGACCGGGGCAATAATTCCGTGCCATAATCCCATAAAAAATCCTGCAAGATCCCCATTGGCAGATGGGATATTGCTTGAGGTATTGGGCCCGGCAACACAAGCACTTAACAAAAGTAAAAGTAGGAGGATAAAATAAATATTTCGCTTCCACATGACTTTGTATATTTTGATGAACAAATGATTTTAAGGATAAAAAAAAATCATTTTATTTCCTTTTTTTTTTGTATCTTATGAATTTAAGGAAATCACAACAAAAAACCTGAGCAATGATGTATTACTTATTTTATTTTTTCATATTATTTACACTTGGTTTTTTTCCTGGGAGCCATGATGCCAGGAGAGCATTAATGGAATTCTCATCTGCAAAGATGATCAGAGCCGATTCTCTGGACTGGTACAGACCACGATTTTCGGATAGGGAAGAGGAGCGGCTGGAAATGGTAAAAGTTTTCATTCAAAATAATCCTTACAAACCTATTAGCAATATTCGTGTACTGGAAGCAATGAGGGCTGTGCCCAGGCATAAATTTGTTCCTCCCCAATATAAGGATCAGGCATATATGAATCATCCTTTACCCCTTAGCCAGGGGCAAACCATCTCGCAACCATTCATCGTAGCTCATATGACAGAATTGCTGGATATTACCGCAGGGGATAAGGTATTGGAAATAGGGACGGGAAGTGGGTATCAGGCAGCAGTTTTGTCAGAACTAACACCTTTTGTGTATAGCATTGAAATTATTGAAAAATTGGGTAGGAAAGCTGCAATTAAACTGAAAGAATTAGGCTACGAAACCATTGAGCTTAAAATTGGTGATGGCTACGAAGGATGGCAGGAGTATTCACCTTTTGATGGGATCATTGTTACCTGCGCTCCTGAGGATATTCCTGCACCGCTCATAAATCAACTGGCCCCAGGGGGCAGGATCGTTATTCCTGTAGGGAAAGCGGGTATGACCCAGAGCCTGGTGCTAATTGAAAAAAGCCTGAAAGGAAAAATAAAAAAACAAGTTCAGTATCCGGTTGTGTTTGTGCCCATGACGGGGAAAGCGGAAGAGAAGATAAAAGATTAAAGTAAAAAGATTAAAGGGAAGATAAAGAAGAGGTGAGCGATGAGTGGTGAGAAAAAATGATGTACAAAGCATGTCCTGAACTTGCTGAAGGCCTCTTTTTTTACATGACAAATTTGATCACAGTAAAATATGCTGGTATGCTCCTTCATCGCATTTCACCCTGATGAAACAAGAAGAATTTCATGAGGTAAACGTGGTACGCATTCGCCTTCTGACAGTTGCCTTGCTCAGCTCTCATTTCTTCTTCCTTCTCCTCAGCCTTCTTCGTCCACCACAGCCTTTGGCGTAGGTGGGAGCCTTAGCCTCAGCCTCAGCCTTCTTCAATACCAGATTCCTTATTCTCAGGTTTATCTGTTGATTGTTCTTGTGAATAAAGTAATTCATCTAGTTTCTTATCCACACTATTGAGTTTTTGAGTAAATGACTCCAGGTCATCCGACTTATGATCATGCAACTCGGCTTTAAAAGACTGTATGTCTGATTCTTTTTTAATCAGGTCACGATCATGGCTAAGATCGCTTACATAGATAAGACCAAGTTGAATGAGCAGAACGACCAGGGTTAAAGAAAAGACCATTGCAATAAGAGGAATTTGTAATATTGCAAAACCCATGTCAATATCCAGGCTTACAGAGAATATGGCCCAGTTAAACAATGCAAAATAACAAGCAGTTATAAAATAAAGTATGATAATTGCCAGGTGTACCTTTCTCATGATCCGTCTCATAGCTTTTAGATTATTAATTTCATGTAAATTATTTATCCGATTGTTTGCCAAGACTTATAATTTCTTTGTCCTTTTTCTTAATATCATTGATGAGTTTTTTTACTTCTTCAATATCTGCAATGTTTTCTTTCTTAGCACTTCCTGATTTAAGTTTCAGGTATACAAGCTGACCAAGAACCTTGATCAGCACATCTCTTTTTTTTGCAATGCGATTCATTTCAACCCTATGCTTGTATTGATCAATATAAGCCTGGGCAGTATCACTGAGTTCATCTATTGCATTTCTTGCAGTGGACAGGGCATCAGAAGCAGGTTCTTTGACTTCTTCTTTGATTTTACCGGCAATACTGGAAGTTGTATCTGCCAGTTCAGAGGCTAATTTTGCAGCCTTCTTTCCGATTATACGTGCGCCTGATTCAATATTTTCAGTTACTTCAGAAAAAAAATCAGATTTCTTTTTAGCTTTTTTCCCTTTTCCCCTGGCACCGGAACCGGCTTTGTCTGAATCTGTCTTTTTTATTGCCATGATAATGTTCTCCTGTGAATTATAAGTTGTTAATTTGAAAGTCTTATTTATTCTTTTTTTTACTCGGAAAGGATTTTCCAAGAAAATATAGTGAGCCTATCAGTACCAGAATTATCAGGAAAAAAATGCTAACAAATTTTGCAAAACCCCTGTTTCTATGAATAGTTGTATCAGATGAGTTACGCTCTTTTGCTGTTTTCACCTGCTCTGCCGACATGTTTTTCTTCTGATTTATGGTTTTGCTTGCCAATTCCTGTAATTGATTTGCGGCCTGCTGGTCTGTATCTTCATGAAGCTTTTTCTCCTTTGAAATAATCACGGGTTTTAGCTGTTCCTGTCCCGACTTCTGATCAATATAGCTCAGACTGTCCAGTATATGTTCAAAATAAAGAATTCGTGCATTTACCTCTTTGTTTAGTTCTTTCAAATCGTTTAATTCTTTTTCAAGTGCCGGTTTATTTATAAGTCCCGAATGTTGTTGATCCAGTTTGGTGTCCGATTTTTTTATTGTAATTTTTTCCGGGGCCGGAGCCTGGGATTGAAGAATCATTATATTTTCCAGTTCCTTTTCCAGCTTGCTGATTTTGGTTTTTCCTAGATTTATCTTTTCTTCCTCAAGTCTTATTTTTTTCACAACTGAATCGGCTTTAAATTTCAGGCTTAGACTATCCTTTGCAGGGAGAGAAAGAATTTGCCTGTTACTTGTATCCTGAAAGTCTGTGTTTTGGAGATTCCTCTGTAGTTTTGTTTGGTTTTCTGTGAAAAGGCCGGGTTCTGTTTTAGCTTGAACAGCTTCTTGGTCATTGACTGCTGCTGTATTGTTTTCTGATTTATGCCTGGAGTCTGAACATGCCAGGATCCCCAGAATTGAGAAAAATAAAATCAAGCACCTGAAATACTTCATGAGAATATCAAATAAGCAGTTAAACATGCAGTGTATATATACAAATATAGCTGAAATTAAAATCATTTCCAACCGTAATTACAATACTTGGAAGTCCATTTTTTTTATTAATTTGGTCTTTTCATGGCATTCAATTTTAAGCATATTAAACTTCCGGGCCAGGCAAAATCCAGTTTTATGTCTTTCCCCAATGATCAAAAAAAGTTTGGCGCTTTCGGAGGTGTTTTCACTCCGAATGTTCTCACCATTCTGGGTATCATAATGTATTTGAGACTTGGATGGGTGGTAGGGAATGCAGGAATTCTTGGTGCCGTAGCTATAATTTTGATTGCTAAAAGCATCTCGTTTTGTACAGCCTTGTCTATGTCTTCCATTACTACCAATATTAAAATAGGGGCGGGTGGAGCATATTCTATTATTTCCAGATCCTTAGGCCTGGAGGCAGGAGGAAGCATAGGAATTCCTTTTTATATATCCCTGATGTTATCTGCTGCATTATATATTATGGGTTTTGCTGAAGGCTGGTTGCGTATTTTTCCTGATCATTCTCCAATGCTTGTTAAATTCAGTGTATGGGCTGCCTTATTGATTATTTCCTATATCAGCACTCGTTTTGCCATTCGTGTACAATATATGATACTTGTAATTGTGGGATTTTCTATTTTTTCATTTATACTCACTAAAAATGAACCTGTTGCCACTGCTCAATTGATTGGTGATTTTGAGGATGCCGGTTTTTGGAGGGTTTTTGCAATCTTCTTTCCGGCGGTTACAGGTATCATGGCAGGGGCAAATATGTCGGGTGATCTGAAAGATCCTCGTAAAGCAATTCCTCTCGGTACTTTAAGTGCCATAGGAGTTACATTGCTGGTTTATATTGGAATTGCTTTTGTTGCGTATCGTTATATATCACCTGAGGAATTGCGTGGAAATCAAATGGCGATTGTAGACAATTCCAGATGGGGTTCCCTGGTGATTGCAGGAATCCTGGCTGCCACCTTTTCTTCAGCCCTGGGAACCATGGTGGGTGCCCCCAGGGTTCTTCAGGCATTGGCGAAACAGAAAACTGTTCCATTTTATAAGACATTTGTCAAGAAAACCAGGAAGGCAGAACCAAGGAATGCAATTATTTTCACCGGTGTAAGTATAGCGATTGCTCTTCTGGCCGGCAATCTGGATGCCCTTGCGTCCCTGATTACCATGTTTTTTCTCATTACCTATGGAATGATCAATGTTGTGGTATTTATTCCTCAGAGCATGAATATGATCAGTTTCCGTCCTACGCTTAAAATCCCAAGGTTTGTTTCTTTTTTTGGAGCAGTAGGATCGGTTGCTATAATGTTTCTGATCAATCCTGTTTTCAGCCTGGTTGCAATTTCTACCATTATATCGTTGTATATCTGGCTCGGTGGCCGTGGACTGAAATCTGATTGGGGAGATATCCGTGGTGGAATGTTTCTGGCCCTTGCAGAAAGGGCTTCCCAGATTGCATCCAGGTTTCCAAGACACCAGATATCATGGAAGCCTGACTTATTGCTGCCTGTTGAGGATCCCAAATCATGGTCAGGCTCCCTTTTGTTTATCCGGAATATCACTCACCCTTCCGGCAGTATTTTTGCTTTTACGGTTAGGAAAGAAATTACAGAAGAAACTGAACGCGATTTGAATGAGTTGTTTGAACCCATAAGAAATGAAAGTATCATGGTGAATTCAACTGTTCTGGAAAATAAATCGTTTTTAAATGTTGCCAAACTGGTGATACAAACTTTACATTCAGGCGCTCTTCGGCCCAATACCCTTTTCCTTACCATGAGCAGGGAGCGACGGAAAAATTCTACTATTAAAACCCTTCTTAGTCATTCTATAAAGAATGGTATGGGAACACTTATTTTAAGGATGCATCCAAGACTGTCTTTTGGTATGCAAAAGACTATTAACCTGTGGCTGAGAGATAAAAGTCCGAACTGGCACATGTCCATGCTTATTGCTTTTCAATTAATCAGAAACTGGAACGGAACCCTGAAACTGATAAGCTCCACTCCTGACAAATCAGAAAAAGGACGCCTGCATAGGTTTTTGCAAGGTTTGAGTGATCAGGCAAGACTGCCTTCAACTACCGAATTTCATGTGCTCATAGGGGATTTTAAGGAAAGCATGTTGAATGCCCCCGCTGCCGATTTGAATATATTTGGAATACCCGAGAATCCGGATTTCAGGTTTATGAGAAGAGTACCTGAAGAAATAAATTCTTCCTGCTTATTTGTAAAGGACTCCGGATCAGAGAATGCGTTGATATAGGAAGAAGGCTCCCACCTACGCTTAAGGCTTCGGTGGACGAAGAAGGCTAAGGAGAAGAGAGAAGAAGAAATGAGAGGTGAGAGATGAGTAAGACAGAAAAGGCGAGAGACGGGGCGAGGGAGCGAAAGAGCGATAGGGCGATAGGGAGAGGGGGAGAAAGAAAGAGGTGAGCGATGAGTGGTGAGTCCTGAAATTCAAATTCAACCAGGCAGGAAGTCTGTGATTATTGATTATCTGGACGTTATAAGAAGTTATATGAATTTTTACTAAAATTGAGAATTACATTGACTCAAAACCAAAAAAAATGAAACTAAAAACCCTATCACTTACGATTTTACTAGCATTTTCTTCATTACTATTGGCTCAGAATTTAGATAAGGAGATACGTGTACAGGATATTGAAGACGCTTTGGAAACCGCAGGTTTCAATATTTATAAATATGACTTTGGGAAAATCCAGGAAGGCCATTTCCTTCTTATTTATATTGATGAGATTATTCAAGATACTATATAGATTCTGTTGGGGCTCAACTCTGAAACGTGATCTTAGCAATGATGAATTGGACAAAATTGATCACAAATTTTTGATAAGCTATGAGCTGATCAAGAAATAAAACTTTGTAAAATAAGAGACATGATGTAGAATCTGTTTTATTGAAAGTTCAAAGTTGAAGCTCGATCTTGGAAGTTCTTATATATTTCATCCAACGCTCATCTCTCACATCTCACCTCTATTTTCTTCAGCCTTCTTTCTAAACCAGCACCTCAATCACCCGGGGTAACATTTTAACATGAATGGGAGTATTCCCAACTATTTCCCCATCGATATTTAAAATGTGATCTTCAAGCGGAATGATAGAAAATTCCTTTGCCTGGTGGTATTGCACAACCGGATCACCTATATGATCTCCTTTGAAGATCTTGCTAAACAGGGACAGAAGTTTCAGCCTGCCGGCCTTTCTTACAATAAGTAAATCAATCAGCCCATCATCAATCTGGGCAAGGGGAGCCATTTTCATAGCATTCCCGGCGTGAATGGTATTACATCCAAGTATAAATCCGTAATCCCCGGCTATTGTTTGTCCGTCAATTTTTATTTTAGCAACTCTTCTGGTGTTTCTGAGCACTTCAATAATGGATGCTATATTATATCTTTGTCCTCTAAACCACCTTAATTTTTCGGCCATGATATTTATCTCGGTAGGCAGTCCCCAACCAACTATATTAAAGCCATAGATGATTTCTCCTGCCGCATCTACCCTTGCTATATCAATTTTTCTTTTCTTTCCAGATACAATTCTTCTTGCCGCTTCCAAAGGATCTAAACAATCTATGTCGCGCATGAAAGAATTTCCGGTTCCTGCTGTAATTAATCCAATCGGAATCTTCTTGCCGTCTTTTCTTGAAAGCATTCCGTTGATCACTTCATGCATGGTTCCGTCGCCACCAACAACACAAAAGCCGTCATAGCCTTTAAAATCCAAAGCGTTGGCCATGTTTCGGGCATGACCGGCATACCTGGTTTCCTTAATCTCAACTTCTGCTCCGGCTTCTTTAAAGATTGGAAGGACCCCCTCAAGTATGTCCATACCATTTTTTGAACCTCCAAATGGATTGATTGCGATGTAATATTTTTTCATCTGATATATTTCGGGAGAAATGGTGAATTATATCTTCCCAGCTTCCCTTTTTAAAATTAGAATGGACTACGAGTTTAATCTAAAGATTTATAATAAGCAAAATATTTTGATAAAATTCCTGATTCAGGTTCAATTGAAACTCGTCCTGAGATCATTCCAATATGCTCAAAAATCACGCTATGACTAAACTCTGTTCTACTTAATGTATCATTAACATAACTAATTAATATTTCGTCCCTAAGGGGACTTAATTTACAGATTATGACAACAAATGAATTTTAGAAACAGCTGTTCTCTAAACTAATGATTAATCACTTATGATGTATTATATTATCTGCTGATTGTTAATTCCGTTTACCAAACAGGTCCGGGTCCGGTCTATGAAAAAAAAAGGATTATTGCTAATCCGGACTTCAGAAAAGATGTAATATTGATACATGCGTTTTGCTGTTAAATGTTTCACAGCAGAATTTAATAATGAGCCTTATCACTATCAGAAATTATTCAGATGTGAAATTCCTGTCAATAATGTATCGAAAGGGCTCCATGATCCTTGAGAACAGACTTCTTTCATTTGTGATGATTTCAGCAAGCCCTTGCATTTCCTGGCCAAAATCAAGCTGGATATTGTGGTAGGTAATAAGACTATCGGGTAAGTTCACTTCAACTACATAGTAATTATCTGAAGGAACAAGGGATATGCTTCTTACCTTTCCTTTTAACATGCCATATTCCATATAAGGAAAATTATCGAGTTTGATATTTACTTTTTGACCGGTTTCCACTTTCCCTGATCTTTTTAGTGAAAGATTAATCATTCCTATAATCTCTCCCGGATTATCGGGAATAATACTGACTACTTTATCACCAATAGATACATTTTGATCTATTGCCCAGTATTTGTTAAAACTAACTTGTCCGTAACCGGAAGACTTAAGCAGGTAGGATTGCTCCCACAAAGCAATTTGTGAATTCAGGTTATGAAAGCTTTCTGTTAATTGAAATTCGAGATTCCTTTTATTCTCCTGATAGCTTAATTCATATTCAAGAATCTCTTGTTCGAGATTAGAAATATCAATATCCAGACTGGAAAGATTGATCCTGGCTTGTTCAAATTCGCGCCTTTTCTGAAGAAGGGCTGATTTAGACTTTTCAAATTCATAAGGAGGGAGAACATTTTCCTTAAATAATTTCTCATCCCGCCCGGTTTGCTCCACTATTATATTTAACTCTTCCTCCAGTAGATTCCGTTGTATATACAGCCTGTTGTAGTAGATCCTGTATTTCTGCAACTCTTCTTTTGCCAGTTTGATCTTCCTGTTGTAGTAATCAATCCTCAGAAAAGATATGTAGGCCTTATATTTTCGCAGAAAGCCTGAAAAGAATGGTTGAACTTCTCCCAGCAGGTAGTTCTTGTCAGGCCAGGTATAATGTATAGTGTCAAAATTCTGCAAAAAATCCTGAAAGTCTGAAAGCTTGCTTTTCATTTCAAAAACATCATTGGAATTTGCCGGATTCTCGATCATTAAGAGCTTCTGTCCCGGATTGACAAATTGTTTATCCTTAACATAAAGCTCGGTAATTCTACCATTCGATTTTGCCAAAGCATAGCTGGGAGGATTCTCAGTGGTTATGACAATGGGAGCATTTATTACCTCGGGATATCTGAAGAAAAAGGAACCTACTATAAATGCTGTAATTACAAGGAATATAAGACCAATACCCCAGCGAACGATCCAGGATGGAACCTGTCCCAGGATTTCCTGGACTTCGGTACTTCTCAGCTCTTGCTTAGGTTTGCTTTTATTTGAGTTTTTTGATTCCATGATTCAAGACCCGGGTCTTCAAATGATTTTTAATTTCCGAGTTCCAGTTGATTTTTTACCAGTTCGTAATATTTGCCTTTTAACTTAGTTAATTCCTCATGTGTACCACGTTCTGCAATATGCCCTTTATCCAGTACAATTATCTGGTCTGCTTTGGTTACTGTGCTGAGACGATGGGCAACAACCACTACCGTTTTACCTGAAAAAACCTCTGTCAGGTTTTCCATAATCGTCTTTTCATTGTTTGAATCCAGGGAATTGGTTGCCTCATCAAAAAACAGGTATTCAGGATTCTTATAAACAGCCCGGGCAATAAGAAGCCTTTGTTTCTGCCCCTGGCTCAGGTTAGTTCCACTGGAACCAATGCGGGTATTGTAGCCTAATGGAAGGGATTCAATAAAATTATCGATATTTGCGATTCTGCATGCTTCAATTAGTTTTTCAATGCTAACATCTTCATCTACCATACTGATGTTATTGGCAATGGTATCTGAAAAAATAAATCCATCCTGCATTACCACTCCACACTGCTGACGCCAAAAGCTGGTATGAATGTTACGAAGATGGATCTTGCCAATTTTAATTTCACCCTTAACCGGTGGGTAAAAACCAAGCAGGAGCTTTATCAGGGTGGTTTTTCCACTTCCACTAACCCCTACAATCGCATTGACACTGGATTTCTTAATGTGAAGATTGATTTGATCAAGTACCATAGGGGAGTGGGGTCCCTCGTATTGAAATGACAGGTCTTGAATAAAAATGTCACGTTCAGGAGGAAGACTTGTCATTTTTGCATCAGTATCTACTTCTTCATTCTCCAGGGAATGTATTTCTGCCATGCGCTCAAGACTGATTTTTGCATCCTGTGTTCTGTGAAAAAACCCGATTAACTGATCAAGGGGAGAATTTAATTGTCCCAGAATATATTGTACAGCCAGCATCATCCCAAGTGTCATTTCACCGTTGATGACCGAGGTAGCAGCAAGTATGGTAATTAGAATATTCTTGCTTTCATTCAGGAAAGTGGCTCCAGCCTGCTGGTGTTGGCTTAAGGACAGAGACTTAACATTAACTTTAAAAAGCTTAGCCTGAATATGTTCCCATTCCCATCGCTTTTGCTTTTCAAGATTATTGAGTTTTATTTCCTGCATTCCCGTAAATAATTGGATCAAATTGTTTTGATTCTCTGAGTTTTGTTTAAACCGGTGATGATCCAGTTCCCTGCGCTTTTTCATAAATATGTATACCCAGATGACATACAGGGTACTGCCAATGATAAAAACTGCAAGGATATTTAAACTATATATGGCCAGAACAATTCCAAAACTCAAAAGATTAAGGAAGGAAAAAAGAATATTCAGGGTGGAGGAGGTTAAAAAAACTTCAATCCGGCGATGATCTCCAATTCGCTGCATTAAATCTCCTGTCATCTTTGTGTCAAAAAACGAAATGGGGAGCCTGGTTAATTTAATAAGGAAATCAGATATCAGAGAAATATTGACGCGGGTTCCAAGGTGCAAGAGTATCCAGCCGCGAATAAAATCAACAGACATTCGACTTATGAATAAGGCAAACTGTGCTATCAATATAAGGTATATAAAGCCAATATCCTGGTTATTGATTCCAAAGTCTACAAGCTGTTGAGTGAGGAAGGGGAAAATTAACTGTATGATGCTTACGAGTAACAAACCAAGCACCAATTGAATCATGTAAGGTCTGTAATTCCTCAGGTAAGAAAATAAATATCTGAAGTTCCCTTTTTTTGAGCTTTCTTCCTCCCGGTCGTAAAAATCAGCAGTCGGCTCCAGGAGCAAACAAATACCCTGGTCTGCTTCATTTTTTCGGGTACTGATCCAGCCTTTTCGAAATTCATCTCCGGAATATACCCTTTTACCAATGGCAGGATCTGCAATAAATACCTTATCTCCTTTAATTTTATAAACTACAATAAAATGATTTTGTTTCCAGTGGACTATGCATGGGAATTTTACTTCATTTTTCAGTTGGCTGAAATCGAGATGCACACCTATAGAACGCATGCCAATTGACTCTGCGGCATCACTTATACCCATTAGTGAAACCCCCTGGCGGCTTATGAAACTCCGGTCACGCAGATATTGCAGGCTAAATGTTTTGCCATAATGTTTTGCTACCATCCTCA
>SDBS01005522.1_pt1 | contig 12305 bp, 13 predicted proteins | sample 2277091 | NCBI WGS metagenome assembly SDBS01 (sample SAMN10404972, study PRJNA504765) | marine sediment metagenome | isolation source: marine sediment core GS10_PC15, 163 cmbsf | place: Arctic Ocean: Southern Knipovich Ridge | collected 2010 | reverse complement strand
AAGTACAGGGGCTCGAGCGGTTGTGAACAAAAGTTCCAAATCAACCCGATAAGCGAGGTCATAGAACAATTCGATACCATTTATAAGAGCGGGATACCTTCCCTGAGTTTTTACTACCTCAACTACCTGAACACAGCCGACATTCTGGCGCTGTCGAACAAGGCGGCGCAGTATATAACCAACGCGCCGGCCAGCGGCTGCTCGTCCACGATTTACGCCAACGGCTGCCCGGACTAAGACTAAGCGTTTTTTAAAAAAAATTTTTTTTAAAAACCAAAAGAAATAAAATGACTAAACAATCAAACTCCAAATTTTTTACGGGATTCTCGTAGTTTTTGCCGTGGTCCTGGTCGGTTTGGTCGTGGCGTTGGTCCTCTGCCTCCGCAAGAAAAAGTCCGGCGGCGAAGGGTATGAAAAAGGCAGGGGCTCGCCCCGGGCTAAATTCTTAATAATGAAGCACCTTGACTTTTCGCGGGCATTTGTACTCGACCTCCCCGACCCTTTCGGTCTTCCTCAGATTTTTGATCTGGGTACAGTCCACCTTAAGATTTTTATCTTTTTTATACTTGCTGTGGGCTCTGCAAAGTTCGTAACATTCTTGGGCTATTTCCGGGCTCAATTCGGAAGAAAAAAGAACCAGGTGCCCCGAGGGGAAACTGGACAGGTGAAACCAATAGAATTCGGGATCTATTTTCTGGCTGCTAATCAGGTTCCAATTTTCCTGGCTATTTTCGCCCAAACCGGCCACGCTTCCGTCGCTCAGGATGAAAGTTTTCATTTATGTGTATTTTTATTTATTTTATTTTTACGTAATTTTAAACCCGTTTTGGTTTAAAATTAAAGGCTGGTTTCTAAAAGGTACCCCACCACCTTGTCGGCCGTGTGATATTTTTGGTAGTGCTCGTAGGCCCTGCCTTCCATTTCCAAGAGACCCATCCTGTTCCCCAAAAGCCGCTTGAGTTCCCGGCCCAACTCCTTGACGGTAGCGTATTCTACTATCATATCCTGCGTGTAGTCCTTATAAAATACAACGCTGTACATTTCCCTGCAGCACAGGCTTCGGTTTGATATTATTTCCAAGAAGCGGTGGTTGATGTCCCCGGCCCCGGCCGCGTCGAGGGTGATCCAGGAGCTCCTGATAAGGTCTATATATTCCTCCTTAGTGCAGTCGTCCTTAATAATGACATTATAATGCCCCTGAAGTTCCTTACAAAGTTCAATGACTTTTCTGCGCGCGCTGGTAATCTTTTGGGGGAAGGAGCAAAAGATGTCGAATCTCTTCACCGGGAAACTTAGGTTTCTCGGAGGGAAGTAGCTCAGTGGGTAGGGCAGCATGTTTTTATGGCCCTTCTGGTGCCAGTCTTTTAATTCTCTTTTGAAATAAAACCTGCATTTTTCGAGCAGCCACTGGTGATAAGAGGGCTCCTTCCAGTCGAAGACGTTGCGCCAGGTTATTTCGTAATAATCGATAAAAATGGTTTTGTCCCAGCGGTCTATTTCGATGGCCTTGGAAAGGTAGGGCTCCTGGGGGAAGTCGTCGCTGGTTTTCGTTTCAGGAATGTTGACAAACATAAGTATGATCAAGTTTGTGTTTTCGTCTTTTCCCACGGAAACGATATCCTCCTCAACGACAGTCTCGTCGTCGGAATCTAGCATTTCACAGCTTCCCGTAGTCTTGATTCTAACATCATTAAGTTTAAGGCCGGTAATAAGGCTGTGGTAAGAACCGTTAGTATTCTCGCTGCAGGCGTGCCGCTTAGAAGTTAAAACAAAAACGGTGGTCATTTTAATTTAACTCCCGCTTCTTTAAGACGAAAAAATATTAAATTTAAACACTGGCCCTTTTAAATAAATGGATATTTCTGAAATTTATATAGAGCCGGATAACCTTATACTCAGATCTTGGAACGTGGAAGGGACCAAACTCCACTGCACGCACTGTGATTTCATCATGGACTACGAGCTGGTCGAGCGGGAGCTAGCGGCCCCCCTGAATATGAGAAGTCTCTCCGAGGGGGAGGCGGCCGGGATTATCATAAACAGTTTCCCCTCGGTGCGCCAAAAAATACAGCAAACTAAGGAATTTCACTGGGACGACAAGCACAAAACAGTTCCCGAAGACTGGGACGTGGGCTGGACCGTTTGTATAAACCCGACCGAGGGGCAAATCCTACGATGCAGCAGGTGCGCCTGGCCCTATTATTTTATTGTCGAAAAAGGAACGCCCGAATACGTGGTGGAAGAAGCCTTGGGCCTCAAAAAGAGGCTTCACCGCAGGGTGTGCGACCCCGCGAGGCACACTTACTCTCGAGATTGTTTTTAAAACTTGAGAGGGTCTAAAAAAAACAAATATTATATAAAGGTTACTGTCCTTTAATAAAAATGGGAAAATCCTTACAGTATTACTACCACTCTGAACCGGAAGCTGGGGAAGACCCGGACTTCGTGGTCGAGAGCTATATTACTAAGCTGGTCGGCGAGGACAACGAGTATATTCCTGAGGGCACTTTTTGCCGCCTGAAACTGAGGGAATTAATTATAAATTTGGCCACGCGCTCTGTGCACCATGATGGTTTTGAGGCCATCCAGGCGCTGGCCGGCATCGGAAAGGGTCACGGTTACGCTGACGCTTTTTGGCAGTACGTGACCATACGTTATGCTTAAAAATAATTTAATACCTAAAAAAAGGGGTTAAAATACTTCGCGAAGAATTTTAACCAAACTGGATACCACCACCGGGCCTTCTTTTTTTGACAGGGATTTACACCCTTTCATCCTAACAAGAATCTCAAAGACGGCCCGGAAGCCATGCTTAATATTTTTAAGAGTGATATGTTGCTGTGGATTGTATCCTTCAGAGTACGATTCCCGCGAGGGATTAACAGGGTGTGAGTCTGTGTAATTTTTTGCTGATATATCGTACTCTTTATTCTAGGCCCCTTCTTTTTAAATAGATTCCCATTCGGAGTTTCAAAAAATAAAAATGAAAATATTTATAGAAACCGCGGGATAAAATATAAACGATGGAACAAGTAGATTTTTTTCCTTACGACTGGAACTTAGTGAACCAAAAGGGGGACGATTTGGACCACACCCTGATCAGAGTCTACGGGCTCGACGAAAAGAATAATTTGGTCGCGGTAATTATCCGCGACTTTGAGCCTTACATATACCTTGAAATTCCGGCTTATTTTAACGAGAGGCTGGCGGTGGCTTTAAAAAATCAGATTTGTGAAAAGATTAAAAATGGGCAGGAGCCTACTTCGATGAAGTTGGTTTTTAAAAAGAGGCTGTACGGGGCCGACTTCGACATGAACGGGAAAAGGAAGCTGTTTCCGTACTTCCGTATTTCTTTTAAAACGCCGGAGCATATTTACGACTTCAAAAGGATAGTTCGTTTCACTAGGCATTGGCCCGGCCTGGGGAAGGTGAGCCTGAAAGTTCACGAGGACAACGCGCATGCGGTGCTTCAATTATGTTGTTCGGGCAACATACCGGTCTGCGGCTGGATAACTTTCGAGGGGCGAAAAAAAACCCTAAGAAAAGAAACGCGCTGCGAGCTCGAATACGACGTTTCTTGGCAAAAGCTGAAAGCAAACGAAGATATTCACATCGTGCCCAGGCCTCTGATTTTATCCTATGATTTGGAGGTTTATTCCTCTGTAGGAGGATCGATGCCGAAACATCGCCGGCCCGCGGACGAGATATTTCAGATTTCTTGCATCCTCGGGCGGCAGGGCGACGACGGGTATGAAGAATTTCTTTTGACGCTGGGGGAACCGAACCCCGACGTGGTGGGCGAAAGAGTGGAAATCCGCATGTTCGAAACCGAGGCCGCGCTTATAGTTGGTTTCACCGAATTTATCCAGGAGTGGCAACCCAGTATAATAACCGGCTACAATATCTTTACTTTCGATATAGATTACACGATTCATCGGGCAAAGTTCTGTTCTTGTTTTTACGAATATGCCCGCCAGGGATTGAACCGAACCGGGCTTGATATCGAAAAGACAATCGAGTGGGGGAGTCAAGCTTTCCAAAATCAGAAGTTTCTTTACTTGCACGCGGAGGGTCGACTTTTCGTGGACCTTTTACCGGTGGTGCGCCGCGACCACAAATTTCGTACTTATACATTGAAGGTGGTTTCGGACTTTTTTCTGGGCGAAACTAAGGACCCCTTAACCTACGAGGGAATTTTCAGGTGCTACCGCTTAGGGATGAAGGGCTACCGGAGCGAGGACAAAAATATAAAGAGAACGGGAGCCCGGGCGCTCGGCATATGCGGAAAATATTGCATGCAGGACTCGGCGCTGGTCTGGAAACTTTTCGAAACGTTACAGACTTGGGTCGGTCTGACAGAAATGTCTCGTATTTGCAACACGCAGATATTTTTTCTCTTTACGCAAGGCCAGCAGGTCAAGGTATTTTCGCAGGTGTATAAAAAATGTATGGAAGCTGGTTATGTGGTGGAAAAAGACGGTTTTCAGGCGGGAGAAAACGAGTCGTACACTGGGGGGCACGTTTTTGAGCCGATGGCCGGCGTTCACGATTTGGTGTTCACGCTGGACTTCCAATCGCTTTATCCCAGCCTAATCATAGCTTATAACATCTGTTGGTCAACTTGGGTACAAGATGGCTCGGATATTCCGGACGAGGATTGCCATATTTTCGATTGGTACGACCATTATAAATGCGAGCACGATACGGTCAAAAGAAGCGGCAAGAAAGCCCCCATCTGCGAGCCGAGGTATTACAGGTTCCTGAAGAAACCGAAGGGAGTAATGCCTGAGCTATGCGAGCAGCTTTTAGGAGCGCGCGCAAAAGTTAAAGGACGAATCAAGGAAGTTTTAAAAGAAAAAAATGAAAAGCCCGAAAAGGAGGCGGAGTATAATACTTTACTGAATGTTTTAGATAAAAGGCAGCTTGCATATAAGATAAGTTGCAATTCAATGTATGGCATCTTAGGGGTCACAAAAGGATACCTTCCATTCATGCCGGGGGCGATGTGCGTTACGGCTAAAGGAAGGGAGTCGATTCAAAAAGTTTCGAAGATAGCCATAGAAGAGTTCAAGTTAATTAGGATTTACGGTGACAGCGTCACGGGAGATACACCTTTACTTTTGAGAGACGACAGAGGAAATATACTTATTCAAAGTGTTGAAAGTTTGGGCGAAGAATGGAAAGACTACGATGGTTTCAAAGTCGGACAAAGTAATCGAAAAGAAAAACAACAGGCAGTTTGCGACTTGAAAATTTGGGCCGTTAATAAGAAAAATGGAAAAGGTAAATGGGCTAAAATCAAAAGGGTAATTCGTCATAAGACGCTGAAAAAGCTTTACAGGGTAAATACTCATAAGGGTTGCGTGGACGTGACCGAAGACCACTCCTTGATGAACGTGGAGGGCGAAAAAGTCCAGCCAACGGAAGTTGAAATCGGAACCGAGCTTATGCATTCATTTCCTAAAGAGTTTCCAGAAATGGTTATATTGAGGCGAGAAATGGAAGATTTAAAAAAGAAAAGGTGCTCCAAATGTAAGGAGGAAAAACCGGGATATGAGTTTTATAGAACCGGGATGGAGTGTAAAAAATGTGTTTGGAAAGATAATGAAAAAAATAGAGTCCAGAGCAGATACCCTAATGGATATTTTTCTGAGACCGAATACCAACTCCAGTCGGGAACTAATTTATCCGAAGAAGAAGCTTGGGTTTGGGGGTTCTTTATGGCCGACGGTTCGTGCGGAAGTTATCCAAATAAAAATGGAGTTAAGTATAGTTGGGCCCTTAATAATCAAAATCTAGAATATTTGGAAAAGGCTAAGGAATATATAAAAATTTGCGAGCCTCATTTTGGTTTTAAAATTCTGGACACCATAAAGTCTTCTGGCGTGTATAAATTAGTGCCGTCTGGAAATGTGAAATTTATAGTCGAAAAATACCGAAAACTTCTCTATTATAGGAAGTATAAAATTGTTCCCGATATAATACTAAATTCGTTAGAACCAATTAAAATAAGCTTTCTTGACGGGTATTATGTAGGGGACGGTTCCAAGACCGGACAATGTGGCTGGGAAAAAAATTCATTACAGTTTTCTGCTAAAGGAAAATTGGGGGCGCAGGGGCTTTACTATATTTTAAAATCTTTGGGTTATAAGGCAAATATCACAACTCGAGAGGATAAAATAGACATTTTTAGAATCACAACTTGCAGACGCTATAGAAAATCACCCATAGAAATTAAAAAAATTATAGAATTGGGCGAGACCAAAGAAGACGAATTCGTATACGACATAGAGACGGAATTAGGAACGTTTTCAGGAGGAATAGGAGAGCTTGCTTTATTTAACACGGACAGTGTGCTCCTAAAGTTCCCTTCTTTGGAAGACACGAAAGAGATCTGGGACCGAGCTATCTCAGTGGCCGCAGAAATTTCCAAACATTTTCCTCCTCCGATGAAGCTTCTGTTTGAAATGGCGATTTACAAGCGTTTCATGATCCTTACTAAGAAGAGGTATATGGGCATCGAATGTGACAGGGACGGAGAAGAGAAGCCGGAAATTAGTAAAAAGGGGGTGATGCTGGTTAGACGAGACAATAGTCAGGCGGTAAGAGATCCTTATGCCAGCGTGGTTATGGACATTTTTAATCGCGTGCCCGAGAAAGAGGTTATCGAGAGCCTGGTAGAAAAGATCATGGCGATATGCCGAGGAGAGCTTCCTTATAAACATTTTATAATAACCAAGCGGGTGGGGGAGATTTCGGAATATAAAATTAGACCCTTGTCAGAGGACGAAGATAAAAAAGCCAAAAGACTGGCCGACCTGAACTGCACAGAAGAAGATTATAAATTCAAGTCGTTGCCGGCTCAGGCGCAACTTTTATTGAAAATGCAAAGTAGAGGGGAAAATGTGGGGGCCGGAACTAGATTGGAATATGTAGTCACGACCACGGGCGGACATAAGGCGAGACAATTTGTCAAGATCGAAGACGCCACTTATTTTATGAAGCACACGAGCATACTGAAAATCGACTTTCTTTATTACATCCAGAACTTAAGCACGCAGATGGACCAGGTTCTCGAGGTGGTGTACGGGCGAAAAAAGTTCGTGCTTCTGTTTTATAGGCAATTGCGTAAAACCTTCGAACAAAGGGAGAAACTGATTCAAAACCTGGAGAAATATCTTCGGCCGGAAATTAAACTTAAAGAGGTGAAGACGATAAAGAAAAGGATAGTCAAGAAGAAAAAATGAACAAATGGTACTATATATTCGTCCCTGCTTTGGCCCTCACTACCTACGCTTTTGTGTACTTCAGAATCCCCTACTACTTGAAGGAAAAGTTCAAAGGGCCGGTCGCCACGCACTACGGGGGTTGGGTTCGTTGAGACTCTTCCGAACGCGGAATAAAAATTTTAAAGGGATATTTTTCCTTTAAAATTTTTCTTAAGAGGTAAATAAAATGAACGCGATTCTTTTAGGAATAATCGTCGTGCTCGTCGTCGTGATCATCGTGCTTTTGATCCTTATGGGGCGGAAAACCGAAAAACTGAAAAAAGCCGCCGAGGCGACTGGGGAAAAGCCCAAAGGCTGCTGCGTTGGCTGCACCAGCTGCCACGCCTACACGGCCAAGGCCGAGGAAATTATGGACCAAGAGGACCGAAGCATCCCAACTGTAGTCGAGGGTACTTTAGTGGACATGCGCTGCTACAGCCAGGACGTCAGGAATTACACCGACAACCACTACACGCCGGACAACAAGAGGATCCCCAAGTGCGGCACCTTCTGCGCCAAGGCGGGAATTCCGGTCGGAGTTTTGGTGGGCGGGAAGCCGGGCGGCAAAACCTTTGTCCTTTTAACCGAGGCGCCAAAACTGGCCGACTATGTAGGTAGGACCGTCCGAATTAATGGGAGAATAATGAAGGACAGCGGCGGGTTGTATACCATTGATATTTCCGTAAAGGAAAACGGAAGCTACAAACCTATCGAAATAAGGACGCCTATGTAATGGCCTTAATATTTACTTTATATATTGAGTCTCGACCGCCGAAATAGACGGTAGTCCCGTCAAAACCGAAGGATAAAATGGCTTTCTTATCCATTTTATTTTCCGCGACCTGTTCCCAGAGTTTCTTGGAATCGTCAAACCTCAAGGCCCTAAGAAAACCGGCGTAATCTCCAAAAATATATAATTTCTTCGCGGGCACGTAAAAACCACCGATCACCGCCCGGCCGTAATTTTCGTGGGCGGGATACTCAAAGATGGGAGGCCAGAAATCATCGGGTTTTTTACCGGAAGGGTCCAAAGGGGTGTTGTAGCCTTCAAAATAATTCCAGCCTAAATTATAAGGCTGGTCCGGATTTAGATTGGGTAATAAATAAACCGATTCCACCTTGCTGAGTCCGACGTCGCCCACGAACATCCCGAGCTCCGAATTTATGGAGAAGCTCCAGGGGTTTCTAAGTCCCAAAGCGACAATTTTAACTTTGTAAGGTTTTTCCAAGTTTATTCTCAGCATCTTTCCCAGGTAAAGTTTCATGTTCTGCGCGTTCCTCTTGGGATCCCGCTGTGGTCCGCCGTCTCCCACACTTAAATAAAGGTGACTGTCAAATACGCGGAGGGTCCCGCCGTGATGATATTTTTCGGCGGCCGGGATTCGGACCATTTCGTCCCCCTTACTTAACTTTCCCTCTTTTAGGGCGAACGAAGAAACGACCAACACGAGTCCCTTTTCGTCCTTTGTTTTTAGGGTGTACGACAAATAAAGTAAGTTATTAGTATCGAACGATGGGTCTAAAGCCACGCCCAATAATCCTCCCTCGGACGCGGTTTCTAATTTGTACATATCCTTAAGGTCGGCCACCTTTGTAAGATTATTTCCCGAAAAAATATAAAACTTCCCTCCTTTGCTGGTTATGTAGAACACTCCTTTCTGAATGGCCATGGAAGTGGGGGAAGAAACTCCCTTGATCACGAGTTCGGGGTCCAACGAAAATTGGTCCGGCGCCACGTTAAAATATTTCAGCTGGCCCGGGTCAAACGCCCCGCCCGTCCCTTTCCGATAAAGTACCACGGCCGCGATAACAATCGCCAGGACGATCAGTATAATCACTATAGTTAGAACTGGCTTCATATTTAAGAATGTTTCTTTATTCTTAAATATAAAAAATTTAGTAGAAGTAGGCGTAAAATACCAAAAAAAATCCGGCGAGTATCAGCCAGGCGGGCCCGAGCCACGCCAAAAAGACGATGAGTAAAAACAAAAAGAAGTACAGGGCGTAATAAACTTCGATCATTTATGCCTTGGGTTATTTGTCCTTAAGTGATAAAAAACAGAGCCGCCGAAATCAACGCCCCTACCGACCAGAGCGAGGGGCCAAACTTGGGGGCGAAACTTTCCTCCGTCTTTTTCAACCCCCCGTCCATCCGGTACACTATCCCAGTTTTTTTATTCAAGCCGATATTTGAGGTTAAAATGTAAACATTGCTCCGGCCGTCCTCGGCGAAGCTGAAAACGAAGGGAATCTGGGTGCTATTTTTAACGTCGCCGCCACCCTTCACCTCGAAGACGATATCGCTGAATGTCTTTTCCCTAAAATTATAAGTTTGGAGCCCCTCAGCGAAGTCGGCGAAAAGATAAACACCTTCCAGCCCTTCGTATCTCTCCGGCACTACTCCTCCTATCACCGAGCCTCCCTCGGGCGTTTCGTAATAAGCCAAGGGAGGGACAAGGTCTAATTGCTCGCAGTCGTCGATGAAACACAAGAGCCCTTCGGTTAGGTTCCATCCGTAATTGCCCCCTTTCTGTATTACATTAATTTCTTCGATGTGTTCGGTGCCCGGATCTCCGCAAATGAGCCCGTATTTCTCATTTTGCGTGCAACGCCAGGGGTTGCGCAATCCGTAGGCATAAATCTCTTTTTTGGCGCCCTCTTTTTTAACAAAGGGATTGTCGCTGGGAATTTTATAAGGAAATTCTGAGACGTCGATGCGAAGAAGTTTACCCAGAAAAGAAGTTAAGTCTTGAGCTTGATCGCCCTGTAAATTATCTCCCACGGATATGTAGAGAAAATCACTATTAAAAATGTCGAAAAAGAGGTGGCAGGCTTTATTGCTGTCCCCCTCCTGTGGAATTTCCAGTATGGTTTTTTCCTTAGAATCCTTTAAGGAGAACGTGGAAATTCTCAGAATCTCCTTCCCGTCCTTCAGGGTGTCGTAAGCCGCATAAAGTTTATTTTTCCCATAAGTAATGCTTAGCAAACCTTTCTCATCAAAATCGAAGTTGGTTATGTATACCCTATCGGATAAATCGATCACGAAACTCCGGTCCTGGTTGGAGATGACGCCGATTTGCTCGGCTATTAATATTCCTCTCTCTGGGGTTTGAACCAAACCGATGGGATGAATAAGGGATCTGGCATACTCCTGTAAAAATATTTCAGCGCATACTGTACCCAATAATATTAAAATAACTAAAACTGTTTTCATTTTAATTTAAGTTTTTTCTTTTTAAACCTAAATAACCCTCTGTAACGGTTTAAAATCGGGGTAAAAGAAGATCAGCGGGTGGTTTTGGCTGGAAAACAGTTTAAGTTATTAATAAAAAATACAAAGGGGTAATACCCCTTTGTATTTTGGGTTAACCCACGAGAATATTCTTGAAGAAATACTTCGGCACACGCCGCGCCGAAAAATATTAAAATTAAAAAGGTGGTTTTCATTTTATAATTAGGACTCATTTTTTTAAGCCTGTTTTTTTCCCCATTCGGTCAGTTTCCGCAAAAACTTTTGTTTTTGATCCTCGGTCCAAATGTCGTCGAAACCGGCCGGCGGCATATAGCCGCTTTCCACCGCGTTCCTCACGATCTTCCAATTATCTTTCATATACTCTTCGTCGGCCAAATTAATGCCCATGGTCGCCATATGAGGGCAATTTATAGCGTCTTCCGGTATGAGCTTCTTAAGTTCGGCGAAATTGTTAAACTTCTCCACGCGGAGCAGCCAAATGACGGCGATAACTACCACCACCACGGCCAAGACGATCCAAAAATATTTCCAGTCCATTGTTTATTTTAGTGGACCAAAATTCTTTCTTTCCGTCTCTTTTTTTCGGTCTCGTCCCTCACCCATTCCACCGCTTGGTCAAAGTCCCCCCGAAAACAACCCCCCGTCATCAAACCGTAAATCCGCTTGGGATCACCGTCGGCCAAACGGGGCTTTTGAATATTTTCCCAAATTCTGTTTTTAAGCCGGGGAGAAGCCAAGACCAAGTTCCAAAAATTCCCTTGCGAGTTCAGTTTGACGGAATAAATTAAAAAATGAACCTCTAACAGGACCCCCGCCGAAACGGCCAAGTAGTCGAGGCTTTTCTCGCTTAGATTTTCCACGAGGCCTTCTATGGTGTTGGCCTCGTGGGCCTCGTAATTAGTGGAATTACCGCCGTACTGTCCCCCCGACGGAGTTACCATGAAAAGCCGGTATCTCCCCCGATAACCTTGGCCGGTGCCTCTCTGGTGTTTCAATCCAAAGTTGGCATATTTTTCTCGGCCATCGGCAAAAAAAATTTTAAAATTATAATCTCTTTCCATTCCGTTTTAAAGAGAATACCGTTCCTTTTAAAATGAGTAAAACTAGAATTTTGATCACCGGCGGCTGTGGCTTTATTCCCAGTCACGTGGTGGAACATTTTCATCGAGCCACCGAGTGGGAGATTTATATCATCGACAAACTCTCCTACGCGGCCAAAGGCACGTCCAGACTTAGAAGTGCGGGCCTGTTGAATTCGCCCCGAGTTCACCTCTACGTTTTTAATTTGGAATCCCCCTTTTCTCCCGGCCTGATCGAGGAGCTGGGCCCTCTGGATTACATCGTCCACATGGCGGCCGAGACCCACGTCGACAATAGTATTTCCGATCCCGTAGCTTTCATCAAGAACAACGTGGCCAGCACTCTTTATCTTTTGGAATACGCCCGGAGGCTGCCCTCATTAAAGAAGTTTTTCTATTTTTCCACCGACGAAGTTTACGGGCCGGCTCCGGGCGAGACTTCTTACAAGGAGTGGGACAGGCACCGACCCACCAACCCTTACTCGGCTTCCAAGTCGGCCGCCGAACAATTTTGTATCGCCTACGAAAATACCTACAAAATACCTGTCGTCATTATCAACGTGATGAACGCTTTTGGCGAGAGGCAGCACGTGGAGAAATTCATTCCTAAATGCATAAAGTTGATTTCCGAAGGCAAGTCCGTGACCATTCACTCCGACTCTACCTGCACCAAGGCCGGCTCTCGTTTTTATATTCACGCCCGCA
>SDBS01005521.1_pt1 | contig 12307 bp, 10 predicted proteins | sample 2277091 | NCBI WGS metagenome assembly SDBS01 (sample SAMN10404972, study PRJNA504765) | marine sediment metagenome | isolation source: marine sediment core GS10_PC15, 163 cmbsf | place: Arctic Ocean: Southern Knipovich Ridge | collected 2010 | reverse complement strand
GTATTTCCTCGCTCACCTCGAAGCGCTCCATGATGAACGCCTCCATGTTGTTCACCGAAAGCACGATCGCCCCTGGGTTGCAGGGAGTCTTGGAATCGAAGCCTATGAAGACTTTCAGCGGCGCCGGCTCGGGTTCAGCCTCGACGCTCCCAGGCGATCGATACGATCCACTCGTTGGTTCTTGCTCAGTCATCGAAAGAGCCTAGCAGGGCGGCCCGACTGCCGTGACAGTGATCCGCATGGCATGCCGGAGGGTGACGTGCAGCGTCGTGGTGTCGCCGGCGCGGACCTCAACCGGCTTTTGTAGCGTCCACTCCCTGGCGGGCCCCAGCTCGGGCACGTCGAGCCGCTCTCCCGCTTCGTTGACGGGGTAACACTCGTGCTCCTCGTAGGGTTGCAGCTTGCACGGATGGCGCACATCAACATTGCTGCTCACCTCGAAATCCATCGTTTCGATCGCCTCGGCTACTTCCTGCTTGCTTATGACCCGTTGCACGGAGAGTGAACGAAAGACCTGCGGGCTCTCGACCGCGCCGGAAGTGATCTCGCTGCCTGAGTCGATGCCGTAGGCGCATTGCACCGAGCCGCTTCTCACTTGTTTCGGATCGGGGCCCCACCGCTGCCCGCATTCAGTGCACACCGGCTCACCGTCTAGCTTGGGCAACTCGATGTAGTCGCCTATTCCTTCGGTGATCGGGTGGGAGGGCTCCAGGTTCCAGAGGCGTTCTTTTTCGCCGATTTCCCGCCACTTCAGCGTGCAGGTCGTGCCCATCAGGGCTGTGAATATCTTCGAAAAATGCCCCGAATGCAGCACGATGAGCCCCATCCCCGAAAGCACACGCTTCTGCACGCGGGCCACCACCTCGTCGCTGACCTCGCCGTGGGCCGTGTGACCCCACCACGTCAGAACGTCCGTAGCGGCAAGGACCTGCTCCGTGAGCCCATGCTCGGGCCCGTCATCGAGCGTGGCCGTCCGCACCTCCAGATCGTCAGCCGCCGACAGGGCCTTGGCAATCACCGCGTGCATCCCGTTGGGATAGATCTTCTTCACCTCGTCGTTGGTTTTCTCGTGGCGGCCTTCGTTCCATACTGTAACTCTTATCTTGTCGCCCATTAGTGTTCTCCGGTTTCGCCCCCGCGCGGTGCTTACATCGGCTCGTCCTGCTCATCCGGGTCTTCTTCCAGCTTGAATCGTTTGCCCGCCACGGCCCAGGCGTCTACGTGTTCGGTCACCTGGCGTGGGGACCTGCGGCCCAGGCGCCCGGAAATGCGATGGATGACCATCCATACCAGGACGAGAACGTTCAGCGCAAGCAGCGCCAGCGAAAGCCAGGCCATGTGGTAGTAGTAGTTTTTCGTTACGCCTTCGGTTCCCTTTGCGCCCTGAGTGGCTATTACCATCATGGCCACCAAGCCCGCGCAGACGGCTGTCAGCGTCACCATCACAATCGTGAAGCTGGCGACATGCAGTGTCCTTTGACGGTCTATTTCCATGGCAGGCCCGCGCGTGGGTCACTCTTATCGATGTTCTGCAATTTCCGCAGCAGCTCCATGTGGGGCCCGGAGAGTTTCTGAGGCGCGACTATCTTTATGATTACATACTGGTCGCCGCGGGCCCCGCCCCTGGGCCCCACCGTACCCTTGCCCTTCAGCCGCAGCTTGCGAGAACTGGACGTCCCCGGCGGTATCGTCACCGTGGTCATGCCGTCGATGGTGGGCAGGTCAACCTTGGTGCCAAGTGCCGCCTCGGTGGTGCTGATGGGCAGATCGACGTAGATATCATTGCCCTTTCTGCGGAAATACGGGTGCTTGCGGATGCGGGTGATGATGTAGAGGTCGCCGCTTCCACCGGGGCTGGTTTCCCCCTTGCCGCGGAGGCGTATGCGCTGAGCGTCTTGCACACCAGGCGGAATCTTGACCTCTATGGTCTCCACTCGGGCGGATTTCCCCCGCCCGTCCTGCGCTATCCGGACCGTGGTGGTAGCGCCGTTAATGGCCTGGAGGAAATCAAGCGTGATTTCGTACTCCATGTCGCGCCCGCGGGGCACCGCAGCGCGCGGGCGTCTGGATCGCCTGCTGCGCCCGCGGAGTGCATTGAGTATGTCATCAAGGCTCATGCCCACGAAACCACTGGAGCCGCCGCCGAAAATGTCGTTGATGTTGACGGCAAAACCGCCCGGGCTTCGGCCGTAGGCGCCCGCGCCGGGTGCGGTTTGGCCCTGGCCCGTCAATCCGGCGTGGCCGAACTGGTCGTAAAGCGGGCGTTTGCTCGGGTCGGAGAGCACTTCATAGGCCGCGGTGGCCTCTTTGAACTTCTCGGTGGTGCCGGGTGACTTGTTAACGTCCGGGTGATACTTGCGGGCCAGTTTCCGGTAGGCGGATTTGATCTGCGCTTTCGTAGCGCTGCGGCTGATGCCCAGGATTTCATAGTAGTCGCGCCCTGCCATAACTGCATTGTACTGATGGTTGGCTGCCTCATAAACCACAAAGCGTGACCAAAGGCCCGCCGGATCAAGCGGCGCACTACCGCAATTCAGGCCAGGAGCGACGGCACGCGGCAAGGACTCATCACAGGCCTTACCGGGCCACGACACGTGACAGCTTGAATATCGGCAGCAGCAGCGCCATGGCAATGCCACCGACGATTATACCCATTACGATTATCATAGCCGGCTCAATCATCTTGGTGACGGTCTCGACGGTGGCGTTCATGTCGTCTTCGCAGAACTTCGCAACGCGGTTCATCACCATCGGTAGCTTGCCTGTGCGCTCGCCGGCATCAATCATCTGCACTATGGTGGGTGGAATCAACTCGCAGTCCATCAGTCGCTCGGTGATAGGCCGGCCCTCCTTGACACTGTCGGCCACGTCCATCCATATTTTGGAATACTCGTGGTTTCCCGCGACAGCCGCGGTTATCTCCAGTCCGTCGAGGATGGCGACACCCGTGCCGACCATGGTAGCCATCGTACGAAGCGAACGCGCCAGGCAGGCCTTGCGGAACATCCCCCCGAGTATCGGCAGCCTGATACGGAGTTTGTCGATAGCGATCTTTCCGGCGGGCGTCCGGAGATAGTACACCAGGCCGCCTACGATGACACCCAAGCCGCCGATGATGAACGGCCAATAGTCCACCATCCCCCGGCTTAGGCCCATCAGCATGCGTGTCGGCAGCGGCAGGATAGCCCCCTTACCGGCATAGATCTTCTCGAACCGAGGCAGGATGAAGACCAGCAGGCCGATCACCACCAGCACGCAAAAGCTCAGCATGCAGAGGGGGTACGTCATCGCCCCCTTGATCTTTTGCCGTGTCTGGCGCTCCCGCTCCATGTATTCGCTTGCCCGTTGGAGCATCTCGCCCATTGTCCCGGAAATCTCCGACGCTCTCATCAGAGAGACGAACAGTGTGTCGAAGATCTTCGGGTATTCTTCCAGGGCGCTTGAAAATTCCGTGCCGGCCTTGATCTCCTCGCAGATACCATGGACTACCTCTCCGAAGGCTTCGTTCTTGGTCTGGCTGGCGATGGAGTCCAGGGCCTCGTCCAGGGACACGCCGGCGTCCACCATCACCGCCAGTTGCGTCGCGAAGAAGATCACCTCGTCGCGTTTTATCTTCGTTCGCCTGCCTGCGGATGTAGGGAAGATCTCTGCCAAAGAGATGACGGTCTTGCCGTCGCGCCTGAACGTAGCCGAGGCATCGTCCATGCTGTCGGCGGTAATCACACCGGCATTGCTTTTGCCTGTACCATCTTGCACGGTGTAGTTGTATGTGGGCATGCCGGGCGTTTCCTACCCTTTTCATCGCGTTGTGGAGCGGGCTAGGCCGCCGTAACGCGGAATACCTCTTCGACTGTAGTGATACCGGCCCTTACCTTGCCCATTCCGTCCTGTCGCAGGGTCCTCATGCCGCTCTTGACGGCGAGTGCCCGCAGCTCACGTATGTCGGGGGCCTCCGTGATCTTCTCTTGCATCTGCTCGGTGGCGATCAGCAGCTCGTAGATCCCAATCCGCCCGCCGAAACCGGTCTTGCGGCACTTGGCGCAGCCGATGCCATGGTAGAAGACCTCAACCTCTCCGACTGCCCGCTCGACGGAGCGGCGAACGTTCGCCGGCGGCTCGAACGGTTCCTTGCAGTTTGTGCATATCTTTCGGACGAGTCGCTGCGCCAGGACCGCCACCAGCGAGGCAGATACAAGATAGGGCTCGATTCCGATGTTCAGCAGCCTCGTAACGGCTGTGGCCGCGTCGTTCGTGTGGAGCGTACTGAGTACCATGTGCCCGGTGAGGGCAGCCTGGACGGCCGTCTTGGCGGTCTCGCTGTCGCGAATCTCACCGACCATGATGATGTCGGGATCCTGCCTGAGCATGGATCGCAGCGCGATGGGGAAGGTAAAACCGATCCGCTCATTGACCTGGAACTGGTTGATCCCTGAAAGGTTGAACTCGATTGGATCCTCCACGGTGCAGATGTTCACTTCGTCGCTGCTGAGCTCCTTGAGGACGCTGTAAAGGGTGGTGCTCTTGCCGCTGCCGGTCGGGCCGGTAACCAGGATAGTGCCGTTGGGAACAGCGATGACCTCTCGCCACTGCTTGAGCATCTCGTACTCAAACCCGAGCTTCTCCAGATTCACCAGCACGGAGCGGTAATCCATGACGCGGATAACGATCTTCTCGCCGTGCGCGCCGGGCAGCGTGCTGACACGCAGGTCGACGGGCCGCCCGTCCATCAGCACGTGAATGCCACCGTCCTGGGGCAGACGGCGCTCCGAGATATCCAGGCCCGACATGATCTTTATGCGGCTTGAAATCGCCGGCAGCATCTTGTACGGCGGGCGAACCTTCTCGTACAGCGAACCGTCGACACGCAGCCGCACTCGCAGCGTATTCTCGTCCGGCTCAATATGGATGTCAGAGGCCCTCTCGCGAACCGCGCTGTAGATCAGGTAGTTGACCAGTTTGATGATGGGCGATCCCTCGGCCGCGGCTTCGATGTCCGCGATGTCGTCGATCTTTTCCTCGACCAGCGCCAGCTCGCCGGCGGCTGCATCATCGATAATGTCGTCTATGACAAATACGTTGGCCGTGGGCAGGTGGGTGTCCAGGGTGGCCTTTATATCCTTGGCCGTCGCACAGACGACCAACACTTTGCAGCCGACAAGGCGGGCGACCTCCTCGATGAGGAACACGTTGGCCGGTTCGTTGACGGCCAGCGTCAGCGACTGCCTGACCTTGAACAGGGGCAAGACCGTGTGCTTATCCAGAAAGGTGCGCGGCAATATATCAATAACCTTGGGGTCCGCTATGCGCGGGGATACCTTCGCGTAGGGCACGCCATAACCAACCGCCAGGGCCTGCATGATCTGCTCTTCATTGCACACCCCGCCCGTCAGAAGCACCTCCCCCAGCAGCATCTTGTTGCCGTCTGCCGCCTGCTTATCGAGGGCTTCCTTCAACTGCTCTTCGGTCAGGGCCCCCTGCGCGATCAACAACTCGCCAAGCCGAAGCCCATGTCCTCCGCGGCTAGCCGTTACAGTCAATCCGTCTTGTCCTGTGCTGTCAACGATCATGCATCAACCGCCTTTAGGGCCACGTCAACCTTGTCACACTGCTCGAAGCTCGAGGTAAGGCTCGTTATCTCCAGTATCTTCTTCACGTTCTGGTCGCACTTGACCAGCTTGATCTGCCCCATTCTGGCGGCCAGCATCTCCTGGGTGTCAAGGAGGTACTCCAGGCATGCGCTATCGATAAACGGCACGCCCTCCAGGTTCAGCACCAGGTCGACCACCTCCTTGCCGCTGAGCTGATGGTCCACCGCCTCCCGGAAGGTAGAGAGAGAATCTTCCGTCAGGTCGCCGCTGATAATCAGCATGACCGCATGGCCGTAACTCTCCGCCGTTATGTTCATCACGCGACCTCCCCGGCAAGGTGCTGTTGATCGTTCGTGCCGGCCGGCTCCTGCAGCTCTTTCAAGAAGGCCTCCAGATCGATACTGAGCAAGGTCCGAACGAGCGCCGGATCGAACTGGGTGCCGGTGTGTCTCTTGATTTCAATGATAACATCCTCGAGCGACAGGGCCTGCCGGTAGGTCCTGTCGGAGGTCATGGAGTCGAAGGCGTCGGCCAAACCGATTATGAGCCCTTCGATGGGCACCTCGTTGCCGGCCATGCCTCCGGGATAGCCCATGCCGTCCGGGCGCTCGTGGTGGGTCCGGATGGCGACTATCATGTCCTTCAAGCGGCGGATCCCGCCCAGAATCTTTGCCCCAAGAAGCGAGTGACGCCTCATGATGTCGTACTCCTGGTCGGTCAACCGTCCCGCCTTGCAGAGGATTCTTTCCGGAACGCCGATCTTCCCGATATCGTGCAGCAGACCGGCCAGGTACACCTGCTCGGCTTTCTCGGGCGAGAATTTGCTCTCCTCTGCCAGCCGTTTGGCAATGCGGGCCACACGGTGCGAATGACCGCAGGTGTAGGGATCCTTGGCGTCGATAGAGGCCGTCAGCGCATGCAAGACACCCATCAACAGGTCCTGGAGGTCCGCGTACAACCTGTGATTCGCAAGGAAGACCGCCGCCTGGCTCACGATGGAGCCGATCAACTTCGTGTCGACACTGTCGAACTCGCCGGTCAGTTTGTTTATGCCCACCAGCATGCCGATGTGGGAGTCCTCGGCCACCATGGGCACAGCCACCAGATTCCTGATGTGCTTGCCGAATCGCCCGTCCGAAGGCGGGACAAAGTTGTTGTCCACCCGGGTTCGGGTGTTCTTGGCGAAGTGGGGCGCAAGCTCACCCGACACCAGCAGCTTCACCTGCGACTCGTCAAGGCCGACATCGCCCGCCGTCACGACGATCTCCTCCTCGTCCGATTCATCGCGTTTGTAGACAACGGCGGTCGCCCCGGCGAGGCTCACCACTTCCAACAGCTCGTCACAGACTCTCTGCAGGAACTCGTGCGGCTTCTGGGTGACCCGCATGGAGCCGCTTATGGCGTAGGCGAGGCTCAGTTCCTCGTATGTGTTTGCGAGGTTCGTGCTGAGCGTGGCCAGTTCGCCCTCGGCCACGTCCAATGCCCGCTGGTCCTGCACCAGCCAGTCCAGCACGGGCAGCAGGTACTGGCAGGAGCCCGCTTCGCGCCGGCAGGCGCCGACGGCCAGCTCGGACATCACCTTCCGGTCCAGGCGCAGGCGGTCACACATGCGCGCCATCGACTCTTCATCCTGCATTTGTGTTGTCGGAAAGCACGCAACGGCGGCCCCCACGAGCCTTCGCCGCTTGTAGACGGGCACGCCAATTATAGAGCAGCCGATTTCGCTGGAGCCGGCGACGGGCTCGGCCTGCGAGGCGACTTGCATGGCCACATTCTGGGCCCCCAGCATGCACGGCGCGACGTGGCTGTTGCCAACTGCCTTGCAGAAGTGGCAGGAGGGGGCGAACTCACCGGTTGGGTTCCCTTCGGAGTCCCAGAGGGAAAGGTTCAGGCCAAGCCGGTCCATGCGGGCCCTGATCTGCTTGAACGCCCCCGCCAGCGCGTCCAGCGTTCGCGACGATGTTTTCTGACTCTGCTCCATGTTCATTTCGCAATCGGTGTGGGGACGACGTCGAGAAGATCGTTAACCTTCGCCAGCACCTCTCTCGGTGAGAACGGTTTTGCGAGCACCGCGGTTATGCCCGCCGCGACCATCTCCGACGGTTCAATATCGAATCCCCGGGCGGTCAGCATGATTGCGGGTATATTCCTGGTCTCGTCGTCGCTCCTGAGCTGCTTGCAGAGTTCCAATCCGCTCATCACCGGCATCTGGTAATCCGTGATGAGCAGGTCCGGTTTTTCCTTGGCGCACAGTTCCAGCGCTTCCTCGCCATCGACGGCCGTCAGCACCTCGTACCCCGCGTTCGTCAGCTTCATCGACATTACACGCAGAATGTGCGCCTCGTCATCCGCTATGACAATTCTCTTACTCACTTCGCACCTGCTTCCTCCAGGCCGACGCGGGATCAACGCAGCCGCGCCGGATAGGCTTGTCTCTACTCAAGAACCGGCAACTCCAGAGTGAACGTACTGCCCTCGCCCACCTCGCTCGTAACGGTAAGTTTACCATCGTGTACGGTTTCAATAATGTGCTTGGCCAGCGTCAGGCCCAGGCCCGTGCCCTTGGCCAGCTGCTTATTGGCCTGGACGCGGTAGAACTTGTCGAAGATGTGGGGCAGGTCCTCCGCGGAAATCCCCACTCCGGTGTCTGAGACGTCGCACAGCGCGATTCGGCGCCGCTCGTCCACCGTTGCGATCACGGCAACGCTCCCACCCTTGGGGGTATACTTGATGCTGTTGGATAGCAGGTTCATAACCGCCTGATATATCATGTCCCGGTCTGCCTCAACCTGGTAAAGGACCGGCGCGAGCGTTGAACTCAGTTTGATGTTCTTGGCCTTGGCTTGCGGCGACGCCACGTCAAGCACCTGCTTAACGATTCCCGTCAGACTGACCGGCTCCTTAACGACCTTGACCACGCCCGACTCGATACGAGAGATATTCAGGATGTTTTCGATCAGCCGGTGAAGCCTGTCGGTCTCCGACGAGATGATTCCGTAGAATTCATTTTGCATATTCTCGTCCTCGGCCTCGCCGTCCAGCAGCATCTCGATGTACGCCTTGATGGACGCCAGCGGCGTCTTCAGCTCGTGCGAGACGTTGGAGACAAAATCGGTCTTCATCTTTGCGATTTCCTTCTCCCGCGTCACGTCGTGCAGAACCGCAACCACGCCGCAGACCTCTTCCTCGACCCCGACGACGCAGCTCAGAGTAATCTTGAAAGTGCGAGCAGTGCCCTTCTGGTCGATGCAATGCTCCACAACCCTGCGGATAGATCGCTTGCCCTGGCTGCGCGTCTCGCGTATCAGGCGCACCAGGGTCCCGTCCGAAATGATCCGATCTATGTTCTTGCGCAGTGCCCCGGAAAGCTTGAAGCCCAGCAGCTTCTCGGAGGCCTCGTTCGCCACGATAAGCTCGTCGAACCTGTTGGTGACGATCACCGCGTCGCTGATGGAGAAGATGATGGCCTCCGCGTGATGCTTTTCCGCGGCGGTGATTCGAGCCTGTATCTGCAACTCCCGATTCTCAGACCGTAACTGGTCGATTTGCTCCTTTGCCGTGCTCAGAAACGCGTTCAGCGGGCGTGTGATCTGAGACAGCTCGGCCACTCCGTCCACCATAATGAGGCCCGCATCCCCGCTGCTGGCCATAGACTCCAACTGTAGGCCAATCGTCCTGATCGTCCGGTGGACGCTCCGCCAGAAGAGGAGCAGCACAAGAACGGTCAGCGCTGCAATCAGGCCCAGGACAAGGTAGTTCAGGCCGCTGCTGAGCACACCTCGCCCCTGCAACGCCATCATCGTAGCGTAGTAAGCTGCGCTGGCGCCCAGGCAGATCAGCACCATGCTGGCCAGTCCCAGTCGCTTTGCGGTGGTCACATGCTCCTCCTGCTGTTGTCTATCCTCCTGGCGGGCGGGCCCTCGCCCCGCGCCAGTTCAGCGAATGTACGTCACTCCCAGCGTCAATTCATTTTCGGCGTCTCCGTGCGATACGGTGCATCCAGTAACTCCCGGGCCAGCCGGTTATCCGGGTCGAGGCCCGCGGCCATGCTGTAGCAGCGCACCGCCTGGGCGTTATTGCTTGCCGCCGCGTGGGCCCTGCCTAGCAGGCACCACAGGGTGGAATCCTTTGGGTGTTTCTTGATGGCCTGAACCAGGTACGTAAGGGCCTCGTCGACCCGGTTACCTCTCAACATTGCATAGCCCAGAAGCATCGACGCCTCAACGCTGCCCTTGTCAACTGCCAGCGCCCGCTTGGCGGCGAGGGCGGCCCTGTTGGTTTGGCCCAACACCAGGTCGGCCTTTGCGATGCCCGTCCAGACCGCCCCTGAGGACCCGTCGAGCCTGCTGCCCATCAGGTAGGCCGTCCGGGCTTCGTCAGCGCAATCAGTGGCCAGGCAAGCGTCACCCAGCATCACGTAAACCCATACCCCGGGGGTATACTCTTTCGAAGCTGTCAGGACGCGGAGCGTTTGCTTGGCCTTTGCGTATCTGCCGGCAAGGAATTGCGCACGGGCAAGTTTCTCTTTGTAGGGGTGATTCTTTAAGTCGAGGTCGCATGCGTCCTCGAAGAAGTCGGCAGCCTTGGGGTACTCCGCCGCCATCATGGCCAGCCGACCGGCCAGTTCGAACATGCCCGGGTTGTTGTCCCCAATGGCCATGTACTTGTCCAGGTAGAGTTGTGCTTCGTGTGTCTTGCCCATGGCCACCATGACCTCGCAGGCCGCCATCACCGCGTCGAGGGTCGAACTGTCAAGACGATAGGCCTCCTGGTAGTTCTTGAGCGCTTCGTCGAAGCGGTTCCTCTTCTCCTGGGCGACGGCAAGAAGGTACACGGCTTCAGCCGACTGCCTATTCATCTGATACGCTGCGTCAAGGTGCTGGATAGCTGCCCCGTAGCGCCCCTGCTCGATACATATCTTGCCCAGCAGGATACGTGCCGGGACGTACTTGGCATCCAGTGCCAGGGCCTCTTGGGCCTTCTTCCTGGCTTTATCAAGCAGCCCAATCTTCAAATGGTCGGCGCCTACGCCGCACATCATATCCGCGCGAAGGGTATACCACCGCTTGTACGCCTGCTGCTTGGCGTCAGGAGCGGCCTTCTGCCCACAGCCTGCCAGGCAGGCGAGGACGATCGAGGTCGCAACTGCTCGATATCTCATAGCAAACTCCACAACGTCATTGCGGCCGCTGGCCCTTTGTCGTCTGCACAGCTTCCTTGCAGTGCAACAGTCACCGGGACTGCCCGTCACTTCTCGCCGGCTACGGGCATACCAGGCTTGCCGCCACCTTTTTCATCGGTTGCTCGCGGCTTGGGCTTAAGTTGCGCCTTGGACCTGTTTCGCAGCAAATTCGTCAGCGGCAAGGGGTCCTCAATTCGCTGTTCTATGCCGAAGGCCTTCCTGACACGCGGGTCAATCTTGGCTGCCGAAAGCGGTTTGCGCGGCGGGATTATGTTTTCCACCGGCTTGCCCAATTTGTGCATTATCATCCGCTGAATAATGTACTTGCTATCCGAGATCCGGGGTTCGTCAGCCCAATAGGCCCTGCCGCTGAGGCGTTCCTTGAGCCGGATGGCCTCCGACATCTGCGGGCTCATCGACAAGGCCAGGTCAACGTACCACATGCCCCAATTCCGATGGCCTTTGGCCACGCACTTTTTGGCCCAACGCAAGTGTGCCTTGGCCAACCTGTCACGCGCGAACCACTGCAGGCCCTTGCGCAGACCGATCCGGTATCGCTCGATGTCGTCCTTCAACTGTTCACCGATCGCCTCGGCGCCTGTCTGTTCGACAATGTGCGGAGTCAGCAGGATAATGATCTCCCTGCGCTCCACATCGTCGGTGGTGTTCCTGAACAGCACGCCCAGGTACGGTATGTTGCCGAGGGCCGGTATCTGGCTGCGCGAGTTCTGCGTTTCCTCGCGGAACAACCCGCCGATTACGATGGTGTGCCCGTCGCGGACCAAGACGTTGGAGGTCACCTCGGTGGACGTCTCCGACGGAATCCCAGCGCCGTCGATTGTCCCGTCGGACTCCTCCGGGTGAATCTCCATCCGGATGTATCCATCCTTGCAGACGAAGGGCCTGACGAGCAATCTGGTGCCGGTCTCCAGGAACTCGATCTCCTCGCTGGTGCCGGTCTCAGTGGTGGTCTCGGTCTTGTAGCCCTGGCGCGACACGATCAGCACCTCACCCCGCTGCTTGTTGAGCACCAGAAGCTTCGGGTTCGCCAGTACGGTCGTGTCGGATACGGACTCCAGGGCGGTTATGAACATCGCCACACGGTTGCCCAGCAGACCAATCGTCAGCCCTGTGCCGGGCGACCCGACCAGTGCTCCGAATCCGGAGGTGCGGATCGACGCGCCCAGTTCACCTTCCAGCGTGAGGGCCGGTATGACATCGGCGGCCAGTGCCGGGTCACCCACGGTGGTAACGGTTCCCGCCAGGTTCTGGAAGTCGATCCCGGCAAGGGCATTGAAGTTCACCCCCAGTGCGCTTCGGTCGTCCAGGGCGGCGCTCAGGATCGTCGCCTCGATCATCAGTTGCTGCGGCTTGACGTCAAGCTTCTTGAGCATCTTCTTGATCAGGTCGATGTTCTCCTGATAGTCCAGCACAAGAAGCATGTCGTTGGTGGACAGGCTGTCTCCCCCCACTTCAGTGGCGCTGCTGGCGATGCCGACCATCGCCGGCGGGGTTGCCGACATCTGGCCATTCTTCG
>SDBS01005520.1_pt1 | contig 12308 bp, 13 predicted proteins | sample 2277091 | NCBI WGS metagenome assembly SDBS01 (sample SAMN10404972, study PRJNA504765) | marine sediment metagenome | isolation source: marine sediment core GS10_PC15, 163 cmbsf | place: Arctic Ocean: Southern Knipovich Ridge | collected 2010 | reverse complement strand
GCGCGCTGTATCACCCTGGCTGGATCATGCTCCAGCTCCTGATCACTCCATTCGATATCGGTCAGCGCCGTGAACATGTTTCTTTCGAGGGAAGGCACCTCCATCTCCCCTGCCCGGGCGAAATTATCGTCGGTCTTCCGCGAGTAGATTCTGGGGAAGACCTGGTCGTCCAAGGGCAGGGAGTCCTTCATGACCGAACGCTGGCCGTGCCACCACGCGGGAAACGCCTTGCCCTCGTAGGCGCTCCGGGGATCGGCAGACGACGTCGTTCCGTATACCCTTGCTGACACCTCCATGATCCTGTCCCATTCAAGTCCGTGGTGCGGAGAACAGATCTTGCTCCAGCCCATGATATTCTGAGCATACCCATGGGCACTGGAGATGGGATCGCGTGTGTCGACGGCCCACTGCAGCGCACTTACTATCCAGTAAGGGAAGAAAACGTAGTTAATCCGGTCGCCGTGACCGTCCCAGTGGCCGGCATAACCCCATGCGGGGAACAGCTGATCCAGACGTTCCCTGCCGATGCCGAGCTGTTCACAGCCGCGGACCGTTCCCTCGGCAAGAGCGCTCCTGACGTCCCCCTCTCGCCGTGAGATGCCCATGAGCAGGTGTTCCCAGAAACCTGGATCGTCCAGGTCGATGTCCCGCCCGTCCACCTCGGTAAGAACGCCATCCTCTTTCAGGTACCGGAGCCATGGGATCATCCCGATCAGTATCTCCCAGTGGTTCAGACCCTCGTCGTTTGCGATCTGGCCTATCTCGAAACCTGCTTCGAATCCCGGCTTCCAGTCATAGAAGCTTCCCTCGAATCCTGGAAAGAGCCCCGCCACGCAGTCCATCTGACCCGAGAGGACCTTTCCCCTGTTCAGTACGGCGGGAACGGTGGTGTAGAACCGGGCATCGTAGCACCGGACAGAACAGCCCTGTGTACAGGCCTGGAATTTCTGACCGAAACGCTTCACCCTGTCCGGATCCAGCTTCGGTTCGTGAGGCCAGCCATGAGATGCGTGCGCCTCGCCACGGACAAGGTCGCAGACCTCCCTGAACCGGTCAGGGTCCGCAACCGGCAGTGGCAGTGTACCGTGGACGGCTACTGCCTTGAGGAGTTTCGAGCCCATCACGGCACCGTAGCCCCCCTGGCCCGAAGCACTCTCGGTTTCGGTGGCTGCTATGGCAATGCGGGAGAGGTTCTCGCCGGCAGGACCGATTGCCAATACGCGCCAGCCCGGACCGTGTTCCGCCATGATGAGCTTCTGGGTCTCGTAGATGCCTTTTCCCCACAGCTCACTCGCATCCTCTATGGTGCACACACCATCAGATATCTTCAGGTAGACGGGATGATCCGCCCTTCCCGTGATGATCATTCCGTCGAAACCCGCGTGCTTCATCTCGGGGCCCCAGTGCCCCCCGAAGGAGGAACGGGAGTACCACTCTCGGGGATGTCCCTGGGCCGAGATACCACAGACAGTCGTTCGTCCGGAGAATGGAGCGGCGGTCCCGGTAAGAGGACCGGTGAGGATCATGAGAGGGCTGGCCGGGTCGAACGCACCCGGTACCACGCGGGATGGCGTCCCAGGCGATCCTTGCCGCCATTGCACGGCCTCCGTACCACTCTGGCAGGTAGTCGGACGTCTCCTGATGCTCGACCCTCCCTCTCGAGAGGTCGACTCTGAGGAGCCGTCCTGCATAACCTCCGTACTTCATGCCCGATCCCGCTTCCCGTGTTCGGGGCCCCGGCCCAGAGCCGGATCCTGTTCATCTTCGGGCATGCCAGTGCTGGAAAACCCGGTATCCTCCGGCTCGAGGAACCTGATCACGTCGAAATGACAGGCCTGGACGCACCGGGGCGACCCGCCGCAGAGGTCGCACTTTACCGGACCATGATCGTCGTCCCACCACTGCACAGCGTGGAAAGGACAGGCCTTCACGCAGGATCCGCAGCGTACACAGATCTCCCTGTCGATGGTCCATGCGCCGGTTTTACCGTCGTATCCGATCGCCTGCTGCGGGCAGGCATCGACGCATTGCGGCTCTTCGCACTGTCTGCATACAGTGTGAACATGGCAGCCGCCGAAGATATCGAGTTCGACCGCAATGGCCGAAGCCCTGCGGTCCTGGTCACCGGCCCTGGCCTGTGCACAGACCACCTGGCAATTGAGGCACCCGGTACAAGGAACGGGATTGACCGCGAGCTTTCTCATCAGATCTCACCTGTCTCGTTCAGATGATCAAGAGGATTCCAAGGGTGCACAATAACCGAGCGGTCATCGAGGGGTCAATCGAGGGATATCCTGGTGAGATACGGCAGGGATCAAGGCCCCTCCGGCTTTGACACAATCGGGGTGGCCTCGTTATTGTCGGTTCCGGTTACATCATAGTGGGACATGAGGGACCGGGGCATTCGGGGAAGCTTTCCGATGGCAAACGATCCGGTTTCATGGCAGTACCCAGAATCAAAGGAATCCGATGAAGTCTGTAGCGGTCATAATCCCCTGCCTGAACGAAGAGAGCACCGTCGGCAAGGTGGTGACGGATTTCCGGACACTGCTGCCATCCGCGGACATATACGTCATCGACAACAACTCGACCGATTCGACGGCATTGAAGGCTCTCGAGGCCGGTGCAAAGGTCATTGCCGAAAAGCAGCCGGGAAAAGGCTATGCGATGAGAAAGGCATTCCGTTCGATAGAAGCTGACGTCTACGTCATGGTCGACGGTGATGACACCTATCCGGCGGACAGGGTGAATGCTCTTATCGCACCAATACTCGATGACACGGCGGACATCGTGGTCGGATCCAGGCTCTCCAGAGAATCAGAGAGTGAGTTCCGCTTCCGAAACAGGCTTGGAAACATGTTCTTCCGCTGGTCGATAAACACATTGTTCAAGGCAGATCTCTCCGATGTCCTGTCGGGATACCGCGCGATGAACCGCAGCTTCGTGAAGAGGATGCAGATCCTGGCAAGAGGCTTCGAGGTCGAGACGGAGATGACGATAATGGCCCTCAACAGGGGCTTTCGAATCATGGAGATCCCGGTTCTGCTGCGGTCCCGGCAGGAGAACAGCGTTTCCAAGATAAGTGTTGTCGGTGATGGAATGAAGATTATGAGCGAGATTCTCTCCCTCTTCTTCTATTACAAGCCTCTCTCCTTCTTCGGGGGATTCGGTCTCCTGGTTCTGCTTCTGCTGATGCTTTCCCTGCTATTCAGGTTCCCCGATCCGGCGCCAGGCTCTCTGATGCCTGCTGTGCATTCGGGTCTTGCCGTAATCGGCATCCTGTCGATTGCGGTCGGCGGGATTCTCCATGTGACAACCAGACGTTTCCAGGAACTGGACCAGAGGCTGGACCTCCTGAACGATGAAATTACCAGACCCCGATAACTCTCTGCGCATGAAGCTGATCGCTTCACTTCTCCTCTTCATCATACCCTTCGTTGTTTACATTTTCGGTTTCAGGTACGCAGGCTCTGGCGATACGAAGGCCTCCGAGCTCCTTGCCGTGACACTGGTGAGAGAAGGTGACTTCGACTTCAATGAGTTCTTCGTTGAAGGGGAAGAAATACCCTACTCCTTCACGTACTCAGAAGACAGGATAGTCAATCTCTACACGGTAATACCGGGAATGATGAACGTACCGATATTCGTCGTCGCCAATGCGGCGGGTGTCGATCTGGAAACGAATCTGCTGAAACTCAACAAGATCTCTCTATCGCTCTGGGCCGCCCTTTCCGTTGTGCTGATGTTCTACATCCTGCTCGGGATCGGATTGAGACCGAGAAGGTCTTTCTTCCTTTCCCTTGTCTACGCATTCGGAACACTTGTCTGGAGCGTTGCTGCGAGGGGAACCTGGCAGCACGGACCCTCGATATTCTTTCTGTGCTGCGCCCTCCTACTGATGCAGAGCGAGAAGAAGAAAGTATTCATCTGGGCCGGTTTCTTCCTCAGCATGATGTGCGTGAACCGGCCTTCAAACGCATTCATTGTTCTGCCGATATTCCTCTACGTACTGATCCACAGGAAGGACAGGATCCTTCCGTTCATCCTGACTGCATTGCTGCCGGTCGCGTTCATGGTCTGGTACTCCCTGGAGTACTGGGGTTCGATACTCTCACTCGGGCAGGGCCAGAGCGGCAAGTTCACGGGGAATCCCACCCTTGCCATACCGGGAATGCTTCTTTCCCCGGCCAGGGGGCTGCTCATCTTCAGTCCCATTTTCCTCTTCTCGATCATCTACATTATCCGAGATGTGTTCGTGAAGAACGGGAAGATCTTCTACAGGTATCTTGTCGGGGGGTTCGTCCTCACGCTGATCTGCTATTCCTTCTGGGAGAGATGGTCAGGGGGGCATGGCTTCGGGTACAGGTACCTCTCCGAGTTCATACCGATTCTGACAATCTTCCTGGCCGAGAGCTGGGAGCGGTACATCGCTCCAAGATGGTACTCTATGTCCGCATTCTTCGTACTTGTGGCTTTCTCGGTGTATGTCAATTTTCTGGGCGCGCTCATCTACCCGTCGGGATTCGACTGGGAGCCGAACAACATCGATTTCCATCCGGAAAGACTCTGGTACTTCCACGACACCGAGATCACCAGATGTCACGATATGTTCGTCGATATAATCCGATCACGCTTCTGAGAGATACGGCTTGCAGCTGCCCTCTAGAAGACTGACTTGATCTCGCCCCAGGTCACGAACCATCGTCGTACTGCAGCAAGACGTCATTGCCCGGATGCAGGATTGCGGTCGATAGCGAATTCCCCCGCGAACAAGGCTGACGACAGCACTGAAGGCAGCAATATCGTCTTCATCTTCCCTCACCTTTCCGGCATCTCATTCCGGATTGAGTATACCTGCAGAGATACTCAAAGTGAGTGCGGGCACAAATTGAATATGCTGCCGATCAGGCTTCTCTTTCTCCACTGTGTCAGGGGCACCGGCTCTCTACCGTGTCGAGAGCACTTGCGATGCCATTAATTACCTCAGCTGGTCGAGACTGTCTCGACTCTGGTCGACTCAGGATCAGGTTGTTCCTCTATCCACACGAACTTGCCCATTGCTGTCGCCATGATCTGACCATTCTGCGATACTTCGGCCTGCAGGAGATGAAGCTTCGCAGTGGATCTGGTAATCCATGCCCGGACTGAAGCTGACCGGCAACATACGACAGGATGCAGGAACCTGATATTCAGTTCTGCAGTTACAGCATGAATGCCGTGCGAAAACATGCAGTTCGTCATTGCCCCATCGAGAAGAGTGGATATAATCCCGCCGTGCAGCATATTGCGATATCCTTCGAAGACCTGATGGCAATCGAACACCGCTTCCACGCTGCCATCGGGAAAACTCGTAAAACTCAGACCGAGTCCATATTCGTTCGTGGAACTGCACACGACGCAGTTTGCGTGAGCAAGTGATCGAACCTCCTTCAGTTCCCCCATCGCTCTAATGGTCGCAGAGGTTCGGACCTGGTTTCAGCGTTCCATCCAGATACGATGCTACTACACGTTGCGGGATGTCCTCTTTCGCACCCAGGATCACCGTGATGCTGCTCTCCGCGAAGAGCTGCTGGGCACGAGAACCCATACTGGCGGCGATTATCACCTCCGCACCTTGTCCACTCAGCCATCCGGGGATAACTCCGGGATGATGAGGTGGGGGTACAAGAAGATCGATCTGCTCGATTTTCTTCGTTTCCTCGTCCACCTTCACAAGGGCATATCGATCACTATGCCCGAAGTGCTGGCTGACACGTCCATCTACAAGAGGGAGTGCAATTTTCATGCGCTGCTCTCCAATCAGTTCCTGACCTTTTCGTTTTGACCCGAGTCCATTGTACGGTTCAGAACAGCCTGAACCACTTCTGCAAAAGCGTTTGCGGTCGGACTGCCGGGAGCGCTCTTTACGAATGGCTGTCCGGTTTCACCAGAGGTAACGACCTGTGGATCAAGAGGAATTCTGCCGAGAAACGGGATATTCATCTCACTGGCAAGAATCTGTCCACCTCCGGTCATGAACAGGTTGATGTTCTCACCACAGTGCGGACAGACCAACCCGCTCATATTCTCGACAATTCCAATAACAGTCAGGGACAACCGGTTGCAGAACGTGACACATCTCCGGACATCCGAGATCGCTACATTCTGCGGTGTCGTTACGATGATCGCGCCCGAAGAAGAACCGACCAGCTGTGCTACCGACAGAGGTTCATCACCCGTCCCCGGGGGTGAATCAACCACCAGATAGTCCAGCTCTCCCCAGTCGACATCTCTCAGAAGCTGTCTGATTGCACTGAACTTCAACGGTCCTCGCCAGATCACCGCATCATCGCTGTTTCTCAGAAGAAAGGCGATCGAGATAACTTTCAGATGATCGGTCACCTCCACCGGCTGGATGAAGCCTTCCAACATGGTGGTGTGCATGCCATTGAGTCCCAGCAGAATCGGAATGCTCGGTCCATGGAGATCGGCATCGAGCAGGCCAACTTTCTTACCGGCATCTGCGAGGGCTACAGCCAGATTGACCGCCACAGTGCTCTTGCCTACTCCACCCTTCCCCGAAAGGACAAGCAGCTTTTGTGAGATGTTCTGCATCTGTTCTCTCAGGGTATCGTCTATCATTTCCTGCACCGGTGAATCACCGGATCCCTGAGGGTGTGTTCCCTGTTGATCAGTGCTCATTGTAGTCCTTCACTTCGGTCCGTACTGTAGTACGGCTTATGGGTGTTCAGCAGGGCAATAAAGGCTGGACAGGCGCTTCTGCACTGCATTCCAGATGTGACCGATGTCCTCGGCAGCACCGTGCTCAGTAAATTCGATAACTGTCATCCTCAAAATCTGGGCTTCGGTGACTGCACGGTCGTAGCGGACCCTGCCCGCAACGGACAATCCGCGCTGATGACACTGTCTCTCGATCTCCAGGGAGATGTCACCGTTCAGGTCCCACTTGTTGATGCACACCATCGTCTCGATCCCGAAGTGCTTCGTCAGATCGGCTACACGCCGCAGATCGTGGAGACCGCTAAGTGTTGGCTCTGTTATCACAAGTGCGAGATCTGCACCGGTCATGGATGCTATCACCGGGCAGCCAATACCGGGAGACCCATCGATCAGAACGGTGCTCAGGCTCCGATCCTCTGCAATACATCTTGCCTTCTCACGAACCAGGCTGACAAGCTTGCCGGAAGCCTCTTCCGCGATACCCAGCCTGGCATGCACCATCGGACCGCACCGGGTATCCGATACAAACCACTCGCCGTTAACGGCGGGAACCAGATCGATTGCATTCTCAGGACAGAACCAGGAACAGACGCCACAGCCTTCGCAGGCAACGGGATCGACCCTGAACTCGATTCCGGCAGAGCTACCGGGTGTACCGATACGGTGAATCGCATCGAACCTGCAAAGACGCTCGCATTCGCCGCACCCGGTACATCGATCGGTGTGAATCAGGGCACGTGAACTGCCCGAGAACTCGCCTCGGTCCAGGATGCGCGGCTCGAGGATCAGAAAAAGATCTGCCGCATCAACATCGCAGTCGGCCAGGACCGCATTCCCTGCAAGCACGGCAAATGAACCCAGTATCGATGTCTTTCCGGTTCCTCCTTTGCCGCTGATCACAACCAGTTCCTTCACCTGTGCAGCTCCTCCTGCCTGATTCTCTGGAGAAGCACTGAGAAGACATCTTCGTATTCAGGTATCACCTGACATGCTATCTCCCCTCGCGAGTAAGCCTCGGCAATCAGGCGGTCATCCGGAATCTCCGCAAGAACCGCCACATCATCTCTGTTCAGGACTGTATCGGCACCGGCCTTCCCCAGGTCTGCCCGGTTCACGACCACACCGAAGGGAAGCTCGAGAATCTTTATCATCTCGATTGCCAGCTCGAGATCGTTCAGGCCAAAGGGTGTCGGTTCGGTTACGAGCAGAACGTAGTCGGCTCCCCGGACGGTTTCGATTACAGGACATGAGGTCCCAGGTGGTGAATCGATGAACACGATATCTGCATCAGGTGAAAAAGCCTTCACCTCCTTGATCAGAGCCGGGCTCTTCACCTCTCCGATATTCAGAACTCCGTGTACAAAAAGAATCTCACCTGCCCTTCCGGCTTCCAGCCTGCCGATCTCTCTCCCAATCTCGGTGATAGCCTCAGAGGGACAGACCAGACTGCAGCCACCGCAGGAATGACAGAGCTCCGGAAAGGTGAGGACCTTGTCAACAAGGGTGATAATTGCACTGTACCGACAGATTTCACCGCACTTGTCGCAGTGAATGCACATTGCATCGTCGACAACAGGAATCGGCGTACAAACGGGACTGCTGGAGGTAAATACCGGCTTGAGAAAGATGTGACCATTCGGCTCTTCTACATCGCAATCCTTGTAGGCTACGCTGTACCCGCTCCGAAGAGCCGAGTATGCCAGATTCGTAGCGACCATGGTCTTTCCGGTTCCGCCCTTGCCGCTTGCTATTGCCACTTCCATCGTGATCTCTGATCAGTCACGCGAAGTCACATGATGGATCTGGCTGTTTTCGTATAAATTCATTCTATCCTGCTCTGGCCGAAGTGGCTATCAACGTTCGGTTTGTCGGCCGTCTCCAGTTTCCCTTCCGTGAACTGAGCGCTAACCTCCGCAACAGTCCCTTTACATCCGATGATTATCTTGATTCCAGCCGCACTGAGCGTTCTGTGAGCGTTTGGCCCGCAGTTCCCGGTCAGTACGTATTCCACTGATTTCTCCGACATCAGGCTTCCCGCCTGGATACCGGCGCCGCTTCCCATCGAGCCGCTTGGGTTCTCAATAGCTTCGAAGCTCTGGTCTTCAGTATCGACAATGACGAACCACGGACATCGACCAAAACGTGAATCAACCCGGCTCTCGAGAGACGGCTCCTCTGCTGAAATCGCTATTTTCATGATTTTCTTCCCATCCATGCACCGGCCAGGCAATGGCATGCAGCTACTACCTGGCCGGCAAGACGTATTTACTCTTTACCCTTCTTGTTCTTCGGCTCGAGCTCGATGATCCTGCTCCGTATCTCATCCAGAGCATGCTCGAAGTGAACAGCTTCGGACCTCAGGGCTTCGAGTTCCTGTTCATCAGTCACGGGGCCAGCCTGTGCATCTGACATTGGATGATTACGCCGATACATGAAGTCTCCGAACCACCCCATTGCCATCGGCAGCATTCCCATAAATCCAGTTCTCCAGAACCGGTTATGGTAACCTCTCCCAGCACCTTGCCCTCTTCCGGCATAGCCTCCTCCACCGGGACCCTGATTCATGAATCCTGGGGCAGAGAACCCGCTGCAGTAGCCGGCTCCACGCCCGGTTCTCGGCCCCATACCCTCGGGGCCAGTTCCATCTCCTCGTGGCATTGTTCTGTTCCTTCCTAACCCTGTCGATTCCTGGTCATCTTCGCGCCACACTCTGGACAGATCATGTAGTTGCATGGTTGTCCGACGATGTGAGGCATCCTGTGACCGCATTTCGGACAGACGCAACTGCCGCCAGGGCCAGCAGCAAATGGTCCGCCCATTCTTCCTCCACCACCTCCTCGAGGTGGGCCTGTTCCATCTCCTCTGGGCATTTCATCTCCAATCAGATTGAGTGACAGCACTTCATTTTCGCTACCCCTAGCGATTCCGCCTACATTGATCCAACGATCCTCTGTTCCTGTAACGTTTGCTGCGAACTGTGTTGCCTGGCGTAAGGAAGGAGTACTCGCTCAGATTGCCGGCTATCCAGGCTTGCAGGATCTCCTCGATAGAGCCACAGACCTGACCGATGATCTCGATCCCTGCAGACTTTATCGATTCCTCGAGACCCGAAGAGATGAAGCTGCAGATCAACAGGTCAACGCCCAGTTCCGCAAGCTGCTGCGGGTGTACGCGACCGCTGCTCTGATTCAGCCATGTTCGGCTACGCTGCAACTCCATGCCCACTCCCACATCCACGACCAGAGCTTCCCTCGCCACATCAAACACAGGAGAAACACGTCCCATTCGATCAGGTATCAGGATTTTCATAGCACCACTACTGAAGCAATAAGATTGCCAGTTGGAAGTTAAATGGATATTAGTCACAAGTATCTGTATTTCACGGAGTTACATTGATGGATGTTTCTCTGAGGACAAGACGGATACGTGCAGCATGCAATCCTGCGACAAATATACTATTGCGAATTGCACTGATATGACTTATTTTCCAGGGGTGATTGGTGGTCGAGATGAAAAAAGTGAAAGTCGATTCCTATCGTGATATAATCCTCGATTCTATCAATGAAGGTGTGTTTACGGTCGATATGGAATGGCGGATAACCTCATTCAACCGTGCTGCCGAACGGATTACCGGTGTCGGGAGAGGAGATGCTATCGGGATGCCATGCTGTGAGGTCTTTCATGCGAATATCTGCGAAGACGCATGTGCACTCCGTCAGACTCGAGCCACAGGAAATGCGATCATCAATGCTACTGCTTACATCATTACGCACTCAGGTCACAGGATTCCAATTCGGATCTCCACCGCGCTGCTCAGGAACGATACAGGAAAGGTAGTCGGTGGTGTCGAGACGTTTCAGGATCTCAGCCAGATAGAGGAGCTCCGGAAGGAACTGGAATCGAGATATACGTTTGCTGATATCATCGGGCGCAGCAAAGCCATGAGAGAGCTCTTCAAGATCATCCCGCTTATCGCGGACAGCAGCAGTACTGTGCTGATAGAAGGTGCCAGCGGTACTGGCAAGGAACTTGTCGCACGTGCAATTCACTCTCTATCACCGAGACAGGACAAGCCGTTCGTTGCGATCAACTGCGGAGCCTTACCGGATTCTCTCCTCGAATCAGAGCTGTTCGGGCACGTAGCCGGAGCATTCACCGATGCGCGAGCGGACAAGCCCGGCAAGTTCAGGGTGGCAAACCACGGCACCGTGCTTCTCGATGAGATCGGAGATGTCTCTCAGGCAATGCAGATGCGCCTGCTTCGTGTTCTGCAGGAGCGGTACATCGAACCCCTGGGTGGAATAGCGCCAATCGATATCGACGTCAGGGTAATAGCCGCAACCAACAAGGACCTCTCTGAACTGGTGAGAACCGGTACATTCCGGGAGGATCTTTTCTACCGCGTTCGGGTAGTACACCTGAAGCTACCGAAGCTGACGGAACGGCGCGAGGACATTCCACTTCTGGTCGATCATTTCATCGCAAAGTTCAACGCCATCGACGGGAAGGATTTCACCGGCGTGTCAGATGAGGTCATGGCAAGGCTGATGACCCACGACTTCCCGGGCAATGTACGTGAACTGGAAAACATCGTAGAGCATGCAATGGTGCTGTCACGCAGTGGTCTGATAGAGCTTCAGCACCTTCCTTCAGATCTCCTGACGGATCATCAGCAGGAGGAATCATTCAACACCAGACCGATAACACTGGGAGAAGTGGAGAAGCTTCTCATAACCAATGCGCTCCGAAGACACAAAGGTCACCGGGGTAAAGCTGCAGGCGATCTCGGGATAAACGTCAGTACGCTCTACCGCAAGATACGAGATCTGGGAATCGATATACCGGACAGTGATGGTCGAACAAGGAAGCGGGAAGACTAGCTACAAACAGTCCTCCAATGTCTTCTACGCTGCTAAACCATAGTAGACACATTTCGAACTTTTCTCACCAGATGTAATCGAGTTCGAGAACTGATATCTGGTACCCCGTAGTGGATACTTTTAGAACCTTAGCTGTTGGAGTCAGGTAGGATTAGAAGATCGCTTTGATTTCACCCCAAGTGCATCCATCGAGTCCCATCTCGAACTCGCCCTCGCACCTTATGAAGTAGTCCCCCAGCACCCAGGGTTCCCATGTGAGGAAATCGTCACTGTAGAAACTGTGGTTGACAGCAGGGGTAGTTCCATCGCCGAGTATGCCAGGCCAACCTCCAGCTGAGAGCTCGGTGTTGAGTACAGCCCAGAAATCGGTACCACAGGAAATAGGTGGATCGTAGTTAACACACCCCGGAGGCCACATCGAAAGTGTTCGGTCAAGAAGCAATACGGGACCTGCTGAATCACCGGTCCAGATTTCCAAATAGCATTCGGTAGTATCGCCGGGAATCTCAGGATACAACCACCATTCTGCATACTCAAGGATGAAACCTGAGGCTCCTGGCTGAAAGTCTTCGACGTTCCACCAGACTCCACGGTACATTCCGCCCCAAGTCATCCAGGCAATTGAACCATCGTCATACTGGAGGTAAACCAGGTCTACACTGCCACCACCTACCGGCAAATCCTCGACGTACATGAAATCAAATGCGA